>Ga0335085_10015518_pt1 | contig 11047 bp, 9 predicted proteins | sample Lox_Sample_45_FD_206712 | JGI IMG/M metagenome (GOLD analysis project Ga0335085, IMG submission 206712) | Soil microbial communities from Loxahatchee National Wildlife Refuge, Florida, United States - Lox_Sample_4.5 | ecosystem: Environmental > Terrestrial > Soil > Wetlands | place: USA: Florida... | reverse complement strand
GCGCGGCGGCAGCTGCGACAGGGGCGGTTTCTCGTCTACCAGGACCGGCCCGGCGAGGGCGGTTTCCAGCCTGCGATCTTCAAGCGCTTCTACTGGTGGGAGGACGAGTGCGCCGAGCGGATGCGCGACGCCTTCGGCCTCACGATCGTGAAGCGGAGCTTCGGGGAGCTCGGGGCGCGGGCGAAGGCGATCCCGGACGAGGCCGCACGGGAGGAGTGGGAGCGCCTGCGCGAGACGGTGCCGCTCGGCGAGATCTCGGAACGGGCGACGCTGAGCGCGCTCAAGCTCTACCGGGCGATCCGGGACGACCTCGACGCCGAGCAGGAAGTGCTCGCCGCCGGGATCAATTGTCTGAACGAGTCCGCCTTCTCCGACACGACCCCCTGCCTCGCCTGGAACCTGCTCTACCGCGAGCGGGATCTGATCTGGGGCTGCGAGGGCGACACGGTCTCGATGCTGACGAAGTTCATCCTCCACCGCTCGCTGCGGCGGCCCGTGATGATGTCGAACCTCTACCCGTTCCTCATGGGACAGGCTGCCCTCGCGCACGAGCGAATCCCGTCGTTCCCGCTGGTCGAGGGCCCGCCGGAGGACTACGTGCTCGCCGCACACTGCGGCTACCTCGGCGTTGTTCCGCAGCCGTGGGCGACCGAGTGGAAGCTGCGCGGGAAGGTGCTCGCGATCGTCGACGACAACGCAACCGCGATCGATGCTCGGCTGCCGTCGGGGCCGCTGACGCTCGTGAAGCTCGTTCCGACCTTCGACCGCCTGGTGGTCGCAGAGGGCGAGCTCACCGGCTACGGCGGCTACCCCGGCTCGGACTGCCTCAACGGAGCGCTGATCCGAGTGCCGGACGGCCATGCGCTGATGCGCGGCCTGCCGTCGCACCACTCACTCCTGCTCGTGGGACACGATCCGGCCGGGCTGGAGCTCGTCGGCAGCGTCTTCGGGCTCGCGATCGAGCGGCTGGGCGGCTGATCACCGGGCACATCGCGTTCCGTTCTTAGCGGGCTATTAGATGCAGCGGCTTCACTCTGCACGTGTTCTACCTCCGCTACCTCCGCAGCGAGCTGTTGCGACGGCGGACGCGCACCGTGCTCACGGTGCTCGGGCTGGCGGTGGGGGTAGGGCTCGTCGTCGTCATCTCGGGGCTCTCCCACGGGCTCGACGACGCCCAGAAGACGGCGCTGAACCCGCTCTCGAGCATCGGCACCGATCTCACGGTCACGCGCACCGCCGAGACCAGCAATGCGCAGTACGGTCCTGGCGGCGGCTTCGGCGGGCGCGAGCTGATCCAGGCGAACCAGTCCGTGCTCACCGACCTCTCGAAGCTCGGCAAGCCGGGGCAGCACTTCGTCCACGACTTCTTCCTGCCCGGCACGCAGCTGACCTTCCCCCAGACACAGGGCGCGAGCGTCGCCAAGCTCCCCGGCGTCGCCGCCACCTCGCAGGGGCTCCTGCTCGTCGCCGAGCACCAGGAGGGGACGGTGCCGAAGATCGTCGCCAAGCTGAAGACCGGCGGACAGACCTTCCAGATCCGGCGCCGCATCCAGCCGCTGACCGCGGCCGAGCAGGCGCAGGTGCAGGCATGCCTGCAGAAAAACGGCGTCACCATCCCTTCTCCCGGCAGCGGCCAGGGCGGCGGCAACTTCCAGGGCGGCCAGAGCGGGGGCGGCTTCCAGGGCGGAGGCCAGAGCGGCACACGGCCGCGCGGCCGCTTCGGCGCCTTCGCGAAGTGCCTGCCCGCGCGCTTCCAGCAGCTGCGGACGAGCTTCACGACGCCGCAGCAGACGCTCAAGCAGGTGCTCGACCCCCCGCAGACGAACATCAAGACGACGCCGTACACGATCGGCGGAGTCGACCAGACGCAGCCCGGCATCGGCCTCGTCACTCCCGAACAGGTCACCTCGGGCCGTTATCTCGCGCGCTCGGGAGGCCGCGAGGCGCTCGTCGCGACCAGCTACGCGAGCCGCCAGAAGCTGAAGGTCGGCTCGGCGCTCGTCCTGAACGGCGAGAAGTTCACGGTCGTCGGCCTCGTCGCGCCGCCCCTCGGAGGCCAGACCGCTGACGTCTACCTGCCGCTGAAGCAGCTGCAGACGCTCGCCGGCCAGAAGGGCCTCGCCAACGTGGTGCTCGTCCGCGCCGACAAGAGCTCGTCCGTCTCGAGCGTGAAGACCGAGATCCAGCAGACACTCGGCTCGAGTGCACAGGTCGCGAGCGCGAGCGACGTCGCCAACCAGATCACTGGCTCGCTGGTCGACGCGTCGAACCTCGCGCACAACCTCGGGCTCGTGCTCGAGGTGGTCGTCGCGGCCGCCGCGTTCCTGCTCGCAGCGCTGCTCACGCTCTCCTCGGTCGGTAAGCGCGTCCGCGAGCTCGGGACGCTGAAGGCGGTCGGCTGGACGCAGCGACTCGTCGTCCGCCAGGTCGTCGGCGAGTCGCTCGCCCAGGGCATCGCCGGCGGGGTGCTCGGCCTCGCGCTCGGCGTCGCCGCCGCGGTGAGCTTCGACGCCTGGGGGGAGAAGCTGAGCGCCAGCTCGGTCTCGGGCGGGAGCGGGAGCGACCTGCTCGGCCTCGGCAACGCGACCCTCCGCACCGCGAGCTCGACGATCACGCTCCACGCGCCGCTCACCCCCGAGCTCGTCGTCCTCGCGATGCTGCTCGCGATCGTCGGCGGCCTGCTCGCCGGCGCGGTCGGCGGCCTGCGCGCGGGACGGCTGCGCCCCGCCGACGCGCTCCGGAGGGTGGAATGAGCACGAACGGGTCGCTGTTCGAGCTCCGCGGCGTGGCGAGGCGCTACCGCCGCGGCGACACGACCGTGAACGCGGTCGACGGCGTCGACCTCTCGATCGGGGCCGGGGAGTTCGTCGCGATCGAGGGCCCGAGCGGCTCCGGCAAGACGACGCTGCTGCAGCTGCTCGGCGCGCTCGACCGCCCGAACGAGGGCACCCTCCTCTTCGAAGGGCGCGAGCTCTCGAACCTGGGCGACGGCGAGCTCGCGCATCTGCGCCTGCGGGCCTTCGGCTTCGTCTTCCAGCAGTTCAACCTGATCCCGACCCTTTCGGCGCTCGAGAACGTCGAGGTCGTGCTCGCCCCGGCCGGGCTCAGCGGCGCGGAGCTGCGGGACCGTGCGCAGAGCCTGCTCGAGGAGGTGGGTCTCGCCGCCCGCGCCGACCACCTCCCGTCGCATCTCTCCGGCGGCGAGCAGCAGCGCGTCGCGATCGCCCGCGCCCTTGCCAACGGGCCGCGCGTGATTCTCGCCGACGAGCCGACCGGCAACCTCGACACCGCCACGGGCGCCGACGTGATCGAGCTGCTGGCCGGGCTCGCGGCCCAGCGGGGCACGACGATCGTCGTCGCCACCCATGACGCGACCCTGGCCTCACGGGCGCCGCGGCGCGTCGCGATGCGCGACGGCAAGGTGACGCACGACGGCACCGCCGTGCCCGCCGGCGCGTAGCGGCCGCTCCCGCGCGCGTAAGACGTACGTAAGGCCTGCCGGCCGTTCCTCCGCAGGCGGCTCCGCGGCTGGCATCCTCGGGTCTGGAGGGGACGAGGAGGCCGGTATGGACGCTGGGCGCAAGGCGATGCTCTTCCACGAGGTGAACGAGCGGATCGCCGAGCTGCTCGAGTGGAGCGCTCCGACGGCCCCCGGCGACTTCCTCTGCGAGTGCGGCCGCGACGGCTGCAGCCGCCGGGTGACGCTTTCGCTGCCCGACTACCGCGGCCTCCGGCAGGACGGCCGCGCGTTGCTCGCGCCCGAGTGCGCTGCTGCAGCCGGGGACCGGGAGCGGCGGCGTGGACGCGCCGGGTACCTGGCCGCGTCAACCTGATCGGCGCGCTCACCGACCTCGTCGTCAGGGCCCGGCGGCCGGCACCGGCTGCGAGGACGTAAACGGCCTGAGGGCCGGATACAGCCGCACGAAGCGGTCGTAGCCCTCTGCATAGGCGTCCCGCCACGCGGGCTCCGGCTCGATCCGCTCGGTCACCCGGACACAGGCGGCCACCGCCTCTTCCGCGTCTGCGAATGTCCCCCGGGAGATCCCGCCGAGGAGTGCGGCTCCGAAGGCGGCGCCCTCCGCGGCGGCGGTACGTTCGAGCGGGAGGTCGAGCACCGACGCGAGGATCCGCAGCCAGAGGCGGCTGCGTGCGCCGCCGCCCGAGATGCGGGCCACCCCGACGTCGACCCCGAGGGTCCGGACGAGCTCGAGCGAGTCGCGGAGGCCATACGCGACGCCCTCCAGGACTGCCCGCGCGAGCGCGCCGCGGCCATGGCGGAGCGACAGGCCGACGAACGCCGCGCGGGCGCCCGGGTCGGCGTGCGGCGTTCGTTCTCCGGCGAGATACGGCTGGAACAGCAGGCCCTCGCTCCCGGGCGGCCACTGCGCCGCCTCCTCCGTCAGCCCCTCGTAGCTGCCGCCGGCGATGTGGTCGCGCAGCCAGCTCAGCGATCCGGCGGCCGACAGCATGACTCCCATCGCGTACCAGGTGTCGGGGAGCGCGTGGCAGAAGGTGTGGAGTCGTGCTCGTGGCTCCGGACGGTACGTGGGCAGCGCGGCGAAGACGACCCCCGAGGTGCCGAGGACGATCGAGAGCGGGCCCGGCCCGCAGACGCCGACGCCGAGGGCGCCTGCTGCCTGGTCGCCGGCGCCGCCGATCTCGGTCGACTCGCGCACCGGCGGCAGCCACGCCGCCGGGAGCTCGAGCGCGTCGAGCATCTCGTCGCTCCAGCGGCGGCGGCGAACGTCGAAGAGAAGTGTGCCGGAGGCGTCGGCCGCGTCGATCGCGCGCTCGCCGGTCAGCCGCAGCCGGACGTAGTCCTTCGGCAGGAGGATCGACGAGATGCGGGCGTAGGAGTCCGGCTCGTGCCGGCGCAGCCAGAGGAGCTTCGGCGCGGTGAAGCCGGTGAGGGCGCGGTTGCCCGTGAGCTCGATCAGGCGTTCGAGCCCGACCCGGGCCTCGATCTCCTCGCACTCGGCCTGCGTGCGCTGGTCGTTCCAGAGGATCGCCGGCCGGATCACGCGACCTTTCGCATCGAGACAGACGAGCCCGTGCATCTGGCCGGAGAAGCCCGGCGGGTCCGCGTGCCCGAGCTCGGCGAGCGCCTGCTCGGCCGCGCGCGCCCAGTCGTCCGGATCCTGCTCGGCCCAGCCGGGCTGCGGCGTCGAGAGCGGGTAGGGCCGCTCGGCGCGCGTGAGCACATCGCCGTGTTCGGAGACGAGCAGCGCCTTGACGGCCGTCGTGCCGACGTCGAGGCCGGCGATCACGCGCCGAGCGCTGCGTACACGATCTCATACGCCCGGACGGCATCCTTCGCCCGCTGCGCCTCGCGCAGCGCTGCCTCGTCGATCCGTCCGGCCACCTCTTCGATGAATCGCCACTGCAGCACGCTCCGGCGCACCGCGGCGACCGCGTCCTCGGTGTACGGATAGAGGTCGAATCCGAGCCGCTCGCCGCCCGAGCCGTACCCGGCGCGACGCAGCTCGAGCGCCAGCTCGAGCGTCTCCATGAACGCGGTCGCGCCGACCATGTTGTCGTCGTCGAACGTGCCCCAACCCGAGTTCGCGTGCTGATGGCCGAGCAGCCCCTCCGCCGCCAGGAGCGCCGCGTACTCGGGGAGGTGCTCGCCGTTCATGAGCAGGTGCTGCCAGTCCATGTTCACCTTCACGTTGTCGATCCCACGCGCCCGGAGCGTGTGAATGACGTGGAGCGTCATCCCGACGTTGCGCATCAGGATCTTCATCGCCGGCTCGGAGTTCTTGTGCTCGAGGAAGAGCAGCCGCCCGTGCGCGGCGAGGATGGACGCCGCCTCCGCGATCCCGTCCACGAGCCGGGCCCACACCTCGGCGTACGGGACCTGGAACGGGTAGTTGTAGCCCTCGCCACCCGGCCAGATGATCATCTCGGCCCCCACCTCGCCGGCGAGCTCGGCCGCTTCACGGTTCAGGCGGAGCGCCTCGGCCCGCACCGAGTCGTCGAGCGAGGTCAGGCCACCCCTGCCGAAGCGCGGGTCGAGGTGGAGGCCCGAGCAGATGGTGTAGATCCCGTGGCCGTCGAGGGCGGAGCGGATCTCCTCGAGGTTCTCGCGCGAGAGCTCGTTCGGATAGTGGAACTCGTAGTCGTCCATCAGATCGCCCAACCCCTCGACCGCCCGCCGGACCCTGTCCGCCGTCGACTCGCCGCCGTGCTCAGGCTGGTATCCACCCGGAACGAATCGGGTGATCATCGGGCCCATGGCCCAGATGCCGAGACTCGTCCTCATCGTCGTCGCTCTCCTCACCTCGCGTCGGGCGTGGGATACTGGCCCTCAAGGCGAGCTTATGCTTCGACGCACTGCTGATCGAGCCCCTGGCACGGGACCGTGACAGCGTCCTCCGGAGGTGCGCCCGCGGTGGCGCGCAGCGAGCGGCGTGCAGGCGGCCGGCTCGCCGACGCCGACGCGTTCGCCGTCCGGGCGCGGCAGCATGCGCTCTTCGCGGCGCGCGAGCCGATCGTCGTGGCGCGCGCACCCGGGCGCTTCGACGTCCTCGGCGGCATCGCCGACTACGCGGGCGGGCTCGTGCTCGGGCTGCCGATAGCAGCTGCGGCGCTGGCTGCCGCGCAGGCCGCGACCGACGGCGAAGTGGTCGCGGTCAGCGGGAGCCGGCGAATCACCGTCGCTGCTGCCGAGCTCGCCGGGACGCCGCTCGAGCTGCTGGCGCGGCGCTTCGTGGGGCCGGATACCTGGGCCGCGTACGTCCTGGGCCCGGTCGCCGTGCTCGCGAGGGAGCTGCCTCTGCCGCTGGCCGGGCTGCGGCTGCTCGTCGCGTCCTCCATTCCCGAGGGGAAGGGTCTCGGGTCGTCGGCCGCGGTCGAGATCGCGGTCCTCGAGGCGGTCACGGCATCGCTCGACTGCCGGGTCGAGCCGAGACGCCTCGCGCTGATCGCCCAGCGCGCCGAGCAGCTCGTGGCCGGGGCGCCGTGCGGCTCGATGGACCAGATGACGGCCGCGTGCGGGCGGGCGGCTCAGCTGCTGGCGCTGCTGTGCCGGCCGGCCGAGGTGGTCGGCTCCTTCCCGCTCCCCCCCGGGCTCGCGGTCTGGGGAATCGACTCCGGTGCACGGCACGCCGTCCGCGCCGCCCCCTACCGCCGCGCGCGCTGTGCGACCTTCATCGGGAAGGCGCTGCTCGGCTGCCGCGCCGAGTACCTGACCGCGCTCCGCCGCTCCGACGTCGCGCGGGCGCGACTCCCGGAGCGCATGACGGGCGCGCAGTTCCTCCGCCTCCACGACGGCGTCGAGGACAGCATGAGCGTCCTCGAGCCCGAGGTCGAGTATCCCGTGCGGGCGGCGACCCTGCACCCGATCGACGAGCAGGAGCGCGTCGCGACGTTCCTCCGAGCGCTCGAGCCGCCGCTCGACGCTGGGCGCGCCCGCCTCCTCGGCGAGCTCATGTACGCCTCGCACGCCGGGTACTCGCGTTGCGGGCTCGGGACGCCGGCGACCGATCGGATCGTCGAGGCCGTACGGCGGGCGGGCTGGAAGCACGGGCTCGTGGGCGCGCGGGTGAGCGGAGGCGGCAGCGGCGGCACCGTCGTCGTCCTGGCTCTCGAGGAGGCGGAGCGGAGCGTCCGCCGACTGGCGGAGCGGCTCGGCGCCGGGCTCACCTGCGGCACGTCGCCCGGAGCGGCGGCCTTCGGCGTCCGGGTGGTCTAGCCGACGACGCGCACCTGGCTGCCCCGCTCCCGGATCGCCTCGACGACGGCCGGGTCGGCCGAGCGGCCCGTGATCACCAGGTCGACGTCGGCGATGTCGCAGAGCCGCGCCACCTCCACGCGACCCAGCTTGCTGCCGTCCGCGAGCACGATCTTCCGGGTCGCCGCGGCGAGCATGCGTTTTTTCACCTCCGCCTCCGGGAGGTTGATGTTGGTGACGCCGCCCGCCGGGTCGATTCCGTTGCAGCCGAGCAGCAGAGTCTTGACGGTGATCTGCTCGAGGATGAGCGTGGCGAGAGGATCGACGAGCGAGTGCTGCAGCGGCCGCAGCGTGCCGCCGGTGACGACGACCGAGATCCTCGGCGAGGCGGGCTCGAGCTCGAGCGCCGTCTTCAACCCGTTCGTGAAGACGACGACGTCGGTGAGCTCGCCGCGGGCGGCGATCGCACGCGCGGCCGCGGCAACCGTCGTGCCGACGTCGATCAGAACGGTCTCGCCATCCTCGATCAGCGCGGCCGCCGCCTGGCCGATGGCGACCTTCTCCGCCGCGAAGCTCGAGATGCTGTCCTCGAACGGCTGCTCCTGGCGCGGTATCAGCCGCGGGATGGCGCCGCCGCGGACGCGGTGCACCTTGCCGTTGGCCGCGAGCGAGTCCAGGTCGCTACGCACCGTCACCTCCGAGACGCCGAACCGGCTGCTCAGCTCGCCGACGCGCACGAATTCGCGTTCCTTGATCTCGGCGAGCATGCGCTCACGTCGCAGCGCGGCCGGGACGGGCGGCCGTATCACCTCCGTGCTCACGAGATGGCCGCAGCTTCCGGTTCCATGACCGCGAAGAGCGAGTCGAGGGCAATCGGCTCGACAGGAACCTCGAGGCCGGCGAGCTGCCCGGCGGCGTCCTCCGGCGCGACGTCGTTCAGGAAGAGCCCGAGCCCCGTCTCGACGCTCGCCCGGATCTTGGTCACGCCGGGCGCACGATGGAGGGGATACAGCTCGAACGCGAGATGCCAGTCGGGCTGGTCGTGCGGCGCCTCGTGCGCGACCATCATGTACGGCAGCTGGAAGTCGAAGAGCGCGTCGTACCGGAGCGCCACGTCGCGCAGGGCGACGGCGAGGTCGCGCTGCTCCTCGGGGACGAGGTCTGCCAGACGCTGTAGCCCGTGCCGGCGCGCCCGAACCGCCACTTCGAACGGCCATCTCGCCGCGAAGGGGACGGCCACGACGAAGGTCTCGTTCGCCGAGACCACCCTGCTCGAGCGGTCGTCGGCCCGTGTCGACGCGCACGAGAGGCAGCGCCCCTCGCGTCGGCGGTAGCGACGATGGGCTCCGGCCCGTGCCGCCGTGACCGGCGGCACGTGGTCGAGTGCGTAGATCTGCCCGTGTGGATGCGCAATGGTCGCGCCGACCTCGGCGCCGCGGTTCTCGAAGCTGCAGACGTACGCGTGCGCGGGATCTCCCCAGAGCTCGCGTGCCCGGTCGACCCAGATCGCGACGACGCGGGCAAGCTCGACGGGCGAGAGCCCGCTGAAGGAAGCGTCGTGCCGGCTCGTGTAGAGAACGACCTCGCAGCGCCCTCGTGCCGGCCCGGTCGGGCCGTCCAGGGGCGGCGCCGGCTGCGGATCCGGACGAAAGGACGGGAACCGGTTGTCGAACACGGCAGCCTCGTACGGAAAGGGAACCTCGACCCCGCCTGGACAGAATGGGCACTGCTCCGGGCCCGCGCCCTGAGTGGGCAAGTCGAGCGGCCGCGCGTTCCGTGCCGGCGCGATCCCGACCCATGCCTCGGTGAACGCGTCGAGGCGCCTGTGGATCTCGCGGCTGCTGCCGAGTGCGGCCGGACGCTCCTCGTCGAGGGAGCCGCACAGCTCCCCGTACACGAGCAGCCGTCTCCCGTCCCGGTGGAGGAGCACATGCCTGGGCAGGGGTCTCATGGCTTCGGAATCGAGGGTGGTATCGTCGCGTGCGACGATAATGGAAAGTCCAGACAAGCGCACACCTCGCGACGACCCCCGCTTCGACGACTAGGTCGTGCTCGTCACCGGCGCCGGGCGGCGCGGGCCCGGCAGAACGAAGAGAGGGCAGCGGCGATGAACTCGAGGAGGCTCGGCAAGACCGGATACCGGGTGTCCGAGATCGGCTTCGGCGCCTGGGGCATCGGCGCCGACTGGGGCCAGGTGGACGATCGCGAATCGCTCGCGGCGATGCACGCCGCCGTCGATGCTGGGGTCATCTTCTTCGACACGGCCGACGTCTACGGCGACGGCCACTCGGAACGCCTCGTCGGCCGGTTGCTGCGCGAGCGCGACGAGCCGCTCGTCGTCGCGACGAAATTCGGCCGCCGCGCGCCTCTCGACGCGTCGAACTACACGTACGAGAACTTCCGCGGCTGGCTCGAGCGCTCGCGGGAGAATCTCGGCGTCGAGGTGGTGGACCTCGTGCAGCTTCACTCCCTCCCGTGGGAGACGTACTACACGCCTGCCGTGTTCGACGCGTGTGAGCGGTTGGTCGACGAGGGCCTCGTCCGGGCCTACGGGGTCAGCGTCGAGAAGGTGGAGGAGGCGCTCAAGGCGATGGAGTACCCCGGCGTCGCCACGGTCCAGATCATCTTCAACGTCTTCCGGCAGCGACCCGCCGAGCTGCTCTTCCCGCAGGCGGTGAAGCACGACGTCGGGGTGATCGCGCGCGTCCCGCTCGCGTCCGGCCTGCTGACCGGGAAGTTCTCCCGCGACACGCGCTTCGCCGCCACCGATCACCGAGAGTTCAACCGCCGCGGCGAGCGCTTCGACGTGGGCGAGACGTTCTCGGGCGTCGACTTCGAGACCGGGCTGGAGGCAGTCGAGGAGCTGCGGTCGCTCGTGCCGGCGGGGTCGACCCTCGCGCAGCTCGCACTCCGGTGGATCCTCGACTTCGACGCCGTCTCGACCGTCATCCCCGGCGCGAAGACCCCGGAGCAGGCGCGCGCGAACGCCGCCGCCGCGGAGCTGTCGCCGTTGCCGGCGGCGACGCACGAGGCGATCGCAGAGGTCTACCGGCGGGCCGTCGCGCCGCAGGTCCACCAGCGCTGGTAGCGCTCACTCCGCCGGGTGGCATGGCGACTTCAGGTCGCCGCGGCCTCGCCGGTCCGCGCTTGCGTTGGGTTTCGAGATTTGCGTTGGGTTTCGAGACGTGTTAGATACTCCCCGAAGCTCGACCGTGACGCCGTCGGTCCGCGACGTCGGGCGAGCCGGGCGATCGGACGAGATCGAGGGGCGAGAGAAGGAGGAAGCATGTCAGCAGACGGTCACGACGAGCCCAGCAAGGAACAGCGAGAGTTCTCGCGACGACGCTTTCTCAAGCACGCGGGAGTCGCGGCCGC
>Ga0335085_10015517_pt1 | contig 11048 bp, 10 predicted proteins | sample Lox_Sample_45_FD_206712 | JGI IMG/M metagenome (GOLD analysis project Ga0335085, IMG submission 206712) | Soil microbial communities from Loxahatchee National Wildlife Refuge, Florida, United States - Lox_Sample_4.5 | ecosystem: Environmental > Terrestrial > Soil > Wetlands | place: USA... | reverse complement strand
CGTTCCCCTTCGACTTGGTTCCGACCGGCCAGTTGGGGGCCTGATCCACCCCGACTGTCTTCTGGAATTCGGGACTGATGGCGCTCAGATGCTTGGTGAATACGTAGCTGGTGCCGCTTCCATCGGCGCGCACCACAACGTTGATGGGCTCATCCGGCAGCTTGACGCCTTCATTCGTCTTCGCGATCGCAGGATCGTTCCACTTCGTGATCTTGCCCAGGAAAATGCCGGAGTAAGCATCTCGCGAGAGCTTCAGGGTCGGAACATCCGGGAGGTTATAGGCGAGAACGATGGCCCCGGCAGTCATAGGCACCAGTTGAACACCCCCGTTCACCTTCGCCATTTCATCTGGCGTCATCGCCCGGTCACTGGCCGCGAAATCAACCGTCTTATCAATGAAGCTCTTCACGCCGCTGCCGCTGCCGACCGACTGGTAATCCACCTGTACTGTGGGATGGGCCGCGCCATAGCTCTTAAACCACTTGATATAGAGAGGGGCCGGGAAACTCGCGCCTGCGCCCTGAAGCTTTACGGTGTTCTGCTTGCCGCCGCCACTGCAGGCAGACAGCGTGGCCAACAAAAGAGAGAGAACTGCCGCAACAGCTAAACGTTTCGCTTTCATTTTTGAGGATCCTCAGTTCGCCCCAGCGGTTCCCACCACAAAAAGGGGCACCGCTCTCCGGGATCGAGAGCTGTAAGTGTGGCTTTCGAATGCGCTCAAAATCTAGGCCACTCGTATCTAAGGCAGATTTCAGTAAGGTTAATTTCTGATTAAAACAACACAACTGACTCAGGCCAGGCCGGGGTATTTACCTGATTTCAAGGCAATTGCAAGGTGTCTCGCAGTCGTGCCTGCTCTCGCGTGCGGCGCGATGGGCTAGGGCTCACTGGGAAGTTGAAGCCTTCGCTATGGTCCTTCCCCACTCTTACCGCAACCACCTTTTCGGTGCAGTCGCGCCGGGGAAACGATAATCCTCGGTCGCGGCAGTAAGTGTCTATGAAATAAGTTGGGCTTAGTGTTTATCAACTTCGGTAACGTCCCGTGGCTCGAAGTGCCACTTCCGGTCCCCGGGACCACGTGTTGCAAACTTCCTGCAACAACCTGCAACATAGATAGCGAATCCAGGTTGGTTCGCACTCGGCTTAGGATCACTCGTGACCTTGCGGAATCTGATTCGGCTGTTGGCGCTGCAAAGCCTCTTTTGCGTACTGCACGTTTGCGTGCTCCACGCGCAGTACTTGGCGTACTCATTCCACGCCAACCCACAGCACGGCGGAAAGATCTATCGCGAGGCATGTGTCTCGTGCCATGGAAACACCGGCGATGGGGCACCGCAATCGCTGATGGTTTTCAAGCGACCCTCGAGCTTCCCCGATTTCACACGCTGCGACCAGACCACGGCAGAAACGAATACCTCATACAAGGACATCATCACGCACGGAGGCCCGGCACGCGGTTTCTCGCAGATCATGCCCGCGTTCGGTGAAGCCCTCACTTCACAGGATATCGATGACGTGATTGCTTATCTGCGCGAGTTCTGCCCCAACAAGCATTGGCCGCGCGGCGAACTGAACGTACCCCGCGCCATCGTGACGGAAAAAGCTTTTCCCGAGGACGAAGTTGTTCTCTCCACTGGCGTCAACACGAACGGCGCGCCGGGCAACGAGAGCCACATCATTCATGAGCAGCGTTTCGGGATGAAGAACCAGATTGAGGTGGACGTCCCCATTATTTTCCAGGACCAGGACCACACCTGGTATGGCGGTGTAGGCGACGTGACGCTCGGCTTGAAACGCGTCATATTTTCGAACCTGCGCAGCGGCTCGATCCTCAGCCTGCAAGGCGGATTCCTCCTGCCCAGCGGCAACTATCAGCGCGGCTTCGGCGCAGGAACCACAACGTTTGAACCGTTTGCGGCGTTCGACCAAATCTTTCGCGAGAACACATTCGTGCAGCTTCAGTTCGGGGCCGAGTTGCCCTTCGATACCAGCAAGTCGCCGCAGTCCTGGTTCTTCAACTCAGCCATCGGACAGAGTTTCGCCGCCAACCACCAGCTCGGGCGCCTCTGGTCGCCCATGGTTGAATTGCTCGCCACGCGCGATCTTGTGAACGGCGCCAAGACCGATTGGGACGTGATGCCCGAGATGCAGGTGACCATCAGCAAGCGCCAGCACGTGCGCGGCAATCTCGGGTACCGCATACCTTTCACCAATACAAACGGCCGCCAGCAGCAGATCATGTTCTACCTGCTGTGGGATTGGGCAGACGGGAGCTTGTTAAAGGGATGGTGAAGCTGAAGAACCTCCCGGCGCTGGTACTGGTTGCCGCCTGCGCGCTGCTTCCGTGGCGTATGTTGCGCGGCGCGGAGAACGAACCGCACGTCGAGTTTCATACCTCCGACCGTTGCATGGCCTGCCACAACCAACTGACCACATCGCAGGGGCAGGATGTCTCGATCGGAATCGATTGGCGCGCCAGCATCATGGCCAACTCAGCGCGCGATCCCTACTGGCAGGCGAGTATCCGCCGCGAGACCATCGATCATCCTTCGGTGACGGAAGACATCCAGGATGAGTGCTCGGCCTGCCACATGCCGGTCACGCGCTACGAGGCCAGGATTCACAACGAGAAAGGGCCGGTGTTCAAGTTTCTGCCCTTCCCGGCCAAGGACCAGGAAGCCGCATTCGCCGAAGACGGCGTCACCTGTTCGGTCTGCCATCAAATCACGAAGGAGAGGCTGGGCACGCGCGAGAGCTTCAACGCTGGATTCGTCGTCGAGCACCCGCCCGCCGCGAACGATCATCCTGAATTCGGCCCCTTCATCGTCACTCCGGGACGGCAGCTCATCATGGACAGCTCTACCGGGGGCTTTCGTCCGACCTACGCAGAGCACATTCGCGATTCGGCGCTCTGCGGTTCGTGCCACCAGCTTTACACCACGGCCCGTGGCGAAGGTGGCAAAGACGTCGGCCAGCTACCCGAGCAGATGCCCTATCTCGAGTGGCTGCACAGCGACTATCCGGCGAAGTCCAGTTGCCAGCAATGTCACATGCCTGAAGTGCATGAGGCAATCGACATCAGCTCGGTCATGGGCACTCCGCGCGAGGGGATGCACCAGCACACATTCGTTGGCGACAATTTCTTCATGGAAGGCATGCTGAATCGCTACCACGGCGAGCTCGACGTAGCGGCACTTCCCCAGGAGCTAAGCGCAGCGCAGCAGCGCACACTGGAGTTCCTCCACACGCAAGCCGCCGAAGTCGAACTGCGCAACGTCGAGGTCGCCGGCGGCAGGCTTCAGGCCGACGTCTTCGTCGAGAACCTCACCGGACACAAGCTGCCGACAGCGTATCCGTCGCGCCGCGCATGGCTGCACGTCGTGGTGCGCGATCGCAACGGGCGCACCGTCTTCGAGTCGGGGGCGCTCAATCCTGATGGCTCGATCGCCGGAAACGACAACGATGCCGACAAAACACGCTTTGAGCCCTACTACCGCGAGATCACCAGCAGCGATCAGGTCGAAATTTTCGAGGACATTCTGGGGGACCAGCAAGGCCGGGTGACGACCGGCTTGCTCGAAGGCGTGCGTTATCTGAAAGACAGTCGCCTGCTGCCGAATGGCTTCGACAAGCGGACGGCGGTCAGCGACATTGCGGTGGTGGGTGACGCCTTCGACGATCCCAACTTCGCGGCCGGAGGGGCGCTAGTACGCTACTCCGTGCCGTTGAGCGATGCGCAAGGACCGTTTCACATCGAGGCTGAGATCTGGTACCAGCCCATCGGATTCCGCTGGGCGCATAACCTTGAGCCTTACGACGCAATGGAGCCGAAGCGCTTCGTAAGCTGGTACAGCGCCATGTCGAAAGAGACGGCGACGATGTTGGCCAAGGCTGAGGCGAGCCGGTAGCCAGATCCGCTTATAGCCGTTTAATCCAATCGCGGGTGGGCAGCACCTCGCTAAAGCGCATCTGCTGGGTGACGAGAATGGCGCGATGCAACTCCTCGCCCGTTACCTCGCCTGCTTCATTCTTAATGTCCAGTGTGCCCGTGGCATCGGAGAGGAACTCGACGCCGAACCCCGCGTGCATTGCCTGCCGCGCCGTCGTGTCGCAACACATTTGCGTCATGTAGCCGGCGATGACGACAGACTCGATGCCGTGCTCGCGTAGCCAATTCTCGAGCTGCGTATCGGTAAAGCTCCCCGGCAACGACTTATGGATGAGCACGTCATGCGGCCGCGCTGCGATCTCCGGATGCAGCTCCCACTCTTTGCTGCCCTTGCGAAACACCGACGAATCCGGCTGCGGCGCAGCGTGCTGAATCGCAACCACCGGCACTTCATGAGCGCGGGCGGCGTCCATCGCGGCGAGCACATTCTCAAGACTGCCATGCGGATAGCTGACCGGCAGCTTGCCGGTGAAGTACTCGTTCTGGACATCAATGACCAGCAGAGCACGCTTTGAGTTGTCGGGCATAGATGCATTGTAGGGCTTCGCGCCAGTGAACCACACGCGTGCCCCATTCCGTCTTCGTTTGCCGGGGTGGGTGTATTGGCAATCACGTCGCGCTCAGCGCCGATAACCCCGCGAGCGCGTCGCCCATAGCTCCGGTGATCGCATCCTCAATCGAGCTCGAACTCGAACCGTCTGCCGACGAGGCCTGAAAAATTTCGCTTGTTTCAATCGATACGACGCGTGCCGTTATGCGCACGGATGTTTCTATGATCTGCACCGAGCCCTGTAGCGCGTACAACGCGCCTTGCACGCTGCCGGTCTGCAAGCTTTGGGTATCGTCATGAACCTTCGGCAATGGATCGAAGTTCCGGCCCAAGCGAATGAAGAACCGGTAGAACGGCCCACCGTCGCTGGTCACGTTCACTGTGTCGTCGTCGATGGGAACATCATGCGCGTTACAGGCGTGCATGATGCAACTGGCGACATCGTCGTTGCTGGGCGGCTGCACCGACTTCCCACCTGAGGAATCATCACTGGAGCCGGAAGCCTCGGACGAACTCGACCCATCGCTCGATGAGGCGGAGCTGGAGCCTCCGGAGCTGGAGCCATCCGTCTCCGCTGAGCTGTCGCTGTGGCCTTCGACATCCTCCAGAGGTTGATCGGGCTTCTCATCGGCCTCAGAGCTTTCGCCTTGAGGCGCTGGCTCCGTCTCGTCACCGGCCGGGGGCGGCTCGCTGCCCTCGATCGAAGAGGACGAGCTATCGCTGCTGGAGCGGTCATCACTCGAACTGGAAGAAGAATCGGAGTCAGACTTGTTCTCGTCGTCGTCGGACATGGCGCGGTGTTCTCCCGGAGCGGCGTCGAACTGCTGGGAAAAAGAGTGTCCGACAGACTACCATGCGGCCCGGCATTTCTGCCGATGAACGAAGCCGGTAGTCTGCAGTTTTTGGGTGTCATCCCGAGCCAGCCTCTTTTGCGAAGCCAGACATCCGGGCGTGCCGATTCGCGCCGGCGCGCGAAAGAGCCTGCCCTGAGGGAGAGTATCGAGGCGAATGGGCACGCATCCATACTCAAACGGCGCCACGACCACGAAGCCAGGTTCGTTGACACTGCCTCGTAAGCTCTGTTAATTTCAAAGGTTCCAGATTTTGTCATAGCGCCCTCAAACGCATCTTTCAGCCGCGGGAATCACCAACAGGAATGGATCAGACACTAAAGCAAGTAGGCGAATTACTGCTCGGAGCCATACCGACGGCAGTCATTCTTCTCTTGCTGTACGGGGCGTACGCGCTGCTGGTAGGGCGCCCCTTGCGCCGCATACTGGCGCAGCGCCGGGGATTGACCGAAGGCGCCATCCTGAAGGCGCGCGCTGACGTCGCTGCCGCCGAGGCCCGCACCGCCGAATATGAAGAACGCCTGCGCGAAGCCAAGTCGGCCATCTTCAAGGCGGCTGAGGCCCGCCGCCAGGCAGCCCAGCAGGCGCGCGATGCCGTAATCGCCCAGGCCCGTGAGGCCGCTCATCAGCAAATCCGAGCAGCCCAGGCGGCCATCGAGCAGGAAATGGGCGTAGCGCGTGCCGTGCTGCAGGCCGAGAGCGAACGCCTTGCCAGCCAGATCATTCAGGCCGTGCTGAAGCCCGCCGGGGCGCTCCCCGTAGCAGGCGGCTCGCAATGAAGTACTTGCGGCGCATCGGTCTCGCCAGCGTTTTTTTAGCACTTATTCTTCTTGTTGCCGGCGTATCGGCGCAGGAAGCCGCCCCCGCCGCAAGTGGCGCGCAATCACAGGCTCAGCAGCAGCCAGAGAACCCCAACACCGCCATCGGTGTCGAGTTATCAAAAGAATCCGAAGCGGCAGAGCACGCCGAGGAGCACGAGGAGAACGGCCAGTTCAAGTACTCGCCATCCGTAAAGTGGATCGCCAAACTGTTCGGATGGGATCCCCATCTTGCCTACTTCATTTCGCTGATCATCAACTTCGGAATCCTGATCCTGTTTTTCTGGGTACTGCTGCGCGGCAAAGTTCCCGCCATGTTCCGCAACCGTACAGATTCCATTCAGGCTGCGATTCGCGAGGCACGTGCTGCCAGTGCAGAAGCAAATGAGCGGTTGAAAGCGGTGGAAGCTCGGCTGGCCAGGCTCGACAATGAAGTATCCGGCATTCGCTCCGAGGCCGAAAAACAGGCCGTTGCTGAAGAGGAGCGCATCCGCGCTGCCGCCGAAGAAGATAAGCATCGCATCGTGGAGTCGGCCAAGATGGAGATTGATGCCATTGCGCGCAATACCCGCCGCGAGCTAAAGAGTTACGCGTCCACACTGGCGATTGATATCGCCGCCAAACGCATTCACGTCGATGAGAATTCCGATCAGGCGCTGGTGCGCGAGTTCGTTGACCAGCTTGGAAAGGACGGCCGTCAATAATGGCTGCCGTTGCAAGCCGCTACGCTCGCGCTCTAGTGGACGTCGTGATGGAGCAGAAGATCGACCCCACGACCGCGGTGCAGCAGGTGAACAGCATCGTTGAGGCGATCAAGGAAAGCGCTGATCTTCGCAAGGTCTGGGAGGCGCCAGATGTTCCGGCAGCTCAGAAGCGGAACTTGCTGGATGCGATTGGCAGGCAGGTCGGGTTATCGCGCACGATTCGCAACTTCTTTGCCGTGCTGATCGATCATCAGCGCATTGCCATGGTGGAGCAGATCGCCCGCCAATTTGAGATCGACCTGGATGCCGAACTTGGATTTGCCGAGGCGCAGGTTACCAGCGCCCGCCCACTCTCGGATGGCGAGAAGCGCGAACTGGAGTTGCGGGTTGCGACCATTACCGGCAAGAAGGTGCGCGCCCGCTACGCCGCCAATCCGGAGCTGCTGGGGGGCGTGATGGTTCAGGTCGGCAGCACGATTTACGACGGCACCGTGCGCGGGCAGTTGCAGAAGCTGCGCCAGCAGTTGGTGAACAGCTAGGGGTGGGTAGTACCGCTTCGGCGGTACATTGCCTTTGCATGTGGCGCCATTGCACTGGGTGCTTTGTATCAGGGCGCGACTTCAGTCGTGCCGTACGACACAGATTTTAAGCATTGAGCCCCTTTTGGGGGCGGCACAAAAGCAGGTCCCTCGCCCGCCAAGGCGGACCCGGGAAGACAAAAATAAAAAACGCGCTTCGGCACGGCTGAAGCCGTGGCCTTTCAAAGCGGATTCATATGGCTCAAATCAAGGCAGACGAAATTACGAAGCTCATTCGTGAGCAGATCGAAAATTACGAGACCAAGATCGCTGTCGACGAAGTCGGCACGGTGATGTCCATCGGAGACGGCATCGCCCGCCTCTATGGTCTCGACAAGGTCATGGCCGGCGAACTTATCGAGTTCCCGCACAACGTGTCTGGACTTGCCATGAACCTGGAAGAAGACCAGGTTGGCTCGGTGCTGCTGGGCGACTACACCGAGGTGGAAGAGGGCGACGAGGTCCGCCGCACCGGCCGCATCATGAGCGTTCCCGTCGGCGACGCGCTGGTTGGCCGCGTAGTCGACGCGCTAGGACAGCCCATCGACGACAAAGGACCGATCAACACGGATCAGTTCAACCCGGTTGAGCGCCTGGCTCCCGGCGTTATCGATCGCCAGCCGGTGAAAGAGCCAATGGCAACCGGACTGAAGGCCATCGACTCGATGATTCCTATCGGTCGCGGACAGCGCGAGCTGATCATCGGCGACCGCCAGACCGGCAAGACGGCTGTCGCGCTCGATACCATCATCAATAGCAAGGGCCGCGACCTGATTTGTATCTACTGCGCCATTGGCCAGAAGCGGTCGTCGGTCGCACAGGTGGTGAAGACGCTGGAAGACTACGGAGCGATGGAATACACCATCGTCGTCTCGGCGTCGGCTTCCGATCCGGCTCCGATGCAGTACCTGGCGCCGTATGCAGCGTGCGCCATGGGTGAGTACTTCCGTGACTCAAAGCGTCACGCCCTCTGCATTTACGACGATCTCTCGAAGCACGCTGTGGCCTATCGCGAAATCTCGCTGCTGCTGCGCCGTCCTCCGGGGCGTGAGGCTTATCCGGGCGACGTGTTCTATCTCCACTCCCGTCTGCTGGAGCGCGCTTCAAAGCTCAGCAACGAGAAGGGCGGCGGATCGCTTACCGCGCTGCCGATCATCGAGACGCAGGCCGGCGACGTATCGGCGTACATTCCGACTAACGTCATTTCGATTACTGACGGCCAGATTTACCTTGAAACGGACCTGTTCAACTCGGGCGTACGCCCGGCCGTGAACGTCGGATTGTCGGTCAGCCGCGTGGGTGGTAGCGCTCAGATTAAGGCCATGCGGCAGGTCGCTGGCACCTTGCGACTCGACCTCGCGCAATATCGCGAGCTGGCAGCGTTCTCGCAGTTTGGCAGCGATCTCGACAAGGCCACGCAGGCGCAGCTTGCCCGCGGACAGCGCCTGACGGAAATTTTGAAGCAGGGCCAGTACGCGCCGTTGCCGTTCTCGAAGCAGATTCTCATCATCTACGCCGGAACCCAGGGGCTGCTCGACGACATGCCGGTCGATCAGCTTCGTGAGTTTGAAAAGGGTTTGTACGAATACGTTGACTTGAACAATCCCGGCGTATTCAGCTCTATTGAAGAGAAGAAGACTCTGGATGACGAGTTGCGCAAGTCAATGACAGACGTCATCAAGCAGTACAAGGACCAGTTCGTCAGCGAGCACCAGGCGGCAAAGAAGGCGCCGGCGTAGGCGTTTCGGGTAGAGCTGGCCTTCAGGCCGGCGTCAACGCCGGTAATATTCGTGGGAGTGCTTTGAAAGGGCACGCCTTCAGGCGTGCCGAAGGGACCAGGTTTGGAAGCGGCTTTAGCCGCTGAGGGACATCGTTCCCGCAGCGCCTAAAGGCGGAGTGATTCACAGGTTCAACGGCACGGCTAAAGCCGTGCCCCTTCAAACCTGGGAAGAGTGTAACTGGGAAACAATGGCGAACGTACTCGATCTCCGGCGGCGTATTCGCAGCGTGAAGAACACGCGGCAGATTACCAAGGCCATGAAGATGGTCTCGGCGGCGCGTCTGCGGCGAGCACAGGAGCGGGCTCTGGCTTCCCGCCCGATGGGCCAAATGCTCATCAATCTGCTGGAGTCGCTCATCAGCCGCTCGGAACTGGTCGATCACGAAACGGGCGAGTGCAAGCATCCCCTGCTGGAACACCGTCCCGAGAACAACATTCTGCTGATTCTGGTCACCGGCGACCGCGGGCTGGCCGGCGCATTTAATTCCAACGTGCTGAAGGCCGCGATGAAGTTTCTGCAGGTCAAGGCCGACAAGAACATCGACATCCTGGTGGTTGGGCGGAAGGGCCGCGACTTCCTGCGCCGCCGTTATCCCACGTTGAAGCCGGACAGTCCAGAGCGCGCCGGCAAGATCCAGGTCATCGACGAGTACGTCACGCTGCTGGGCAAGCTGGAGTTCGAGTCTGTCGGCGAGATGAGCGCGGCGGTGGTCAAGCGCTACACCAGGGAACAGATCGATTCGGTTTACCTGCTCTTCAACGAATTTAAGTCGGTGATCTCGCAGCGCGTGATCGTGCAGCGCCTGCTCCCCGTGCAGGAGATCGGCCGCCGCGAAGTTACCGCCGCCGAGGAGCCGACCCAAGCCGAGCGCGAGCGCATGGGCGAAGCCGCGCGCAGCGCCGGCATCAGCCTGAAAGAGCCTGGGCCGACCGAGCGGGACAAAGAAGCTGCGAAATTCGGCACCTTGCCGGTCGACTACATCTACGAGCAGCCGCCCGAGGAACTGTTCAAAGCAATTCTTCCGCGGTATGTGGCGATCGAAATGTTCCAGGCCATGTTGGAGTCCGCCGCCGCCGAGCACGCCGCCCGTATGACGGCTATGGATTCGGCCACCAATAACGCCAATGACGTGATCGACTCCCTGACGCTGAACCTGAACCGGGTTCGCCAGGCGGCGATTACGAAAGAGATTATCGAGATTGTGAGCGGCGCAGCGGCTCTTTAGTTGTCGGTTGTCAGTTGTCAGTAAAGCCGGTCCCGAGAGGGACGAAATAGCTTAGCCCAGCCGAAGGCGGAGTGCTGGGTGGGCTGGAAAATTGAGTAGAGCCCCGTCAGGGGCGGCACAAATCAGGTCCCTCGCGGAGTGATCTCCGCTCGGGATAACGAGACTTGAGGGTGATTGGCCGGCACGACTGAAGTCGTGCCCTTATACAAAGCGTCAGACAGACGTAGGCTAAGAGCCAACAGCGAAGAGCTAAGAGCGGATTCTTATGGCAGAGAATGTAGGACACGTCATTCAAATCGCAGGTCCCGCCGTGGACGTGCAATTTTCAGAAAGCAACTTGCCGCCGATTTACTCGGCGCTGCGCGTGACCAGCGAAGGATTTAATATCCCTAATCCGCTGGACGTGATTCTTGAAGTCGAGCAGCAGCTCGGCGAAGGCCGCGTGCGCTGTGTCGCCATGGAGCCCACCGAAGGCATGGTGCGCGGCATGAAGGCCATCGACCTCGGCGGCCCCATCAGCGTACCAGTCGGTAAAGCCACTCTCGGCCGCGTGCTCAACGTCATCGGTCAACCGGTGGACAAGCTCGGACCG
>Ga0335085_10015516_pt1 | contig 11049 bp, 16 predicted proteins | sample Lox_Sample_45_FD_206712 | JGI IMG/M metagenome (GOLD analysis project Ga0335085, IMG submission 206712) | Soil microbial communities from Loxahatchee National Wildlife Refuge, Florida, United States - Lox_Sample_4.5 | ecosystem: Environmental > Terrestrial > Soil > Wetlands | place: USA... | reverse complement strand
TCGCTGAACAACTTGCTCGTCATCCTGTTCATTCGCAGCCTCCTCTTTTTTATCGCCGTCCTGCCAATTCTGGTAGCCTGGCAAGGTTCTAGGATGAAACTGTTTTGGCGTTTGGGGATCGCGCTGTTCTACCTGGTCGGTTTCCAGACCCTCATCCTGGCAAACTGGATGCCCTGGTCGCTTCGCCTGCCGCACATGATCGAAATCCTGTTCGATGAGTTCGTCTACGCGGGCGTATTGGTTTTGCTGCTGGGAATCCGTCAGGAAAATAAGGATACTTAACCACCTCAGGCCAGGAACCTATTATAGATGCGGCGCTGGTTTACTTATTCCTTCGTGGCCGCCGTGACAGGGTTTTTGATTATCAGATTTAAGCAAAATGGCAACAAAGTTATCAAAAAGGAAAACATATGATTACCAATCTCAAGTTAGCAAAAATATTTTGGAGTACTACCACACTGCTCACCCTGTTGGCGGCATTAGCAGGGGTGCTATTCAAGGGGATTTATGTCAACTTGTTCCAAGCGGATTATCTGCCTGGCGCATTTTCCCAGGACGTGTTGACCATCCTCATCTGCCTGTTTCTGTTCGGTCTGATTGCCGTCACCAAGCAGAATGACATCAAGAAGCAGGTCGTGATCGTCGGCTTGCTCGGAGCTTTCTTCTATCTTTACGGGATCTTCACCATCGAGCGTGTCTACACCTGGTTCTACCTGCTTTACGCGGCGGTATTCGCGTCATCGTTTTGGACGATTGCCTACAGCCTCTCAGGTTTCAGGTCGGAAGCGTTTTCAACGCTGCGATTAAATAAAGGCATGTTGAGAACCACCGCGATTACATCGATCCTCATCGCCGTGCTATTCAACCTTCTCTGGATATCGGCGCTCATTCCGTTGATGCGGGAACATAACAGGATCGAGTTCTTGTATTCGATCTACATCCTTGACCTGTGTTTTGTCATGCCTGCCTTTGTGATTACCGCTGTGATGAGTTTGCGCGGAAATCCGTTTGGGATTTTGATGGCGCCCGCCATCATGATATTGGGTTTCTTTGTGATCTTCCCGCTCGGCCTCAACGAACTCGCAAAGCCATCGGCCGGCATGGCAATCAATTACGGATCAATGGCTGTTTCATTCATCTTCGCGTTCCTGATGCTGATCCTTGCCGTGCTCCAGTTAAAAATGATCCATTTTGAAAGTAAGTGATCTCGGCGATAAGGAAAAAACAAGGGTGAACATTGGCCTGTGTTTTCAGGAGGTCTTAACCGCCGCAGCCATTGACCCGGTCACAACTGTCTTCTTCGTTTTAATCAGCGTAGCCGGATTCGTCCCGGCAGTATCGCTGCTTCGCAATGTCCAGGGCTGACAAAAAGGAGGAAACCATGCACCGCAAGCAGCTCACCGTTTTCTTCATCATGCTTGGTGTGTATGCACTCTGTGCCCTTATCACCTACGCTTTTTTTATGGACCAACTGGCCTCCACCGCGGGCGTGCCCATGCCGAAGATGGGCGTCCCGCCGTTCGTGCTCGGGCTGGCCAATGCCGGGATTGTGCTGGTCCTTTACGGGCTGGTCGGGCTGGCAGGCTATTGGTTCGCGCGTAAACTCGGCCTGCCGGGCATCTATAACGAGGGAGGTGGCTGGCGAGGCTGGTTCATCATTCCTTTGGGCTTGGGGGTGGCTTGCGGATTGTTTGTTATCCTCATGGATGTTATTTTTTCGCCCATCAACGGCTTCGGACATTTTCCCCACCCTGCTTTCCCGCTTTCCATCATCGCGTCACTCAGCGCTGCCATTGGCGAAGAGATCCTGTTCCGAGGCTTTGTCCTTGGCTTATGGGCATTCATCCTGAATTGGCTCCTGCACCGTTTTAACGGGCGCACAGCCGCTTTATGGATCGCCAACATCATCGCCGCCCTAGCTTTCAGTGCTGCCCATCTGGGAACGGTCGTGATTCTGACGGGAGCCAGCTCAATCTCTGCCCTGAGCCCTGTCCTGATTGTGGAAGTTTTTCTGATGAATAGTCTGGTTGGCCTTGTCGCAGGCCAAAGATACATGCAGGATGGCTTGATCGCCGCCTCAGGCGTCCACTTCTGGGCCGACATGGTCTGGCATGTGCTATGGGGATTGTTCTAGAAAAGGAAGACATCATGAACCGCACAGACGAGGAAATCCAAGCAGTCCTGTCCACCTTTCGAGCCCCGGATCCTGGCATGTATCCCGAGTTGCAGGGTTATTCCCGCAATGAAATTTACCGTGACTTTTTAGGCGGCGGGGGATTATATCTGGCTGTCAGAATGCTGCGCGCCCTGGACCTGCAGCCCGGTCAGACAGTGCTCGACCTGGGCTGCGGGAAAGGTGAGTCCTCAGTCTTTCTTGCCAAACAGGATGACGTGGAGGTGAAGGCTCTTGACCTGTGGACATCTGCAGATTATCTGGAACGAAAATTCGCTGAACGTGGAGTGGGTGATCGGGTCACTGCAATTCAAATGGATGCCACGCAGCCTCTGCCTTATGCAGACGATGAATTCGATGCAATCTTCTGTATGAATTCATTCAACTTTTATGGAGCCAATCCCGGTTTCCTGCCACACCTGTTGAAGCATCTGAGACAGGGTGGCAGATTATGCATCGGTTCGGAGGTTCTGTCCGCGGAATTTACCCCGGAACAGCTCGCTAATCCACCTATCGTTTATGCCTTTAATTTGCCACCGCCGAATGAACACGTGAATGTCTTTGAAGGTGACTTCATCAAGCAGCACACACCGGGATGGTGGCGGGATTTTTTCCAGGCCTCCGGCTTGATGGACGTGGAAACCTGCTTCGAATTGGAGGATGCGGAATCGATTTACCAGGAAATGGTTCGTTACGAGTATGAAAATAATGTTGATCCCTTTGATGTCCAAATCTGCCTGGACCAGTTTGATTGGGGTCATGCCCACCAGCCGCACAAGAGTCTGTTCGTACTGTCGGCACGAAAATGTTGGAACGCGATGGCAAAGAGCTAAAAGCCATTATCCGCTGAAACGGTTTACTCGCCTTCCAAATAAACCAACTGCCTTTCAAAAACAGCAAATATGAAAACCATCATTAAATCCAATCCGATTATCTCCTTCTTTGTGCTGACCTTTGTCTTCACCTGGTCATTCTGGGGACTGACCTACGTTCTGCACCTGTCAGCAGGGACCGGTTATCTGCCCTTCCTGATCGGCGCCGCAGGTCCATCCTTGATGGGGTTTGCAATCAGCGCCATTTGCGGTGGAGAAGAAGAAGCCCTGGCGTTGTGGAATAGAATTCGTATCTGGCGGGTCGGGCTGGCCTGGTATTTGGTCGCGTTATTTTTTCCAGCGGTGATTGCTTTAAGCGCCATCGGCTTGAGTGCCGTTTTAAGCAGTACCACACCGGATTTTTCACTGCTTGCAAAACAATGGTTCCTTATCCCCTTCGCATTGTTGTTCAGCATGGTTTTAGGAGGCCCTTTGGAGGAGGAATTTGGATGGCGCGGGTTTGCACTCGTCCAATTGCAGAAACGCCATACCGCACTCACCGCCAGCCTTGTCATTGGAATCATGTGGGGTCTGTGGCACCTGCCTGCTTTCTTAATTCCATGGTCGAGCCAGCATAATTTGCCGGTCATTGTTTTCCTGCTGCATGATATTGCCCTGTCGGTGATCTTTACCTGGATATTCAACAACACCTCTGGGAGTGTCTTGCTTGTGATGCTGGCCCATGCGGCTTTCAACTTGAGCATCACAATCCTGCCGGTACTGCCCTCTACAGCCGGAAGTGAATTGCCCCTCCTAATAGCAGTTGGATTGCTCTATCTGTTTGCTCTCATCGTTCTTGTTGTTTTTAGACCAAAAACCCTAATGCGGAAATAAAGCCATTGCATGAAAAGGGAGAGAAGCATGTCTCGGATCATCATTATCACCGGGGGTAACAATGGAATTGGGTTGGCGATGACAAAAGCCCTGCTGGACAAAGGAGACCGTGTTGCCGCCCTCGACCTTTCCACCGAGAACCTTGACCGGGCTACCCCAAACCTGCTCCCCCTCATCTGCGATGTAACCGACCCTCAGCGTGTGCAGGCCGTGGTGGACGAGGTCGTTCATCAGTGGGGCGGCCTGGACATTCTCATTAACAACGCCTGCCTGGCCCTGTTCACCCGGTTCGAGGAGCGCACCCTGGACGATATCCGGCGCGAATTCGAGGTCAACTATTTTGGATATCTCAACACGATCCGCTCCGTGCTGCCGGTGATGAAAAACAGGGGCGCGGCGTTGTGCATAATTTCAGTTCGGGCGCCGGCTTTACCGGCATGCCCGGCATGGTCGGATATACGTCCACCAAGGGCGCGATCGAATCGATGACCTGCACGTTGGCGCTGGAATATGCCTCGCAAGGGATTGTCTTCAACGTGATGCATCCCCCGCTGACGCGCACCAGATCCGCGGCAGGGTTTGGTGTTCCACCTGAGATGATGGCTGATCCTGAAGTCGTCGGGCGAGGGCTCGCGAAGCTGGTCGGCAGGACCAAGCCTGTGCTTGTCTCGGGATTCGTCAACAGTTTTCAACTTGGGATGAGCTATCATTTCCGCCACCCGATGGGAAGGATGATGTCCATGCTGGCGGAAAAAGCTCGAAAAAACCACTAGGTCAGAGCGGCAATCCAACCTGCCTGGTCCGAATCAAAATCCCAGAGGTTTCGAGCCTTTGGGATTTTGCGCTTTAACAACCTGACCAGGCTTCCACGAACGGGACTACTCGGGTAAACTGCTGCCCTTCCCTCGCCAGATCGGATCGCGCAGGATATTGAACTCTGGATGAGATATCGCACCCGCATCCAGAGGGGAAAGAGGATGTCCAGGCTGTCTGCTAGGGCGAGAAATAACCGCATAAGAAATCGCCCTCTTTTTATAATTAATCCACAGGGCTAATGGGACTTTTGCCATAACGCACGCGGGAAGCAGGGATAAAATTTAACCCCCAGCAAGATGTCCCCATCCCCGGCAGCAGACGCTTGACACCGCCTTCCTCTTTGACTATAATAAATTTTAGGTATTTCTAAATAATATTTTAGACTATAAAAACTTATAGGAATGACACGATAGCCAATTCACGGCAACGCAAGATATCCGGAAGAAGACAAAGGTATGTCAGAAACTCTCACCCGATCAATTGAGGATTATCTCAAAGCCATTTTTGAGCTGACCGGGAACGGTGAGGCCGCCAGTACGACCACACTGGCTGCGCGCCTTGGAGTTGCGCCGGCATCCATCACAAGCATGGTGCAAAAACTATCAACGGTGAAGCCTGCGCTGGTATCCTATCGAAAATATCAGGGCGTCTCCCTGACTGTTGCGGGACGGCGCGCCGCGCTCGATGTGATTCGCCGGCACCGCCTGCTCGAGGCCTGGCTGGTTCAGAACCTCGGCTATTCATGGGATATGGTGCATAATGAAGCCGACATGCTTGAACATGTGATTTCTCAGGACTTTGAAAAGCGGATTGCCGCCGTGCTGGGCCAGCCGGAACGCGATCCGCACGGTGAGACCATTCCTGATGCCGACCTTGTCATGCCATTGGACAAAAGCTTTCCCCTCGCCTCCTTGAAACCAGGCCAGAAGGCCACTGTGCGGCGGGTCCATTCGCAAGAGCCTGCCTTCCTGAAACATCTCACAGAACTGGGATTAACCCCCGGTGCTCACCTTAAAGCGCTCTCAGTGTCGCACTTCGATCAGGTGATGCATCTGCACATTCAGGGACGGAAGGAAGAATCCGTTCTGGGGCCGGCGATCACGAACGGGGTTTTCGTTGAAATTTCGTAATCATGAGGATGGACATTAATGTCGATATTAGGAAAAGATAACCACGCAACCGGAAAAGATAGCGACCTCAGCACACTCCAATCTGCACATGAGGTGCTGGAAGGAAAGAGCAGGAAAAGTTCGCTGGCACGCCTGCTCCCTTTTCTTGGCCCGGCGTTCATTGCCTGCGTCGCCTACATCGATCCGGGCAATTATGCGACCAACATTTCGGCCGGAGCCTTGTTCGGCTACACCTTGCTTTGGGTGATTGTCGCCAGCAACTTGATGGCCATGCTGGTGCAATCACTGGCTGCCAAATTGGGCATTGCAACCGGCCGGAATCTGGCCGAAGTAATACGCGACCATTACCCTCCCTGGGCAAAATACGCCATGTGGATCGTAATGGAAGTGGTGGCCATGGCCACGGACCTGGCCGAATTCCTGGGCGCAGCGCTGGGCATTTATCTGCTCTTCCCGCTGGTTTTTAATAAGGTTGGGATCCTGACCGGCCTGCCCGTACTGCTCCTGCCGGCCATTTTGATGGGCGGGCTGGCGCTGGTCGTGTTGCTCCTCGAGCATCGAGGCTTCAGGCCGCTCGAAATCCTGATCGCCGCGTTGGTGGGGGTCGTCGCGGTTTGTTTCCTCGTTGAAACGATCCTCGACCAGCCCAACTGGGGCGAGGTCGTCTATCACAGCCTTGTCCCCCAGTTCGCAGGACCCGGCAGTGTTCTCCTTGCGGCCGGAATCCTGGGTGCCACGGTCATGCCGCATGTGATTTTCCTGCACTCGGGCCTGACCCAGGGACGGATTGTCACGCGCGATCCCCAGAAACTTCGCCGGCTCTTCCGCTTTGAGATGGTGGATGTCGTGATCGCCATGTCCATCGCCGGGCTGGTCAATATGGCCATGCTGATCATGGCGGCCTCTACCTTTTATGCGCACGGCCTGGGCGGCGTCGGCACGATTGAGGAATCTTACCGGATGCTGACTCCCCTGCTGGGCGTAGCGGCCAGCACTGTTTTTGCGGTTTCATTGCTGGCTTCCGGTCATTCCTCATCCACGGTGGGGACGATGGCCGGGCAGGTGATCATGCAGGGATTCGTAGACTGGCATATTCCCATGTGGATCCGCCGCTTTGCGACCATGCTGCCATCCTTTATCGTGATCGGCCTGCAGCTCAATCCCACCCGTACCCTGGTGATGAGTCAGGTGGTGTTGAGTTTTGGCCTCCCGTTCGCCATCATCCCCCTGGTCATCTACACCTCCAGGCATGAGATAATGGGCGTACTGGTGAACCGCAAATTGACCACCCTCGCTGCCAGCGTCGTCGCAGCCCTCGTGGTTGCACTGAATCTTTACCTGCTGTATCAAACCTTGTTCGTGGGGAGTTAGCCGTGTTCAACAATCTCCTCGTCCCTTTGGATGGCTCGAAGCTTTCCGAAGCCGCGCTTGGTCCGGCCGCCTTTCTAACCCAAAAGCTCAATGCCTCCGTGATGCTCCTGCATGTCATCGAGCAGGATGCCCCGGCGGAGGTCCATAAAGAGCACCACCTGACCGAGTCCCACGAAGCGGATGCCTACTTAAGGGAGGCGGCTCACCGCGCCTTCCCGCCGGGGATCCAGGTCCAGACCCATGTCCACACCGCACCGGTCACGGATGTGGCCCGCAGCATCACCGAGCACGCGGCATCGGAGTTCAATCCCGGCTTGATTGTGATTTGCACGCACGGTCGGGGTGGAATGCGCGACCTGTTCTTCGGGAGCATCGCCCAGCAGGTCGTCGCCCAGTGTCAAACCCCGCTGCTTGTGATCAAACCGGATGCTCCTCCCTTCAACCTGGACCGGATCCTGGTTCCACTCGACCCAGACTCTGTCCACGACGAAAGTGTTCAGATCGCAGAATCGCTGGCAAAGGACTTCGATTCCGAACTGCTCCTGTTGAACGTGATTCCAACGCTCTCGACTGTCTCCGGAGAACAGGTCGCGACCAGCAGTTTCATGCCCTCCTCCACCAAGGAATATTTGAATCTCAGGCAGGAAGAGGCATCCGAACATCTGGAAGGTCATGTGGAGGAGTTCCACGCCAGGGGGATCAAGGCCTCCGCCGAAGTGGCCCGCGGCGACCCGGCATCGGTCATTGTCAGGACCGCCGAGCGGTCAGGAGCGGGGATGCTCTTTCTTAGCACCCATCGCAGGGTGGGTATGGATGCCTTCTGGGCGCTCAGCGTTGCGCCGGAGGTCGCCCAGAAGACAAAGGTTCCCCTTTTGCTGATCCCGCTTTCAAGGAGCAAGTAGAGCTGCCCATCACCGTCTAGTTGAAGGCGTTTCCCATAGGAAATCTAACAAAAATCCCAAAGGTCAGGCCTTTGGGATTTTTGTTATCTGCCCCGGGACCCTTCAGCGATTGAAGGATGTCCCACGCAAGCGCATCACGGTAATTTCCGCGTCAATGAAATCCTGCCCCATCGCGCGGGAGACCGAGATGCGGTGATGCCCGTCGCGGACGAAATACATGTCATCGACCTGGATCAGTTCCACTGCCGGCAGGTCGCGACCGCGCAGTTTTTCCATCGCCACTCCCATCCAGCGCGCGCGGGAGCGCTCCTGGGTGGGATGGAATTTGTCATCGAACTCATCGGACCTGCCCTGGGTCCCGCGGATGCGGTCAATCCTCACGGCTTTAATGCCTTCATAGCGGCTGCCCTCCAGCGGGCGATGTTCGAGCATCTCGTCCAAATCCTGCAAGCAGGAGCAGCGCCAGGTTAATTTCGTCCACCAATAGCGGAGCTGGCTGCGGAAGTAGGCTTCCCGGAACATCGTCAGAGATCTTTCGGCGGGAACGCCTTGGGGGATCATGGTGTCGGTCATTGTGGCTGCTCCTTTCTTCGAAATATAGAGACAGTTTACACGCGTGCGCATTTGGAAGCATCTGTCGATGGTCTGGCATTGACCTATCCGGGCGGATAGGATCTTACACGGCCAGATTGTAGACCAGCCCAGTAAGGACTGCTCCAGCCCAGAGCGTGCCGACCACAATGGCGATCACCCGCCAGCGGGCAATGGTCAATGCACCGGCCACTGCGCCGATGGAGGTGCCTGCACCGGTGATAAGGAAAGCCAGCGCCGCGCCTTCACTCATGCCTGACGCGAGCATGGCACTGACGAGAGGCAGTGAAGCTTCACTGTTGACATACAGCGGCAGGCCCAGCGTGGCGGCGAGCGGAACACTGTAGGCGTGCCCTGCCCCGAAGACGGCCGCCACCCATTCGACGGGGATCAGGCCGTTGATCAGATATCCGATGAAGGCAAAGCCGAAGAACATGATGAGCAGCCGCTGTCCGGTTTGGAGGATTTCCCGCAGGACATCACGGGAGGTCACCGCCGGCTTGGCGTTGATGACATTCAGAGTGAGTTCATCTTTCTTCTGACAGCAGGAAGGTACTAATCGTTTTATACGGGATTGACCGGCGAGCCAGCCGCGTGCCTCGGCAAACGAGGCGACAATCCCGCCCAGGATTCCCAGGAACAGGGAGGCGATGAAAAACGCCCAGGCGAACCGCCACCCGAAGAGCCCGGCGCTGTAGACCAGTTCTTCAGGCGAGGTGAGCGGCGAGGCGACCATGAAGGCAATGATGGGCGCCCAGGGTATGGCGCCGGCCATCATGCCGAGGATGACGGCGGTAGTGCCGCAAGAGCACAATGGTGTGGCAACAGCCACCAGCGTGGACCCGGCAATCCCTGCGCGGCTGTATTTTTTCAGGAAAGCTGAGGCTCGGCCAGCATCGAGATAGAGTTTGAGCAGGCTGGCGATCACCACGCTGAACAGCAGGAAATACCAGTTGTGTAAAAATGCGGCCCAAGTCTGACCGAGGGCTGTGAGGATTGAATGAATAATGGACATGGGAGCCTCCGTTTTGTCTTCACTTTAAATGACGGAGGTGTTGGGAAAAAGACGCAGAACCGTCAGCAGGAAGGAATTTCTCCCGTGCAGCAGCAACAATGTTCCCAGTAATCGACAACACGCCCGTAGCGGTCGAACTCGAAGTGGCAGCAGGTCAGCAGGGCATCCTTGATTTTCTGGCGTGCCCGCTGGACGCGCGACTTCGCTCCTGAAAGCGAAATGCCCAGGTGGTCGGCAAGCTGCTGCTGGCTGAGCCCTTCGAATTCAGTAAGCGAGAGCGCCTCACGGTATGGTTCAGGCAGGGACGCTGTCATCTCACGCAGGGAGGAGGCTATCTCATCCGCGGCATCCGGTTCGGTTGACTCGGGTTCGGGCGCAGGCAACATTTCATCAAGCGCAACAGGTTTATCGGGACGGCGATAATAATCGACGATGGCGTTACGCGCGATCTGATAGACCCAGGCATCAAGCCGATCATTGTCCCTTAGGGTGAACATCCGCGTGTGGATTCTGAGAAAGACATCCTGCAGGATATCGTCTGCGACATTCTCATCGCCGACGCGTTTGAGGATAAAAAGGCGCAGGCGTTCGTGAAAGGACTCCCAAATGGCTTCAAGACCAGCATCCATGCTCAAATTATAGTCCGGCACGGCGATCCTGCCCCTGTCCACCCGGACAGTTGAAGACCATCCCAGCGGCGGATGCGGCAATGGACTGGGAAGCGTAAACTATAGGCGAGGTAAGAATGAAAACCATTTTGATTGCCGATCCAGATCCCGCCGCTCGCAAGGCGCTCCTGCTGCTCCTGAAGCACCGCTTCGGCGTGGAGCAGGCCGCCGAAGCCGGGGACAGCGAGAGTCTCATCCGCGCCCTGGCAGATTGCCCGCCCGAGCTGCTCTTTCTGGATTGGACGCTCTACGGTGCCCCCGCTCCGGAAACATGCCTTCTGCTGAGGAAGGCTTACCCTGCGCTCAAGATTGTTTTGCTGAGTGCGAACGCCGCGGATGCGACCATTGCGCAACAAGCGAAGGCATCTTTTATTCATAAAGGCGCTGCGCCGGATAGCCTGATTACCACGCTCGCCCCGCTGTTCAAGGAGTAATGCCATGCAACCCGTTACCATTCTCATTATCCTGCTCTTGCTGATAGCTCTTCCTGCGTGCCAGCCGCCGGCCGGGTCTCCCATCATCGAGGACGACAAGCCGGTTGCAACCGATCCCATCCCGTCGCCACAGGTTGAAATTTCAAAACCATAAATCATGAAACGAAATATCGGACCAACACCAAACCTTCCCCTTTCAGATCAAGTCCAACGCCCTCCAGTGTTGGACTTTTTATCTTTTTC
>Ga0335085_10015515_pt1 | contig 11049 bp, 6 predicted proteins | sample Lox_Sample_45_FD_206712 | JGI IMG/M metagenome (GOLD analysis project Ga0335085, IMG submission 206712) | Soil microbial communities from Loxahatchee National Wildlife Refuge, Florida, United States - Lox_Sample_4.5 | ecosystem: Environmental > Terrestrial > Soil > Wetlands | place: USA: Florida... | reverse complement strand
CACGCCGCCCGCCCGGCCCGCACGGCCCACGGGAAGACAACCTGCGGGCGCACGAGCGCCGCGCCTCCGGGCGCTTCGGCCGCCGCGAGCTCGCCCAGCGCGAGCGCGCGCCCCTGCGCGTCGCGCAGCACGACCCAGGGCGCGCCCGCGCCGGGCGCGGTCGCGGGCGCCGCCGCGGCGGGGACGGCCACCGGGCGGCCGTGGCCGAGCGCGATCTCGCCCGCGGCATCGAGCGCGATCGCGGGCAGCACCTCGAGCGCGCGATCGAGCGGCACGCCGTGACGCGCGAGCGCCTCGTCCGCTCCGAGCGGCTCGAGCCGCTCGTGCGGGCAGGCGCCGGCGAGCGAGAACGGCGCGCTCGCGAGCCGGCGCAGGGCGATCAGCGCGGCCCCGCAGCCGAGCCGCGCGCCGAGGTCGTGGACGAGCGTGCGGACGTAGGTGCCGCCCGAGCAGCGCACGCGGAACGCCGCCTCGCGCCCCTCGAACGCGAGCCACTCCCACGCGGCCACGCGCACGGCGCGCGGAGCGCGCTCGACGGTCTCGCCGTTGCGCGCGAGCTCGTGCAGCCGGCGCCCGCCCACCTTCAGCGCCGACACCATGGGCGGCACCTGGAGCAGCTCGCCGGTGAGCGCGACGGCGGCGGCGCGCACGTCGGCTTCCGTCGGGCGGGCGTCGCGATCCTCGAGCACGCGGCCCGAGCCGTCCTGCGAATCGGTGACGAGCCCGAAGCGGGCGCGCCCCTCGTAGAGCTTCTCGCCGCCCTGCCAGACGCGCGCGCAGCGCGTCGCCGGGCCGACGAGCAGCACGAGCAGGCCGCTCGCGCCGGGATCGAGCGTGCCGAGGTGGCCGATCGCGCGCGTGCCCAGTGCGCGACGTGCGCGTGCGACGACGTCGTGCGACGTCGGCCCGACCGGCTTGTCGACCGGGAGCAGCCCGGTCCAGACGCACCCGGTCGTGCGGGGCGTGGTCACGGCGTCTCGTCGTCCGGCGGCGTCTCGTGCTGCGCGATGCGTCGCAGCAGGTCGTCGACGCGGGCCCCGCGGTCGAGCGAGGAGTCGTAGAGGAAGCGGACCTCGGGCACCTCGCGCAGCTCGAGCCGATGGCCGAGCTCGCGTCGCACGAAGCCCGACGCGTGCGCCAGCGCCGCCAACGCGCCGTCGCGGCCGGCCGCGTCGCCCAGCACGGTGACGTAGATGCGCGCGAACGCCAGGTCGGGCGTCACCTCGACGTCGGTCACCGTGATCGCGCTCGCGAGCCGCGGATCGCGCAGCTCGTGCTCGAGGATGTCGGCGACCTCGCGCCGCATCAGCTGCGCCACCTTCTCGGGACGGATCCTCACTCGAGTCTCTCCTGCCAGTCGGTGAGCTGCGCCGCGTACGTCTGCTCGACGAGGCGTCGCACGCTCTGGAGCTGCTCGCGCGCATGCCCGCCGTCGGCCGCGACCACCGCGACGCCGAGCGCCGCGCGCTGCCAGAGGTCCTGGTGATCGACCTCGGCGACCGCGGCGCGCACGTGCTCGCGAATGCGGTCCTTCAGGCTCCGCACGACCTGACGCTTGTCCTTGAGCGAGCCCGCCGCGGGGATGTGGAGCTCGATCCGGACGATTCCAACGACCATGTCTCGCTCACGAACGCTCCAGATGCCGGGATCGCATCGCCTAGAGCGTACGGGCCAGCTCCTCGATCTTGAACGACTCCAGACGATCGCCCTGCTGGATGTCGTTGAACCCGGCGAGCGTGATGCCGCACTCGTAGCCCTGGAGCACTTCGCGGACGTCGTCCTTGAAGCGCTTGAGCGCCTCGATGCGGCCGGTCCACACCGTCTCGCCGCCGCGCTGCAGGCGGATCTGCTCGCCGCGCGTGATCTTGCCGCTCGCCACCATACAGCCCGCGACCACCGAGCCCTTGGAGAGGTGGAAGACCTGGCGCACCTCGGCGACCCCGAGCGAAACCTCCTTGAGCTCGGGCTTGAGCATGCCCTCGAGCGCCTGCTTCACGTCCTCGACGGCCTTGTAGATGATGTCGTAGAGGCGGATCTCCACCTTCTCGCGCTCGGCGAACTCGCGCGCCTTGGCGTCCGGGCGCACGTGGAAACCGACCACGATCGCACTCGAGGCGGCCGCGAGCAGCACGTCGGATTCGGTGATCTGGCCGACGGCCTGACGGATGACGCGCACCGCGACCTCGCCGGTGCCGAGTCGCTGCAGGGCTTCGGCGAGCGCCTCGACCGAGCCGTCGACGTCGCCCTTGATGAGCATCTTGAGCTCGTTGGGACCGCCCGCGGACATCTGGCTGTAGAAGTCGGTGAGCGTGACCGCCTTCGCGGCGCGGAACTCCTGCTCGCGGTGCAGCGCGGCCCGCTTGGTCGCGATCTCGCGCGCCTCGCGCTCGTCGTCGAGCGAGACGAAGATGTCGCCGGCGCCCGGGGTCGTGTTCCAGCCGAGCACCTCGACCGGCGTCGAGGGGCCGGCCTCCTTCACGTGCTGCAGGCGCTCGTTCAGCATCGCGCGCACGCGCCCGAAGTTCTGGCCCGCGACGAATGCGTCGCCGACCCGCAGCGTGCCGGTCTGCACGAGCACGCTCGCGACGACGCCGCGGCCCTGCTCGACGCGTGCCTCGAGTACGACGCCGCGTGCGCGGCGGTCGGGATCGGCCTTGAGCTCGAGCAGCTCGGTCGAGAGCAGGATCATCTCGAGCAGCTTCTCGACGTTCGTGCCCTTCTTCGCCGAGATCTCGACGCAGACGTACTTGCCGCCGAACTCCTCGACCACGACGCCGTGGCCCGCGAGCTCGGTCTTGATGCGCTGCGGGTCCGACGCGGGCAGGTCGATCTTGTTGATCGCGACCACGATCGGCACGTTCGCGGCCTTGGCGTGGTCGATCGCTTCGATCGTCTGCGGCATGACGCGGTCGTCCGCCGCGACGACGAGCACGACGATGTCGGTCACCTGCGCACCGCGCGCGCGCATCGCCGTGAACGCCTCGTGGCCCGGCGTGTCGAGGAAGCAGATCTTGCGGCCGCCCGGCAGCGTGACGTCGTAGGCGCCGATGTGCTGCGTGATGCCGCCCGCTTCGCCGGCGATGACGTTCGACTTGCGCACGTAGTCGAGCAGCGAGGTCTTGCCGTGATCGACGTGGCCCATGACGGTCACGACCGGCGCGCGCGGCACGAGCTTCTCGGACGGCGTCGCCTCGACCGGCTCCTCGGCCGCGTCCTCACCGAACTCGGAGACGAACTCGACCTCGTAGCCGAACTCGTCGGCCACCGCCATCATCGAATCCTTGTCGAGCCGCCGGTTAATCGTGGCCATGAGGCCCATTCGCATGCACGCCCCGATCACTTCCTGCGGCTTGACCTCCATCAGGTTCGCGAGCTCCGCGACCGTGATGAACTCCGCGGCCTTGAGAACCTTCGCCGCCTCGGTCGCGACCTCGGCGCCGTCCTCGTCGCGGCGGCGGTGCTTGCGACGCGCGCTGCCGAGATCGAGCGTCGCGAGCGTCTTGCGCACGCTCTCCGCGGCGAGCCGCTCGTCGACGACCTTCTTCTTCTTGCGATCGCGACGGCCGCGGTCGCGGCTGCCGGGGGGCCCGAATCCGCCGCGGCTCTGCGCCGGCGGCGCCCACGCGCCGGGACTCGGAGCGCCCGGACGGGCGGAAGGATAGCTGCCGCCGGGACGTGGACTCGGATAGCCACCGCTGGTCCGACCCGGAGGCGGTCCGCTCGGACGGCTGCCGGGCGAGCCGGCCGGACGCGGGCCGCGCGGCGGCGACGCGGGCGGGGCCGCCGGACGCGAGGCGGGGACCACCGGCGTCGGCGGGCGATAGACCACGGCCGAGCCCGCGCCGGGCGGACGGTTGTAGGGCAGCGACGGATTGGGCTGGTAGCTGGTCTGCGCGCGGGCGCGCTCCTCGCGGGCCCGCTGCGCCTCGTGCTCCTGCTGGCGCACCACCTCTTCGCGCGCGGCGGCCTTGCCGCTCGTCACGTCGGCGCGCACCTTGTCGACGACCTCGGGCGAGAGCGTGCTCATGTGGTTCTTCACCTCGGCGCCCAGCTTGCGGGCGCTCTGGATGACCACGTCGCTCGAGAGGCCGAGATCCTTCGCGATCTCGTAAATGCGCGGTTTCTTCGCCGCGGGACTATTGGCCACGATCCGCTCCTTCCACGGCGTCGATCGACGCCGGCGTGCCGAGGCCGCCCGCGCCTGCGGCGGCTTCCGCGGCGGGTTCCATCTCGGGCGTGAATTCGAGCTCCCCGATCGGCGGGGCGGGCGGGTGCGCCGCAACGTATTCCTGCGCCGTCGCCAGCACCTTCTCGGCCGTCTTCTCTCCGATGCCGGGAATCTCCACGAGTTTCTCGAGCGGGGTCGCGATCAGCTCCTGCGCGGTCTCGATGCCCGCCGAGATCAGCTTCTCGGTCGTGGCTTCGCCCAGGCCGAGCTGCTCGACCTCGATGCGGTTCGCGCGCTCGAGCTCGTGGCGCTTCTTCTCGTCGCTCTTGCTGATGAGGTCGATCTTCCAGCCCGTGAGCCGCGCCGCGAGGCGGGCATTCTGGCCGCCCTTGCCGATCGCGAGCGAGAGCTGGTCGTCGGCGACGATGACGACCATGCGCTTGTCGGCCTCCTGCACGCGAACGTCCATGACGCGCGCGGGCGAGAGCGCGCGCGAGACGAAGACGGCCGGATCGGCCGACCACGGCACGATGTCGATGCGCTCCCCGCCCAGCTCGCGCACGATGCTCTGGACGCGCGAGCCCTTGAGCCCCACGCACGAGCCGACGGCGTCGACGCGCGGATCGGTCGAGAACACGGAGATCTTCGAACGGGCTCCCGCCTCGCGGGAAACCGCCTTGACCTCGACGATGTGCTCGGCGATCTCGGGCACCTCGCTCTCGAAGAGCCGGCGCAGGAAGTCCGGGTGCGTGCGCGAAAGGATGACTTGCGGCCCCTTCGCCGACTTGTCCACGTTGATCACGACCGCGCGGACGTAGTCGCCCTGGCGATGGTACGACCGCGGAATCTGCTCGCGGGCGGGCAACAGGCCCTCGCTGAAGTCGAGCTTCACGATGACGTTGCCGCGGTCGACCTGCTGCACGACGCCGCGCACGAGCACGCCGACCTTGTCGCTGTAGACCTTGAAGACGCGGTCGCGCTCCGCCTCGCGCACGCGCTGGATCAGCACCTGCTTCGCGGTCTGGATCGCATTGCGGCCGAACTCGCTGATGGGCAGCGGAATGAGGATGACGTCGCCCAGCTTGGCGTCCGGCTGGTGCGCGCGCGCCTTCTCGACAGTCCACTGGAACGCGGGGTCCTCGACGGTCTCGACCACGGTCATCCGCAGGGCGCACTCGAGCTGACCGGTGCGGTCGTTGAACCGCACCTCGACGTCGGCCGTGAGGCCGTGCTTCTTGCGCACGGCGCTCGCCAACCCGGACTCGAGCGTCTCGATCAGCATCGCGCGGTCGACACTCTTCTCGCGCGTGATCTGGCTCAGAGCATCCAGGATTTCGTTGTTCATCGAGCCCCTCCCTGCGATCGGCGATCTGCTGCCGGCCGCCCCTTCGGATTTCGCAGGCCCGCCCACGGATCCACGACGAGACGCGCCGACTTCACCTCGGCCCAGCCGAACCAGTGCTCCTCGCCTTCGTCCGTGCGCACGCCGGCGCTGCCGTCGCGCGCGCCGAGCAGGTCTCCCTCCCAGCGCCGCCGGCCCTCGCGCGGCTCGTGCGTGACGAGCGCGACGCGCTTGCCGGCGAAACGCTCGACGTGCTCGAGCGTGCGCAGCGCACGTTCGAGCCCCGGCGAGCTCACCTCGAGGTGATAACTGCCCGGAACGGTCTGATTCATGTCGAGACAATCCGAGAGCCGGCGACTGAATCGGGCACAGTCGCCCACACTGACTCCACCGGGTCGATCGAGCAGGACCCGGATCACGCGATTCCGACCCAGAGACGAAAGCTCGACGTCCACCAGCTCGAAGCCGTCGTCCTCGGCGAGAGGTTGCGCCAGCTGGCGAACTTCTTCCCGGACTTCCACTTTTGGCTCCCGCTCCCGGCGGAATCGCGTGCTGCAAGCACGTGAAACAACCGGGTTGAGACAAAAAATGGAGTGGTCGCACCTGCCCCACTCCTGCCCGGGAAACTACCCTATTGCGGGCGTTCGGGCAAGGCGGCCCGGTGCCGGTCGGTGATTGGCCGGCTCGTGGCCCGGCATGAACGTGCCGGCCCGGGCGCAACTCGTTGGGGCGACGTCGCGAGGAAGGACGGTCAGCGACCCTTGAGCGGACTCTCGTAGACCAGCCAGGCGGCCACGCGCCCCACCTCCGCGAGACTCTTCGCGCTCAGCTGCGACGTCGTGTCGAGGTGGGTGTGCCAGGCGCGGTAGTCGAAATCGAGGATGTCGACGGCCGGCAGGCCGGCCTCGATGAGCGGCATGTGGTCGTCGATGATCGTGTAGCGCACCTCGGGATGGAAGTCTCGCGCGCCCGTCGCGCGCGCCGCGTCGTTCACCTCGTCGACCAGGCTGGTTGCGAGATCGCTCGAGTTCTTCTCGGCGTAGATTTGGAGCGCCCGTTCGCCGACCATGTCGAAGAGGAACGCCGCCACCGGCCGGCGCGGGCTGCCCGGCGCGGGCAGTCGCGCGGCGTAACCCTTGGAGCCAAGGCAGAACCACTCGGGATGCGCGCGCGTGCCGAGGTCCTCGGCGTCGAAGAACACGAGATCGACGCCGAGCGGCGGCGCCCGGTGCCGCATGAGCTCGCCGATCTCGAGCAACACCGCGACGCCCGAGCCGCCATCGTTCGCGCCCGGCACCGGGCGCGAGCGCCACGACGTGTCGGGGTCCTCGTCGCACCACGGCCGCGAGTCGTAGTGCGCGCACAGCACGATGCGGCGCGCGCCCGGGGGCCCGAAGTGACCGATGACGTTCGTCACCGCGAGCGGATGGCCCAGCGTCGTGTCGACGAAGCTCTGCCGATCGACCCGCGCGCCGAGCCGCGTGAGCTCACCCTCGATCCACGCGCGCACGGCCTCGTGTGCGGGCGTGCCAACGACGCGCGGCCCGACGTCGACCTGGCGCCGCACGCGCTCGAGCATGCGGGCGCCGTCGATCGTGAGCCGCGCACCGCACGCGCCCGGAAGCAGCGCGAGCGTGAGGGCCAGGGCGGCGCGGATCGCGGTTCGCACTCGGTCCGGCTAGAACGTGAACTGCGCGCGCAGCTCCACGCGCACGCTGCGGTGGACGATCTTCAGGGTGTTGTCGTCGTCCTGGCTGAATCCGAGCACGGTGCTCCCCGTCACGTTCGAGCTGAAGCCGTAGCTGCCGGTACCGGTGACCGAGAGTCGCGTGCTGTCCACGAGCCGCGACTCGTCGTTCGAGCCGGCGGTGATCGTCGCGCCGGTGTGGCGGGAGTACGTGGTCGCGAGCTGCAGGTTGACGCTCGTGCGCACGGTGCTCGTCTTGCCCATGAAGTTGATCTTCTGGCCCTGGTTGTACTGCCGGCTCATCGTGAACGTGAAGTCGGTGTTGTTGTCGGTCTGCTCCGACGTGCCGAACTGGTAGACGTCGTGCAGCGTGTTGCGGACGTTGATCTCGAGGTCCGCCGTCGTGCCGTTCTTCAGGTTACCGCGCAGCGAAATGAGGGGATGGAAGTCGTCCGTGCGCGAGTGTCCGGTCGCATTGTCCGTCGTGCCCTGGTAGTCCGTCGAGTTCGAGCGCACCCACGACGAGCGCAGCTGCGGCTGCTGGAGGAAGCGCGTGATGTGGACGGCCTCGGCGAGCTTGCCGAAGTCCATGTCGAGGTCGGGGAAGCGAGAATCGGTCGTGCGCGTCACGACGCCGTTCGCTGCGGCGAAGCGATCGCCGATCTCGAAGCGTGCCGTCACCGAGCTGCCGAACGCGATCGGCACCCGCGTGTGCAGGTCGCTGTGCCAGTCGACACCGGTCTGCGAGATGCCGTCGCTGGCGGAGGTGACGTGCGGCCGGCCGCCGAAGCCGGGATCGCTCGAAAGCCCGACGGCGTAGAGGAACGTCGGCACGCCCATGAGACGCGAGTACTGGCTCGAACGGTTCATGCTGAAGTCGGCCGACAGCGGCCCCAGGCGTGAGACCAGCGATCGCCACGTCGGGCGCGCAAACGTGATCCGGTGCGCGGCCGTCGTGGTGTCGCGAGCCGTCGTGCCGCTCGCTCCCCCGGACGTGCCCGCCGGCGCGCCCTGCGCGAGACCGCCCGTGCCGATGCCGGCGGGCACGCCCGGACCGCCGGGCGAGCTCGTGAGCCCCCCTCCGGGGGGACCGGTGCCGCCGGAGGACCCCGTGCCGCCGCTGCCGGGCGGGCCCGTGGCGCCGCTGCCAGGGGGACCCGTACCGCCGCTGCCAGGCGGGCCCGTACCGCCGCTGCCGGGCGGGCCCGTGGCGCCGCCGCTTCCAGGGGGACCCGTGCCGCCACTTCCGGGCGGACCCGTAGCGCCGCCCGGCGGACCCGTGCCGCCACTTCCGGGCGGACCCGTGCCGCCGTAGTCCTGCGAGCCGTGCTCGCCGTGACGCCTGCCCTCGCCGCCCTGCGGGTAGCCGGCCCCGCCCACGCCACCCGCTCCCGGCGGCGCGTAGCCCGGCTGGCCCTGCGATCCGTTGGAGCCGGGGCCGGCGCTCGCCGCCGAAGTGGTGTGGCGGGCGCCCAACTGATCGAACGGCAGATCCCAGTTGATCGAAAGGTTCTGTCCGTTGCCCACGCCGCGCACGGACAGGTCGGGCGACTGGACGTCCGCGTTCGAGGCGAAGCTCGAGGACCAGTTGAAGCTCGGGCGCAACCACGGCCCCTTCTGCACCGCGTATCGCGCGGTCAGGTTCTGGCGCCACTGCGTCTGCCGCCCCCAGTTGACGAAGCCCCAGTGATCGAGCGGCACGTTCGTCAGGCCGAGGTCGCGGTGGAGATCGATGTGGTGCGTGAGAATGTCGAGCGGCCGCGAGTCCATGCTGAAGTCGAGCGTCGCCGTTCGGCCCTTCGTCACCGCGCTCGGGATCAGCACCGTGGGGTCGTTGAGATCGCGCGCCAGCGTCGAACTCTGGTTCGTGTTGACCCCGTAGGCCCAGCCGATGCGGTCGGGCAGCAGGAACAGCTTCGTCCTGCTCATCGGCATGGGCAGCGCGAGCAGCGAGCGCAGGGACACGGAGTAGCTGACGCTGGTCGCGTTCGTCACCGAGTTGCCGATCCCGACCGGCGACTGGCTGGCCGTCACCGTGCGCGCCGAGTTGGCGGTGATGCCGCCCAGCGTGTAGCGCAGGAACGGATTCGAGCGGTCGGTCCAGACGCGCGAATACGAGGTCGAGATCGTCTTCGATTCCGTGCGCGTCTCGCTCGCATCCTGCTCGGCGCCAGTGCGCACGACGTCGTCGCCCGCCGAGAAGCGGGGTTTCGACGAGCTCAGGTTGTAGACGTAGTTGACCGGCAGCTGGATGCCGGAGCCTTCCATGAAGCGTTGCAGGTCGATCCCCGACGTCACCGCGAGGCTCGTCTCCTTGCTGCCCGTTCCCCGTGTGTCTCCGACGCTGATGAAGTTCGCATCGCGCGAGTTGTACGCGACGTTGTAACTGACCAGATTCGCGAGGTGGCCGTTGACCAGTAATCGGTCGGCGTAGCCGACGTCCTTCTGGACGTTGGTCGCGCGGAGCTCGTCGAACCAGAGCTGCGCCGACGGGATCGATTGCCCCGTCAGCATCGATCCCGGATGCTCGTTCACGAGCCCGATCGAGATCCTTCGCAATCGAGTGAACGAAGGATGCCCGGCGATGACGGCCGAATCGCCGGGGTCGCCGAACGGCACCTTGTAGTAGATCGGGTCCGTGTTGGGAAAGTTCTTCGCGAGCTTGTAGCCCGAGAGGTCCGTCATCGTCAGCTTCACGAGCTCCCAGTTCGTATTGACCGTGTCGGACCACGCCGGAACGCGCCGCCGGATCTCGTAGTAGTTGACGCCCTGCTCGTCCGAGGCGAAGCGCACGAAGTAATAGAGGCTCGTGTCGCGCGTCCCCACGGTCGCGTTCGTGTTGAACGCCGACGCGTACCAGGTGAGCTGACCGTAGCGCGAATAGTCCTCGTCGACCGAGAACGTGCGATAGGCCTCCACGGAGTCCCCGGCCGCGAGGTTCTGGATCTCGAGGCTCAGCGACTGCTCCTGGCGCTTCACCTCCTGGCTGCCGTTCAGGGTCTCGCCGGGGTCGAGGCCGGGCGGGGTGTGATAGATGTCGGCGTTGTCGAGCGTGTTGACGGTGTTGAGGGTCAGCGTCGTGAGCAGCGTGTCGGTCTCGAATGAGCTCAGCGTGTTCGCGACCCAGCGGCTGCCGACGATGTCGAAGCTGCCGATGAGCAGCAGCGGCAGGTGCTGGTCGTAGGGCTGCGCGTCGGTGAGCCCTTCGACCCACACGCGGACGTGGCGCGCGATGGTGAGGTCCGGCACGTCGAACTGCAGCCGCCCGGGATCCGCGATCGGTATTCGGTAGCGCCGCCAGCCGTTCTTGACGTCCGCGTTCTGGTACGGGCTCGCGTTGTCACCCAGGTCGATCGTGTACTCGTAGTAGCGCTCGTCGACGTCGAGGTTGTCGTTGAGGTTCAGGTCCTCGGTGTCGGGGTACGGAAAGATCTTCTTGTTGCCTTCGGTCCCGTTCGTGAACGTCCACTTGTCGGGATCGATGTCCTTGAGCGAGTTGTCGGGATCGCTGTAGTCGTCGCCGTTCGGGTCGTTGTCCGACGCGGTGACGAGATCCGCCCACCAGTCGCTGCGCTGCGTGCCGGGATGCGCCGCGACCGAGTCGTCGACCGCCGTCCGCTCATCCGGATCGAGCAGACCGTCGTAGCCGGTGTCCTCGTTGTGGCCTTCGGTCACGGTGAGCAGGTGATCTCGCGGCTTCTGGTCCTCGCTCTCGAGCAGCCCGTCCGGCGGCTGGTTCGGCGCGCGCATCTGGTCCTCGCTCACGAGCCCCAGGTCGACGTGGAACTTCAGGTGGTGGTCGCGGATCAGCTGCTGGTGAATGGGATCACTGGTGGCGAAGTCGTCGAGCCA
>Ga0335085_10015514_pt1 | contig 11049 bp, 5 predicted proteins | sample Lox_Sample_45_FD_206712 | JGI IMG/M metagenome (GOLD analysis project Ga0335085, IMG submission 206712) | Soil microbial communities from Loxahatchee National Wildlife Refuge, Florida, United States - Lox_Sample_4.5 | ecosystem: Environmental > Terrestrial > Soil > Wetlands | place: USA: Florida... | reverse complement strand
TAAGCGCCAGCGCGAGTTCCGTCAGGTATGACGGGCGCTCGGGATGGCCGGCGGGCACGCCGGCCACCGCGGCACGAGCGGCTGTCACCGCTTCGGCGGCGTCCTCGCCGTCACCGAGCAACTCGAACCGCTCCCGCATCACGGTGGAGAAGTTGGCGTAACGGCCAGCCCGGCGCGCGTCGCCCGCGGGCGTGACGTCAACCGACTCGCGTAGCACCGCGACGGCCGCGTCGAGGTCTGCCGAGGCGCCGGTCAGCTCGAACCGGGAATGCAGTGTCGCGCCGTGGTTCGAGAGGTACCGGGCCCGGTCCGGGTGCCCGGGGCGGGCCCGGTCGACCGCCTCCCAGCCCCACCGCACCGCCTCGTCCAGGTCTGCCAGGTGTCCGTAGGCCACGTACCGGGTCTGCAACGCCAACGCAAGGTCCGAGGTCGCGGCTACCCAAAGCGGGTGGGCGGGGCCGGACATCGCTTGCGCCTCGCGGGCTCGCTCGACGGCCGCGTCGGCTTCCGCCCCGGACCAGCCCAGCTCGGCGCGCGTTCTGAGCGCCATGCTGAGGTTGACCAGCCGCGAGGCCCGCTGGTGCCCCGGGAGCGGCGTGCCATCGACGGCGGCCTGCGCGAGGGCGACGGCTTCGTCCAGGACTGCCGGATCATGGTCGGCTTCGAACTGCAGCATGAGGGCGATCACCAGCGTGGACGTCCGGCGAGCGCGCTCCGGGTGGGTCTTCCCGGTCATCCGGACCGCCTCCCGGGCGTGGCGCACCGCTTTGTCGAGGTCGGACCGCCGCCCGTAGTATCCGTATCGGGCTTGCCACGCCGCGCTCCAGTTGGCGAGCGCCCCCGCCACCGAGCTGGCTTGCCGCGTGGCCCGCATCCGGGTGACGGCGGTGCGGCCTGCCACCGCTGCCCGGTCGGCGTCCGCGGGCTCCCCGTACTCCTCGAACCGCAGCCACAGTGCGATGGCCAGGCCATTATGCAGCAGCCCCTGATCGGGGTGGTCGGCCGGCAGGGATGAGATGGCCTCCTCAGCGAGGGTGACGGCCTCCTCGATCGCCTCAGGATCGCCCGTGGTCTCGGCCTGCACCTGGATCGCGTTCGACAGGTTCATCATGGCGGCGGCCCGGGCTGGATGACCGGCGGGGGCGGCGGCGAGGGCCTCCCGGGCGGTGCGGACCCCTTCGACGAGGTCCGCAACGGTTCCCGTGGACTGGAAACGCAGCAGGAGCGATCCGCTCAGGCCGGACAGGACGGCGCCGACGTTGCGTTCCCGTGGACCGGACTCGACGGCACGCCGGGCCAGCGTCACCGCCCGGTCCAGGTGTGCCCGCTCGCCAGTCCGCCGGTACAGGTCCCGTAGCATCAGGCCCACGTTCGACAGCCTTCCGGCGGCCTCGTCGTCATCTGGTGACGTCAGGATCAGGCCCTCCTCGCCGACCGACACGGCGCCCAGCAGGTCGTCGAGTTCGCCGGTCACGCCGTAGCGCGCGTGCAGGGCGCTGCCGAGGTTGGACAGGACCGCCGCTCGCAGCGGATGCCCGGGCCCGGCCAGCTCAGCGGCGCGCTGGGCGCAGCTGATCGCCTCCCTCAGGCTCTCCCCGTCGCCCGTGCGCTCCCAGTGCGTCCGCAGCGCGTTACACAAGTTCGACAGCCGACCGGGCAGTCGCGGACTCGTGGCTTCCGACCCGGACACGGCGAGTCGGCCGAGGGCGATACTCTCCTCAAGATCGCTCAGGTCTCCGCTGGTCTCGAAGCGTGTCCGCAGCGCAGCGGCCAGGTTCGAGGCGTGACTCGGCGCGTGCGGGTCACCTGGCCGCGTTAGGGCCAGCGCCCGCCGTCCCTGGGCCACCGACTCGTCCAGGGCCCCGGCCACCCGGAACCGCGCGTACGCCAGTTGCAGGGCACCCGAGAGATTGGACAGTCGGCCGGGCAGGTCCGGGCTGTCTTCCGAGGTCGCTGCGACGGCGTCGCGCAGCATCTGGGTCGCTCCGGCGAGCCGCGCGCGATCCGGTGCGGCTGACGGGTCGCTCAGGACCGCCACGGCCGCGCGGGTCAACCGGAGCGCGTCGTCCTCGGTCGCGCCTGGTTCTGCGGGCGACGGGGCGCCCGGCGACGGGGCGCCCGGCGTTACTTCGCGCGCGGGTCGCTCAGCCATCGGCCGGGGCGGACGTCCCTGGCCCCGGCCGGTCACGGGCCCGGACGAGCAGGGCCGCGCCGCCCGCCACCAGCACGGCACCGGCCGCAGCGCCGCCGGCCGCCGCAGGCCACGGCGCCGTCGCGTGCCAGTGCAGATGCCAGATCAGGGCAATGACGAACCAGCCGAGGCTGGCGCCGAGCAGGGCGGCCGCGGCGTGATCCGGCCAGCGGTAGGGCGCAGACCGGGGCATGGTGCCGGTCCATCGGGCCAAAGCCACCGGCAGGGCGAAAGCGACCGCGGCCAGGAATGCGATCAGCGGGCCCTGCAGGCTTTCCGCCAGCGGCACACTGAAATTCAGGGCCTGGATCGCGGCCAGCGCGGCCAGCACCGCACCGATCACGGACGTCTGCAGCAGGGTGAGGCGCTCACGCCGTTGCTGGCTGGCCTCCTCGACGATAAGCCGGACGAAATCGTGCGCCGCCCGGCCCCGCTCCAGCAGGTCTTCGAGGTACCGGATATCGTGATCGATCTGCCGGAGAAGGCGGGTGGCCCGGTCCGATATGGGGGTGAACGGATCCCCAGGGCCGCCGACCCTCGCCACGATCCCCGGCACGTACCGGCGGACGTTGTTCAGCGCGATCTCCACGGTCTCGTGCAGGTCACGCGACCGCGTAACTCTCCAGATCGGCCCGTTCAGCTGGTACAGCAGCTTCTGCAGGTGGGTATCCGCGGCCAGTAGATCACGCGGCCGCACCGGGCTCTCTGGAGACCACTTGGCGGCCTTTTTCAGTGTGTCCTCGACCGCGCTGTCAATCTCCGAGCTGACCGCTGACACAGGTTTCGCGGAGCGGTGGACCGCCTCTTCATAGTCCAGCTTGGCCGCGTGCAGGCACAGCCTGGTGAAGGGGGCCAGACCCCAGTGGCCCTCGCGGGCCCATGCCCATTCGTCCAGGGTGACCTCGGCACTATGGTCGGCCACCAGGCAGTATCTCTGCAGGCGTGATGTCACATCGGGCTGGGCAAACCCGTATATCCGCAACCGGGAAGCGGTCACGGCGACAGATTCCCAGGGGCCGACGGCCTCCATGGATGCTTTGCGAACCGAGCGGTCCACTGCTTCCGTGCCCGCACCGAAGATCTGGCCGATGGAACGGGCCTTCGTATACAGGCCGGTCAGGACGATGACATCGCCGAGTATCTCGGCGGGTGGCATCCGATTCACGTGCCCACTCCAGGCCTGGAGAATCTGCGCCCAGGAGCGCATATGCGGGTCGGTGTCGTTCGGCGCGATCGCGGCCACCAAGCCCACCACGTCATGGTCGGCAAACAGGAATGCTGAATACACCATTGTCTTGGATGGATGCCGCGCAAACGCCAGACGCCGCAGCGGTCCCGGTTCAGGTTGCGCGGCGGGGAAAGATGTCAGCGTCCTGCTGCGAGGCATGGGCTGGGTCATCCCCAGCGCGGCGCAGGCCTCCCACTGTGCACGCAGGTATTCCCAGCCGCTCTGCGCTGGCCGCTTGCCGTCCTTGATGGGCACGAACGAGTAGACCAGGACGGCTTGCTTGACCACGTCAGGGGCGGTCGCCATCACCCTCCTCCGTTTCCTTCTGGGCCTGGTTGCCGGCTTCCTCGTGCCGGTCCTGGTCGTCGGAGGCATCGAGGTCCAGATCGAGCTTGTGGACCAGCTCGTTGACCTCGTCCGGTGACTCGGTTAGCTCTTCGGGACCAGCCTGGGACTGCATCCGCATCGGTGACAGCAGTTCCAGGTCGGCGACCAGGTCCTGTAGCCGCGCAGTATCGGCCGCGCCCAGCGCCGACCTGGCCGCGCGAAGCGCCTCCCCCACCTCCGGCCAGTCTGCCGCCGGCAGGCGCCATTCCGGGATATCGTGCAGCAAATCACGCAAATCACCGACCGCGGTAAGGAAATCGTCCTCATCCATGTCCCAGTTGTACCGGGCATGAGGAAGGAAGACCAAGGCAAAGGCCGCAGAAGCTGGCGGTGTGGCATATCGCGGAACGCCTGAAGCCGACCGGCCGCATTCAATTGGCCGGGTACTGTCATGCCGTGGGCAGGTTGCGGCCATCTTCGGCCCCCGGTTGTGATGTGCCGTTATGTTTCCTGGCCTTCAGGCGCGGCGAGAGGCGCAGGCCGCATTCGACGCGTACGACCGTGGTGATCTCGACGAGGCGGGCGCGCGGTTCACCCGCGCTCTGCAGTTCTGCCGCGCGAAGGCTCCCGTATCGGCCGAGGCCGCCGAGTGCCTGAACGCACTGGCCCGGATCCACCACGACCGCGGCGAATTCGACCTGGCCGCGTCGGCGGCCCAGGAGGCGCGGGACATCGCACGCCGGGTCGGCACGGCGCGCGGCCGGGAGGAGATGGCCGGTGCGCTCAACAACCTGGCCCGCGTCGATCTCGTGCGCGGACGTTACGACGAGGCGCTGGCCAAGTTCCGCCAGGCCCATGATCTGCTGACCGAGCACGGCCGTCCGACCCTGGCGTCGGCCGTGACCGCTCAGAACATCGGCAGCGTCCACGACGCCATGGGCGACATGAGCACCGCGCTGTCGTGCTTCCAGGAAGCCCTGGACACGATCGCCGCCCTCGGCGGGCCGAGCGCACGCCGGGTCGGCTGCCTGAACAACATCGCGCTGATCCGCCATCAGCAGGGCGAGTTCGACTCGGCGCTGAGCTTGCTGAACGAGGCGCTGGACCTGTGCCACCAGGCGTCTCTCGTGGCCCAGGGGGCTACCGTCCTGCTGAACATGGGCCAGGTCCTGATCGACCGCGGAGACCACCAGGACGGCGTGGTCCGGATGGAGGCCGCGCTGCGCGTCCGGGAGGCGATCGCCGCCCGGTCCGTGGCCGTGGCGTCGGCGCACGAACGCCTGGCCTGGGCGTACCTGGCCAGCGGGAGGACTGACGACGCGGCGGTCCAGGCTCGTGACGCAGTCGGCCTGGAAGCTGAGCTCGCCCCGGGGTCAGCCCCGCACGCGACGAGCCTCGCCACCGCGGGCTCGGTGCAGCACGCCATCGGGGATTACGACGAGGCGCTGCGCCTGCAGCGCCAGGCCCTGACGATTCATCAGGCGATCCAGGCCGACTCGCTCGGGGTGGGCACCGACCTGAACAACATCGGGCTGATCTACCACGACATCGGTGACCTGCGCCGGGCGGCCCGGTACTACACGAGGGCGCTGGCCTGCTTCGAGGCCCGCGCTCCCCGGTCTCCGGCCGCGGCGACGGTGCACAACAATCTCGGGGTCGTCAGGCGGGCGCTCGGGGATCTCGAAGCCGCCACGCACCACCTCGACGCCGCGCTCACCCTCGACCGGCAGGCCTCAGCCAGGTCGGCGGCGGTCGCCGCCGACCTGGTGAACATCGCCGGAGTCTTGCTGGCCGGAGGGGACCAGCAGCGCGCTCTCGCATACCTGACCGAGGCGGTCGACCTCGACAGCGCCGCGGCACCCGCTTCGCCCGCCCGGGCGGCGTCCCTGGCCGCGCTGGCCACCACGCACGCCGAGGCGGGAAACCTGGACGCCGCGATCCCGCTGGCGCGCGAGGCGATGGACATCGACCGCCGCAGCGCCCCGCGCTCGGATCGGATGGTCTGTGACCTGACCCTGCTCGGTGACCTGCTCGGGCAGAAGGGAGAGCTGGCGGAGGCGATCGAGGTACTGACCGAGGCGGTCGGCCTGGTCGATTCCATCCGACTGCGCGCGGGAACCGACGGCCGGCGCCGCGAGTTCGCCCTCGCCGACCGGCACGCCACCTACCGTTTCCTGATCGCGGCACTGCTCCGGCGCGATCGGGAAGGCGATGCCGAGGCGGCATTTCTCTACGCCGAAAGGGCCAGGGCGCGGACGCTGCGGGAGCGCCTCGAGCGGGAGGAAACCGCCGCAATCCAGCAGCCTGGTGAGATCCCCGGCCTGCTCGCCGAGGAGGATCAACTGCGTCGCAGAATCTCCGTTCTCCGGCAAAGCCTGACCGCACCGCCGTCCCCGGGGTCGTCCACCAGGACAGTCCGCGACGTGGGCGAATATGAGCGCCTGGAGGCACGGCTCGACGATGTCATCGAGCTGCGGCTAGCCCGCGCCGCGCCCGCCGGCGGCCCAGGCAGCGCGGAGACCGCGCCGGGGCTGACGGATCTGCAGCGAAACCTGGCCGCAAACGAGATCGCGCTGTGCTACCACGTCGGCACCGAGAGAGTGATCGCCTGGCTGCTCACGGCCACGCGGCTGCGCACCTACACCCTCCCGGTGACACCAGAACGGCTGGCCGAGCTGGTCGACCAGGCGACGCTCCCCTACCGCGAGGGCCGTCCCGGCGACAGCCCTCGTCCGGCCGCCGTCGGCGAGCTCGCATCCACGCTGCTGACACCCTGGTCCGAGAAGTCACCCGGCCCGACCGCCAGCCATCTCATCGTCGTGCCTGATGGCCGACTGGCGTACCTGCCGTTCGAGATCCTGCCCTTGCCGGACGACCAGGTGCTGGCGGACCGCCTCACCGTCAGCTACGCGCCCTCCCTGTCGACCCTGATCCGGCTGCGCGCCCGGCCGGTTTCCAGCGCGCCTGCGACCCTCGTGGCCTTCGGCGATCCTGTGATCAGCCAGCCCGGCCTGGCCGCTGCCGACCATCCGGGCGAGCAGCGGCGGGCCGGGCTGGGAGAGACGCCCGCGCTGGGAGAGACGCCCGCGCTGGGAGAGACGCCCGCGCTGGCGGATGACGACCCTGCCACGCTGCTGCTGCCCGCCGGGCGCCAGCTTTCCCCGCTGCCGGGAACGCGAGCCGAGGCCCAAGCCATCGCGAGCCTGTTCGGCGCCGGGGGCGTGTCGTTCGTCGGCCCGGATACCACCGCCTGGCAGGTGAGGAAGGCGGCGCCGGAATACCGCATCCAGCATTGGGCCACGCACTCCCTGCTCGACGAGGTCGACCCGGACTTCTCCGGCCTGGTTGTCTCACCGCAGGAGGGCCAGCAACCAGGCGGCGGGGCCGCGGACGATCTCGTCACCGTGCACGACCTGGCCCGGCTCTCCTTGCGGGCGGACCTCGTCGTGTGCTCCGCGTGCCAGACGGGGCTGGGCGTGGTCCGGGCCGGCGAGGGCACCATCGGGATGGCCCAGGCGCTGCTGGCGGCCGGCGCCCGGTGCGTGGTGCTGAGCTTGTGGCCCGTTCCCGACCGTCCCACGCGCCGCCTGATGCTCGCCTTCTATCAGGAACTGCGCCGCGGAGAACCTCCGGCGGACGCGCTGCGCGCCGCCAAGGCGGACGTCCGCCGCCGTTACCCGCGCATCTACCGGTCACCGTTCACCTGGGCCGCGTTCGTCGTGATCGGCGACGGAAGCGTACCTTCGGCAGCATGATCTCTCCGGATGAGCCGCCCAGCGGGGATTCCGGTGATGTTGCCGATGTGCGGGCCGAGGCCCTCGACGTCGTTTCAGATGCTCTGCAATGGCAGCTGGCCGACGCGCGCTGGCAGGCGATCGAGCGGGTGCTCATCGCCATGGACGCCGCTCTGCAGGTCGGCGACCTGGAGGCGTTGGCGGCGGCCTCGGCTGACCTGGAGCTGGCCGGGCCGCTGCGGATCACCGGGATCGGCGCCACGCCCGTCATCCCTCCCGCGCCGCCCGTCCGTGACCGGCTGAACCGGCTGGCGCGCTCGCTGGGCGGGACGCCCCGAGCGGGGTGAAGCCGTCCCCCACGATCGTGAGGCCCGCCCAGGTGCCCGGGGGCGTCCGCGGCCGCGGCCGGAGAAAGTTGACCTGAGCGTGCTGCAGCGCCGCGGCCGGAGTGCTGCCCGCGTGGAGCCGCTGGTAGAACGCGCTCATGAGTGAGGCGGTCGTGGTGTCGCCGATGTCTACCGTGCCGGCCAGAACCCAGCGCGCGCCGGCGGCCAGGGCAGCGGTAGGCAGTCCGAGCGGCTCGACCGCGGCACGGACCGTGAGGCGGGCCGACCAGCACGATGGCGTGATGAGCGCGTCGGGCAGGCGGCAGGTGAGCAGCTCGGCCGCGGTCAGGCGGTCGCCGCCGGTGAGGGCGAGGGCCTGCGCCAGGCCCGCAGATCCCGCGGGCCCGCCACCCGGCATGCCGCTCGTCCCGGGCGGTGTGCCGTGTGCGCTTATCACGACCGCGGCGTACCGGCTCGCGTCGGCCAGGCCCGTCCGCAGCTGGCGGGAATCGACTCGGCGCACGGGCGACAGGGCGGCCCGCAGCGCGGCCTCCTCCCGTGGCGAGCTGGGCAGATCAGGGTCCAGGAAAGCCAGCGTCCCGCGGCCGGTCCGGGCCGGGCGCATTCGCAGTGCGGCCCATAGCGTCATTGAGGGGACCAGCGCCAGCTGCGCCTGCTCGACCAGGTACCGTTCGTTGATCCTGAGGGCAGCAACCGGCACCGGGCCCAGCAGGCTGCCCGTCGAGATGATCAGTGGCGGATTCTGGCCGGAACCGAGAGCCGCGGCTAGCCCCGGCGGCAGCACCGCCTGGCCGAGTTCTGTGAGCTCATGCTGTTGCGGCTGCCAGGCCGCCTTTTCGCGCGCGTCGTGGTACGAGTCGAGGAAGTGCCGCACGGATGCCGGGAAGATCACCTCGTCGACCTTGATCTCGCCGGCGGGAGATACCCAGACCCGGTTGCAGACGGTGTCGTCCTCCTCCAGCACGTCCAGCAGCAGCGCGTGCCCGCCCGCGGGGAGCGTCGCGATGGTCTCGTCCGGATCGGCCCCGTGTTCGGTCATAGCCTGCCGCATCTGGCGCGACGTCTGGTACTCCAGGCGAGCGTAGAGTTCCTCCAGCCGGACGGCGGCCGCGCCGTTCTGGCCTGCCGGACCCTGTTTGGCTTCCGCCGTGACCAAGGCGATCTCGTCGATCAGCCCCCGCAGGTGCGGGGCCAGGCGGGCTCCGGCGCGCACGAAGGCGGCCAGGGCCTCGGAGCGGGCGGCCGCGGCGATGGCGAAGGCGGTGCGGCCGTCGCCGGCTCGCGCGGTGCAGTGCATCGCCAGGCCGTACGTGTCTCGGTGCTCGCGGTAGAAGGAGCGGCGCTCGGCCGGGTCCTGCAGCCGCCGCCCGTCCGCTTCGTCGAGCATGAAGCTCGCCACCGCGTGCCGGACCGCCTCAGCCACCTCGTCCGCCTGGATGAGTTCGAACGCGAGGTGAAAGTGGGCCAGGCTGGCCGGGCCGGGGTCATCGGCCTCCCGCAGCGCGCCGAGGGCCTCGCGGAACAACGAGATGGCCTTCGCCCGCTCCCCGCGGTCCCGGGCGACCAAGCCGTATTCCAGGGCGACCTGTGAAAGATCACGGGCCACGTCCTGGCCTCCGCCGAGGTCGGCGTATCTTCGAACGGCCTCATCCAGGAGGCGTTCCGCGGCGTCGAGGTCACCCTGCAGACGAGCGAGCTGTGCCTCATAAAGGGTGGTCAGCGCGGCATTGGTCGGTTCACCGTGCCCCAGCCGCAGGGCCTGCGCGAACCTGCGTCCCGCTCTCGCCAGCGCGGCGCGGTCCTCGATCCCCGCGATCAGGTCGAGGTGCCCGACCCGGCGGGCGACCTGCGCAGCACCGATCCGGCGCTTCGTCCGCAGGTAAGCGGCGAACGCGTTGAGGTAGTGCCGCCGCGCACCGGCGTGATCACCGACCTGTTCCAGGACGGCGCCCAGTTCGCGCTCGGTATTGGCCACGCCGACGCGCCGGCCGAGGCGCTCGTAGCGGTCGCGTGCCTCGGCGAGAAGGCCGCGCGCGGCGTCGTAGTCCCGGGCCATCCGCACCGACACGGCCTGCTCCCGGCAGATATCTGCGCGCAGTTGCCCGCTCTCGGCGGTCGCAGGACATCGCCCGGCGGCCACGGCGGCCTGCTGAAGAAGATCAGCGGCGTGCGCGAACGCGCCCCGGTGATGGGCGATGGTGGCCCGCAGGAACAGCGCCTGACCAAGCTCAAGGTCGTAACCTTCGTGCCGGGCGATCCGTTCCGAGCGGGCCAGAAGACCGTCGGCTGAACCATAGTCGCCCTCGTAACGGGCGACTATGGCCGACTCGCGGAGGGCCTCACACAGCAAATTCCTCGGACGCAACGGTCCGCCAGCGGCCACGGCGGCAGCCAGAGCCTGCCTGGCCGTTTCGTATCGCTGCGTCGCGCCGTGTATCCAGCCCCACTCAAGGTAAACGCGACACCGCTGCTCCGGCGTGGCCGCGGCCAGCACGCTGCCGTCGGTGACCAGGTCCGCGAGGAGACGCTCGGCCGCGGCGAGGCGATACGCGGCCAGCAGGTCCGCAACCCGCGCGAGAATGGCGTCAAGATCCTGGGCGTCGGCCGTCACTGATCCTCGCGGGGTGCGGTCGCCTGAGGTCGGCAGGCCCGAGCCTTCAGCATCGTGTGAAGAGCTGCCCACCGGCTGATGTTCTCACTGGTAATCACCTGCCCCGCAATTTACAGTTAAGGTAAAGGCCGCGGTGGCCCGAACGAGTTCTCACGACGCCACAGCGCCTGCCTGCGCCTATGAGGTGTTGCCCCATCCGCGCATCATCAACGGGGGTACAGCCGGAAACACTGTATTGGATCATTTCCTTGAGGGGGTCACCATGAAGAGTTCCTATCGCTCGCTAAGTGTCTTCTCTATTGCCCTCTTCTGCATGCTTCTTCTCGGCTGCGGTGGCGGTGCACCAGGAACAGCCGGAGGGGGGAGCGGCTTAACCCAGGGAGAAAGCGACAGCTCACCTCAGGCCGGAGGCGATTCAGGCCAGCCCGGGAGTGGCTCCGGTCAGGCAGGCGGCGCTGCGCAGGGATCCGGTGGCGGCTCGTCTCAGGGCGGGAGCTCATCCCAGGGCGGGAGCTCATCCCAGGGCGGGAGCTCATCCCAGGGCGGGAGCTCATCCCACGGCGGGAGCTCATCCCAGGGCGGGAGCTCATCCCAGGGCGGGAGCTCGTCTC
>Ga0335085_10015513_pt1 | contig 11049 bp, 9 predicted proteins | sample Lox_Sample_45_FD_206712 | JGI IMG/M metagenome (GOLD analysis project Ga0335085, IMG submission 206712) | Soil microbial communities from Loxahatchee National Wildlife Refuge, Florida, United States - Lox_Sample_4.5 | ecosystem: Environmental > Terrestrial > Soil > Wetlands | place: USA: Florida... | reverse complement strand
GTTCCCGCCGCCCCTCTCCCAGACGACGACGGGCGACTTCACGGAGGCTTTCGATGCGCTCCGGTCGAGCGGCGCCGCCTCGCCTCCGACCTCGCCCGGCGTCCCGATCGTCCCGCTCGTTCCGCGGGCGCAGGCCCCGCCGCCCCCCAAGACGCCGCCGCCGACGATTCCCGCCGTCGGCGCCAGGCCTCCCGTCGCCCCCGGAACCACCGAAGTCCGTCCGATCTCCGGTTTCATCCCGAGATCGCGCCTCGCCGCCGGCGCGGCCGACAGTCCGCAGCGCCTGCGCGAGGACGCCCGCCGCCTCGCCCGCCTGCTCGTCTCCGAGATCAAGCTCTACAACGAGAAGAAGGTCGACGAGGGGCGCGTCGCGAACGATCTCTACGAGCGTCTGAAGGACGACATCGACCGGAGCCGGCAGGTCTTCGAGGAGCGGACCCCGGAGCCGATCCGGCGGGAAACCGACTTCTTCCGGGAGGAGCTCGTCCGGATCCTGGCCGACGGCCGCGCCGAGGCCCTCGGACAGACGGGCTGACGACGCTCGCGGACGCCGTGAGACTTCCGCTCCGGCGCATTCCGGCGGGCGCCTTTCTCCTCCTGTCGCTCGTCTCCGGGGTGGCCCGTGGCTTCGAGGAGCCCGCCGCTCCGGCCCCGGGACCGAACGAGCGCCTCGCCGAGATCCGCCGCCTGCTCCGCGAAGAGGGGAGCGCCTCGGCCCGGGCCGCCGCGCTCGTCCCGCCTCTCGCCGAGGCCTCCGACCTCTGGGCGATCCGACTCCGGACGGCCCGCGCCGTCCTCGCCCTGGCCAAATCCCCCGAGACGACGATCGGTGCGCCGGAAGCCCTCGAGACCGCGCGGCTCGGGATACCGGGCCTCGGTTCGTGGGTGGCGCTCATGGGCTCGCGTCCATCCGTCGGGACGCTTCTCGCCTTCGCGGCCGCCGAACCCCTGGAGCCTCTCGCCCGGGACGCCGCGACCTTTGCCGCCCGGATGGCGCGGACGCCGGCCGAGAGGAGCGCCGTCCGCGCCGCGCTCGTGACCTGGGAGCGCCACGGCCCGCGAGGCCCCCGCGCCGCCATCGACCTCGCCCTCGCGCGGGCGCGGGTGTCCGCCACGGGCGGCGAGGCCCTCCGTCTCCGGTTCGCTCTCGCCGCCGAGTGGCCCGACGCGCCCGAGCGCGCCGCCGATCTCTTCGACGCCACCGACCTCGCGGAGTTCGACCGGGCCGTCCGCCGCGCCCCCGAGGAGATCCGCGCCGCCCGGGGCCTCGCCCTGGCGCCCCGCACCCCGAAGGAGGCGGCCTCGATCCTGCCCCGCTCTCCCGTCTCCGCGGCGGCGCGCCTCGACGCCGCCGAAGCGCGCCTCATCACGGGCGACACGGCCGAGACGCTCCGGCTCCTCCGGACGGCACCGCCGCTCCCCGACGGGCCGGCCGCGCTCCGCGCGCGCTCGCTCGTCCTCGACGCCGAGATGCGGGCCCTTCTCCGCTCGGAGGGAGCGCCCGCTCCGGCGCGGCGCGCCGGGCGGCGTCGGGCCCGCCTCGCCGCGACGCCCCCGGCCCCGCCCCGGCCGCTTGGCGAGGCGGCCCGCCAGCGCGCCGACTCTCTCCTGACGCGGGCGGATGAGCTTCTCGGCGCACCGCTCTCCGACGCCGACCGCCGGCGGCTCCTGGTCGACGCCTCCCGCCTGTCGCTCCGCGCCGGCTCCGCCGCCGACGCGCGCCTCCGGATCGCGCGGCTCGTCCTCTTCGAGCCCGGAAGCCGCGCGCTCTCGGAGGATCTTTTCCGCGAGGCGTTCGACGCCTGGCGGGCCGGGCGGTTCGCCGAGGCCGCGGAGGCCTTCGAGGAGCAGAGGGCGCTCTTTCGCGACATCACGCTCCGGCGGCGCGCCACGTACTGGGCCGGCCGCTGCCGAGAGAAAGCGGGGCAGACCGACGCCGCCCGGCTTCTCTACGCTTCGCTCGTCGCCGGAACCTCTCCGGACCTCTATGCCGTCTGGGCCGCCGCGGCGATCGGCGTACCTCTGACGGCCGGGCCGTCGCCGATGCCGCCCGCCGACGACCTGGCCGCCCTCGACGGCGTCTCGCCCGCCGCACCCTCGCGCGAGCTTCTCGCCTGCGGGCTCCCCGACCTCGCCGAGGACGCCGCCGAGGCCGAGGGGAGCGCCGATCCGCTCTTTCTCGCGACCGCCGCCTCGGAGCGCGGCGACCACCGCCGCACGGCCTCGCTCCTCAAGCAGCGATGGCCCGAGCTCGGCTCCCCCGAAGAGGGGGGAGTGCCGCTTCCCGTCCGCCGCCTCTACTACCCCCACGACCATGCGGCGCTCCTCGTGGAAGCGGCCTTCGGGGCCTCGGTGCCGTCCGCCCTCGTCTTCGGCCTCGTCCGGCAGGAGAGCGTCTTCACGACGGACATCCGATCGCGCGCGGGGGCGGTCGGCCTGATGCAGGTGATGCCGGCGACCGGCCGGCAGCTCCACCGCCGCGAAGGGCGCGGCGCCCGTCCGGACCTGAAGAACCCCGCCGTCAACGTTCACCTCGGCGTGGCCTACCTCCGCCATCTGCTCGACCAGTTCGGCGGCGACCCGGTCCTCGCCCTGGCCGCCTACAACGCGGGACCGGCTCGCGCCAGGCGGTGGCGCGCGGACCTCGGTTCCCTCCCGGCCGACGAATTCGTCGAGTCGATTCCGGTCGCCGAGTCGCGCCACTACATCAAGCGCGTCCTCTTCTTCGAGGGGGCCTACGCCGCGCTCTACGGCCTGCCGGCCTCCCCGCCGGTCTCGCTGAAGGGGCGCGCCGCGGCCGCGCCCTGACGACAGGCCGCCGGCCCTACGGGGCGGCGCGGCGGGCGGCCGCCTTCGTGCCGCGGGGGCGGCAGGAGGCGCAGAAGCCCCGGATCTGGTGGGAGTGCGACGTCGGGAGAAAGTCGTGCGACCGGCAGACGGCCTCCTGGCGCCGTTCGATGGCCCGGTCCACGAACTCGATGACCTTCCCGCAGGCCGTGCAGACGAGGTGGTCGTGGTGCTCGCCCTTGCGGAGCCGTTCGTACCGGTACTTCTCCTCGTTCAGCCGGACGCGTCCCACGAGGCCGCATTCGAAGAGGAGGTCGAGGCTCCGGTAAACCGTCGCGCGGCTGATCTTCACCCCGCGCTCGCGCATCCGGAGGACCAGGTCCTCGGCGTCGAAGTGGCGGTGCGTGGAGAAGATCTCGTCGAACAGGGCCGTCCGCTCGCGCGTCGTCTTCAGCCCCTTCCGCTTCAGGAACTCCGAGAAGATGCGCCGTTCTTCTGTGTGTCCGCTCACGGCACGAGATTATCGCAACTTGGCCTCAATCTCGCTGGCAACACGAAAAAACGCCGGCCCCCGGGCCGGCCGGATCACGGCCGGGGGGTTCCCGGGACCGCCTCTGGGGCCACCGCCGGCCGGCCGCTCTTCGGGTCCGCTTCAGGCCCGGGATTCTCCGGCGGGCCGCCTCGTTCGGGACGGGAAAGCGCCTGCTGCCGGACGAGCTCGGTGACGATCGTCTCGAGGCGGCGCGAGCGGGCGTAGAGAGACAGCGTCACGTAGAACCCGGCGATCAGGTTGAGGTAGATGATGAAGTCGACTCCCCGCCCGATCCCGAAGAGATTCCCCAGGCGCGTCGTCAGGTCCGGCCGGAAGACGGCGACGGCGGCCAGAAGCCAGAGGAGGCTCCAGAGGATCCCCGCCCGCCGCCTCACCGTTCCCCGCAGCGAGAGGACCAGAGAGACGACCGCCGAGCCGATGAAGAGGGGGAGGGCGAACCATTGGAAGAGCGTCATCGTGACACCTTCTCCAGAAAGAGGCGGGCGGCGACCTTGAGCGCCGCGTGCGAGGGTTGTCCCTTGGCCAGCGAGTCGGCGCTGTAGGTGACGGCGACCGGCACCTCGGCGTACCGCAGACGGGACGAATGGATCTGTTCGAGGATCTGACTGGCGTGTTCCATCCGGTTCAGCGTGATCCGGAGAGCCCCGGCTCCACGGCGCGTCATGCCCCGGAGACCGTTGTGCGTATCGGTCAATCGGACTCCCGAGAAGACGCGCGTGAAGAAGATCGCCAGCTTCAGGAGGGCCTTCCGGGTGGCGGGAATTCCGACGGCTTCCCCGAGAAACCGCGATCCGAGCGTGAAGTCGCACGAGCCCGAGACGAGAGGCGTCACGAGGGCGTCGATGTCCTCCGGCCGGTGCTGGCCGTCGGCGTCGAACGTCACGAGGTAGGCGGCTCCCCGGCGCAGCGCGAAGTCCAGTCCCGTCTGGAGCGCCGCGCCCTGTCCGAGGTTCACGAAATGGCGGAGGAGCCACGCGGGCCTCCGGCGGACCTCCTCGACGGTCGGGTCGGTCGACGCGTCGTCGACGACCACGACGTTCGGCCAGCGCCCCAGCAGCCCGTCGAGGACGTCTCCGATCCGCCCTGCCTCGTTGTAGGCGGCCACGACGATCCAGACCTCACGGCGCAGGTCCGGGCCGATCCGCGGTCCGTCGTCCGCTCTCACGACACCGCGCTCTCTTCCCTGAAGGTCCGCCGCACCGCCACGAGGAGACGATCTTATCGGAGGGCGTTGTTATCATCGGCGCCATGCCCCGGCGGCGATCGACCGCCGCGCTGACCGACGCACGATGAAGATCTCGGTCGTCACGCCATCCCTCAACCAGGCGGCCTTCATCGAACGGACGATCGAGAGCGTTCTCGCGCAGACGGGCGATTTCGATCTCGAATACCTGGTCGTGGACGGCGGCTCGACCGACGGGACCCGGGAGATTCTCGAGCGGTATCGCGGCCGGATCACGTTCACGGTCGGAGAGGACGGCGGCCAGTCGGACGCCCTGAACAGGGCATTTGCCCTCACGACCGGAGATGTTCTCGGCTGGCTGAACTCCGACGACACCTACCGCCCCGGGGCCCTGGCCCGCGTCGCCCAGGCGTTCCGGTCCACGAACTGCCGGTGGTGCTTCGGACAGTGCCGGATCGTGGACGAAGTCGACCGGGAAGTCCGGCGCTTCGTGACGGCCCACAAGAACCGGGCCTGCCGGAAGTACTCCCTCGTGCGACTCCTCGAGGAGAACTTCGTCTCCCAGCCGGCGGTCTTCTTCACCCGGGAGCTCTGGAGCGAGGCCGGACCTCTCGACCGGACTCTCTGGTACTCGATGGACTACGACCTCTGGCTCCGCTTCGGGCGGATCGTGGAGCCGCTCTTCCTTCCGGCCGACCTCGCCGACTTCCGCTGGCACGGCGGATCGAAGAGCGGCGCCCGCTTTCGGGAGGGCTCGTGGGAAGCGTTCCGGACCGCCCGCCGACATGCGAGGCGGCCGGAGCGCGGAGCGGTCGCGAGACACTTCCTCCGCACCCTGGGACGGGTGGCGGTCTACGGGGTTCTCGACCGCACGGGCCGGTAGTCCCCCCGGCCCGCGACCTCAGGGTGCAGGCCGGGAAGCCTCCCGGCCCTTCTTTCGCGCCAGACGAGCCGCCCGCCCGATGGAATAGACGTAGGAGACGACCGCGGCCGGAATCCGCCACGGGTGCCGCGCGTTCGGCTTCCGGGCCACCGAGCGGAGAAAGTTCGTCCAGGCCACTTCCTTCCAGAATTCCCACCGGGGAAAGAGATGCCGCATCGCGAAATAGTTTCCGGGGAACGCGATCATCCAATGGGGCATCGGACGATCTTCCTCCTCGTACCGACATCCTCCGGTTGGTTCCTGGAGATGCACGAGGCCCGCCTCCGGATCGAACACGATGAGCCCCCCGGCCTTCCAGATCCGGATCCCCAGGTCGCTCTCCTCGCGGAAGGCCCAGCCCACGTAGTTCTCGTCATACCCGCCGACGGCCAGCGCTTGAGACCGCCGGACGGAGTGGTTTCCCCCTTGAAACGTGGCGATGCCGGAAACCCGCTCCGGCCCGTCGGGCCGGAAGTAGAGGACATCGAGCCGCCGCGGCCAGGGTCTCCGGCGGCGCGGAATCTGCCAGCCCGTCCTGGCCTGGACGACTCGCCCTGCGACCGCGACGACGTTCGGGTCAGCGAAGTTCGCCGCGTGTTTCTGCACGAATCCCGGAGGGAGCTGGACGTCGTCGTCGATGAAGAGGACGACCTCGCTTCTCGCTTCCGCGAGGGCCCGATTGCGCGCGCCGGGAACGCCCGGCGGGGCGTGAGGGATCCACCGGACTCTCCGCGCGGCGTCTTCCCGGTGGAGATAAGCCGACGTCTCCGGCTCGTGGGACTCCGTCTGGTCGACGACGAGGATCTCGTCGGGCGGCGGCTCCTGCGCCAGGACCTGGCGGACCGTCTCGACGAGCACCCGCTCCCGCCGGTAGGTCGGAATGGCGACGGCGATCGTGACGGGGAACGGGGAGCCGCTCACGGAGCGCGTTCTCCCCGGCCGCGCCGTCCTCCCGCACGGATGACTTCCTCGTAGAACGCCAGGACCTTTCGAATCGCCGTCTCCTCGTCGAACTGCGCAAGTACCCGACGGCGACCGGCCTGCCCGAGAGCCGTCGCCCGGCCTCGATCATCCAGGAGCATGAGGAGGGCGGCCGCGAGGGCCGCCGGATCACGCGGAGGCACCATCACGCCATCGACTTCGTGATCGACGACTTCGTCGAACGGGGGCGCCTGGGGAACGACCACGGGCGTCCCTTCCCGCATCGCCTCGACCACGACGAGCGCGAGGCCTTCGAGCGCGCTCGGAAGGGCGAAGACGGCCGCCCGCGCCATCAAGGCGCGAACCCCATCGCGGGAGAGGACTCCCGGGAAGAAGACCCGGTCGTCATGAGGGCGTGCGATCCGGCGAATCGGGTTCGAGATCGGCTCGCCGTCCTGCTCCATCTCCCGACCGGCAAAGACGAGAGCGACGTCCCCACGCCGGTCCAGGACGATCCGTCCCGCTTCGGCCAGGAGCAGCGCGCCTTTCCGTTCCGAAATCGAGCCGGCAAACAGGACGAAGGGGCCCGGCCACGGCAGCCGGGGGGGTGACAGGGGAAGGGAAGGCGGGAGCGGGACGTACGCCACGGCCTCACGGACGGGCTTCAGACCGAACGTCGCCGAGGTCGCGTCGAGCAGGTACCTCGAGACGGCCATCCAGTTCGGATGGGCGGCCAGCGTCCGCTTTTCGAGAAGCCGGATTCCGGGCGGCGGCTCCTTTCCGGACAGATTCGCGATCGCCGTGTAGGAGAGATGCAGCCTGACCACGACCGGGATGTCGCGCACCGCCAGCGGCAACCAGCCTTCGAACTCGGGCACCTGGATGATGTCGAGCCCCTCTTCTTCGGCCAATCGTTCGAGACGCCTCCTGAGCCGCCGGCGATTCACGAGCCAGGAGACGTACCGCCGTTCCGCTCTCGAAATACGGATCACCCTGATCGGGCCGTCGACGCTCTCCCCGCTCTCGGCCGACAGCCCCACCACGCAGACCTGATGGCCTCGCGCCGCCAGGGCGCGTCCAAACGACTGCACCGAGGAGCCGATGCCACCGTGGGGCTCCGGGGGGTATTCGTTGCAGACGAACGCCACGTGCAGGGGTCGACTCATCCCGTCAGGAACTCCATCAGCGCACGAAGCGGCTCCCGAACCATCCGGGGGAAGGACGTGAGGCTCGCGGTCAGGTACTGGATGTCGTCGGGGTCGAGCACCCGAAGCCATCGGCTCGCCGCGGCATAGCCGGCGGCCATGGTGGCGATTGACGCGGCGAGGACCAGCCAGCTCCTCCCGCCGGCCGCGATGACGGCACCGCAGGGGAGGGCCGCCAGGGCGGCCGCGGCCGCGCTCCGGGCCACCCTTCCCAACGGAACGGCCGCATTCAGAACCCGCGAGATATAGATGGTCCCCACGGTGACCCCGAGCAGCTGCAGAACCGACCGGGCGACCGCCGCTCCCGTGGGACCCCATCGCGGAATGACGAGGGCATAGGTCACGGCGGCCAGAACCGTCGTGTTGACGCCGGCGAGGGCGAGGAACCGGGAACGCTCCAGGGCATAGATCAGCGCGTTTCCGGCTGTCGACGCCGCGCCGAACGCGGAGAAGGCCACGACGATCGCCGTCGGTATCACGGCATCGGCGAACCGCTCGCCGAAGACGAGCGGAACGAAGATCGGCGCCGTCGTCGCCAGCCCGAAACAGGCGGGAAAGACGAAGAAGGCGACGAGGCGCGTCGCCGCCGCGTAGGCTGCTCGTCCGGCGTCGAGCTTCTTTTCGGCCACGAGCTCCGCGATGTGGGGAAGGATCGCTCCTCCGAGAAGCGTCGCCGGCTGCACGGCGACCAGGGCAACGGTGAGGGCCACCGAGAACATGGCCACGGCGCCGGCGCCCGCCGACCGCTCGAGAAAGTAGAACTCGAAACGCGACCAGGCGAACAGAGAGAGGACGGTGGCGAGCCAGCTGTAGAAGGCGAACCGCCCGATCCGTTTCCGAAGGGCGGGGCCGGGCCGGAGAGCCCCGCGGCGCCGGCCCGGAAGAACCGTGCCGAAGACGGCCTGTCCGAGGACGAAGCCGGTGATCGCGCCGGCTCCTCCGCCGAACGCCGCCCCGAGGCCCACCGAGACGACCTGGACGACCGCGGCAAGGGTGCTCAGGAGGCTGAGGCGTCGGAAGGCCTGGCGCCCCGCGAGAATCCCCTGCGCGAGGGCCGAGAGGGTCATGCCGGCAGCCAGAAGCGACGTCACGAGCTGGAGATCGGGCCGTCCCCGCTGACCTCCCAGATGGCCGACGGCCCACGCCAGAGCCGCAGCGGGAAGAGCGAGCACGGCGCCGCGCTCCACGAGCCAGCGGGTCAGTCCCACGGACGCGTCGCGGCCTCCTTCCGCCGCCAGATAGCGCACGGCCACCTGCGGAAGGGCCAGGCCGGCGATCTGTCCCGCCGTGAAGGCGAGCCATTGGGCGTACGCGGCTTCGCCCGTGCCGGAAGGTCCGAGCATGCGTGCGATCACGACCGCCGACACCGCACCGCCCGCCCCCGCCGCCAGGCCCGCGGCAGCGCTCCAGGACGTCTTCTCGACGAGAGAACTCCGCACCGGCTCGCGGGGACTCGAGGTCCCTTCGCTCGACGCGCCGTTCCGACCGTCGTCCCGGGGAGTGCTCACGCGCGTTCCAGCACTCTCTCGTAGACGCCCGAAAGCCGCGCGGCCGAAACGTCCCACGAGTAGCGCGCCGCCGCCTTGAGGCCCCGGGCCCGCATGTCGGCCGCGACGGCCGGCTGCGCCAGCACCTCGGCCACGCAGCGTGCGAGTTCCTCCTCGTCCTCGGCGGCCGCCATGAGAGCCGCCTCGCCGGCCACTTCCGGCAGCGAGCCCGCGTTCGAGCAGACCACCGGCAGTCCGCTGGCCATCGCTTCCAGGGGCGGCCACCCGAAGCCTTCGTAGAGCGACGGGAAGAGCAGGACATCGGCGGCGATGTAGTGCTGCACCAGCTCCTCGATCGTCACGCGACCGGCCTCGCGGACGAAGGGACGGAGCCCCAGACTCTCCATGAGGATCCGCTGCGCGGGTCGCAGGCGCTCGCCCACACGAACGAGACGGGCGTCCATCCCCTGATGGCGAAGCCTCGCGAGGATTCGCAGGCAGCCCTCGATGTTCTTGTAGAAACCGGTGTGGCCGACGTGAAGAAGAACCGGCCCGTCGAGTCCCAGCCTCCGCCGCGCCCTTTCGCGCTCCTGGGGGCGCGGGCGAAACGCGGCGTCGAGACCCGGAGGGATCACGTCGATCCGGTCGGCGGGAAGTTCGAGCAGCTCCCCAAGATCTCGCCGGGTCTGCTCCGAGTCGGCGACCACGGAGGCCGCCCGTCGCAGGGGCCGGACGGACCGGCGGAAGAGGCCCGTCGCGACCGGATCCCGGTAGGCGGACCGGAACTTCCCCGCGGCGAGGGCCAGGAGGATCAGGTCGTGACACGTCACGACTGCGCGCCGCGGATCGACCGAATCCACGAGGTGGGCCTGGGACTGCTCCACGATGTGGAAGAGGCTCCCGCGCGTCCGGCGGGCGATGCGTGGATAGCGGACGAAGCGGCCCCAGAGCGACTCGAGACGCGAGAGGAGTCCCACCCCGCGCAGTCGATCCGGGAGGAGGGACTCCGGGCTCACATGGTCGACGGCGAACCCGCGCTGCCCGAGGGCGTCGCCGAGGTGCCGCGCATAGAGCCGCATGCTCGTGTTTTCGGAATCGCGGTACGCGTGAAACAGGACGACATGGCACGGACCATGTGCGCCCGGGGCTCCGGCGTCAGTCTCGAGGCGGGTGCGGGCCATCCGGTCTTTGCGCTCGGCGTTTCCATTGACGCCCGATGATCGCGATCATAGCCTCCGGGCAGCTTGATTCCCTCCGCGTGCTGCGGCGCCCGCCACGACTCCGGAGTCCTTCAGCTCGCGTGAGCGGCTTTGGAAGAGAGCCGGCGGCGTGAACTTCCTTCTCAGCCTTCTGAACCTTCGCCCCGGCCGGGTCGGCGGAGCGGAGACCTACGTCCGCGAGCTCCTTCGACACCTGCCCCGACACGCCGGAGGCGACACGCTGGTCGCCGTGATGGACCGGGATCTCGCGAGGACCCTCCCGACGGAGGGCTTTACGCGCGTCGTCGTGAATCGCAGCGGCGGGGAGGTCGTCGCCGAGCGGATCCTCGAGGCCTTCACGCCCTTCCGGGCCGGGGCGATCGAAGAGTCCTTCACCACGACCCGGGCCGACGCCGCGCTCTTTCCGCAGCAATCGATCTTTCCGAAGCGGGTCTCCATCCCCTCCGTGCTGACCGCCGTGGACGTCCAGCACCTGCATTGCCCGGAGCATTTCAGCCGGTTCGACAGGGCCTTTCGCCGGAGGATCTATTCGGAGAGCCTCGCGCGGGCGGATCGCATCATCTCGATCTCGGGCTGCACGCGGAGAGCGCTCGTCGAGAAAGCCGCCGTTCCCGCCGAGAAGATCGTCGTCGTCCCGTTCGGCTGCTGGCCGCCCGACGTCCCGGGAGCGGCAGGCCTCCCGGGGCTGACGCCGCCCTATTTCTTCTATCCGGCGGCGACGTACCCTCACAAGAATCACGAGCGGCTTCTCCGGACCTACGCCGAACTCCG
>Ga0335085_10015512_pt1 | contig 11050 bp, 12 predicted proteins | sample Lox_Sample_45_FD_206712 | JGI IMG/M metagenome (GOLD analysis project Ga0335085, IMG submission 206712) | Soil microbial communities from Loxahatchee National Wildlife Refuge, Florida, United States - Lox_Sample_4.5 | ecosystem: Environmental > Terrestrial > Soil > Wetlands | place: USA... | reverse complement strand
GGTACTGCTTGATCTGGGTGTGCTTATAGAGCACGTGCAGGCTGGGCGTGACCCCGTCGGTGACCACGCGGGTGGCGAAGGTGCCGGGGGTGTGGTTCTTGCGGCCGCGGTAGATGGACCGGCCGAAGATCAAGCTGATCCGGTCGGGCCGGCCCAGGTCGAGGTTGTCCCGGATGACCTGCTCGAAGAAGATCCGCCCGGACACCGGCTTGCCCAGCATCTGGGTCAAGGAGAACTCGGCCTGCAAGATGGAGATGTCATACCGGTACCCGGCGGCCCGGTCGGCGGGGCTGAACGGGTGCGGCAGCCGGGCCAGCCACTTGCGCAGCAGCGCGTCGATCTGCGCCGGGCCCAGGGCATGGCAGATCGCCTGCAGGGCGGCCACGTCATCAGCGGCGGCGAAGCCGTTGTCCAGCGGGGTGAAGCCGATCCCGGCCTGGGCGGCCTGCCGCTTGGCCCACTCGTTGCCGTTGATGCACAGCTTGGCGTTGAACGGGAAATAGCTGCAGAACTTCAGGAAGAACGGGCCGAAGTCCTCATCGGCGCAGTAGATGTAGTACTGGTTGACCACCCCGGTCTCCGCGGCGATCCACGGGTAGGAGCTGCCGTCGGCGCGGCGGCGCTTGCGGGTCCGGAACAGCGGCACCTTCTCCTGCGCCCGGCCGATGAACAGCACGCCCTCGGTCCCGGTGAAGCCGGCCAGGAACTCCAGGGCCACGTCGTCCTTGCGCTGCCCTTTTGCGAAGTCCACCCACGGGATCCCGCAGCCGGCCGCGAAGGTCCGCACCGACCTGCTGAACGCCTCACTGACTGGCGCCAGCGCCGCCGTGGAGGCCACCGGCTTGCCGAGCTGGCGGTGAATATAGCTCACCAGCCCGGTCGCGTACTGCAACTGCGGGACGCAGATGTTGAGGTACATCCGGTCGATGCACTCCACCTCGAAGCTCACATGCTCGGCCAGGACATCGGCGACGGTGCGCGGTAGCGTCATGACAGGCTCCGGTCGGACAGGCCGCAAGGCCACCTGCCGTCAGCAGGCGGCCCATACCGGGGCACAGCGTGCCACCGCTCCGGCCGGAGCCACTTTCACCAACCTCAGCCATCAGATATGGCTCGCCGGGCTGGGGTGAAACCCCGCTGGATCGTTGATCGGGGAATGCGGGCAGGTTACGTGTGGTCGTAGGCGATCAGGGACCGCTTGACCGGGGCGCCGATGAGCCAGTTGTGCCAGATGCAGGCGTTCAGGGCCAGCAGCCGCTGGATGATCCTGGCCCACAGGCCGACGGGCAGGCGGCCGCCGTGGCGTTCGGGGCCGAGCTGGTTCTTCAGGGTCCAGATGACGGCCTCGACCCGCTGGCGGAGCCAGTTCGGAACGGCCGGGGCTGCTTCTCGTCCTTGCGGGCGGGGCGGATGATTGCGGCCATGCCGACGGTGCTGAGGCCGAATCCCGCCATGATGATGTGAGCCGGGCGCCGCTGGCCGACGTTGCGTCCGGCAAGCATGGCCATGCCGAACATGGACAGGGAAAGGGGGGCGAGGGAGAGGCCGGCCTGCATGGCGTTGTACTCGAAGGGTCATCTGCAGGAAGAGCGGCAGGACGATCATGGCGCAGCCCAGGGTGATCTGCTGAAGCGTCTGCTGCGAGATGCCGATGCGGAAGTTCAGGTGCTTGAACAGGTCAGGATCCAACAGCGTGGGCTTGCCGCGCCGCTTGCGGCGGACGAGCCAGCAGGCGAGCGCGACCAGGGCCACTGCGCCGATGCCTATGAGCAGGCCGACATAGGCGCCGCCCTCCTGCCAGACGAGGATGCCGAGGACGACGCCGCCCATGCCAACCACTGAGAGCACCGCGCCCACAAAGTCGATCTGGCGCGGCCCTGTGTAGGGCACGTCCTTGACGAGGCGGATCTGGGACAACACGACGAGGATGACGGCCACCTCGAGCCCGAAGCCGACACGCCATGACAGGTAGGTCGTGAGGAACCCGCCGAGGAGCGGTCCGACGGCGGCGGCGATCGCAGCAGATGCGCCGACGAGCGCGTAGGCTCGCTTCTGGGCTGGGCCCTTGAAGTTGCCGTGGATGAGGGACTGCATGGCCGGTAGTAGCAGGGATGCGCCGAGCCCGCCGATGATCGCCCAGACGCTCCGGCCATGCCGCCGCCCATTCCGCCAGCTTCTCGGCCTGCGCAGCCGAGGCGCGGACCCGGATCTCGCCCAGCGGCTCTTCTGCCGGGCTGATCACCACCGCCGTGTGCGGCCCCTTATGCGGATCCACGCCGATCATCACTGCTGTCATGGCACGCTCCAAATCGTTCGTCCGGGAATGGAGAACGTGGCGGGCATGCCTAATTCCGGATCTGCTAGCGCTCGCACCTCTTTCGAGCCACGCCACGGCAAGACCTGACGGGCTGGCACCTCGTTATAAAGCCAGACCGGGCCAGTACCGGGCACGTCGGCAGGCGGTTCGGGAGCCAGCCCGTCAGACCTCACGAACGCTACGGCACAACCCGAAGCGCCCTCAGGAACAATTAGATGACATGCATCGGGTCGGACTGAGCTGAGGCCGCGGCCGGGTGCCGGGAGACCTCCCCAGCTCAGACGCGCGTCACGATAGACCGCGTAGGCAATTCGCATGGGGCGCGTGCGCCCCTCCGGGAGCTTGAGGAGGTCCCGATGCCCATCGTAGGCGGGCTGGATATCCACCGGAAGCAGATCACCTTCGACTACCCCGGCACCGGCACCGGGCAGGTGCGTCGCGGCCAGATCAGCCCGGCCGACCGGGAGCACCTGCGCGCCTGGCTGGCGCGGTTCGCTGGCCGCGATGACGTCGCGTTCGCGGCCGAGGGGTGCACCGGGTGGCGGTATGTCGCCGAGGAGCTGGCCGCGGCCGGCGTCGCGGCGCATCTGGCCGAGCCGGCCGACACCGCGTTTGCCCGCGGCCGCAAGCGGCACGCCAAGACCGATAAGACCGACTGCCGGCACCTACGGATGCTGCTGGCCGAGGGACGGCTGCCGGAGTGCTGGATCCCTGCCGCCTGGCATGATCCGCTCCCCGACGATCGCGTCAAGGGCGCCTGCGGCGCCGCTGCGCGGGCGCTACGCGCCCCTTGACCCGCCCGCCCGCTCGCAGAACCCGGCAGCTATCAGGGACAGGGAGCAGACTCAGGCATCCCTGAACCAGGGCAACCACGACACAAACCCCATATCGAACCCTTGCGGTCACCGGCACATGCAGGTAAGGCGGGTACGCGTGCGTGTCGCCAAGGCGGGTCGATCACATACCGTGACCAGTACCGGCCTGAGGCGCCGACGCGGCGGAGTCCCTCCTTGCCGCCTGAAGGCCAGGTTCTTGTATCCTCACACCGGAGCCACTGTCTGGGCCTCGCTAAATTTAGTGCCGGCCTACCTCATCGCGGCATGAGAGTGCGATGGATGAGGACGCGCTAATTGCAGCGACTCGATGATTAGGCGCGTCTGCGGCCAAATGCGCTCAGGATCATCCGTAGGACCTCTCGGGCATCAGCTCGACGGCCCGGGTCCTCCGACTATATCACCGGCGCTACAATTGACCGATAAGGCCGATAAGATCAGGACTGTTGTTATCATTGTGATTTCTCCCCGTTAACGGGTATATTATATTAAAGCGCACAATATCTCCACGACCTAGGTTTGCCGCCAATGACGCGAGAACCCCCAGGCGCCTACGGCATCGGCCCTATCATGTGTCGATTTCGCGCTATATTCATGATAACGCCGTCCTTGCCGCGCCCATCAGCTGCACGAGGATCACCAAGCCGGCCTGGACTGCCCCGGTCCGGCCCGCGGTCGGAGGATGGCTGGCCCAGGCTGTTCATGGCGTGCCCGGTGCCGTCGCACCATCGGGGACGTGACCGTTTCCGCCGGCCGGCGCGGCGGGCGCGGGGTTCCGGGCCGCTAGTGCCTTGCGACGATGCTGCAGAACCAGCGCCGAGGCGGCGGCGGATGCGAGCAGGGTGGCGGCCACCATCCACGGCGGGTTCAGACCGTGACCGAGCCGGGCATCGAGCGACCAATCGCCAGGCCCGGTGAGGGCCAGGGCGGCGGCGGACAGGCCGAGCAAGGCGGGGTACTCATAGCCGCCGCCGGTGGCGAAAAAACCGCTGGGCGCGTGAACGGCCGCAGCCGGGATCATTGTGCCGGCAGCCGCTGCGCCGGCTGCCGGGGTGGCCAGACCAAGCACGATCAGTGCCCCTCCGCCGGCCTCACCCAGCCCCGCTGCGACGGCGCTCGGCCGGCCGGGCCGGAATCCCATCTGCTTGAACGCATCCGCGGTGCCCGTGAGCCCGGCGCCGCCCAGCCATCCGAACAGCTTCTGCACACCGTGCGCGATGAGCACCCCGCCGACGCCGGCACGAAGGGTAAATAGGCCCACGTTCTGCATGTTGTTCATGGCTCTCCTCATCACACCGCGGGCGCGAAGCCACGGTGCCCCGTGCTCGCCCCTGGGCTCCGCTAACGATCACCCATGGCAACCTTAGCCCTCGCGGTACGAGCAGTCCCTGCAGCGTTGACCCGGCCGCCCAGCGCGCCGTCTCGCCTGGCTTGGCGCGACCTACGCGGGCATGAGCGCGCTGGTCCAACCGTCGGCATTGGCGTTACCTGGAGGTGCTATAGGGCTGGCCGCCGGGCCAGGAGCAGCGGTTCAGGACCGGTGATCGGCCGCGCTGCCTGCTGGTGCCCATTCCGGGTCGCGGCCGAACCAGCCTGCCAGCCGCTGGTAGATCGGCGCATCCGGCCGCACCGGCACCTCCGGGCCGAATGCCCGATCCGGCCCGCGGTGCTCGGGCCGGAGCATCTGGCGCGCCCAGCTGAGCGCATGGTCAGCCAGGGCCGGGTCCAGGCCGGCCTGCTGGCCTGTGGCCATGGCCAGGTCCCAGCCATGAACGGCCAGCTCGATGATCTGCTGATCGGCGCGGCTGCGCAACGCCGCTCGCCCGCCGCCCGGCACCGCGACCTGCTCGTCCAGGTCGGCCGCCCGCCACACCGCCATCAGCTGGGCGGCGCGGTCCCCGAATTGCGCGGCCCAGTCCTCGCCGAGCCCGTCGGCCGGCGCCTGCCAATCCGCGGTGGCACCGCGGGCGGCAACCAGGAAGTTACGCAGATCCTGCCCGGCCAGGTGACGCACAAGCGCCTGCACGTCCCAGTCCGGACAGGGGGTGGCCAGCCCGGCCTGTCCGCCCGGGATCGCCGCGATGATCGCGGCCGTTTGATCCAGAGCGCGCTCCACCAGCACCACGGTGTCTATATCAGAGGTCACGATCGTCATCCTCCGCCCGAAGCACCTGGGCCGCCAACCGGGTCGGCCCCACGGCACACGACATGGCAGGAACAACCGTCAGCCAGGACATAACGATCGATCGGCGGCATGTGAGGATGTCGGGGTGGAGGCCGGGCCGGAGGTTCCGGGGGTGAGAGGAAGTGGCTGATGGACAATCGGTTCGAGATTGCAGTAGCCGCTGGGACGATGAGGTCCGGCTCCGACCGTGCCGTCAGCTTCCCGCACCGGTGGGCACCCGAAGGCGTCACGGTTGAAGCCGATTTCACTGGCGGCCATCTTCTCCACCTCGCAGCGGCTGGCTGCGTGCTCAATGACGTTTACCGGGAGGCCGCCGCGCTAGGCATCGAGGTGAAAGGAGTCCGCGTGTGCGCGGCAGGCGGGTTCGATACCGGCACCTGGAAATCTACGGGCGTCAGCTATTCGGTGGACATTAGTTCTGATGCGCCGGCCGGTGAGCTTGCTCACCTGCTTGAGGTCGTTGACGAGGTCGCCGAGATTCCACGTGCTCTCCGGGCCGGCGCCCCTGTCCGGCGTGCGACCTAAGTCGTGCCCTTGCCGTGGCGATCCCTCCCAGATCGCGCCCGCAGCGGCATGCGCGGGTGTCTCCAACGTTGGCACCCTGGGTCCGCATTGCGCTAAGGGCTGACCATCTCTTTGGTCACCCGGCCGCCCGTGCCGCGCTGCGGGCGTCCCCGCCAAGACCGGCGACGACCCCTATCGCCATCGAGCCCAGCATGCGCTGCATGCCCGGACCAACGTGGTGGACAGCGATCACCTGAACCTGGTTGTCCTGGAGAAACCGCGCCACCCGGGCGTGATGGGCACCCTCGGTCCCCTGGTCGTGCAGCGTTCCCCAGCCGACCATGAACTCCTGCCAGTCGCGGATCTCGCCGTCGGCCACCTCAGCGAGCGCGACCCGGTCGGCTCGTCCCCAGCGCGGATCCACCTGGCCATCAGCGGTGATTGGCACGCACACCTTCATGCCGAGAAGCCTCCTCCGGTACCTGGGACCTTGCCGGACGCCTGCACCGTTACCCCCATCCCGATCGAACCAGGTGCTACCAGCCTGCCTTGGAACCCGCCCCGCTGACAACGCACCCGACCCGCGGCATGAGCGTGAAGCGCACGATCCGATACTGGTGGCGGACGAACGCCATACAACGTGCGCCCGCCACCGGCAGCGCCAACTACCAGCGGCCTGAACTCCGGACCCGCGTTCCCCCGGGGCACCACACGCACGTAGTGGGGCAAAGAGTGTACGCGGCGAACGGTCAGATGAGACCGGCCGACGGCTCCGTGTTGCCCCTGCACCGGCGTGCACAGTGAGCGGGCCGGATCAGTGCGCTTCAGCCGCTGGCCACCGGTGTGCGGCAGTTCCCTGTTTCGTCCAGTTCAAGATGAGCAGTGGCCAGATGCTGGCTGCGGGGCCGGGCGGCTACGCGGTGAGGGCGGCACCGTCCACGGTCACCAAGGTGCATCGGCGGCCTGGGGCACCCCTGGGCCGGCTCCGGCCGCCGCCCCGGAGCGCTCATGACAGTTGCTCCAGCAGGGCTGGCAGGTGTTATCGGCCTATTTATCTGGGCACGGATCGATGATCAACGGCAACGCTCTTTCGTGACGGGCTACCCGGGCCGGCCGGCTTTCTGGATCACGAAGACATCCGAGGCAGTATGCCCGCAGGACGCCGTCAGCGAGTGGCCAACGGCGGCCAGACATCGGTTCCGTGGCGGCTATCACGGAGCGTCATTGACTCGGTCGGCCTGGCGGCCGCCGAGTTCGCGCTCCCTGCCGAATATTTACGGCTGACGCTCGGGGCCCTTTGCTAAGCCCCCCTGCGCAGATGTTCCAGTTCTGTACGGTTGCCGCGCCGAACGGATGCTCTTGTCGCGGGTTGAAGAGTAGATCTTAGCTCCGATATATAGGGTCATGGCGCCAAGATGTTCCACCGTATAGCGTGGTGTGGCTGAACCGAACTCGTACGTATTCAAATTTATAGTGCGTCTAGTTTGGCGATTACAGAGTTTGAAAGGCCAAGGTCTGATCTTCACGGCGGTCCGGGTTCGAAGCTGAGCCGGTCGTGGTGAGGTTGCCCAGGCCGTTGTTCATGTTCGCCTACGGGCCCTCGACCGGTGCCCTACTCCGGCGGTGCGGCTTCCAGGTGCTTTTTCAGGCTGGTCCAGATCCGCTCTTCCTGGCGTATGCCGAGCCTGGTGATCACCGGGCCCAGCAGCCGGAAGGCGCCCTTGGGCTGGACCTGTCCCGACCAGCGCATGCGTGTGCCTGCGGGAGCGGGAGCGAGCGGAGTACCCGCCGCGCACCGCTGATGGCGGCGGCCGACGTCGCCGTGCACGAGGAAGCAATCACCGGCCTGCTCCGCGCCGATCTGCGGTAGGGCATCACGTGGCTGGGCCAGCACAGCACTGACGCCGGCGCCCGGTGCCGTGAGCTTGCTAATGGCGGGGCGGCTGTTCGTGCGGGACGGGCGGGATGGGCGGGCGGGTGACCGGGATAATGCGGATAAGGGTGTCCAGGCCGGTGAAGTCGTCGGGGTTGGTCGTGAACAACGGCAATTCCTCGGCGATTGCGCAGGCTGCGATCATCAGGTCCGCGACCCTGCGCCGCGGCTTGCGGCCGGAGGCGATGACCGCCGCCGTCACGCGGCCGAAGATGCGGGCCGCCTCGGCATCGAACGGCACGGGGTCGAATTCGCTCTCGGCACGCTGCAGGATCTCAAGGCGCCGCGCTCGCTCGGCGTGCTCGTCGTATCTGTCCTGCTCGTCGTTGCCGCGGACCTCGTGCGGGCCAGCAGACAGTTCCGCCAGAGTGATGGCGCTGATCGCCATCTCATCAGGCAGTTCGGCCGGGTCAATCCACCTGCGCAAGATCAGGATGTTGGTGTCGAGCATGCCCTGCCGGGGCAGCTCACCGTTCATACCGGCTGCCGGCCTCGTGATCGAGCGCGGCGTCCTGATCGGCCCGGAACGCCTCCAGGTCAGCGGCAGGAGCATGGCGGGACATGGAAATGAACTCCTGCCGGGGGACGAAACGGCGGCGCTGCCGCAGCGGAATCAGCTCCCCGATGCGGTGGCCGTCACGGGTGACGGTAAAGGACTGCCCGTGCTCGACGGCATCCATGATCTCCCGCGATTTCGTCCGGAGGTCGCGTTGGGTGATCTCTGGGTAAGCACTCACCCGGCTATGGTAGCACCGCGTGCCATCTGGTGCTACCAACGTGCACAGGACGGCGGGACGGCGCTGCTGGGGCGGCCGGACTTCCTGGTGCGCGCCGATCTGCTTGCGGCCCCGGACGGGGAACCGCGCCAGGAGGAGCGGCATTACGAGGTCGTGGACGCCAAGCTGGCCCGCACGGCCAAGGCGCGCGCGGTCGCGCAGACCGCGTTCTACTCCCGGCTGCTGGCGGCGCTGCAGGGCGTCCGGCCCGCTGGATGCACCTGGCGCTCGGCCGGGGCGACTTGACCTCCCTCAAGGTCGGCGACGACGCAGCCTGCGAACGACAGGCCCAGCGGGCCCTGGGCACGTTCATCGCCGCCGATCCCGGCCACAACCCGCCCACCGATCCGTACCCGGAGCCGGTGGGGCACTGCGTGATCTGCCGGTGGGACGACCTGAGCACAGCCCGCAGGCGCCGCGACGACGACCTGTCGCTGGTCGCCGGGATCACCAAAGACCAGCGGCGGGCACTGAAGACCGCCGGGGTCCCGGCCAGGCGCGGCCTGGCTTCCCTGGCCGTCCTTCCCGCCGGTAACGGGGTGAGCCAGCAATCCCTGGAAGATGCCCGGCTGCAGGCCCGCCCGCAGGTCACCAGCGAGGACGAGGGCCGCATCCGGTACGAGCTCCTGGATCCCGAACGGGACCAGGCGGGTGCGCTCCTGGCCAACCGGGGACTCCAGTGGGCAACCGAGGCGACAAGCGGTCCGGTATCAACGATCAGCATCGTCCTGTCCGGACTCGGCGCGTATGACTTCGCGTGCCCTGGCGCCAAAATCAGTACGAGGACCTCGAACGTGCGCAGGACCCTGAACCGGCGGCTCTCCGGTCTCACTACTCTGAGCGCAAATGCACGCAGCTCTTCGGCCTGGCCGGGCTCCATACGGTCAATGAGCTCGTGCAGATCAGTGTGGTCATGCGCGGCGGTCACCCCTCCAGGTACGGTCCCACGTTCCGGTGGTGAAATTCGGCCAAGCGCTACGTGTCGCGGGCATTGGATTGGTGAGCCGAGTTTGTCGGATGAATCGGGCCGAGGCTGACGGCCATGGCGGCATGGTCGGTGAGGCCCAGCTCCCGGGGTTCCTGCAGGTAGCGGCAGCTGCGGATAAGGCCGTCGTGCCGGGTGGTGACGAAGGCGTGGTCGAAGCGGCAGCCCTGGCCGCTGCGGCCGAACCAGCTGTGCCCGGCGGCGTCCGGGTGCAGGGCCCGGTAGGCGTCGGTCAACCCGGCATCGGCGAAGGAACGGTAGAAGCCGTACTCCCAGTCACCGAAGACCGCATGGTGCGGGATGTGCCCGGGCTCGACGACGTTCAGGTCACCGGCGACGATGACGGGACCGCCGAACCGGGCCAGGAAGCTGGGCAGCGCCATCGTGACCGCCCGCTGGAAGGCCCGCTTGTCCTCGTTGCGCCGCTCTTTCGGGCCGCGGGAAGGCACGTACAGGCCAAGCAGGGCAATGCGCTGGCCTGCCAGGGTGAACGCCGCGGCCAGGCCGCGGTCCGGGAGCACCCCGATACCGCTGGGGACGGCGGTAAGGGCCGCCGCGCGCGAGGCGAGGACCGTGCCATACCCGGCGAACGACGGCCCGGGCGCGAGCACCGATGGATAGCCGCCGTCCGTCAGCGCGCCGATCAGGGCCGCGCCTCCGGGGCCGGACCCGACCTCGCTGATGACAAGCGCGTCGGCCCTCTCCTGCGCGGCGATCCATTCGGCCTGGCGGCGAGCACGGCCCGGCGAGGCATGCTGAGCGTTGAAAACGAGCAGCCGCACCTCGTCGGCCGCTGCCTGGTGCCGGGGCCCGGACGGGCCGATGAGGGACGGCCCCGGCCAGCGCGGCCTCAAGGAAGTGCCGCAGCCCCTGCGGCTGCAACAGCACCATCTCGTCAGCTAATGGCAGCTCGATCCCCGCGGCGCAACGCACCGTCTCCGCGAGCCGCCCGGCAGCGGTCCCATATCGTTTGTCTGGCCGGGTGTTAGCGGCCTATTTATCTGCATATAGGACCATGATCAATGGCAGCGCTCTTTGCGCGGATTTGGCTGTCACGGAGCGTGACTGACCCGGTTGGCCTGACTGTAGCCAAACCGTTCAGAACGCCGAATCGGCGCTTGAGGACTGTCAGGTGTAGGCATCACTTGGGGCGCCCATATCGGCCGTTCCAGCGCGTCATCCCCACCCAGCATTGAAAGGATGTGACTGGCCCGGTGGGCCAGCAGAGCGACGTCATTCAGGGTGCTGCTCCTAGCCGAGTTGCGCCGCCGACCAGCGCCTATGAGCTCAAAGGTTGTCCGGGTATTCGTCTGAGAGGCCGGGACTGGCGCAATGTCATGTAGTTCCTGATGTTCGCTATGCGAACGCTGCTCGTACCAGCGGTTTCTTGGCGCGGAAGGGTCACGAACGAACTCTTCTAACTGGCGTTGGGGACTGGCGGCCTGGGCGGCCGTGCAGGCTCGGCGACCGAGTCTCGGCTGGTCCGGCCGCAGCAGCGGCCTAATTGCCCACAGGAC
>Ga0335085_10015511_pt1 | contig 11050 bp, 10 predicted proteins | sample Lox_Sample_45_FD_206712 | JGI IMG/M metagenome (GOLD analysis project Ga0335085, IMG submission 206712) | Soil microbial communities from Loxahatchee National Wildlife Refuge, Florida, United States - Lox_Sample_4.5 | ecosystem: Environmental > Terrestrial > Soil > Wetlands | place: USA... | reverse complement strand
TGGGCCTACGGGCATTCCTCGATGAGCAATTGCACCCTGAACGCCTGAACGACTCCGCTCTCGAGGGGCGGCTGAAGGCATTTTTCACTCTGTCGATGTCCACCGGCGAGTTAATCGAGAAGTATCCGCCGCCCAAGGTCGGAGCTCAACCGGCGTTCGCTCCCCACAGGGCGTCGGATTCCATGAGGCCAGATTCGACGAAGACCGCAGGCGCCGATGCCATGCCGGAAGGGTCGATGGGTTCGCCGCTGACCATGAGCGCGGCCGCGAACACGCCGCGCGAGGTGATCCTGGAGCTTGGCCGCGAGGAGTTGCGGCGCGCGGTGTACAGCCATCGCCAGCTGCAGGAAGTGATGGTCCAGTTCTGGATGAATCACTTCAACGTGTTCGCTCCCAAGGGCGCAGACAAGTACATGCTCACTTCCTTCGAGCGCGACACGATCCGGCCGAACGCGCTCGGCAATTTTGAGGACCTGCTGGTGGCAACGGCGAAAAGTCCGGCGATGTTGTTTTACCTGGACAACTGGGTGAGCGCCGTCCCCGACGCGACCGCGCAGGCACACCTGGCTCGGCGCGCCGCGGCTGCCGGGCCGGGTCGCAGGCCGGTCCTCCCGCGCGGTCTGAATGAGAATTACGGCCGCGAACTGATGGAACTGCACACGCTGGGCGTGGACGGCGGCTACACGCAGCAGGACGTGATCGAGGTCGCGCGCTGCCTGACCGGCTGGACCATCGACGGGCCGAAGAGACGCGGCGAGTTCTTCTTCAATCCGCACCTGCATGACAATGGCGCGAAGACGGTTCTCGGGCACCGCATCACCTCAGCCGGCGGCATCGATGAGGGTTTGCAGGTCCTGCACATTCTAGCGACACATCCGTCAACGGCGCGCTTCATCTCCCTCAAACTCTGCCGCCGCTTCGTATCGGACGATCCGCCCGAGACGCTTGTTGATCGAGCCAGCCGTGAGTTCCTGCAAACGCGCGGCGACCTGCGCGCGGTGCTGCGGACTATCCTCGGTTCGCCGGAGGTCTATTCCGAGGGCGCCTATCGCGCCAAGGTCAAATCGCCTTTGGAAATGGTGGCGGGCACGCTGCGTGCGCTGGACGCCGAGACGGACGCCAGTCCGGTGCTCCTGGCGCTGATGGGCCGCATGGGCGAGCCCATGTTTCAGCATCAGTCGCCGGCGGGATTCGCCGACCGTGCCGGCACCTGGATCAATTCCAGCGCTCTGCTCGGCCGGCTCAATTTCGCCATCCTGGTGGCTTCCAATCGAATACCCGGAACACGAATCGCGCTAAGCAGCGCATCCCCTGGAACGAGCGGCAGGGACCAGAATCAATCCGCGGCTCCCCCTGATGCTACTGCTCACTTTCTGGACGAACTCAATATCCGGCTCACGGGGGGCGCTCTGGGCGCAAGCAGCCGCGCCGCAATTCTAAACAGCGTTCAAACCAGTTCAATCAGCGCGCCCGGGGAAGCGGCGGCGGTGGAGTTGCGCGGGTCATATCCTGAATTGACCACCGCCGCGGCGCTGGTGATCGGCTCGCCGGAGTTCCAATGCGATGAAGGAGCAACGCTCAACAGAGGCACATCGTCCCTCACCCAGCCCGCTGCGGCTAATGAAGGTGCCGCCAGCGAGCCACCCTCTCCCACCGGGAGAGGGCAGGAAGAGTCAGGAAGACCAGCCCTCTCCTTTGGGAGAGGGGGGACCGCGCAGCGGTGGGTGAGGGCCGATGGAGGCGATCATCAGGCGACAGCATCAGCCAAGGGTCTGCTGAGTGTGTGGAAGGCATTGTAAGCATGGCAATTTCGCGGCGGCACTTTTTGAAGTCGGGCGGCTTGAGCCTTTTCGGCGCGAGCTTGGTGCCGTCGTTTCTGCCGAGGGCGCCGTTCGGCATCTGGGCGCCGATCTCCAGGGCGCTCAGGGAACCATTTTCCCCGGATTCAGCGCGTCGCCGTCGTGCTTCCGGGGATTTCTAGGCTAGCGCTGTAGCTGCACTGTCCCAGCGCCGAGAACCGCCGGTGAGGACACCGGCGCTACAGCGGGCGATGAGTTTGAGCAAGGCAAGCTCCGAAACGCCGGGGCACGAGCAGGCGAATCGGGCGATCGGGTGGGGACTGGCTGAAAGACCCGTGGGAGCCAGTCCCACCTCCGCTTAAGACAGTCAGGCTTCGGGTGGACGATCACCCGACGAAAGAGCCGGAGCCGGTCTCTTCCCCCCCTTCGAGGCCGGCCCGGCCTAATCGGTTGCGAGTGTCGGTCAATGTAACGTCCCACCCTGCACCGCCATTCCCCGCGAAAGCGGAAATCCATAGTGTGGATCCCCGCCTGCGCGGGGGTGACGATTATTGAAAGTCGTTCTCAAATTCAAACTGGCCACTACGATTGCGCTCTGTCTTCGACTGCTGCCGGCCGTTCTGTTACACTTGGACCAGCGGGAGGTCTGAAGACGCATGCCGAAAGCGTTCCGGCGATTCTGGATAGTCGGGCTGCTTTGCGCCCTCGCAGCCTCTGCGCAGAGCCAATCCCCAAGCCAGCAGCCGGACCAACAAACACAGCAGCAACCCGACCAGCAAGCGCCACAGCAGCAGGCGCCGCGTCCGACGCTCGGACCGCCTCCGGATCAACCGAATCAGCCGAACCAGCCCCATCCCACCCTCGGCGAGGGCCCGTCGCTGGCAGGCCCGCACGCGCCCAACACGAACGATGCCGCGCACCTCCTGCGCGTCCACAGCATCTTCATTGAGCCGATGGACAACGGCCTCGCGGACAAGCTTATCCAGGAGATCGGCAATAAAGGCGTGTTTCGCATCGTTGTCGACCGCCGCGACGCGGATGCTATTCTGCACGGCACGTGCTTTGACTCCGCCCATCTCAAGACCGTTCACTCGGAGGTTTTTCTGCTGGGCCGGAATGGCTCGGCCATCTGGCAGGACATGGTCCGCCAGCCTTACAAGCCGCCGCCGCTTGCAGAGGCTGTCAGCACCACGGCCGAGGCGATCGCCGATGATCTTGTGGCGAGTATCCGCGAAGCCCACCGAAAATAGGCGCCGAAAAGGAGTCAGCGATGGAGAAATCGCCGCGCTGTCTCGATCAGCACTTGGGCGCAGCTTGTGACGGAGTCGAGATCGACCCATTCCACAGCTTCGTGCGCCCCCGCTCCGGCCGGTCCGTAGTTGACGGTGGGAATGCCGGCGGCGGCGAAGAGTGCGGCGTCCATCCAATAGCCCACGCCGATCTCTACAGGCGCGCGGCCGGTCACCGCTGTCGCCGATTCACGCACCGCGGCAGCAATTTCCGAATCGCGATCGCAGATCAGCGGCGGGCGGTCAAGGAGGCTGCGAATCTCCGCTCTCTCACCGGCTCGCTCGACCACCTCCGCCACCTCCTCCAGCACGGCCTCGGAAGTTTCGCCGGGCAGCGTCCGGCGCTCGATCTGCAAGACGCATTTCTCAGCGTAAGTGGAGAGACCGCTGCCGCCGGAGATCAGCGCGCAGTGCTGCGAAGCGGGACCGAGCAGCGGATGAGTGCGTCGGCGGAGTTCGGTACGGTCGAAATCTTCGAACGCGCTGATGATCCGGCCCATCGACGCGATGGCGCTCTGTCCCAAGTCCCAGCGGCTGCCGTGCGCCGCGCGTCCGCGCGTGACGATCTCAACCCAGACAAATCCTTTGTGCGCGAGCACCAGCCGGCCCTCGCTCGGCTCCGTCAACACGCACGCGTCGGCGCGGTGGCGTCGCACAAAGTCCTGCGCGCCGAGGCTCGCGTATTCCTCGTCAGCCACCAGCGCGGCCACGACGCGTCCTGCTAGGGGCGCATTGCCATGCACCCCTGGGTCCGCGAGCGCAACCATGGCGGCCATGATTGCGGCCGCGCTGCCCTTCATGTCGTAGGCGCCTCGCCCGTAGACACGTCGCCCTTCGACGCGAGGCCCGAAGGGCGGAATGGTCATTCCGGCCGTGCCGACGGTGTCGAGATGCGCGCAGAGGACCAGCGTCCGACCTTCGCTCCCGCCCGTCTCGGCGACCGCGTTCGGTCGCCCCGGCGCCGCCTCTTCGATCCAACTGCGTACCCCGCGCGACGTCAGCCACTCGCAGGCGGCGGTAGCGACGGCGGCCTCGCCGCGCCCATCCTCGGGATCAAGCGACGGATTCACCGACGGCGTGCGGATCAGAAGCTGCAACGCATCGAGAGCGTTTGCCTGTAAGATATCAGGTTCGAGCATGGGAATTTAGGGATCAGGGTGTGGGATTAGGGGCCATGGAACCCTTGTCCCTGGCCCCTAGCTTAGCTAGTCTCTACCCCCTGAATATGACCGAAACCGCATTTATCAGCAATCCCGCCCTTGACCCGCGACACATTTGTTTCAAACTGCGCCTCGGCGAATCGTCCATTCACCGCTGGGGTGTGTACGCGGAGCAGCGCATTCCACGCGGCCGCAAGGTGATCGAATACACCGGCGAGAAGATCAACCGGCGCGAGGCCAAGCGTCGCGAAGAGACGCATTACCTCTTCGAACTTGACCCCTACTGGACCATCGACGGGTCAGTCGGAGGCTCCGGGGCTGAGCTGATCAATCACTCGTGCGATCCGAACCTGGAAACGCGCATCCTCAAGGGTCACATCCTGTACTTCAGCCGTCGCCCGATCCGCAAAGGCGAGGAGCTGACCGTGGATTATAACTACGGCTGGCAATTCGAGCATGTGAAATGCGGCTGCGGGGCGAAAGGGTGCCGGGGGCTCATCAATGTCAAATAGCGCTGCACGGCTCATTCTACTGTTGGCTATTCCCGCCGCTGCTTCCGCCCTGCACGCGGCAGACAGTCCTGCGCCGAGGGAAGCGGACTTCGTCATCCACAATTTCCAGTTCAAGGACGGCGAGACTCTTCCCGAATTGCGCATCCATTACGCCACGCTGGGCGCGCCCGAGCGCGATGCGAGCGGCCGCGTGACCAATGCCGTCCTGATCCAGCACGGCACCACCGGCTCCTGGCGGAATTTCACGTCTCCGTCGTTTGCCGGCGTTCTCTTCGGGCCAGGCCAGCTTCTCGACGCCTCGCGCTACTACATCATCATGTCCGACAGCATCGGCCACTGCGGATCGAGCAAGCCGAGCGACGGTCTGCGCGCCCACTTCCCGCATTACGACTACGACGACATGGTTGCCGCCCAGCACCAGCTGGTCACGGAAGGCCTGCGCGTGAGCCACCTGCGGCTGGTAATGGGCACGTCCATGGGATGCATGCACTCGTGGGTCTGGGGCGAGACTTACCCGGACTTCATGGATGCGCTGATGCCGCTCGCTTGTCTGCCGGTTCAGATCGCGGGCCGCAACCGCGTGTGGCGCGACGCGGTGATGGACTCGATCCGGCTGGACCCGGCCTGGAAGAACGGCGACTATACCGAGGAGCCCATACTCGGGCTGCGATCAGCACTGTACCTGCTGCTCATCGCCGGCAGCGCTCCGCTCGAGTGGCAGAAGGAGTATCCCACGCGCGATCAGGCGGACAATTTCCTGCACGGCTACCTTGAAAGGCGGATGCCGCTGTACGACGCCAATGACATGCTTTACGCGGTTGATGCTTCACGCAACTACGATCCTTCCCCGCACCTCGAAAAAATCAAGGCATATGTGATGTTCGTGAACTCCGCCGACGATTTCATCAATCCGCCGGAACTCGGCATCGCGGAGCGCGAAATCAAACGCGTGCCGCGCGGCAAGTTTGTGCTGTTGCCCATCAGCGCTCAGACGCGCGGCCACGGTACACACACGCTCGCCGCCGTTTGGAAACAATATCTGCAGGAACTGCTCGAGGAATCAAAGTGAGATGGTGCCGTAAGAGTCACCTGATCACGACACTTCCCCCTCGCGAGATTTCTTTGCCGGCCGATGATTGACCAGCCCTGCGACGATGGCCCACCGGCTCAGGGAGCGCAGCGATGCGGGGACCACACTGTAGTGGCCCGGAAGCTTCTCGTTTCCACCAAAAACGGCGCACATCTCACTTCATACCTTCCAGAATTGACCCCACAATGCCTCCGACCACGGCTCCCTGCGCCGATTCGCGGCCCGGGCTGGGCATGTACTCCATCAGCTTGTGGGCCAGCTTGGAGATGGGCAGCGTCTGCAGCCAGATTCTCCCCGGACCGGTAAGCGAGGCGAGAAAGATTCCGTCGCCGCCGAAAATCATGTTTTTGATTCCCGGCACCGTGGTGATTTGAAAGGAAACGGAGGACTGGAACGCGCCAACGTGTCCGGGATGCACCCGCAGAGTCTCGCCGGGCTGCAGGTCCTTCACCACCAGTTCACCCGAAAGCTCGATCCATGCCGTCCCGGTTCCGCCGACGTGCTGCAGCAGGAAGCCGTCGCCGCCAAAAACCCCTGCGCCCAATGACTGCTGGAAACCAACGCCGATTTGAATTTGCGGTGTCGCGCAGAGGAATCCGTGCCGGTGGATCAGGTATTCGTTTCCGGCGCCGACCTCGACCGGCACGATGTGGCCCGGCAGCTTGGTGGCGAAGGAAATCCCTCCCGGCCCGCCGATCGCCCGGTATTCCGTCATGAACAGCGATCCGCCGCCGGCCACGCGCCTCAGCATGCCAAACAGTCCGCCGCCCCCGCCAAACTGAGTGTGGGTCGTCATCTGGATGGAACTCGTCATCCAGGACATCTCACCAGCCTCGGAAATCACGGATTCGTTCGGGTCGAGCGTAAATTCAAGCACCGGCATGGTGGTGCCAACGATGCGACTCTGCATGGCGGACTCCTCATCTGGGTTGTGCACTGTCGACGAAGTGAAAGCCCGTCCGCAGCACGCTATCGAACTTATACCGTGGGCCCAGCTATTGACAAGAGGCCGGCTGCGGGCGGTACCGGAAAGTGGGAGTGACTCAATTTGGCGTGGCACGGCTGTCTTGGCCGTGCTCCATTCACGGGCGGGACGCCCGTGCCACATCACGGTCTACCCCGAGAGTCCCGGGAGTGCCTGCCTTGACAGCACTCAAGCTCCCGCCTAACATCGCGCCATGGCCCGCACAGCTGAAGGCTACGGAACCGAGACGCCCGGCGGCGGCAACAGGATTGTCCTGGCCGTCACCGGTGCGAGCGGCGCAATCTACGCACGGCGCGCACTGCAGATGCTCGAAGCGGACCAACGCGTGGGGAGAATCCACCTGGTGATTTCGGGAAGCGGACTCAAGGTGCTTCGCGAGGAGCTCCATATCGACCTTGGGAAGTCTTCGGCGATCCCTTCGCAACTCGCCGGCCGCGACGCTCAGAAAACAATCTACCTGCTCGACTCGGACGTTGGTGCCTCGATCGCCAGCGGGTCGTACGGCGTGGACGGAATGCTGGTGATTCCCTGCACGACTGGCTGCCTGGCCCAGGTAGCAAACGGCATCTCCTCGACGCTGATTGAGCGCGCCGCGGACGTCTGCCTGAAGGAAGGGCGCAGGCTCATTCTGGCCATTCGCGACACGCCGTTTAGCCGCGTCCACCTCGAGAATATGCTGAAGGCGAAGCAGGCCGGCGCTGACATCTTCCCCATCATTCCCGCCTACTATCACGGGCCGCAGACAATTGATGATCTTGTAACGCAATTCTGTTGCCGCGTGTTTGTACATCTTGGATTGGAGCAGTCGCAGCAGTTTCGCTGGCAAGGCTAGCCGTCGGGCTGAGGCAGGCAACACACGGGGCGGGTGCGCGGCTCACATCACTGGGAGTCTCAGGCCGAGGGGGATGAAGACGGAGCTTGGAACATGATGACGCGATTTTCGGCGGCGACCATAGTGTTGGGCTTTGCGTTGCTGATCGCGGGCTCGGCGCGGTCAAGTCAGGGAAGTGCTGACCCGCACGGCGGATCGTCGGCCCGGCGGGCAGTCATCTATGTGATGCCCAACGCGCTCGCGAGTCCGGGTCAGGGCGACAATTCGCAGGTGCTGGTGGATTCGTCGCACAATGGCAAGGAGCCTCAGGTCGCGAAAGTCTACCAGGAACTGCAGCACAACAAGCAATGCCAGAGCTTCGTGGAGAACATGGTCAAGGAGAAGGCGGACTATTTTCTGTTGCTGCAGCACGGCGGCGGGGTGGGCAATCGCTGGGCTGTCTCCAACAAGAGCGGCGACGTGATCGCCTCGGGCCAGGCATTCACGGTGGGAAAATCAGTCACCAATGCCTGTACGGCGATCGCCAGGGACTGGAATTCGGCCGCGGCCGCAGGTCACTAAATCGTTGACGCTCCTACCCTCCCTCCAACAACATGATCTCTATGGCTGAAAGCCTGCTCGGGCGTGTTCGCACCACGCTCGAGATGATCAAGTTCGAGCACTCCGTCTTTGCCCTGCCTTTTGCGCTCACCGGGGCCGTTCTCGCCGTGCACGGAATCCCGAGCTGGCGACAGATCCTGTGGATTGTTGTAGCGATGGTGGGCGCGCGCAGCGCCGCCATGACCTTCAATCGCATCGCCGACCTGCGTATCGACGCGGCGAATCCGCGCACCCGCGCGCGGGCGCTGCCGGCCGGTCACTTGTCGCTCGGATTTGCAGCCGGGTTCACGATAATTTCATGCGCAGTACTGATGGTGGCAGCGTACGAGTTGAGCCCGCTGGCTTTCAAACTCGCGCCGGCCGTGATCGCGCTGCTGCTCGGCTATTCCTTCACGAAACGGTTTACCTTGCTCTCCCACCTCGTGCTCGGACTCTGTCTGGGCCTATCGCCTGTGGCCGCGTCCATCGCACTGCGCGGCGAAGTGGATCGCGGCATTCTCCTGCTGGGCGTGGCGGTGATGTTCTGGGTTGCGGGTTTCGATCTGATTTACGCCTGCCAGGACGTGGACTTCGATCGCGAGAAGGGACTGTTCTCAGTGCCGGCCCGTTTCGGCATCCGAGCAGCGCTCTGGGTTTCCGACGTATTACATCTTGCCATGCTGATCCTATTGATGGAAGTTGCGCGTCTGGAGGGACTCGGCTGGCTGGCGTTTGCCGGGCTCGCACTGGTCGCGGTCCTGCTCGCTTACGAGCACGGTCTGGTGCGCCCTTCAGATCTCTCGCGATTGAACGCCGCGTTCTTCAACATTAACGGATACGTGAGCGTGCTCTTCTTCGCCACCTGGGCCGCTGACGTTTTGTTACATCCGTGAGACGCTTCTGAAGCGATTTTCGGTTTCGGGTTTCGCAGTTAGTGGGTGCTAGCTGTTGTGGGAAGCTCCCTGAGGACCAGAGAGTCGAAAATCGCCAGCACTTCTTTTCTGTACTGCAGCATTCGCTCGACGGTGGCCCGATACCACGGGTCGCCCGCCGCCAGGCGTCGCCAGCGCTCCAGCACCTTCGGCGAAACGTCGATATCCTCTCGCAATTTCTCCAGTGGATAACCGCGCAGAAAAAGTGCGTAGAAGAACGCCGCCTCGTAGCGAGGTTCGTTCAGCGGTGCCTCACCAGCGGGTACTTTGCCAGCGACCACTTCGAGCGCGGTAGTCGGCGTCAGACTCATAAAGGACTATCCTAAACCCCTTGTCAAGCCCCGACCCAGTATTGATGCGGGTTCCCGGGCGGTTCGGCGCATAGCAACAATGATGCCAAACGCCGACTAAACCTCAGGCCTTCACAGCATGGTAACCTTGCCAAATCTAGATGCATTACTTGGCTCATCGAGGGATACCTCGGCACAATAACTACCCCCGATTTGCGATCGATCGCTGCCCCGGTGATTAGATGCGCGGCGGCCACCATGTGGCGCTCGGGCTGCACGATTGCCAGTGGGTACATCTGCGGTCTAAAATAAAACTTCGTTATGCTTTCTACAAACCTGCGCCTGAACGACGCCGCACTCGAACTCACTGCCGCCAGGGTGCTGGCCGGCGACCGGCTCACCTTTGAGGACGGCGTTGCGCTGTACAAATCGTACGACCTGCTTGCGGTGGGATACCTTGCAAATCACGTGCGCGAGAAATTGCACGGTAACGCCACGTACTTCAACGTCAATCGACACATCAATCCCACAAATGTGTGCGTGGCCAGTTGCAAGCTCTGCGCCTTCGGACGCAAACCGGACGCGGAGGGCGCCTATACCATGGCGCTTGATGAGGTTTTCCGCCGCGCGGGCGAGGGTTGGACGGAAGCCGTCACTGAATTCCACATCGTCGGGGGGCTGCATCCCGATCTGCCGTTTGATTACTACCTGGATTTACTGCGCGGACTGAAGGAGCGATTCCCGAGCGTTCACCTGAAGGCCTTCACCGCCGTCGAAATCGGCTATTATTCCCACATCACGAGGCTTTCCATTCGCGAGGTTCTAGAAAAAATGAAAGACGCCGGTCTCGGCTCGCTACCCGGTGGCGGCGCCGAGATCTTCGCGCCTGCGGTGCGCCGCGTGATCTGCGACCACAAGATCGGCGCCTACACCTGGCTCAAGGTTCATCGCATCGCGCACGAGCTGGGCCTGCACTCAAACGCCACCATGCTTTACGGGCACATCGAATCCGCCGAGGATCGCGTGGATCATCTGCTGCAATTGCGCGGACTGCAGGACCAGACTCGGGGATTCCAGACGTTCATTCCGCTGGCGTTTCATCCCGCGAACACCGAACTCGGCAAGCTCGTGCCGCACGATGAAACGACGGGTTTCACGGACCTGAAGAATGTGGCAGTAGCGCGGCTGCTGCTCGACAATTTCCCGCACATCAAGGCGTATTGGATCATGATGACGCCGCGCGTGGCCCAGGTGGCGCTACGCTTCGGCGCCGACGACCTTGACGGTACCGTGGTGGAAGAGAAGATCTATCACGACGCCGGTGCGTCCACGCCCCAGGCGCTCACCCGCCGCGACATCATCCGGCTTATCTGCGATGCCGGCCGCGAACCCGTCGAACGCGACACGCTATATCGTCCGGTTACCCGCACCGAGACGACAGTGAGCGTTCGGGTGTAGGCGGCGCGTTTGCCTCCCCAACTCGAAGCGCGGCCTGATACAGCAGGCACGCGGAACTGACGACCGGGGCGCGGTCTTCTGTAGCGGCGCTCTATGAGCGCCGAAGGTCTCCAGGGATCAAACC
>Ga0335085_10015509_pt1 | contig 11050 bp, 8 predicted proteins | sample Lox_Sample_45_FD_206712 | JGI IMG/M metagenome (GOLD analysis project Ga0335085, IMG submission 206712) | Soil microbial communities from Loxahatchee National Wildlife Refuge, Florida, United States - Lox_Sample_4.5 | ecosystem: Environmental > Terrestrial > Soil > Wetlands | place: USA: Florida... | reverse complement strand
TCCTCCGGCAGCAGGCGATCACAGGCCAGGTTGTAGAATGCCGGGACCAGCAAGCGCTTCGTCAGGTCGCCGGAGGCGCCGAAAATCACCAGCACGCACGGCTCAGCAGGACCCTGCGCCGAACCCAGTGCGGAAGCACTCGCAACTTGCAGCGTACGAATCGGCTGTGGCATGACGGTCGCTCCCTGTTACTAAACGAAGTCAAGCAACGTGAAGTTCGAATGGCACGGTTTCCGGGGCCGGTCACCTTTGCCCGTGGACCTGCGAAGTCGCTTTGCCGGCAAACACCGCGTCACACCGGACACCTCGCGCATGCCACCCCCACCGGGCTTCTCGGTGGCGCCAAAGTGCGAGATGGATTGGCCGATCATCGGGTGGCGACGGACCCCATGGCCGCTTCATCCTACGGGCGCGGCATCGTCCAGTCAACGAATGGCTGTTCGCAGATGGTCGATCCCATCCGCCCTTCCGCCTGCGGGTGTACACTGGAAATTCAAGCGAGGGAACTATGGCCACCACCACAGCGAGCGCAAAGGATTCCGCGGCCGGAAGCAACGTCTACGATTGCCCGATCTGCATCGGCGGGGAATGGCGGCCATCGGCCGGGCGCCGCGAAACTCTGCTGAATCCCGCCACCGCCCAGCCCATCACCACCGTGCCGTATTGCACGGCGGAAGAGGTGCACGCCGCGGTGGACGCGGCCCAGGCCGCCTTCGACGGCTGGAGGCAGGTGCCCGTGGTGGAGCGCGCCCACCTTTTTTTCCGCTACCGCGAATTGCTCATCCAGCACGCGGAAGATATCGCCCGCATCACCACCCTGGAGCACGGCAAGACGCTGGAGGAATCGCGCGCCTCCCTGGGGCGCGGCATCGAAGCCGTGGAATTTGCCACCAGCGTGCCCTCCCTGTTGATGGGCGACACCCTCGGCGACATCTCCCGCGGTGTGGATACCGTCACCCTTCGTCAGCCCATCGGCGTTTGTATTGGCATTCCCCCGTTCAATTTTCCCGCCATGGTGCCCATGTGGATGTACCCGCTGGCCATCGCCTGCGGCAACACCTTTGTGATGAAGCCCTCCGAGCGCGTCCCGCGCACGGTGGTCCGTCTGATCGAATTGCTCTACGAGGCCGGACTCCCGCGCGGCGTCTGCAACGTGGTACACGGCGCGAAAGACGTCGTGGACGCGCTGCTCGAAGACCCGCGGGTGAAGGCCGTATCCTTCGTGGGCTCCAGCCCGGTGGCCCGCTCCATCTACGAGACCGCCGGCAAACGCGGAAAACGCGTGCAGGCCATGGGCGGCGCCAAAAATCATCTGGTGATCATGCCCGGCTGCGACCTGGGCGCGGCCGTGAAAGCGGTGCTGGGAGCCGCGTACGGCTGCTCCGGCCAGCGCTGCCTGGCCACCAGCGTGGTCGTTGCCGTCGGCGAAGCCGCCGATCCCCTGATTGAGGAATTGAAGCGCGCCGCCGGGCAAATCCCCGTGGGCTCCGGCGACAGCCCGAAAACCGCCATGGGGCCGGTGGTGAATGCCGCCGCCAAACAACGCATCGAGCGTTACATCCAGCAAGGCGAGCAGGAAGGCGCGCGGCTGGTGGCCGACGGGCGGAACGCGCAGGCCCACGACGGCACCCAGGGCTTTTACGTCGGCCCCACCATCTTCGACCACGTGCGCCCGGAGATGCGCATCGCTCGCGAAGAAATTTTCGGTCCGGTGCTCTGCGTGATTCGCGCGAAGGATCTGGAGGAGGCCGTCGGCGTGGTCAACCGCTCCGAGTTCGGCAACGCCGCCTCAATTTTTACCGCGTCCGGCGCCGAGGGCAGGGAATTCGCCGCCCGCACCCAGGCCGGTATGGTGGGCGTTAACGTGGGCGTGCCCGCGCCCTCCGCATTCTTCCCCTTCGCCGGCTGGAAAGGGTCCTTCTATGGGGATCTGCACGCCCTGGGCCGCGACGCCCTGCAGTTCTACACGGAAACCAAGGTGGTCACTTCGCGCTGGCCCACCCCCTCGCGCGAGCACAAAATTACCTTCTGACCACGCTTCCACCTCCGCGCTCCGCGGCCTCAGGTAAAATGCAAGCTGCACTCTACGATGAAAGAGACTCCGGCTGATTCCGAAAGCGCGCCTGCCCCCGGCCCCTCCGCGGGTCCCGATCGTTCCGCTGGGCCTCCGCGCGATTTGTACGCGGGCTTTCGCGCCCTGCGGCACCGCAATTTCCGCCTGTTCTTTGGCGGCCAGCTCATCTCCCTCATCGGCACGTGGATGCAGAACGTGGCGCAGGCCTGGCTGGTCTACCGCCTCACCAATTCCGCGGTGTTGCTGGGCCTGGTGGGATTCGCCTCTCAGATTCCCGTCTTTCCGCTGGCCCCCATCGGCGGCATCGTCGCCGACCGTTTTCCCAAGCGCTATGTGGTTGTAGCCACGCAATCCAGCTCCATGATCCTGGCCTTTCTGCTGGCCTGGCTCACCCTGGCCAATCGCATCCGCGTCTGGGAAATCATTCTTCTGGCCACCCTGCTGGGCATGGTCAGCGCGTTTGATATCCCCGCCCGCCAGTCATTCTTCGCGGAAATGGTGGGCAAGGGAGATCTACAAAGCGCCATCGGGCTGAACTCCACCATCTTCAACGGTGCCCGCGTGATTGGACCGGCCATCGCCGGATTGCTGGTGGCGCGCATCGGCGAAGGCCGCTGTTTTCTCCTCAACGGGGTCAGCTTCATTGCCGTGATCGTGGCGCTGATGGCCATGCGCGTGGATGACCGCGCCGGCTCCACCACCGGCCGCGCCGCGCTCCAGGATGCCCTCGAGGGTTTCCGTTATGCCCTGGGTTCCCCCACCGTGCTCTCCCTGCTGTTGCTGATCGCCCTGGTCAGCGTGGTGGGCGTTCCTTACAGCGTACTCATGCCCATTTTTGCGGACCGCATTCTCCACGGCGGCGCCCGCGCCCTGGGGCTGCTCATGGGCGCCACCGGCGTCGGCGCCATTCTGGGCGCGCTCACCCTCACCATGTGGCGCGGAGTGCGCGGCCTGGGGCGCGTCGTGGCGGTTTCTGCCGGGGGATTTGGCGCCGCCCTGATTCTGTTCTCGTTTTCGCGCAACTTCTGGCTGTCGCTGATCCTGCTGATGCCGGTGGGCTATTCGATCATGTTGCAGTCTGCGGCCACCAATACGCTGCTTCAGTCCATGGCCCCGGATCACCTGCGCGGGCGCGTGATGGCCCTCTATTCCATGATGTTTATGGGCATGGTGCCGTTCGGTTCGCTCGGCGCTGGGTTCACTGCCTCGCGCCTGGGCGCCCCGATCACCGTGGCGCTGGGCGGCGCCGCCTGCATGATGGGAGCGTTCGTGTTCGCGCGCCGCCTGCCTGGCATGCGCCATGAGGCGCTCGAGATGTTGCGAGCTTCCGGGGCCATTACCGGGGAGGATGCCGCGTCGGATTGATTTCTGCCCGACTCCGAGTATCAGCTTCCGGCAGAGCGCATCAGCCCCGCCGCACACGCCACACGCTAGAAGTTCAATCGCACTCCCAATTGTGCCGCGAAGGGAATCCCCACCGTTGTCCCCGGCCCGAAAAAGTCGCCCAGGGCTCCCGCCGGCACGCGCAGCTGATTGAGGCTGGTAATCGGTTTGGTCAGCGTGCAGGCCGCATTCAGGCAAAAGGCCGTGGCATTGGACAGGTCGTTCACCGGAACCGGCAGCGCGGAGATATCCGTTACGTAGTTGGCCCCGGGATTGTTGCGGTTGAACAGATTGAACATCTCGATGAACGGAATCAGCGTCCATCGCTCCCCGAAGTGGATGGGACGGGAGACACGCAGATCCACTTGCAGGAACGGAGTGCCGCGGAGCTGGTCCATGCTGGTCTCTACCCCGTTCACCACGGCCCGCGTGCCCAGTGGCGTGGTTAGGGTAAATGGCCGGGCCGATTCGAATTGCGAGAAGAGGCTCAGCTCGAATCCTCCGGGCGCCTGATACACCGCGGAGACTACCGCACGGCTGCGGACATCCTCTCCCGAGGGGCCGTAATCCCCGCGAGCGAACGGGTTCAGCGGATCGCAGACTCCGTTCACGTAGTCGAAAAGCTCCCCCAGCAGGCAGCCCCAGGTGTTCGCCCGCGACAGCGTGTAATTCGCCATCAGCGTCAGGCGTTTGGCTACGCTCCCCTGCAGGTGAATCATCAGCGCGTCATACGCGGAACGGTTGTCGCTGCGGAAAACGGAGAGCGCCGGCGCGTCCGCGGGCAGATTGACTCCCGGAGTGTAGTCGTAGCGGCGGTAGCCGTGCATTCCGGTTTCATGCGCGTAGTCGCCGCTGAGCACCCAGTTGCGGTGAAAGGTGTAGGCAATGCCCGCGCTGGCGTGAATGGCGTACGGCGTGTGGTAATGCGGATCAATCACTGCCGCGGGCTCTCCGGCCGGAATGCAGCCCGGGTCCGTGGGCACCACGCACACCCCGGGAGCCTGGTTGACGGCCTGGAATGCGGTCACCCAGCCGTTCTGCGCAAGATCGTTGTAGTAGATTCCAAATCCGGCGCGCAGCACCACGTTCGAGGAATTGCCGGGGGAGTACGCCAGACCCAGCCGCGGACCTACCTGGCCGCGGTAATCGTGGGGAACGCCGTTCACCAGATTGATGCCCAGCGCCCGCAGGGTGAGCAGGGCAGGATTTTCCGCCTGGCTGCGCCCGGAGGCCTCGAACAGGCCGAACGTCGTGTCGTAGCGCAGGCCGTAGTTCAACACCAGGTGCGCCGTCGGCCGCCACGTGTCCATCGCATAGACGCCCAGCCGCTGCACGTTCTGGGAAAAGCTGCCATTGCCGGCGGGGGTCGAAGTACAGGTGGTGCCCGGCGTCGGAGTGAGCATGCCGTTCGGTGTGCAGGTCAGGTCCACGGTGAATTGCGCCGGATTCGCCAGGTAATCGGCGGGATCCATGGCGAACTCGGTCAGGTTTTCCGCCGTGCCCGGCAGCGCCCCGCTCAGCACGGGCTCATGGATAAAGTCCACGCCGAAGCGGATGGTGTGGCGCGCCGTGCTGTGGTTCACGTCATAGCGAAACTGGTATTTCTCCTGATTCCGCAGCACGGGAAACGCGGTAATGGGCGTGACGAACTGGTTGTCGCCGTACGTCTCGAAGCCGGTGATGGTTTGAAACGTCGAGGTGAAGGGGAAGGCCAGGGCGAACCCCAGTTGCGAATTCCGCGTTTGCGTCAGGTGCAGGTAGCTGGCGTCAAAGGTGAAGGATCCCAGCCAGTCCGGCGTGAAGGAAAATTGCTGCCCCAGGACCGTGTTCCAGTAATTCGAGTACGAAGCCGCCCCGGTCGAAGGCAGTGCGGCCTGCTGCACCAGATTGTTCGTGGTGGTGTAGTTGTCCGCGGAAAATCGCAGAAACCACTGCGAGCGCGAGGTTTGTGCCCAGTCCAGCCGGCCCGTGCCCAGATTGTCCCGGAAGTTCACCGGGATATTGTTGGGCACGGCGATCGACGGCGTTCCCGGAATCAGCCCCATGGCCGCAAGAGATGCCAGCGCCTGGAATTGTGTCAGGCTGGCCGGGCTGTAGGCGATGCTGGCGTCTTCGCGCACGAATTCATAGTTGGCGAAAAACCACATTTGTCCTTCACGATCGGCCCACCCAAAGACCCGATGTAGTTCTGCCTCGAGAATGGCTGCTTCGGAAGCGGCGCCGGGTTCTCGATCGGAAACCGCGCGTTCAAATCCGCCGCGCGGACATACACCGCGGCTGTCCCATGCCAGTCATTGCTGCCCCGCCGCGTGCTGATCAGCACCGCCCCGCCCACCGTCCGGCCGATGTCCGCGTTTTCCTGCAGCGTCTGAAACGCGAATTCCTGCACCGCGTCCGGCGAAATGTTCTGCAGGAACCCTCCGATGTAGTCGTCGGTGTTATCCCCGCCGTCCACCGACAGCACGTTATTCAGCCCGGAGCTCCCCCCCACGGCCACCGCGGTGATTCGCGCCTTGGTGGGATCGGAGGGCTCCACCGGCTCCGTGCCCGGCGCCAGAGATGTTGGCGAAGCTCCGGCTGGCCAGCGGCAGGATTTTCAAGTCCTGCTCGGAGATTACTCCCCCCTGCACCGTGTTGGCCGGATCCACCGGCCGCGTGGCGATGCTGGAAGCTTCTCCCTGCACGATGACGGTCTGTAGCTGCCCCGCCGGCTTCAGCGTGACCGTGGCGGTCAACGATGTGGTGACGGCGATGCTCACATCTCTCTTCGCGGCGGCGAACCCGGGCGCGGTAACGGTGAGCGTGTAGGTTCCCGGCAGCAATTCCTCCACGCGGAACTCTCCGCTTCCGTCGCTGCGCGTCTCGCGACGGATCGATTGGGCGCCGGCCGACTGCACCACCACCGTGGCAGAAGGTACTCGCTTCCCGCTGGAATCCTGCACGACTCCGGCCAGGCTGCCGCGGAAGTTTTGCGCGGACGCCGCCATCTAAACTCCCAAGATGGCAGTCAGTAGTGCAATGAATCGGCGCATCGGTGCCTGATTCCTCCCCATCGAGATGGAGTCCCCCCGGGTGCGTCCCGCAGCAGACAGCCAGTTAGCCTAGGGTGTGCGGTTAGGTACTACCAGCGGTCGTAGTCGAGGTTTTCGAACGACGGAGAGGGAGTGAGGGTGGACAGCGCCACAGGCTCAGCGCAGCAGGGCTTCCAGCACCCGGTGCGCGGAGTAAAGAACCGGAGACTGCCAGGCCGCGGCCACAAGCAGTACGCCGGCCAGAATCGCCAGGGAAAATCCCAGGTTGCCCGTAGGATGCGCTGGCTCTGCCGGCTGCCCCGCAAATTCCACCAGGCGCTGGACCCGTTCGCGAAGACCGCTGCGATCGCTGATCAGGTGCGCCGCCACCGCGCAATGGACCGGCGGGCGTCCCAGGCGCGCGACGAGCACCAGGGTTTCGGCCAGCGTCAGCGCGCGGCGTGCATCCCCAGCGGCCGCTCGGTCGTCCGCGGCCCACTCCGCCAGCCGCGCCCAGGAGCGTTCCAGCGCGGCGAATCGTCCCATCCGACCGAAGGGATCCGGGGCCAGCAGGAAGAGCAGCCGCTTCCCATTGTCGCCAGCAGTGCGATGTGCCTGCTCGTGGCGCAGCGCGGCCTCCAGTTGTTCGGAGGAGAGCGCGCGCAGCAATCCGCGCGAAACCACCACCCGGGAACGCAAGACACCCGTCAGGGCCACCAGCGGTGCGTCGGATTCCAGCGCCGTCACCGGCATCGCCTCCCCAGGCAATTGAATCTGACGGCCCCCGCGGCGGAATTCACGCGCGCTGCGCAGAGACAGCCACCAGGCATGGCCGGCCCGCGCCAGCCCGGTAAGAATGATGCCTGCGCCCAGCAGTGCCGCCAGCGTGCAGAGAGCCCCCGCGCGTTCCGCGTCCGCGTCCGGCTCAAACCGCAGATATCCCGGAACGCACAGGGCGATGACCGCAAACCCCGCCAGCGCCAGGGGCATCAGCCGCCACCGGGCAAGCGAATCAGCCCCGCGGCCCGCAGGCCTGCCTCCCGTGCGGCGCGCCAGCGCCGGAACCAAAGCCCAAACCAGCAGGCTCGCGGCCGCATAGACCACAAAAAAGGAAGCTGCAGAAAGCAGCGCCAGCCGCAGGCCGTAGGGAAGAATCATGGCTGGCCCCCGCGGAGTTCGCGACGCTTGCGGCGGATGGTGCGCTCCAGTTCATCCAACAGGACGCCGTCGTCGTCGCCCACGGCGTCCAGCAGGCAGGACACCAGCAACTCTCGTCCGGGTTGCGCGCCGGCCAGAAACCCGGCCACCAGTGTCTCCGCGCGCTTCCGTTCCCATTCTCCGGAGGACAACCGCGGAGCATACAAGAAGGCCCTGCCGGACTTGCGGCGATCCAGCAGTCCCTTCTTGAACAGCCGGTCGAGCGTGGTCATCACCGTGGTGTACGCCAGCGTCCCCTCCAGGCAAACCACCACGTCACGTACGCAGCTCTCACCGCGGCTCCACAGAATTCCCATAAGTCGGTGCTCGAGAGGGCCGAGACTGGTTTGCACAGCTTTTGTGGGTGGACGGTTCATCAATATGAAGCGATCCCCTGGTGCGCGGCTCCAGGAGCAGCCCGGCGCAACCCGCCCATTCTAATCGGAATCGCCTCTACAGGGAACAGCGGTGTGGCCCCGCCCGGAAATTTGACCGGAGGCCCGACCAATCTATCGGAGGCGCCGCCTTCGGCGCTATCATGCCCCCGCGAATGAGCACACCCACCAGCGCCGAATTCCGCCGCGCCATGTCCCGGTTCGCCACCGGTGTCACCATTGTGACCGTAGCCCAGGAAGATGGTGAGCCCAGGGGAATGACGGCCAACGCGTTCGCTTCGGTCTCGCTCGATCCCCCGCTGGTCCTGGTGTGTGTGGATTTGCGCGCCCACACCCACGATCGCATGCGCGACGCGGAGCATTTCGGCGTCAGCGTCCTGGATGACACCCAGCAGGGCGTGGCGGAATTCTTCGCCTCGCCCAACAACCCGCCCGAGCGCCTGGCCCGCTTGGGCATCCGTTTTCGCCGCGCGGCCAATGGCACGCCCTACCTGGAAGGCTGCCTGGCGCACCTCATTTGCCGGCGCGTCGCGGCTCACCGCGCCGGCGACCACACCATCTATGTCGGTCAGGCCGGGCATCTCTCGGCGCGCGAGGGGCGTCCATTGGTCTTCTACGCCGGCAAGTACCGGCGATTGGCCGCGGGCGAGGAGTAGCCCCCCCGCCCTTGCGGGCGCGGCCGCGCGCTCCACGGGAATCGGAACACCGCACAATTTGGTACTGCAAATCGCACGCGTGCCCCGCTATCCTTCCTCCATGAGCCAAGCAACCGTTCCTTCCTCCAGAATCCACGTCCAGCGCCTTCCGGAGCGCGGTCACTATGACCGCGAAACGATTCACGCCATCCTGGACCAGGCCTTTCTCTGTCACATCGGCTTTGTCGCCGATGGCCAGCCGTACGTGATTCCCACCGGCTACGGCCGCGCCGGCGACACGCTCTATATCCACGGCTCCGCGGCCAGCCGCATGCTTCGCGATCTGGCCGAAGGGATTCCCATGTGCGTCACCGTGACTTTGCTCGATGGCCTGGTGGTGGCGCGCTCGCTGTTCCATTCCTCGATGAATTACCGCTCCGTGGTCATTTTGGGCACGGCGCACCTGGTCACCGGCCAGGAGGAAAAGCTCCAGGGGCTTCGCGCCGTCTCCGAGCAAATCTTTCCCGGCCGCTGGCAGGATGCCCGCCAACCAAATGAGCAGGAGCTGAAGGCCACCAGCGTGCTGTCCCTGGCCATTGAGGAGTGTTCGGCAAAAGTCCGCACCGGTGGCGCACACGACGAGGCGGAGGACTACGCGCTGCCCATCTGGGCCGGCGTGGTCCCGCTCCGCATCGTGGCGGGCGCGCCGGAGCCCGATAGCGAACTGCCCGCCGCCATCTCCGCGCATGCCCCGCGGTATCTGGCGGAGTACCGGCCACCCGGATCCCGGTGAGCCCCCCCAGCAGCGCGGGCCCGGCCACGGCCACCGCGCCGCGGTCCCTGTCATTACTTACAGTGGCACCCTCTCGGCTCTCCTCCTAGGCTGGAGTTGCACGCGGAAGTTCTCCGCCGCGGCAGATGCCCGTCCGTCTGCACACGTCGGGCGCAATCGCGCGGGTTTGGGAGTAACCTATTTGGCCACCCGGAGTTCACCGCCATCCCGGTCTGGGAAGGGGGAGTTTTGCGGCGTTTCCTGGCAAATCTGAAGCTGCGGCCCAAGCTGCTGGTGGCCATTGCGCCGTTGCTGTTTATGGCGGTGATTGGACGCCTCTACGCCTCCTATCAAAGCCATAGCATCGACACCCAGTACGGCGAACTCGTCAACACTTACGAATACACCCTGCGCCGCATGGGCGACGCGCGCGCCAGGGAAATCCTGTTTGGCCAGCTTCTCTACCAGGAGATTGCCGAACTGGACCCGGTGAAAATGCGCGCGATCGATTCCGATCTGGAAAAGATCTACGCGGAGGCCAAGGCCAAACTGGCGGAGGCGGAGCGCCGCAGCCCGTCCGGCGTCGAGGATCTCCGCGCGGCGGGAGTCCTGTTTGACCGCGCTGTGGCCCAGGCCAATTCGGTCCGCGCCGCAACCCTGGCCGGCGAGAACGACCATGCCATGAGTCTGATGCGCTCCGGCGTAGATCAGCAGTTGCAGCAGGCCCGTCAAGCCCTGGTCCCGCTGGTGGACCACATGCGCGCCGTCGTGGATCAGAAATCCGATGAGCTCTCCGCCGATAATCACCGCGCGAATCTGGTCGCCTGGTTCGTTATCGGCTCCGGGATCATCCTGTCCATCTTCTTTACCCTCTCCATCGTGCAGAAAGAAGTGGTCGAAGAGCTGGAGAGCCTGAACGACAGCATTCAGGACCTCTCCCACGGCCTGCTCGACCGGCCCATACCGTTTATCACCTACAAGAGCGAGATCGGAGAGATGGGCCGCGCCTTGAAGACGCTCCAGGGTGCCGCGCGCGACCGGGAGATGCAGTCCTGGGTCAAGGCTGAAGTTGCCGGCATCATGGAGAAAATCAAGGCCGCCGAAGATTTCTCCGCCTTCTCCGCCACCCTCTTTTCGCGCATGGCGGAATCCATCCCCCTGCTCTATGGCGCCTTCTATCTGGCCAATGAGGAGCGCTCCAGGTACCAGTTGCAGGGCGGTTTCGCCGTTGACCCGGAAAAGCAAAGGCGGGAATTCGCTCCCGGCGAAGGGCTGGTGGGACAGGCGGTGATCGAGCGGCGCCTGCTGGAGATCCCGGCGCGCGGAGAAAATGCGCACTTCCGGATTTTTGCGGGGGTTGGGACCATCCAGCCGGAGCGCCTGGTGATGGTTCCCGTGGTGGACCAGGGCCAGGTCTCCGCGGTCATCGAGCTGGCTCCCGCCTCCGCGCTCTCCGACCGCCAGAGCACCCTGCTGGATGCCCTGATGCCCCTGCTGGCCGCCAACATTCAGATCCTGTGCGGCAATCTCAAGACCCGGGATCTGCTCAAGCAGACCCGGGCCCAGGCGGAAACGCTGGCCGC
>Ga0335085_10015508_pt1 | contig 11050 bp, 9 predicted proteins | sample Lox_Sample_45_FD_206712 | JGI IMG/M metagenome (GOLD analysis project Ga0335085, IMG submission 206712) | Soil microbial communities from Loxahatchee National Wildlife Refuge, Florida, United States - Lox_Sample_4.5 | ecosystem: Environmental > Terrestrial > Soil > Wetlands | place: USA: Florida... | reverse complement strand
CCCCGGTGGTCGCGGCGATCGCGGCGCTCAGCGCGCGCAGTCTCCGCGTCTTGTCTCCCAGGGAGCCGAGACGCGCCTGGTAGGTCACGGCATCGAGCGCCGGCGCGCGTGCGGCGAGTGGCTCGCGCCGGTCCTGCTCCCAGAAGAACGCCGCGTCCGCGAGGCGCGCCCGCACGACGCGCTCGTTGCCGGCGCGCACGCGCTCGGGCTTGCGGCTCGCGATGTTGGCCACGGCGATGAAGGAGGGGAGCAGGCGCTCGTCCGCGCCCTCCACCGGGAAGTAGCGCTGGTGGTCCTCGAGCGTCGCGGTCAGCACCTCGCGCGGCAGCGCGAGGAAGCGCTCCTCGAAGGCGCCGGCGAGCGCGACCGGCCACTCGGTGAGCGCCGTCACCTCATCGAGCAGCTCCTCCGTGATCAGGGCGCGCCCGCCGAGGCTCCTGCCGAGCGCGGTCACCTCGGTGCGTATGCGGGTGCGGCGCGCGGCGAAGTCGGCGAGCACGAAGCCCCGCTCGCGGAGCGTGCGCTCGTAGCGCTCGGGCGCGCCGAGCCGCAGCGGCCGCGGCGCGAGGAATCGGTGTCCGCGGGTGTCGGCGCCGCTTTCGGTCTCGAGCAGCGTCGCCGGCACGACCTCGGCGCCGTAGAGCAGGACGATCCAGTGCACCGGGCGCACGAACAGCGCCTCCCCCGAGCCCCAGTGCATGCGCCGCGGGATGGGGAGAGCCTCGAGCGCGCTCTGCACGATTTGCGGCAGCAGCTCGACCGTGCGCGCGCCCGGGCGCGTACCGACGAAGAAAAGAAAGCTCCCCTTGCCCTCCTCGATGCGCTCGAGGCTCGCGACCTCGGTCCCGCAGCTCTGCGCAAAGGCGAGGGCGGCGCGCGTCGGCTTGCCCGCCGCGTCGAAGGCGGCCGAAACGGGCGGACCCTTGCGCTGCAGGCGCTGCTCGGGCTGTGCGGGCGCGAGCTGCTTCACCCACACCGCGAGCCGCCGCGGGGTCGCGAAACCCGCCAGCTCCCCATGTGTGAGGCCCGCCTTGTCGAGGCCGGCTTCGAGGGAGGCAGTCAGTGAGCGCTCGAGCCCGAGGAGGGCTCCTGGCGGCAGCTCCTCGGTGCCGATCTCGAAGAGAAAATCGCGCGGTCCCACCGGCCTGGCCTTGCGCGCCTTCATGCCGCAGCCCCGGTGCGCCCGCGGGCCTCGAGCAGCGGGAAGCCGAGCGCACGGCGGCTCTCGAGGTAGGCCTTGGCGACGCCGCTCGCGAGCGCACGAACTCTCAGGATGTAGCGCTGGCGCTCGGTGACCGAGATGGCGCGGCGCGCATCGAGCAGATTGAAGATGTGCGAGGCCTTCAGCACCTGCTCGTAGGCCGGCAGCGGCAGCGGCACCTCGAGCAGCCGCCGGCACTCGCTCTCGTGATCCTCGAAATGCCGCAGCAACAGCGCCACGTCGGCGTGCTCGAAGTTGTAGGCCGACTGCTCGGCCTCGTTCTGCAGGAAGACATCTCCGTAGGTCACCCGGCCGGAAGGCCCCTCGGCGACCACGAGGTCGTAGACGCTCTCGACGCCCTGCAGGTACATGGCGAGCCGCTCGAGGCCGTAGGTGATCTCAGCGGTGACCGGACGGCAGTCGAGACCGCCCACCTGCTGGAAGTAGGTGAACTGCGTGACCTCCATGCCGTTCAGCCACACTTCCCACCCGAGGCCCCAGGCGCCGAGCGTCGGCGACTCCCAGTTGTCCTCGACGAAGCGCACGTCGTGGGTGAGCGGGTCGAGGCCGAGCGCGGCGAGACTTCCGAGGTAGAGATCGAGGATCTCGAGCGGCGAAGGCTTGATCACCACCTGGTACTGGTAGTAGTGCTGCAGGCGGAACGGGTTCTTGCCGTAGCGGCCATCGGTCGGCCGGCGGGACGGCTGCACGTAGGCAGCCGCCCAGGGCTCCGGCCCCACCGCGCGCAGGAAAGTCGCCGTATGGAACGTGCCGGCGCCGACCTCCATGTCGTAGGGCTGCAGGATCAGGCAGCCCTGCGCGGACCAGTACTGCTGGAGCGCGAAGATCAGCTCCTGGAAGGTGCGCGGCGCGGGGCCATTTTTTTTCGAGCGACCGGAGGCCATGGAGGAATCCGAGACCCAAAGAGCGCGCGAGTATAAGACGCAGTGCCGGCACGCGGCGCGGCGCACGCTAAGGGGAGTGCGGTCAGGCAATCTCGCCGCCGTCTTCAGCCGGCACGCACCGGAAGCGTGCAGCAGGATCTCGAGACCCGAAAATCACGGGAAACCTCTGTTGCCCGCACCTCTTGGGTGCAATAATGCCCATAAGGCGCACCGAAATGGTGCAACCGTTCTGCAGAATAGCGTTCAACTGCTTGATTTCCAGAGACCCGCGCCTGTGGCACAGGCCCTGCAATGACTCGAGGACATTGAGCGGCGCTCAGGCCCGCCCGATCCCTTTTTTCCGGAGGCGATATGACACCGAGTGACGTGATCAAGCTCATCAAAGAAAAACAGGTCAAGTTCGCGGACCTGCGCTTCACGGACACGCGCGGCAAAGAGCAGCACGTGACCATCCCCGCGCGCCTCGTCGACGAGGAGTTCTTCCGCGACGGCAAGATGTTCGATGGCTCGAGCATCGCCGGATGGAAGGGCATCAACGAGTCGGACATGATCCTCATGCCCGAAGCCAGCACCAGCGTCATCGATCCGTTCTTCGAGGAGACGACGGTCGACATCCGCTGCGATGTCATCGAGCCCGCCACCATGCAGGGCTACGAGCGCGATCCGCGCTCGCTCGCCAAGCGTGCCGAGGCGTATCTCAAGTCCACCGGCATCGCCGACTACGCGCTGTTCGGGCCGGAGAACGAGTTCTTCATCTTCGATTCCGTGCGCTTCGGCAACGAGATGAACGGCTCGTTCTACTCGATCGACTCGGTGCAGGGCGCGTGGAACTCCGAGCGCGAGTACCAGGACGGTAACAAGGGCCACCGTCCCGGCATCAAGGGCGGCTACTTCCCGGTGCCGCCGGTCGATGCGTTCCAGGACATCCGCTCGGCGATGTGCCTGGCGATGGAGGAAATGGGACTCAAAGTCGAGGTACATCATCACGAGGTGGCGACCGGCGGCCAGGCGGAGATCGGCGTCGGCGCGGGGACCCTGGTGCAGAAGGCCGACCAGGTGCAGATCCTCAAGTACTGCATCCATAACGTCGCCCACGGCTACGGCAAGACCGCGACTTTCATGCCCAAGCCCCTGGTCGGCGACAACGGCAACGGCATGCACGTGCACCAGTCGCTGCAGAAGGAAGGGCGCGCGCTCTTTGCCGGCGACAAGTACGGCGGGCTCTCGGATCTCGCGCTCTACTACATCGGCGGCATCATCAGGCACGCCAAGGCGCTGAATGCCATCACCAATCCCGGCACCAACAGCTACAAGCGCCTGGTGCCGGGCTTCGAGGCGCCGACGCTGCTCGCCTATTCGGCGCGCAACCGCTCCGCCTCGATCCGCATCCCGTGGGTGTCGAGCCCGAAGGCGCGGCGCATCGAGGTGCGCTTCCCCGACTCGTGCGCGAACCCCTATTTCGCCTTCGCGGCGATGATGATGGCGGGGCTCGATGGCATCCAGAACAAGATCCATCCGGGCGAGCCGGCCGACAAGGATCTCTACGACCTCGAACCCGAGGAGGCGAAGCACATCCCCACCGTGTGCCACTCGCTCGACATGGCGCTCGAGCATCTCGACAAGGACCGTGAGTTCCTCATCCGCGGCGGCGTCTTCACCAACGACGTGATCGATGCGTACATGGGACTGAAGCTCCAGGAGATCACGCGCTTTCGCATGTCGACGCACCCGGTGGAGCTGGAGCTGTACTACAGCTGCTGACCCATGCGATGAGGCAACCGGCGGGCGTGCGGGGCGTGCGGGGGGTGCGGCGTTCACAGCGCCCGGCGTGCCAGAGAGCGCCACCGCACAGTGCGCGCGCGCCGCTTTTGTCTCGGCCGGCAGGCCGGGATATGCTGCAACACGATGCGACGCATTCTTTTTACCTTAATGCTGCTGGCCTGCTCGGCGGCGCTCGCCACCACGGTGTACAAATGGGTGGACGAGAACGGCGTGATCCACTACAGCGATCAGCCGCACGCCAACGCGCAGAAGCTGCAGGTGGCGGGCGTGCAGACTTATTCGCCGGGGTCGAGCGCGCGCTCGACGGCGTCCGAGCCCGAAGAGGCCGCCCCGGCCGCGAATCCCTACAAGGGCTGCGCCATTGCGCAGCCGCTCCCGGAGCAGAACCTGCCGAACGCGCAGTCGGTGTTCATCCGCGTGCAGAGCGATCCGGTGCCGCGTCCCGGCGACCGCATCTTCATCACCCTGGATGGCCAGGGCCTGAACGGCGGTCAGGCGACCGGCATGAGCTACAACGTCACGCCGATCGACCGCGGCGCGCACACGGCCGCGGCGCAGATCCGCGGCAACGACAACCAGATCCTCTGCCAGACACCGCCGGTCACCTTCTATATCCAGCAGGTGGGTCTCAACAGCCCGGCGAACCCGAACCGGCCGGTCGTCACGCCGCACTGAGACCGCCAGGCGCGCCGCCCCGGGCGCCGGCCATCACCCTCTCCCTGAACCCGCGGCGGCCGCACCATGGCCGCTGAGTACCGCAGTGCGTCCGCGCTCTCGCACTTCGATCCGACCGAGCTGCTCGATGCGCTCTCCACCGGCATCCTGATGCTCGATGCGCAGCTCTGCCCGATCTACGCCAACGTCGCCGCGCAGGATCTGCTCGCCTTCAGCCTGAAGATGAGCCGCGGCCGCCCCTTCGGGGACTACCTGCACGATGCGGGGGCGCTGCATGCCCTCCTCAGGCGCGCGCTCGAGACGGGCGAGGGCATCGCCGACCGCGAGCTGACCCTGAAGCCCGCGAGCTCACCGCGCGAACCGCGCACGCTCGATGTCACCGTGACGCCGCTCCCGGGGCTGACCGGCACGTGTCTGCTGATCGAGCTCGCCGACACCACGCAGCGCCAGCGCATCTCGCGCGACAACGACCTGCTCGCGCGGCTCGATGGCAGCCGCCTCATGATCCGCCAGCTCGCCCACGAGATTAAGAATCCCCTGGGCGGACTGCGCGGCGCGGCGCAGCTGCTCGAGCGGGAGCTGCCGGCGCCAAGCCTGCGCGAGTACACCCAGGTCATCATCGGGGAGGCGGATCGCCTCACGGCGCTGGTCGAGTCGATCGCAGGTCCCAGCCGCCCGCCGCAGAAGACGCTGATGAACGTGCACGAGATCTGCGAGCACGTGTATCACCTGCTGCGGGCCGAGGCGCGCACCGGGATCCTGGTGGAGCGCGACTACGATCCGAGCCTGCCGAACGCCATGCTCGACCGCCATCAGCTGATCCAGGCGCTGCTCAACGTCGGGCGCAACGCGCTGCAGGCGCTCGAGTCCCCGGGCGAGAGCGGCCACGTGCTGCTGCGCACCCGCGCGCGCTCCAACGTCTCGATCGGCTCGGTGCGCCACCGCCTGGTCGCGGCGGTGCAGGTGGAGGACTCGGGCCCCGGCGTGCCGCAGCACCTGCGCTCCTCGATCTTCTATCCGCTCGTGACCGGGCGCGCCAACGGCACGGGTCTCGGGCTTGCCGTGGCGCAGGAGCTGGTGACGCGCAGCGGCGGCATCATCGAGTTCGAGAGCGAGGGCCGGCGTACCGTGTTCACGCTGCTGCTGCCGCTCGGAGATGAATCATGAACAGCGACTCCCTGCGTGTGTGGCTGGTGGACGACGACGCCTCGATCCGCTGGGTGCTCGAGCGCGCGCTCAAGCACGGCGGCATGAGCGCGCGCGTGTTCGATGCGGCGGAGCCGGCGCTCGAGGCGCTGCGGCGCGAATCTCCCGACGTGCTGATCACCGACATCCGCATGCCGGGGGCCTCGGGGCTCGAGCTCCTGAAGCGCATCCGCGACACGCGCCCGGCGCTGCCGGTGATCGTCATGACCGCACACTCGGACCTGGGCAGCGCCGTGTCGGCCTACGAGGGCGGCGCGTTCGAGTATCTGCCCAAGCCCTTCGACATCGACCAGGCGGTGGCGCTGGCGCGCCGCGCCGCCAATGCCGGCATGCAGGGCGGCGCCGAGGGCGGCGGCACGCCGCGCATTCCCGAGCTCCTCGGGCGTGCGCCGGCGATGCAACAGGTGTTCCGGGCCATCGGGCGCCTGGCGCGCTCCTCCATGACGGTGCTGGTGATGGGCGAGTCCGGCACCGGCAAGGAGCTGGTGGCGCGCGCACTGCACGATCACAGCCCGCGCACCGCTAAGCCCTTCATCGCGCTCAACACCTCGGCGATTCCCGCCGACCTGCTCGAGTCCGAGCTCTTCGGACACGAGCGCGGAGCCTTCACCGGGGCCGATGCCTTGAGGCGCGGACGCTTCGAGCAGGCCGACGGCGGCACGCTGTTTCTCGATGAGATCGGGGATATGTCGCTGCCGCTGCAGACGCGCCTGCTGCGCGTGCTCGCCGAGGGCGAGTTCTATCGGGTCGGCGGCCAGACCGCGGTGCGGGTCGACGTGCGGGTCATCGCCGCAACCCACCAGGACCTGCCGGACCGCGTCGCACGCAGCTTCTTTCGCGAGGATCTCTACCATCGCCTCAATGTGATCCGCATCGAGCTGCCGCCGCTGCGCTCGCGCGCCGGGGATATCCCGGACCTGCTCGCCCATTACCTCGAGGTGGCCGCTCACGAGCTCGGGGTGGAGCCGAAGACCCTCGCCGCGGAGGCGCTCGCGCTGCTCACCGCCTACGACTGGCCGGGCAACGTGCGCGAGCTCGTGAACCTGTGCCGGCGCCTCTCGGTGCTCGCCCCCGGGCGCGAGGTGCGCGTCGAGGACCTGCCGGCGGAGCTCAAGAGCGCGGCCTCCGCGGGACCGAAGGATGCGGACTGGGCGGCGCAGCTCGCCAGCTGGGCCGAGCGCGCCACGCTCGGGGCCACGCAGCCGCTGCTCGATGCGGCACAGCCGCAGTTCGAGCGCGTGCTGATCCGCGTCGCTCTCAAGCGCACCCACGGCCACCGCCAGGAGGCCGCCAGGCTCATCGGCTGGGGACGCAACACACTTACCCGCAAGCTCAAGGAGCTCGGGATGAACGACGCCGAGGGCGCTGGGGAATAGCCGCAGGCGCTGCAGCTGCAAGAGGGGACAACGCCCCATGTCCGGCCACTTCTGGCAGATCGGGTTCCTCGGCAACACGCTCGGCGACTGGGCGATCGCGCTCGCGATCTTCCTCATCACCTTCACGCTCCTGCCGCTCGCCAAGCGGCTGATCGCCGCGCAGCGGCGGCGCCTGCTGGCGCGCGCCCCGCAGCAGGTGCATGCGGCCATCGATCTCGCGGCGCTGCTCGCGGCGCGCACCAACCGCGCGTTCCTGTGGGCGGTGGCGCTGTGGCTCGCCTCGCGCAACCTGAGCCTGCCGCCGCGCATCGAGCGCTGGCTGACGATCGTCCTGGTGCTGCTCCTGTGGATGCAGCTCGCGCTGTGGGCCAACACCGCGGTGCGCTTCGCCATCGACCTGCGCCGGCGGCGCTCCACCGGTCCCGACACGCTCCTCAGGAGCTCGATGGAGGTGATCCTGTTCGGCGCCAGCCTGCTGGTGTGGGGCGTGGCGATCCTGCTGGCGCTCGACAGTCTGGGCATCGAGATCCGCCCGTTGCTCGCGGGCCTCGGCATCGGCGGCATCGCGCTCGCGCTCGCCGTGCAGACCGTGCTGGCGGACCTGCTCGCCTCGCTCTCGATCGCGCTCGATAAGCCCTTCGGTCTCGGCGACTTCCTCACCGTGGACGACTGCCAGGGAACGGTCGAGCACATCGGGGTCAAGAGCACCCGGCTGCGCAGCATCAACGGCGAGCAGATCATCATCGCGAACGGCGACCTGCTGAAGGCGCGGGTGCGCAACTACGGCCGTCTCACCGAGCGCCGCGCGCTGTTCGTGCTGCCGGTGCACTACGAGACCCCGGTGGCGACGCTCGCCGCGGTGCCGCGCGCGGTGCGCGAGATCATCGAAGCGACCGCCAACGTGCGCTTCGACCGCTGCCACCTGCTGCGCTGTACGGAGACGGCGCTCGAGTTCGAGGCCGTGTACTTCGTCACGCGGCCCGAATATCAGGCCTACGCGGAGGCGCAGCAGAGCATAAACTTAAGGATTCTCGAGCGCTTCCGCACGATGGAGCTGAGCTTCGTCGCCACGGCCCCGCGGCCGGTGCGGCTGCACCCGCCGCTCGCTCCCGCCACCGATGCCGGCGGACAGCAGCGGCTGCTCTAGGGTTCAGCCGCCCGCGAGCAGCTCGCGCAGCAGCGCATCGAATTCCTCCCAGGGCAGCGCCCCCTCGATGCGCAGGCCCCTGAGCTCCCCGTGCGCCGCGCGGCCGACGATGAAGCCGGGCGTGCCGTCGATGCCGGCGGCGTCGGCTTCGCGCACGTGCGCGGCGATCAGCGCGGCGTAAGCGTTGCGCGCGACGCACTCATCGAAGCGCGTCATGTCGAGACCGACGGCGCGCGCCCGGCGGGCGATCCCGCCGCTCGGCAGATCGGCCGCGCCGCCGAGGAGCGCGGCGTGCATCTCCCAGAACTTGCCCTGCTCCCCGGCACAGTGGGCCGCTTCCGCCGCCGGCGCCGCAGCCGCATGAAACCCGAGCGGCAGGTCGCGCGCGATGTAGCGGAGCTTGCCGGTATCGATGTAGTCGTGCTTGAGCCTCGGCCACACCTCGACCTGAAAGCGCCGGCAATAGGGACACTGGTAGTCGGTGAACTCGATCATGGTGAGGGGGGCCGTGGCGTGCCCGAGCGCGAGCTCGCCCGGCTCGAGCGCGAGCCGCACCTCATCGCCCGCACCGTTGCCGGCCGGTCGTGCGTCGCCGCCGCCCGCCGCCGTAAAGGCGAGCGCGAGCGCGAGCAGCGAGCTCGTGGCGAGAGGACTAATGCCGCTCTTCCTTCGGGCGGTCGTTCCGCATTACCGGCCGCTGCGGGTGGTAGGGCTCTCCGACCGGCTTGGCGGCGGTCGCGCCCGGCTCGCGGAAGGCGCCGGGGTGCGGGGTACCCGCGATCGGCGGGCGGCCTTCGTTGCGCCCGGCGTTCAGCGTGGGCTCGCCGCGCGCATCCGTATGGTGCTGCAGCTGCGCCGGCGTCGGCCGCATGCGCGGCTCGCCCGCGTGGGCCGCCTCGGCCGGGCTCGGCTGCGCGCGCGTGCCGGTCGCACCCACGTAGCTGACGCGGGTGTTGTTCACCGTGACGTCGTTGACGACCGTCTCGTGGTAGACGTTGTGAACGGTGGTCACGTTCACGTTGGTGACCGCGGTGTTGTACTGGAAGCGGTTCCCCACCCAGCGGCCGCCGTGATAGCCCTCGCCGTCGTAGCCGTGGCCGTAGACGATACCGCCGTAGTAGCCGACGTGCGGCCCCCAGTGTCCGGGATGAAAGACATACACCGCGCCCGCGAGGGCCCAGTAGCCGGGCGTCCACAGGAACCCGACCTGCGGCGGCGCGACCCAGGTACCCGGGACCCAGAAGTAGCCCTCCGGCCCCCAGCGCCACACACCCGGCGTCCAGATGTAACCCTCCGCCGGCGCCGGCGGCTGGTCGTAGACCGGGAGCGGCGGCGGCGGCTCGGGCGCCTGCTCCTCGCTCTCATCGGTCGGGCTCGCCTGCGTCCCCGAATCCCCCGGAGGCGGCGGATACGGCGCCTGCACCACGCAGCCCGCGAGCACCGCCGCGAGCGCCCAGGCGAGAAGTTGCGACCAGAGTGTCCTCAGCATGGCTTCACCTCATTTGAATCAGCCGGAGATGGCGCAGTCGAGGTCGTTTGCGCTGCGCAGCGAACCGACCAGCTGCGTCACGTTCTTCAGCCCCTGCGCGCGCAGATACTGCACGATGCCTTCATTTATGCGGCGGCACACCAGCGGGTCGTAGAACAGCGCCGTGCCGATTCCGACCGCGCTCGCGCCGGCGATGAGAAATTCGAGCGCGTCGTGCGCGCTCACGATGCCACCCTGGCCGATGATCGGCACCTTGTGGGGGCCCGCAACCTCGTAGACCTGATGCACCTTGAGCAGCGCGATCGGCTTGATGGCCGGCCCCGAGAGCCCGCCCTGCACGTTGCCGATCACCGGGCGGCGCGTCGCGACGTCGATCGCCATGCCCATGAGGGTGTTGATCACCGCGAGCGCATCCGTGCCCGCCTCGATGCAGCGGCGCGCGTTCTCGCGGATGTCGGTCTGGTTGGGCGAGAGCTTGGTGATGAGCGGCTTGCGGGTCGCGCGGCGGCAGGCGGCCACCACCTGCGCCGACATCTCCGGGTAGTTGCCGAAGGCAACGCCCCCCTCCTTGACGTTCGGGCAGGAGATGTTGATCTCCAGCGCATCGATCGGCGACTGATCGAAGCGGCGCGTGACCTCGACGTATTCCTCGACCGTCGAGCCGCACACGTTGGCGATGAAGCGCGTCTCGGTGAAGTCGAGCTGCGGCAGCACCGTGGCGACGACGTGCTCGACGCCCGGATTCTGCAGCCCGATGGCATTCAGCATGCCCGCCGGCGTCTCGTAGATGCGGTGCGGCGGGTTACCGAGACGGGGCTTGCCGGTCGTGCCCTTGAGCACCACGGCGCCGGCGTCGCGGTTCGAGAAACCCTCGACCCGCGTGTACTCCTCGCCGAAGCCGACGCACCCCGACAGGAGCACGATCGGCGAGGCGAACTCCAGCCCGCAGAAGGAGAAACGCAGCGCCTCGGCGGCAGCGCCCGGCTGCGCGCGGGCGCGCGCCCCGGCAGCGTCTGGTGTCGCGCTCGGCATGGCGCGCATTATCGCACGAGCTTAGGTCCCCGCCACGCGGAGCCCCGATGCTGCACGTCGTGCTGTTCGAGCCCGAGATCCCTCCCAACACCGGCAACGTCATCCGCCTGTGCGCGAACGCCGGCGCGACGCTGCACCTGGTGCGGCCGCTCGGCTTCGAGCTCACCCGCAAGGCCGTACGCCGCGCCGGCCTCGACTACCGGGAGCTCGCCCAGGTGCGCGTGCACCGGGGACTCG
>Ga0335085_10015507_pt1 | contig 11051 bp, 9 predicted proteins | sample Lox_Sample_45_FD_206712 | JGI IMG/M metagenome (GOLD analysis project Ga0335085, IMG submission 206712) | Soil microbial communities from Loxahatchee National Wildlife Refuge, Florida, United States - Lox_Sample_4.5 | ecosystem: Environmental > Terrestrial > Soil > Wetlands | place: USA: Florida... | reverse complement strand
GCGGCAGGGCTCAGGCGCGGAGCAGCACCACCTCGCTGCCGAGGTATCCGTCCGTTGCGGGGATTTCGCGTCGCGAGAGGGGCGTGAGGCCGACAGCACGGCCCTCGTGCTCGAGTTGCCTCGCGGTGAAGCGCGCCAGCCGCAGCATCTCCACGCCCTCCGGCTCGGGGAGGTCGCGGCGGCCGCCCTCGCCGATGACGATGCGCCAGCGCTTGACTTCGATCGTGTGAGGTTGGACTCGCATGGCCATGGCGTGGCTGACGTAAAGGCGGCCGTTCCGGCGCACGTGGTCGGCCGGGGGCGTTTCGTGGCGGTCGGAGAGGCTGTAGGACTCGAGCTCGCTGACGATCGCGCATGCGAGTATGCCGCCGGGCCGCAGGTGCCTGCGGGCAGCTGCGAGAAAGCGCGCGCGAGATCGCGGGCCGCCGAGGAGCTGGAGTGTCTGCATGGCGGCTACGCAGAGCGCAAAGCCGCGGGACGGGAGGTCGAGCTCGCGTGCGTCCCCACACACGATCTTCACCGGGAGCATGGCGGCACGACGCGCGAGCTCCTCCACCAGGGTCACGTCGACGTCCAGGGCCGTCACCGGGTTCCCCGCACGCGCCAAGGGGATCGCTACGCGACCGGTGCCGCAGCCCACGTCGAGCACGGGGGCGCCCGGCGTGGCGGCGGCGAGCTCGAGCCACAGCGGGAGGTCGATGTCATAGCCGCCGCACTCGACGTCGTGCCAGATCACCCTCTCCTCGGGTGACCAGGCGATCGGGGCGCAACTCGTCATTGCCACGTGTCGTCGCTCACCGCACGAGATGATCTCAGCAACGCGCACGGGTCGGGCTGGCAACCGGTGCGGGCGCCCGTCCGGGCGCGCTCGGTCCGGGGCCGGGGCAGCGTCGCGAGCCCCTGGTGGCCGCCCCGGGTCGACGGCGGCGGTTCTGGAGAGCCGCCTGCACCCTGCAATGGCGGTATCGTGGCTACATGGGGCGGCTACTGGGCTCGCTGTTCGGGGGCTGCTCGGCGTATGCCGTTGCATGCCTGCTGTCGGCCGGCGTCGCGAATGCCTCCGCCGGCTTCATCCCAGCCGAAACCCTGTCCGACAGCGGTTCCGCGGACTTCGGCGTGCAGACGGCTATGGCCCCGAACGGCTTCGCGATCGCGGGGTGGGTGGAGACGGTCGACAGCACGCACACGGCGATTCGCGTTGCCACGCGGCCACCAGGAGGGGGGTGGTCCGCTCCGCAACAGCTCGATGTCACCTCACAGTCCCAGCAGCGCTATCCGCTGTCGTTGGCGATCGACAGTGCGGGCGATGCGGTGATCGCATGGAACGACGAGCAGCTCGGTCCGACGGTCGACACCGTGGAGGTTGCCAGCAAGGCCGCCGCACAATCCTCGTTCGGCAGCGCCCAGAGCTTCACCGGGGCCGCCGATCCCGTCGTCGGTATCGACGGCTCCGGGCACGTGACGATGATCGACGGCGAGCTCGACGGGGAAAGCCACGACCTCGTCGACCGCGTCTGGTCGGCAGGTGGCGCGGCGCCGGTGACGCGAACGGATCTGGTCGCGACGGGCTGCAGGCCGGAATTGATCCGATCGGCGCTCGCGGTGGCGCCGAGCGGCGACGCGATCGCCGCTGCGCAGTGCGCCGGCGACACGTTCATCCGCCGGATCTCCGGGACATGGAAGAGCCCGACGCGGCCGATTGCCGATACCTCATCGGGCGGCTCGTGCCCGATCTCGCCGCCCACGAGCTCCCAGGGCGAGGCGATGACGGTCGCGATCGACGCCTCCGGCGATGTGGCAGGAGCGTTCGTGGAGAACAACTCCATGACGGACTGCACAACCTTCCTCTCGTCGAGCACGACCACGCTCGAGCTCGTCGTCGGCGCCGCTCCCGGCGGTGTCACTCCGGCCGGCGTCGTGGACACGGCGTTCTCGTTCGACTTCACGACCGGCTCGTCGATCAGCGGCCCCGATATCGCGATCGCGCCGGGTCAGATCCTGCTGGCGTGGGACAACGGCGGCCTCATCTCGAACGATGTCCAGGTCAGGCCGTTCGACGCCGCCGGCAATCCGGCCGGGTCATCACAGACGCTCGTGACGTCGACGCTCAATAGCGTCGCTGACATCGCGATGAGCCCGGGCGGGGCCGCGCTGGCCGTGTTCCCCACAAGCGACTCGACGGGGGTGCAGGCGGCCGTCAGGGCCGCGGGCGCTCTCACGTTCTCGCCTGCGACTGCGCTGGCGGCGTCGCCATCGGCAGGCCCTGGGGTGGCCATGGATGATGCGGGCGACGGCGTGGCGGTCTACGACGCCGGTCCCACCGGTTCCGCGGTCGCACAGGCGCGTGGGTTCGATGCCACCCAGCCTTCGATCGACTCCACGTCGATCCCTTCAGCCGCCACGACCGGCCAGCCGGTGCAGTTCACAGCGCAGGCGTCGGATCTGTGGGGGCCGATCACCATGTCGTGGGACTTCGGCGACGGCAGCGCGGCCGCGGCTGGCCCGACCGCCACCCATGCGTTCGCCGCGGCGGGGACCCACACCGTCACGGTGACCGCCACCGACGCGGTGGGTAACAGCGCGCAGAGCTCCGGCTCGATCTCCGTGGGCGCGATCTCCGGCGGCTCGACCCTGCCCGTGTTCTCGCACGTGTCGATCAAGCCGAAGCGATTCAAGGTTGGCCATACGGCGGTCATCACATTCACCCTGAACACGCAGGCGGGCGTGACGATCACGCTCGCGCGCAGGCGGGTAACGCACCGCGGCAAGGGCAAGCATGCCAAGCCTCGCTTCTCGCGCGCCGGCGAGTTGACGGTTGCCGGCGCGGCCGGTGTGAACCACGTCCGCCTAGGCGGTCGCGTCGGCAAGCGGAAGCTGACGCCGGGCAGCTACCGCGCGACGATCACCGCCACCGCCGGGCGGCTCAGCTCCAAGCCCGTCACGCTGAGCTTCGTGATCACGAAGCGGGCGTAGGACCCGCGCCAGGCACTCTCCCTGGCGCCCTGCCCGGTGCGGCTCGCGCGGCGGGCCGGTCGAGTGATGCGGATGCGGCCGGTCAGCCGGTGCCCAGGATCTTGGCCTTCTGGGCGGCGAACTCCTCGTCGGTGAGGGCTCCCCGATCGTGCAGGTCGGCAAGCCGCGCGAGCTGCTCGGTCGGGTCGGCGGCGGCCTGAGCCCCCTGGGCCTGAGCCATCATCTCGTCGACCCTCTGACCGCCGATCATGATGTTGGCACCGGCAGCCGGCGCGTTCGCCGTCACCGCGTCGAGCACCTTCTCGCTGGCATCGTCCTTGGCGACGGCGATCCTGTGTGGCATTCCCGGCCCGCCCGCGGCCGCCGTCATCTCGGCCGCCGCCTGCATGTACTTGCTCTTGCCGCCCTCGAGCGGCAGGTAGATGATCAGCATCTGCCGATCCTCGGGAACGCCGCTCATCCGGTTCATTCCCGGAGCATCTCCGCGCTTCGCGGTGAAGGTGGCGCGATCCCAGGACTGCAGCACCTTCCCGGCCACGAGCTGGCCGCCGTCCTGCTTGTCCTCGAGCGCATGGACCTTGTCGGCCGTCACCGCGAGCACGAAGCTCTTCGGGAGGCCGCCGGTCTCCATCTGCTTCATGCCACCCATCGTGCGCGGCATCATCACGCGACTCAGACCCCTCGCGCCCTTGACGAAGCCGCGGTTGATCCCTCCCACGCCGGCCGCCTCCAGCTGCATGTCCTGAGTCACCTGTTCGCAGCGGGTCGCCGCCTCCACGCTCTCGCCGAGCACGGACGTGGCCACGCTCGCCGCCTGTTGATTCATGCGCAGCTCGTCTTCCGTCAACGCCTTCATGGAACCTCCCCCTCGAGTGGGTCTACGGGCACCAGTCTGCGCATAACCTATCCAAGCCCCCGGGCGCCAGCCAGGCGTTTGCCAGCGCGCTCTCCGCAATCACGGGGTCGCCGGTTTGATCTCGCTAGGCTCCACTCCGGGACGGTCCAAATGCGCATTGTGGTCACAGGAGGCGCGGGCTTCATCGGCGGCCATCTCGTCGAGTTGCTGCTGGATGCGGGACACCAGGTCACCGTGCTCGACGCGCTGCGGCCCCACTACGAGATCCGCGAGCGGCGGCGGCTGATGGACGAGCTCGGGACCCACCCCTCGTGCGAGTGCCGGGCGGTGGACCTGGCCACCGACGAGCTGGACCAGCACGTGGCCGGTGCCCAGGTCGTGGTCCACCTTGCCGCGCGGCCCGGGGTCGGCCAGTCCTGGGGCGATGACTTCGCCGACTACGCCACGGACAATCTCGTGGCCACACACCGCCTGCTGCGAGCTATCACGGCGACGAGGATGCCACGCCTGGTGTTCGCCTCGAGCTCCTCCGTGTACGGCACGCGGCCGGTCGCTGAGCTGGGGCCGCGCGCGCTCGCGCCGCAGCATCCGTATGGCGTCTCCAAGGTCGCCTGCGAGCAGCTCTGCCGGGCACACGCGGCGCTCGACTCCTCGCTCGAGGTGGTCCTGCTGCGCTACTTCACCGTCTATGGCCCCAGGCAGCGACCGGACATGGCGGTGTCGCGCTTCATCGCGGCCGCCGAATCGGGGCGACCGATCGAGCTGCGCGGCGCCGGCGACCAGAACCGCCGGTTCACCTACGTGCGTGACGCCGCCGCGGCGACGGTCAAGGCCTGCACCGCGGAGCTGGGGGGCGTCGAGGCCTTCGATGTGGGCAGCAACGAAGCGACGACAGTCGCCACCCTGGCGCAGATGGTCGCGGATCTGACCGGCAGGCGGATACAGGTGCGCCATGCCGCGCCGGACGCCGGCGAGCCGCACGAAGTGGCGGCGGACACCGCGATCACGCAGAGCAGGCTCGACTGGCACCCGGCCACCACCCTCGACGAGGGTCTGCGGGCACAGGTCAGCTGGGCGCGCGAGGCCCGCAGGCGATTCGGGGATGCCGGGACGGCCGGCAGACCGGGCGCCGGCTCGGGCCCGCCGGTGGGACTTCGTCTCTGAGGGACGCCGGGGGTCCGGCCTGCGGCCAGCCGCCCCGCACGGCTCGCCGGCGCCTCGCCGCGAGCCGGCCGGCGCCGCTACCGTTCGGTCCTTGCGCGTAGCGACCTGGAACGTCAACTCGGTGAGACAGCGCCTGCCGCGCCTCCTGCCGTGGCTGGATCAGCGTGGCCCGGACGTGGTGTGCCTGCAGGAGACCAAGCTCGCCGACGAGGCCTTCGACGAGCTGCTCGGCGATGAGCTCGCCGCGCGAGGCTACGAGCTGGCACGCCACGGTGAGGCGCAGTGGAACGGGGTGGCGATCCTCTCGCGCGTCGGCTTGGAGGATGCGCAGGTCGGGGTCCCCGGCGCGCCCGGCTTCCCACATCAGGAGTCCCGCGCCGTGTCGGCCACCTGCGGCGGGATCAGGGTGCACTCCGTCTACGTCCCAAACGGCCGCGTCCCCGGCTCCGAGCACTACGAGTACAAGCTCGCCTGGCTCGCCGCCCTGCGCGAGGCCCTGAGGGGCGACTCGCGCGAGGCGATCGTCTGCGGTGACATGAACATCGCGCCGACCGACGAGGACGTGTTCGATCCGGAGGCCTACGCCGGCCACACGCACGTGACCGAGCCCGAGCGGGCCGCGCTGGCGGAGCTCGAGTCGGTCGGCCTGAGGGACGTGGTGCGCGACCGCTGGCCCAACGAGCGCGTCTTCACCTACTGGGACTACCGCGCCGGCATGTTCCACCAGGACCTGGGCATGCGCATCGACCTGGTGCTCGCCAGCTCGGCTGTGGCCGACCGGGTGGCGGCAGCCTGGGTGGACCGGCTGGCCCGCAAGGGGAAGGGACCCAGCGACCACGCCCCCGTGATCGTCGATCTCGACGAGGCCCCGGACGGGGACATCGGCCCGGTGGTCCCACCTCCCTCGGCCCCCGTCACAAGGCGTGGCGCGGCCAAGCTGCCACAGTCCCGCTGACCGCCGCGCGGGACGGTCAGGTGGTGCGCGCGCTCGCCATCGACATCAGGCCCCGCAGGAAGATGTCGAGCATCGAGGCATAGAGGCGGTTGTCCAGCTCCGGGTCCAGGATCCTGTCGCGCAGGAACCCGTCGGCCATGAAGGAGGTCATCGCCGCCACGTCCTCCGCCGGCACCACCTCCTCGACGCCGATTGCCGCCGCCCAGCGGGCGAAGATCTCGGCGATGCCCGCGCGCAGGGCGCGCTGGCGGGCCGCGAACTCGATTCGGAAGGCCTCGTCACGGGCTGCGTGAGCGGCGAACTCCTGGTAGAGCCGCGGCCACTCGGGGTCGCGGTCCATGTTGACCAGGAACTCTTCGGCCGCCCGCCGAGCCTCCTCGGCGGGCTCGCCCATGCCCGTCATGACCGCCTTCATCCGCTCGAGCTCCTGGTTGAACTTCTCATCGAGCATCACGAGGAAGAGCTCCTCCTTGCTCGTGAAGTTCGCGTAGAAGGCGCCCTTCGTGTAGCCGGCCTGCTCGGCGATGCGGTCGATGGAGGCGCCGTGGAGGCCGTGCTCGCTGATCGAGTGAGAGGCCGCCCGGAGGAGAGCGGCGCGGGTCCGCGCCTGGCGTTCGCGGCGGGTGTGGGCCGGACGCCCGGCGACCTCGCTGGTCATCGGAGCGCCGCCTGCTTGGTCGGGGCCCCTGTGGCCGGGCGCCGGGAGGAGGCTGCGCCGGAGGCTCGTGGCCTGCCCACCACGACCTCGGCGTCGCGCGACGGCGTCTCGGTGATGGCACGCCGCAGCACCCGCTCGGAGGCTCCCCGGGCCGGTGCGAGCGTGCGCCTGAGGACCAGCTCGCGGAGCACGATCTTCATCTCGAACTGCGCGAAGGCGGCGCCCAGGCAGCGACGAATCCCGCCTCCGAACGGGATCCAGGTGTAGGTGCCCGGCGGCTGCTCGATGAAGCGCTCCGGCCGGAACGCCTCGGGGTCCGGGTAGATGTCGGCGCGCCTGTGCATCAGGTAGATCGACGGTGCGATCGACACGCCGGCGGGGAGCGGCCAGCCGCCGATCTCCATGGGCGCCTTGAGGCGGCGGATCACCATCGAGATGACCGGCCGCAGACGCAGCGTCTCCTGCACGACCGCCTCGAGGTAGGCGTCCTCGCCGGCCTCGACCTCCTCGCGGAGGCGGGCAAGCTTGTCCGGATGGCGGCAGAGCCGCTCGACCGCCCAGGCCAGCGCGTTCGCCGTGGTCTCGTGGCCGGCGACGAGCAGGGTGACGAGCTCGTCGCGCAGCTCCTCGTCGCTCATCGGGCCGCCGTCCTCGTGTGTGGCCTGCAGCAGCAGCGACATGATGTCGTCGCGCTGCTCGAGCCCGCCCTCGCCGCGCCGGTAGGCGATCTCCTCGTAGATCGGGCGATTGGCGTTGGCAAGGGCGCGGTGGAACTGCCCTGACCTGCTGAGTCGCGCCGGGCCGAGCAGCGCCAGGAACACGTTCGTGACCGGGCTCGTGATGGTGTCGAGCAGGCGGCGCAGCTCGCGGCGCATCTCGTCCAGGCGCTCCCCCTCGGACACGCCGAACACCGCGCGCAGGATGATCTCGAGCGTGAGCGCCTGCATGCGCGGACGCAGCCGGTAGGGCCGCTCCAGCGGCCAGCTCTCGATCTCCTGGCTTGCGATCTCGGTCATCAGCCTTGTGTAGCCGAGCATGCGCTCACCGTGGAACGGGGGCAGCATCAGCTTGCGCTGGCGCAGATGCTCGGCCTCGTCGAGCAGGAGCACCGAGTTGCGGCCGAGGACCGGAAGAAGTATGCGATTGGCCTCGCCGGCGTGCAGCAGCGTGCTGTCGCCCGTGAACACCTCCTTCACGACCGCCGGGTCGGAGGTCACGACCCAGGTGTCTTCCTGCGCGATCCTCAGGGTGAAGAGGTCTCCGTAGCGTGCCGCAGCGCGGCGTTGCAGCCACTGACCCTGCCGCCACCAGACCGCCATCTGGAGGGCCGACGGGATCCGCGGCCCGGGTGGGAGCTCGCTTCCCGCGGTTCGCATACCGTGTAGTATACTAATCGGATACCGAGCGGAATGTCAACCACTGCGGACAACGGCACCGACGGGCAGGCGGAGCGCATGAGCGGCGTGGAGCACGTCGACGTGCTGATCGTCGGCGCCGGCCTCTCCGGCATCGGCGCCGGCTATCACCTGCAGGCCCAGTGCCCCGGCAAGAGCTACGCGATCCTCGAGTCGCGCGACTGCCTCGGGGGAACCTGGGACCTGTTCCGCTACCCCGGCATCCGCTCGGACTCGGACATGTACACGCTGGGCTACTCGTTCCAACCCTGGACCGGCAGCAAGTCGATCGCCGACGGGGGAGAGATCCTCGACTACCTGCGCGACACCGCACACCGCTACGGCATCGACAGGCAGATCCGCTACCACCACCGCGTGGTGCGAGCCGAGTGGTCGAGCGCCGACGCGCGCTGGGTGGTGGAGGCGCAGCGAGGCGACACCGGCGAGACCGTCCGCCTCAGCTGCAGCTTCCTCCTGATGTGCACCGGCTACTACCGCTACGACCAGGGCTACACGCCTGAGCTGACCGGCATCGAGCGCTTCGGCGGGCGCGTGGTGCATCCGCAGCATTGGGACGAGGACCTCGACTACGCCGGCAAGCGCGTGGTCGTGATCGGCTCCGGCGCCACCGCCGTGACGCTCGTGCCCGCGATGGCCGAGCGAGCAGCCCACGTGACGATGCTGCAGCGCTCCCCCACCTACGTGATCTCGCTTCCCGGGGAAGACCCGATCGCCAAGCGCCTGCGGCGATGGCTGCCCCGTCGGCTGGCGTATCCGCTGGTGCGCTGGAAGAACGTGCTGCTGACCACCGCGAGCTACCAGCTGAGCCGCCGGCGGCCGGACCTGGCGAAGTCGCTCATCCGCGGCGGCCTCGAACGACATCTGCCCGCCGCTTACGACATCGACAGGCACTTCACGCCGAGCTACAACCCCTGGGACCAGCGCCTTTGCCTGGTTCCCGACGGCGACCTCTTCGAGGCGATCCGCGCCGGGCGCGCCTCGGTGGTGACCGATCGCATAGCGAGCTTCACCGAGACCGGCCTGCGGCTGGAGTCCGGCGAGGAGCTCGAGGCCGACCTGGTCGTGACGGCCACCGGGCTGAACCTCGTGGCGCTTGGCGGTGCGCAGCTGGTCGTCGATGGGAGTGAGGTCTCGCTCTCCGACACCGTTGGTTACAGGGGCATGATGCTCAGCGGTGTGCCCAACTCCGCGTTCGTGATCGGCTACACCAACGCCTCGTGGACGCTCAAGAGCGATCTCACCTGCGACTACGTCTGTCGGCTGATGAACTTCATGGATGCCCACGGCTACGCCAGCTGCACCCCGGCGGAGCCCGATGCCAGCGTGGAGCGACAGCCGTTTATCGATTTCTCCTCCGGTTACGTACAGCGCGCCATCGAGTCCTTCCCGCGACAGGGCTCGCGCGCGCCATGGCGCCTGCGCCAGAACTACATGCTCGACCGCATCGGCCTGCGGCGCAGCCCGTTCGAGGATGGGGTGCTGCGCTTCGCCACCGTGCCTCACGCGGGCCAGGCCCGCGGCGGGATCGTCGGCCGGCAGGACGAGGCGCCGGCGCCGGCCACCACGCTGGCAGCCTGACCCGGCCGCTCCCCCGCCGGCACGTGCCAGAGGGGCTGTCGAGGAGCCTTTCGACGGCTGTCATCAAGCGCCCCTGGACGGTGACCGCGACCCGCCGACCGTTCCGGGCCCCCCGGTCCCGAGCGGCCGAGCGGCTGCCTCAGGACAGCTGGTCGCGCTCGGCGAGGCGGCGCTCCCGGCGCAGCTGCGCGGCGCGCTCCCGGCGCTTCTCGGTCTCGCTCTCGGCCACCAGCCGGGGTACGCCTGTGGGATGTCCCTGCGCGTCGATTGCGACCATGGTGAGGTAGGCGGAGTTGGTGTGACGCTGCTCCCCGGTGAGCGGGTTCTCGGCGACCACGCGCACGCCCACCTCCATCGACGTGCGCCAGGCCGCGTTCACGCTGGCCTGGAAGGTGAGCACCTCTCCGATGTGCACCGGGTTCAGGAACGTGATGCGGTCGACCGAGGCGGTCACCGCCGGCCTGCGGGCGTGCCTCATGGCGGCGAGACCGGCGGCTTCGTCGCAGAGCTTCATCACGGTGCCGCCGTGCACGTTCCCGCCGTTGTTGGCATCCAGCACGCTCATCCACCTGACGAGCGTGGCGCTCGCTACAGCCATCGGGCCCCGTCCCCACCCGCCGCGCCGGTCACCTCGGCGCGCCCAGCGGCGATGCTCACGCCGGCGCTCCCGCCGCCTGCTCGAGCAGCGCGGCGACCTTCGCCGGCGTGTCGGTGTCGGGCAGGCTCGTGTAGAGGACGAGTCGCTGCTCCGGGGCCTGGACCGGGCTGAACACGGCGTGCTCGAACCGCAGGCTTCCGACGAGCGGGTGGACCAGCTCCTTGCGGCCCTCTCCGCCCCGTATCACCTCGTGCCGCTTCCACTCGCGGCAGAACTCGGGGCTCGAGTCCCGCAGCGCGCGAATCAGCTCCTCGAACCCGGCGTCGCCCAGGTGGTGGGCGCTGTCGGCACGAAACTTGGCCACCATCAGGCGCGCCGTCTGCCTCCAGTCGGGCACCATCGCTCGGCGCGCCGGGTCCATGAAGGTCAGCCACACGTGGTTGCGCGCGGCGCGCGGGATGCCTCCGAGGTCTCCGAAGAGAGCGCGCGCGGCCTCGTTCCAGGCCAGGTAGTCCCAGCGGCGACCGAGCACGAAGGCCGGATTGGGGTCGAGGTTCGCGATCGTGCGACGCAGCGACGCCGAGGCGCGCTCGGCGGGCCGCCTGCACGGCGGCGGGTCCTCGCCCCGCCCGAGGAGCACCAGATGGGTGCGCTCCGCCGGGGTCAGGCGCAGCGCCGCGGCCAGCGCCTCGAGCACGTCGAGCGAGGCGCGCACGTCGCGCCCCTGCTCGAGCCACGTGTACCAGGTGGCCCCCACGCCGGCCAGCTGGGCGACCTCCTCTCGCCTCAGCCCGGGCGTGCGCCGGCGCCCGCCACCGGGGAGCCCGACCTCGGCCGGCTGCAGGCTCGCGCGG
>Ga0335085_10015506_pt1 | contig 11051 bp, 10 predicted proteins | sample Lox_Sample_45_FD_206712 | JGI IMG/M metagenome (GOLD analysis project Ga0335085, IMG submission 206712) | Soil microbial communities from Loxahatchee National Wildlife Refuge, Florida, United States - Lox_Sample_4.5 | ecosystem: Environmental > Terrestrial > Soil > Wetlands | place: USA... | reverse complement strand
GTCAGCGAAGGCGTCCGCGAGTCGGTTCGCTACGCGGCCGAGCGCGTTCCCGTGGCGATCGTGTCCGGCGCGGCCCGGGCCGAGATCGACCCCGTCGTCGCCGCGGCGGGCCTCGCCCCCCTGTTCCGGGCGATCGTCTCCTCCGACGACGTCGTCGAGGGGAAGCCGCACCCCGAGGGCTACCTGCGGGCGCTGGAGCTGCTCGGCGACGGTCTCCGCGCAGAGCAGGTCCTCGTGTTCGAGGACACCGAGGCCGGCGTGGCGTCGGCGAAGGCGGCCGGCATGCACTGCGTGGGCTTGACGAGGACCCTGGGCGCCGCGAGGCTCGCACAGGCCGACGAGCTGATCCCCGAGGTCGAGCCCGCGGTCGTCCGGCGCCTGCTCGCGTGACGCCGCTCGTGATCGCGCACCGCGGGGCGTCCTGGCACGAGCCGGAGAACACCCTGCCGGCGTTCGAGCGGGCGATCGAGCTGGGCGCGGACTACGTCGAATTCGACGTGCACGCGCTGGGCGAGCGGCTCGTCGTCGTGCACGACGCGCCCCGACCGGGCGGGACCTACCCGACGCTCGAGGAGGCGCTCGACCTGATGCGCGGCCGGATCGGGCTGATGGTCGAGCTCAAGCGCCCGTTCCGGTACCGGGGCCACGACGTCGTGCGACGGACGCTCGCCCTGCTCGAGGACGACGACGTGCTCGTGTGCTTCGAGCCGGGCGCGCTCGAGGAGGCGCACCGGCTGCGCCCGCGACTGCGGCTGCTCCAGCACGTCGGCTTCGGGGTCTCGATCGACCGGGCGGCACGCTACGCGTGGGCGGCCGGCTTCGCCGACCGGCTGACGACCGCCCGCGGACTCGCCCGGGCCCGCTCGCGCGGCCTGGACACGATCGTCTACACGGTCAACGAGCCCGGGAGGATGCGCGGGCTGGCCGCCCTCGGCGTCACCGGGATCGTCACTGATCGCCCGGATCTGATGCGGCTGACGCTGGCGCCGCATCCGCGTCGGCCAGGCTGAGCAGCCGGACGCCCTCGAGCGGGACGTGCGCCACCACGCGCGTGCCGATCGGCAGCGCCTCGACCCGGGCGGTCGGGATGTCGGCGATCAGCTCGACGTCCTCGCCGAGCATCTTCAGGCGCGTGGTCGCTCCCAGGAAGGTATGCGCGACGATGTCGCCGACGAGGCCGCCGTTGGCCGAGGAGCCTCCGTCGACCGGGGCCACCTCCAGCGTCTCGGGCCGAACCAGCACGAGCACCCGCTCTCCGCGCGTCAGCCCCTGGGCCGCCGGGACTGTCATGCGTGCGCCCCTGTGGTCGACCTCGCCGCTGGTGCCGTCGACGACCGTCGCCTCGAGCCGGTTCATCGTGCCGATGAACTCGGCCACGAACGGCGTCGCCGGCGAGTTGTACATCACCGCCGGCGTGGCCATCTGCTCGATGCGGCCGGACCACATGACGGCGACGTGGTCGGAGACGGCGAGCGCCTCCTCCTGGTCGTGCGTCACGTAGAGCGTCGTGATCCCGAGCTCGAGCTGGATCCGCCGGATCTCCTCGCGGAGCTGGACGCGCACCTTGGCGTCGAGCGCCGAGAGCGGCTCGTCGAGGAGCAGGACACGCGGCTCGATCGCGAGCGCGCGCGCGAGTGCGACCCGCTGCTGCATGCCGCCCGAGAGCTGGTGCGGGTACCGCTTGCCCGCATGTCCGAGCCCGACGAGCTCCATCAGCTCCTCGACGCGCTTCTGCCGGTCGGCGCGCTTGCGGCCGCGGATCTTGAGCCCGAACTCGACGTTCTGCTCCGCCGTCATGTTCGGGAACAGGCTGTACGCCTGAAAGACCATGCCCATGTCGCGCTTGCTGGGAGAGACGCGGGTGACGTCCTTGCCGTCGACGATGATCGAGCCCTTGTCCGGGCGGTCGAAGCCGGCGACGAGGCGCAGCGCGGTGGTCTTGCCGCACCCCGACGGACCGAGCAGCGACAGGAACTCGCCCTGCCCGAGCGAGATCTCGATCCCGTCGAGCGCCTTGGTCGTCCCGAAGTCGCGATGGAGGTCGATGAGCTGCAGGTACGACATCAGCGCGCTCCCACGATCGCGGTGCCGCGCCCGCCGCGCCTGCGGCCGAAGACGAGCAGCGACGCCATCGCCGCCCAGGTGATCCCGAAGCTCATCAGGGTCAGCGCGGCCGCCGGATAGGCCTGGGTCTCGTTGACGTACTGGAGGAAGAGCGGGAAGGTGTGGAAGGCGGCGAGGTTGGCGATGGTGAACTCGCCCATGACGATCGCGAGCGCCAGGAACGAGCCGGCGAGCGCGGCTGCCCGGATGTTCGGGAGGATCACCTTCACGAGCGTGACCGGCCAGCTCGCGCCCAGGCTCTGCGACGCCTCGGTGAGCGTGTGCACGTCGATCGCACGGAAGCCGGCGTCCAGCGAGAAGAACATGTACGGGAAGGCGAGGATCACGTACGCGGCCGCGAGGAAGCCCCACGGCTGTGCGTAGAACCAGTCGGGCGAGCCCTTGAAGAACTTGAGCAGCCCGACCACCAACACGATCGGCGGCACGACGAACGGGATCAGCGCGAAGAACGCGATCACGGGGCGAAGCCGCGGCATCTTCAGGTGAACCCAGTAGACCGTCGGCACGAAGATCAGCAGGCTGATCGCGATCGTCTCGAGGGAGAGCAGGAACGAGATCTTCAGCGTGTGCCAGAACTGGCCGTTGTGGATGACCCAGGTGTAGCTCGCCAGCGTGCAGCACTTCCCTGTCTGATTGCTCTTCAGGCTGAAGAGGAAGGTGGCGAGGAGCGGAATGAAGAAGTACGCCGTGCCGATGAGCAGCCAGACGTAGGCCGACGGGGCCATCCGCCTCGCGCGCCTCACTTCGCCCACCTCGTCGCCCGCCGGTTGAGCGGGATGTAGATCACCATCATCGCGGCGAGCACCACGAACATCCCGAAGGCCAGAGCCTGCGCCAGATGCGGGTTGTCGAGGACGTTGCCGGAGTAGTAGGCGCCGATCAGGACCGGGACGAGGTTGACGGCCCCCGATGTGAGGCTGTAGGCGGTCGCGTAGGCGGCGAACGCGTTCCCGAAGAGCAGGATGACCGCGCCGAGGATCGAGGGCATGAGGTAGGGCAGGCCGACGTAGCGCCAGAACTGCCAGGAGGACGCGCCCAGGTTGGAAGCCGCCTCGCGCCACTCGCGCTTCAGCCCGTCGATCGCGGGTGAGACGACGAGGATCATCAGCGGGAGCTGGAAGTACAGGTAGACGATCTCGACGCCCGTCTTCGAGAACAGCGTGAACCCGTTCTCGTAGATGTTGATGTGGAGCTGCTTTTGCAGGAACTGGGTGACGACCCCGATCGTGCCCAGCGTGGCGATGAAGGCGAACGCCAGCGGGATCCCGCCGAAGTTGGCCGCCACGCCGGAGAAGGTCGACAACCCGGAGCGGATCCAGCGCGGGGTGCCGTCACGGATCGCCGCGTAGGCGATCGCGAGGCCGACGAACCCCCCGATCAGGGCCGTGACCCCGCTGACCTCGATGCTCGTCCTGTATGCGCTGACGTAGGGCTCGTGGAAGAGCAGCCGGATGTTGTCCAGCGTCCAGCTCTCGTCCTTCGACTTGAAGGCGCCGACCAGGACGCTGCCGGCCGGCAGGAAGAGAAACAGGGTGATGTACGCGAAGAAAGGGACGGTCACGATCCACGCGAGCGGGAAGCGCCCCCGGCCGGTTCGTGTGACCGGCCGGAGCGCCTCCGATGCTGCCTGTGTCGCGATGGCGGCGTCCTACGCGCCGACCTTCGAGGGCCACTGCTGCGCGATCAGCGCCTTCGCCCTCGTCTGCTGCCCCGAGCTCGCGAACTTGACCTTCGCGTAGACGCTCGCCGGCGGCAGCGCCGCCAGCAGGCTGTTCGGGATCACCTTCCGCCCGGCGAGGTCCTGGAACCGCGCCGGGTGCGAGTACCCCTTCAGCCAGAGCAGCTGGCCCTGGTCCGAGTAGAGGAACTCGTTCCAGAGGCGCGCGGCCCACGGATGCGGTGCGGTCGCGTTGATCGCCTGGCAGTAGTAGGCGCCGTAGACGCCGTCGCTCGGCACCGTGACCTTCCAGGCGGCCGCCGGGAACTCCTTCGCGTAGCCGAGGTTCAGGTAGTCCCAGTCGATCGAGATCGGCGTCTGGCCCGAGGCGACGGTCTGCGGCGTCGACTGCACCGGGATGAAGTTGCCGGCCTTCTTCAGCTGCGCGAAGAAGTCGATCCCCGGCCCGACGTCGTTCAGGGAGCCGCCGTTCGCGAGCGCGGCAGCGAAGACGCCGGCGACCGCCGACCCGGAGGTGAGCGGTGAGCCGTTGAGGGCGACCTTGCCCTTGTACTCCGGATGCAGGAGGTCGGCCCACGTCTTCGGCGCGGGATTGACCAGGTTGCCGTTGTAGCCGATCGAGATCGCGCCCCAGTAGTCGCCGGTCCAGTAGCCGCGCGTGTCCTTCATCGCGCGCGGGATGGTCGCGAAGTTGGTGTTGAAGTACTTCGCGAAGAGCCCGTCGGCGGTACCGGAGATCGCGAACGCGGGCCCGTCGTCGACGACGTCGGGAGCACGGCTGTCGCCCTTCAGCGAGCTAACCGCCTGGTTCTCCTGGGCCGAGCTGCCGTCCGGGTTGTCGTTGGTGATTCCGATGCCGTACTTCTTCGAGAACGTCGACATGATCTCGCCGTAGTTCGCCCAGTCGGGCGGGAGCGCGATCGTGTTCAGGTGACCTTCCTTCTTGGCGTTCGCGACCAGCACGCTCATCGGCACCGACTTGCCCCTGAGCGGGGGAGCCGCCGTCGCGGCGCGTCGCGCAGCCAGAGCCACCGACGGGCTCGCGAGGACGGTCAGGCCGAACGCCGCAGCGGCGCTCCGCTTGAGCATCTGCGACCGGCTGATCTCCTCCTCCCGGAGCTTGCGCCAGAACTCCTCTTCCTGGAGCTCATAGTCCTCCATGCGTATCCTCCCTCTCTACCGCCAGTTGGGAAAGCCGAGCGTAATTTGTCGCGGCGCGCATTTCAACGCCGAGGTTAGGCTCCTTCCGAGGTGCAACCAGACGTTAACCCCTTCGACACCAACGGCGTCTGGCTCCGGTGCGCCCTCCATGCGCACACGACGAACTCGGACGGCGAGCTGCCGCCGCAGATGCTCGCCGACCACTACGCACGGGCCGGCTACGACGTGCTGGCGATCACCGACCACTGGCGCCGCACCGAGGCGTACTCGTCGGACCGGCTGCTCGTCGTCCCGAGCGCGGAGGTCAACTGCCTGCTCCCCGGGGAGCGGGACGGCCACGTGCTGGCGTTCGGCATCGACGCGGAGCCGATGGAGCTGGCGCTCGAGCGCCCCGACCTCGCCGCAGCAGTCGACTGGATCAGCCGGCACGCCGGCGTCGCCTACCTCGCGCACCCGAACTGGACCGGAGCCGCGACGAGCGGGCTCGAGCTGCCCGGCGGGCTCGCCGGCATCGAGGTCTACAACGCGGGCTGCGAGCTCGAGGTCGCCCGCGGACTCTCCTCCGTTCACTGGGACGACATCCTCGAGACCGGGCGCGCCTGCTTCGGCATCGCCGCCGACGACTCGCATCACCCCGGCTTCGACAGCGACCTGGCCTGGGTCTGGCTGCGGGCGCCCGGGCGCTCGCAGCCGGCGGTGCTCGAGGCGCTCTCGACGGGCTGCTTCTACGCCTCCACCGGTCCGCTGATCTCCGACGCGCGGCTCGTGAACGGCGCCGTCGAGGTCCGCTGCAGCCCCTGCCGGTCGGTCACGCTCTGCGCCGGCAGCGAACGGGGATCGGCGGTCAATGCCGGCCGGCTCGGGTATCGCTACGGCGGCGAGGTCGTCTCGGCGACCGAGGATGGCGCGATCACCGCAGCGCGACTCGAGCGTCCGCGCGGTGCGCCTTTCGGACGGGTCGAGGTCGTCGATCTGCAGGGTCGGAAGGCGTGGACGAACCCGCTCTGGGTCTAGCGTCGCGGGAGCGCGCGCTGGCCGAGCTCGGCGAGCGGCGCTTCGACCTGCTCGTCGTCGGCGGCGGGATCGTCGGGGCCGGAGTCGCCGAAGCAGCAACCGCCCACGGGCTCGCCGTCGCGCTGGTCGACCGCGGCGATTTCGGCGGCGGGACGTCGAGCGCATCGTCGAAGCTCATCCACGGCGGCCTCCGCTACCTGCGGCTCGGCGACGTCGGCCTCGTCCGCGAGGCGCACCACGAGCGCCGGGCGCTGACCCGCGTCGTCGCCCCGCACCTCGTCCACCGCCTCCCCTTCCTCGTCCCGCTCTACGAGGGAGGCCCGTACCGGCCGTGGTTCGTCCAGAGCGGCATCCTGATCTACTCGACCCTCGCGCGGGGCCGGCTGAACGGCCTCGTCGACGGCGACCGGGCGCGGGGGATGGTGCCCGAGCTCCGCGCCGACGGGCTGCGTTCGTGCGCCCTGTACGCGGACGCGTGGACGAACGACGCCAGGCTGACCCTCGCCAACGTCCGCGCCGCTCGATCGGCCGGCGCGACCGTCCTCAACTACGCCGAGGTGGTCGCGCTTCGCGGAGCGGAGGGCGCGGAGGTCGAGGCGGACGGACGGACGGTGCCCGTGCGGGCGCGGGCGGTCGTGAACGCGAGCGGGCCGTGGGTCGACCACGTGCGCCGGCTCGAGGATCCGGCCGCGAGGCGCTCGGTGCGTCTCAGCAAGGGGGCCCACGTCCTCGTCGATCCGGGGGAGCCGTGGTCCGGCGCGCTCACGATCCCGCACGACAAGGTGCGGGTGACCTTCGCCGTCCCCTGGCACGGCATGCTCCTGCTGGGAACGACCGACACGCTCCACGAGGGCGAGCCCGACGGCGTGCGCTGCGAGGAGGAGGACGTCGAGCAGGTGCTCCGCGAGGCCTCGCTCGCGCTCGACCCCGCGCTCGTCAGCCGCGACCGGGTGCGGGCCGTCTTCGCGGGGCTGCGCGTGCTGCCGGGCGGCGACGGAGACACGGCCTCGGCCCGGCGCGAGACGGTCTACTCGCGCGGCCCGCACGGGATGCTCAGCGTCGCCGGCGGCAAGCTGACGACGTACCGCCGCATCGCGCTCGACGTCCTCGTGCGCCTGCAGGCGGACCTCGGCCTGCACCGGCTCGACCGGCGGCCCCGCCCGCTTCCGGGAGCCGACGGCCTCGATCGAGTCGCGCTGCCCTTCGACCTGCCCCCGCCGACGCGCACCCACCTTCTGAACCTCTACGGCTCGCTCGCTCCGGAGGTGCTCGCGCCGGCGGCCGACGACCCCTCCCTGCTCGAGCCGCTGCGGCCCGACGGGCCCGACCTCGCCGCCCAGGCCGTCTACGCCCGGACGCACGAATGGGCGGTCTCGGTCGACGACGTCCTCCGTCGCCGGACGACGGTGTGGCTCCGGGGCGAGAGCCCCGAGGCGCGCGATCGGGTCGCCCGGCTCCTCGGCGAGCCGGTCGAGAGCACCACGTGACGGATAGCGGAGCGGCGCAGGAGTCGAACCTACCCAGCCTGGGGTTACCAGACCTGACCGGTTTTGAAGGTCTCCCGGGTAAGCGCCATTTGGGTACAGGAGCGGGGTTTCGGCCCCGCTCCGGCCCCCTCAGATGTGCTCAGGTGCGCTGAGGTCGGTACCAAGTTCGGTACCAGGTCGCCTCCTGCCGAAACTCGCGCTCCGCGCACTCGGTCAGAACGTGACGCCTGGGCGGGATCGTCAGCGGGGAGGGGACGCCACCCGTCGGCGTCGGGTGGGCTGGTCGCTCTGCACTCGGCGCAGGTGAGCGGCTGCTCGTCCTCGGTGTCAGCCACGCGGTCTGAGGCTACTCCGGCTGGTGAGGTGGTGGGGGGCGGCGCTACGGCCGCCCCCACTCCGCTTAGCGCCTTCCGGCTAGCAGCCGACCGTCTTCTCGATGTTCATCGCCTGCGCCGTCAGCGAGGCCGCCTGGGACTGGCTGATCTGCTTGTTCGCCGCCATCGCGTTGATCTGCTTGATGAACGCTTTCAACTCCGAGCAGGCACCCGCCTTGTCGTTCCCGGCGACGTAGCCCTGGATCTTCTTCACCTCGTTCGCCAGGTTCTTGTCCTGCCCGACCCCGGTCACCGCCGCCTTCAACGCGGACAGCTGGTCGCTCGCGCTGGTGTAGGTGACCGTGACAAGACCGTTGCCGCTCTGCACCCCGTCGGTGACGGTGACGTTGCTGATACCAGCGGGTGGGCTGGCCGGGTTGGGGTAGTCGGAGCCGCCACCGCCGCCCGTACCGAGGTCCGCAGGACCGCCGATCGCGCCTGCACCGCCGCCGTAGTAGCCGCCGCCGCCCGCACCCATAAAGGTGATCCCGTTTCCACCTGCGCCACCGGCGGCATCACCGGCCGACCCGGACTGGCACGCAAGTGGGCCGCTGCCGGCAGCGCCCGGGCCGAGCAGCGTCCCCGCACCACCCCCGGAACAAGTGATCGAAGGCCCCCCGAACTCGCTCGTCAAAGAGGGGGCGGTCGCGGCGCTGTCGCCGCCGTCGCCCGGCTGCGGGGAAGGATCGAAGGTACCGATCCCGCCGCCGCCGCCGCCGCCGGCAACAAGCAGCCGGTCGGCGAGCCCGTCACTGGCGCTGCGCACGTCGCTCGCGCCACCGCCCGCACCGCCCAGCACGAACGAGCAACCGCTGCAGGTGATCGTGTTGGTTCCGCCGCCGTTGAAGCCGCCCGCCGCGGTCAAGGTGCCGTCGAACGGTCCCGGCTCGCCGAGGCCGTCTGCGCCCTGACCGCCGACACGCAGGTAGAGCGTCGCACCCGGCGTCAGCGTCAGCGTCGCCTGCACATGCCCGCCCAGACCGCCAGACCCACCGGGGACGGCCACGTAGCTCCCGCCCGCGCCCCCGTACACATCGAACACGGCCGAAGTCACACCGGCAGGAACCGTCCACGCCTCTCGCGCTCCCGTGTAACTGAACGTGCAGGTCGTCTTCCCCGTCCCCGCATTGAACGAGCACCCACCCGACGGGGTCGCCCCCGACGCCCCCGTCAACGACAGCCCCGCGACCACCGAGACCACCAACACGACGAACAGGCCGACCAGCCTCGGCCGCACCCGGACACCTGTCGTCACCGCGCTCGCCTCCCTTTTGCCTGCCAAAGCTCAAAAGAATCATGACCCGCCGGTCGGCGGAGACTACGCCGCTGCCGAAGGGCTGTCTACCGAGGGCTACTTGTTGATCGTCTAAGCCCGATCGGGAGCAAGCCGCAGAACCCTTGCCCGGAACTCCTCCGCCGCCGCCTCCGCGTCGGCCAGGTCGCCGCCTTGCCCCATCCCCGCTCGGCTAGGAGCCTGGAGGCCTCCAGCCGGTCCGAGTCCCGGCGCAGCGGATCCTGAGCGATCGACCACCACAGCTCTGCCAAGGCCATCCCGTCCTCGCCGACCAGCTCGCGGGTGGCACGGGCCAGGCCACGAGGACGGCCGCCGGGGTTGCCGGACTGGCCGGGCCGGAAAGGGCGGCCGATCTTCCCGGCTGATCCGCTGCTGTTCTGAGCAGCGCTCACGCTTGCATTGTCGCAGCCGGTATCGAGTTCTGGATCTTGCGCGTGAGAGAACCGCGGGCTCGTCGCGATGGGCACCGGCCTCCGCCGAGGTGAACTACAGGGCATCCGCTGGCGCAACGTCCATCTCGCCGACCCCGAGGGTGCGTTCCTGCGCGTCTCTGAAACGTGGGTCCGTTACTGCACCGACACGCCGAAGTCGCAGGCAGGGGAACGGACGATCGCCCTGGGGCAGCGGATCGCCTCTGAGCTGTTCGAACACCGGGCACGCACGAGATTCGGGGGCGACGACGAGCGGGTCTTCTGCTCTCCCACTCGCGGGAGCGCGTTCGACGTGCAGCGCTACACCGAGACGTTCCGGGACGCGCTCAGCAAGGCCGCGATCACCGACTATCTGCGGCCGTTCCACGACCTCCGGCACTCCTCGATCACCAACGCGGCCGCTGCCGGGACGCCACCGGCCGCGTTGATGGCGCGTGCCGGTCACTCGTCCTTCACGACCACGCGGGGCTACATCGACCTCGCGGGGGAGACCTTCCGTGAGGAGGCCGATCGACTCGAACAGCGCTTGTGGGGCAAAACCGGTACCAAAAACCGGTACCAAGACGCCCATCCCTCGACCGAGGCGACAACAAGCCCGGTAGCCGAGCCGGTGGGAGAAACCGCTTAGGCGCAGGGCCTTCGCTGGTCTACGGAGCGGCGCAGGAGTCGAACCTACCCAGCCTGGGGTTACCAGACCTGACCGGTTTTGAAGACCGGCTGCGGCACCGGCCGCCGCCGCTCCGTCCGCAAGCCTAGCCGTGGCCATGTGAGACATCATGACATCAAAGCTCCTGATGCTATGATGCTCACATGCGGACCACGCTCACCCTCGACGAGGACGTCGCCGCGCAGCTGAAGGCGATCGCCCGCCAGCGCGGGATCTCCTTCAAGGAGGCGGTCAACAGCGTCCTGCGCACAGGCTTCGCGCGCGAGCGGCGGCCGAACCGGTTCCGGCAGCGCACGCACCGGATGGGGTTGCGCGGCGGCGTCGACCTCGACCGTGCGCTCCGGCTCGCGGCCACGCTCGACGACGAGGAGACGGTCCGCAAGCTCGAGCTCCGCAAGTGACGCTCAGCGACGTCAACCTCCTTCTCTACGCCGTCGATTCCACCTCGCCCCGCCACGAGGCGGCCCGTCGCTGGCTCGAGGAGCGGCTCTCCGGCACCGAGACGTTCGGCTTCGCGTGGACGGTGCTGCTCGCGTTCGTCCGGCTGAGCACACACCGATCCGTGTTCGAGCGGCCGCTGACGCTGGCGCAGGCGTTCGACCTCGTCGATGAGTGGCTCGCGCAGCCGTCCGCAGCCGTCCTCCACCCCACCGACCGCCACGCAGCCGTCGTCCGCGAGCTGCTCGAGCCGGTCGGCGCCGCCGGCAACCTCGTCGTCGACGCGCACCTGGCCGCGCTCGCGATCGAGCACGGCGCGACGCTCGCCTCCTCGGACCGAGACTTCGGCCGGTTCCCGCGGCTCGCCTGGGTCGACCCGCTCT
>Ga0335085_10015505_pt1 | contig 11051 bp, 9 predicted proteins | sample Lox_Sample_45_FD_206712 | JGI IMG/M metagenome (GOLD analysis project Ga0335085, IMG submission 206712) | Soil microbial communities from Loxahatchee National Wildlife Refuge, Florida, United States - Lox_Sample_4.5 | ecosystem: Environmental > Terrestrial > Soil > Wetlands | place: USA: Florida... | reverse complement strand
GAAGTCGTCCAGCCAGCCCGACGTGTCGCGGTGGACGTCCCACTGGTAGAGGACCTGGACGGCCAGCTCGCGTCCCTTGCGGCGGAGGCTCATCGTGCCCTCTTGCGGGCGGCATGCCGTGCCGGCCCGGGAAGTTTTGCCAGGCGCTTCATGAGAGTGGCCATTTCGATGGCTGACACCGCGGCCTCATGCCCCCTGTTGACTCGGCCTTTGCCCGAGCGTGCATCCGCCTGTTCATCGGTATTGGCGGTCAGCACGCCGAAGATGATCGGAAGCCCGCAGTCGTACGAGGCCCGCGCAATGCCGCGGCTGACTTCGGCGCTGATATAGTCAAAATGGGGCGTCTCTCCGCGGATCACCGCGCCAAGGCAGATCAGGGCGTCATACCGGCGCGAGCGCGCCAGCTTGGACGCCACCAAGGGAATCTCGAACGCGCCCGGCACAGTGACCACGTCGATCGCCTCGTCGCGGGCCCCGCCCGCCCGCAAGGCGTCGAGTGCGCCTTCCAGGAGCCGCTTCGTGACGTCCTCGTTGAACCGGCTGCGGATGATCGCGAACCGTAACCCTGCGGCGGCGCCTGCGCCTTCAATCACCGTGGGCACGTCAAACCTTGTCCAGGAGATGACCCAGCTTGGCCTTCTTCGTCTGCAGATAACGAATGTTCGTGGATTGGGGAGAAATCTCGATCGGCACGCGCTCGACCACCTTGAGCCCGTACCCTTCCACGCCGACGATTTTCCTGGGGTTGTTGGTGATGAGACGGATTTTGTGCAACCCCAATCCCACCAGAATCTGCGCGCCGACTCCGTAGTCGCGAAGGTCCGGCTTGAAGCCCAAGGCGAGGTTGGCTTCGACGGTGTCCTGGCCCTCGTCCTGGAGCTTGTAGGCCCGCAGCTTGTTCACAAGCCCGATGCCCCGTCCCTCCTGGTTCAGGTACAGGAGCACGCCCTGCCCGGCCTTGTCGATCATCTGCATGGCCCGGTGGAGTTGCTCGCGGCAGTCACAGCGGAGCGATCCGAGAACGTCGGACGTGAGGCACCCGGAGTGAACGCGGACGAGGACCTCGTCGTTCAGTTTGATGGCGCCCTTGACCAGCGCGACGTGAGCCCCGTGGTCCAGCTCGTTCTCGAAGACGTGCGCCCTGAACTCTCCGAAGATCGTCGGCAGTGTCGCCTGCGCCATTTCGCGGACGAAGGTCTCCCGCTGCATGCGGTACTCGATCAGGTCTTTGATCGTGGCCAGCTTCAGGTTGTGGCGGCGGGCGATTTCCTGAAGCTGCGGCACCCGGGCCATGGTGCCGTCCTCATTCATGATCTCGCAGAGCACCCCGGCCGGTTGCAGGCCCGCAAGACGGGACAGGTCCACCGACCCTTCGGTCTGACCGGCGCGCTTGAGCACGCCTCCCTTATCGGCCCTGAGCGGAAAAATATGGCCCGGCCTGGCCAGGTCGGACGGTTTGGTCTTGGGGTCGATGGCCGTCAGGATCGTGAGCGCCCGGTCCTTGGCCGAGATGCCCGTGGTGATCCCGCGGCGCGCGTCGATCGAAACCGTAAAGGCGGTGCCGAAGGCGGCCGTGTTTTCGGTGACCATCGGCGGCAACTGGAGTTCCTCCACCCGCTCGGGGGTCAGGGCGACGCAGATAAGGCCGCGCCCGTGGGTGGCCATGAAATTGACGGCCTCCGGGGTGACCTTCTCGGCCGCCATCACGAAGTCGCCTTCGTTCTCGCGGTCTTCGTCATCCACCAGGATGACCATGCGGCCCTTTTTGATGTCCGCAATCGCGCTTTGAATGGAGTCGAACTTCATGGCAATAGTGTACTCTTTTTGCCGCTGATTTTAAAGAAAGAACCGCGCTTCTGTTACGCGCGACTGAAGCTCGTGCGCCAAAAGATCATCATCACCGGCACGATCAGGACGCAGACCGCGGCAAAGGCGACAAAGCCGGTCGCGTAGGTGCCGGTGATGTCCCGGAACAGGCCTAAGGCGGAGGGCAACAGGAACCCTCCGAGGCCGCCGGCCGCGCCGACCAGCCCGGAGATGGCACCGATCTCTTGCCGGAACCGCTGAGGCACGACCTGAAAGATCACCCCATTCCCCATGCCCAGGCAGGCCATGGCCAGAAAGACCGAAAGGCGAGCGACCGGCAGGGAGAACAGCAAGGCGGCCGCGCCGATGAAGGTTGCGATCAACGGATATAAAAAGGAGAGCACGCGGAGCCCGCCGAGGCGGTCGGCAATGAAGCCGCCCACCGGCCGGGAGAAACTGCCGGCCAAGGCGCACGCGGCCGCCGTCCACCCCGCCTCGATTCGCGAAAGCTGGTACTGGTCGAAGAAAAAGATGCTGAGGTAGCTGCTGAGACCGACGAAGCCGCCGAACGTGATGGCATAGAGCAGGCAAAACCAGTAGGCATCGGGCTCGCGCAGGAGGCGGCGGAAGTCCAGGCGATGGTCGGTCGCGCCGTCCTGCGGCGCATGGTCCTTCGCCAACAGCCAGTACGCCCCGGCGGTCAGGAATACGAACGGGATCATGACCCCGAACACCGCATGCCATCCGAGCTTGACGGCCAGGAGCGGCGCCAGGGCGATGCTGATGATCGCGCCGCTGTTGCCCGATCCCGCCACACCCATTGCCAGACCTTGGTGCGCCAGCGGGTATGCGCGGCTGGCCAGGGGGAGTGACACGGCAAAGCTGGCGCCCGCGATTCCTAGAAGCAGGGCCACCCCGATCATCTGAAAGAACGTCTCAGCGGCCAGCCACGCCCAGGCTAGGGGGACCGACACCACGAGAAGACTGACGAAACCGGTCCGGCGTGGTCCGAATTGATCCGAGAGGATCCCGATTCCGATCCGGAACAGCGACCCCCCAAGCAGCGGGATCGCCACCATAAACCCCTTCTGGGTGGCGGTCAGATCGAAGTCTTCGGCGATAAAGACACCCAGCGCGCCGACGAGCAGCCAAACCATGAAGCTGACTTCAAAATGAAGCCAGGCGGCCAGCAGTGAGGGCCAGTGGCCGCTCCGGAGCGCGTTCAGAAGTGGCACGGAAGGGTTATACCGTACCGTTATATCTTCCGCAAGACACCGAGTTCTTTGGTATTGCCGGAATGTTCGATATAATGAAAGCGTGCCATTGGAAGGAACGCGTCATGGGTGACCGGCCGAAGAAAACGCCAAAGGTTTCGGAGCCCGAGGTTCTCGAAGACGACGCCGACCTGGTCGAAGACCTGCTTCCCGCCGACGCGGACGAGGCGGTTGTGGAGGATCTGGACGCGGCCGACTTCGTGACCCCAGAGACCGCCGTCGAGCCTCCCGATACCGCCCTGGTTCCGTCCGATCCGTTGCAGCGGTACCTGGCCGAGGTCCGCCGGCACCCCTTCCTGTCCAAGGAAGAAGAACTGCATCTCTTTCACGACTTTCAGGCCACCGGCAACCGTGACTCGGCGGTCAGATTGATCCTCTCCAACCTGCGCGTTTCCGTGTCCATTGCGGCCGAATACCTGCATTCCGGCGCCGACTATCTGGATCTGATCCAGGAAGGCAACGTCGGGCTGATGCAGGCGATCAAAAAATTCGATCCTGCGAAAGGCGCCCGCTTTCACTCGTACGCCGCCTGGTGGGTGCGGGCCTACATCCTGCGGTACCTGCTCAACACCTACCGGATGGTCAAGATCGGCACGACCCAGGATCAGCGCAAGCTGTTCTATAACCTTAACAAGGAAAAACGCAAACTGGAGCGCGAAGGGTTCGCTCCGGACACGAAACTGCTGGCCGACCGCCTGAACGTCCGCGAGCGCGACGTGATCGAAATGGGCCAGCGCCTCGGCAGCTGGGATCTCTCCCTCGATGCGCCGATCGGGCCCGAGCAGGAGGGGACATTGCTGGACGTCTTGCCCTCGCAGACCACGCCGGCGGACGAAAGCCTGGCGAATGCCGAACTGCGCGAGTTGTTCCGGAAAAAACTGGCGGAGTTCGCCGCCACCCTTGATGATCGGTACGCCGACATCCTCCGCAACCGTATTCTCTCGGACACGCCTCTCACGTTGGACGACATCGGCAAGAAGTACGCGATCTCGCGCGAACGCGCTCGCCAACTGGAGGAGAAGATCATCAAACGGTTGCGGGAGTTCATGAAGAAAGAGGTCAAGGACTTTGAGCTGCTGAAGCCGTAACGAACGACGGGAAACTCGTCAGACGGATGTACGCAACCAAGGAGGGCCCGCCATGAAACAGTTTGCCTTAGGGTTAGCCTTCGGTTTTTTGTTGGGGATTACGGGAGCCGGCCTCGCCGCCGTCAAGGTCGCCGGCGACGACGATTACCTGAAGGGTTGGGAGGTCGTCGTCAAGGGCAAGAAGGCCTGCACCGATCCCTACGTCCGGGTGGCGTCCAAAGAGATTGAATGCATCTAGTCGGCGGGGTCCTGCAGCAGGCGGGTGAAGACTTCGTGAACCAGGGCGGTGTGGCGCGCGTAGTCGCTCAGGAACAATTCCTGGGCCTCGGCCTCGTCTTCGTCACGGTACCCCATCCGCAGGGCGCACCGCCGGATTTCTGGAGGGTCGGCCGGCACGGTGTGTGTCTGCTGTTCCTCCACCATCTGAAGCTTGTGCTCGACGTCCCGCAGGAACCAGTACGCGTCGGTGAGGCGCCGGCGCTCCTCCGGTGCAATCAGCCGCGCGCGAAGGAGCTTCCCTAAGGCTTTGACCGTGCTACGCTCACGGATAGCCGGCATCGTCCGGCCGAAGACCGTCTGCAAGGCCTGGGTCAGGAACTCGATCTCCCGGATCCCGCCAGTCCCGAGCTTGACGTTGCGCTCGGCCTGCCCGCGCTGCGCCATTTTCTCGTCGATCATCCCCTTGATGCGCCTGACGTCGGCGAAGACCGCCGCCGGGCTCGACTTCTGGTAGATGAACGGCTGGACCATCGCCAGGAAACGCTTGCCCAGGGCCTTGTCGCCCGCGACGGGAGCGGTCTTGATCAGCGCCAGACGCTCCCAGGCCTCGCCCCGCGTCCCCCGATAGTATCGGCGGCACCGCGGCAACGATTCGACGATCCTTCCCGCTTTGCCTTCCGGGCGCAGGCGGAGGTCGACTCTGAACAGATATCCCTCGTTCGTCACATCCGAAAGCGCGGCGGTGAGTTCCTGGGCCAGCCGGCGAAAATAGCGCTCGGCCGGAATGCGCGACGCTTTGCCGCCCGTCTTCGTTCCCGCGGTCATGCCTGAATCGGCGCCGCAGATGTACAGAAGGTCCACATCGGAGCTGAAGTTCAATTCTCCCCCGCCGAGCTTGCCGAGCGCGAGCACGGCAAAGCCGCTGCGCGGCTCACCGTATTGCCGTCGGAGCGAATCACGGCACGCGGCATATGCGTGTTCGGTCAATACGGCGGCGAGCGCCGACAGCGCCGTGGTGGTTTCTTCCACCGAGGCCTTTCGCAGGAGATCACGCATGCCGATGGCCAACAGCTCCCTCCGTTTGAACCGGCGCAGGGTGTCCAGCCGTCGTGCTGGCGCGCGCACCGAGCGAAGCGTTTCGGCCAGTTCCGCCTCCAGGTTGCGCCGATTGCGTGGACGGTCCAGGATTTCCGGGCGTGTTACCCAATGCAGGTATTCCGGATTCCGAATGAGGATCTGGGAAAGGAACGGGCTGGAGCCGAATACGGTGGCCAGCACATGCATTGTGGCGGGAGAAGCCTCCAGGTGAGAAAGGAGCGCGTTCGTGCTGCCCCCGGCCTTGGCGAATCGCTCAAAATAGTCCAGCGCCTGGTCCGGGTCAGCCGAGTCCGCCAGATGATCCAGCAGGATGTCCAAAAGGCCAGCCAGATGCCGGCGAGTCACCGGGTCCTCCGCCATGGCCTGCAGGTTGGCGTCCGCCCGCCGGCAGTCCTGAAATCCGTACGGCGTGAGAATGGCGTTCACCTCGGCATCGGTCAGGCGAGGCGCAAGCAGCAGGTCCGTGGGATGCGTCGCAGCCATGAGGATGCGCATTATACCCGATAGCGGAACTTGCGGCACGCGGGTGTGGATAGGTTATAGTGAGCGGGCATGACACCTCGCGCGCTTCAGCCGATTCTCCTGTCTCGATTCCCCGATCTCCCTCCTGAAATCGTTCAGGCGTACTGCCACGCCATTCCCCCTGAATATGCCGCCGACTGTTCACCGGAGGATATCGCGCGCCACATCCGCTTGACCGAAGAAATAAACGGCACTCCGATTCGGGTCCGCATTTCCGATTTGGGACTCGAGCACCATGAGGTGGTCATCGCAACCAGGGATTATTTTTCCGAGTTTGCGGTCATCACCGGGCTCCTGGCGGCCTTCGGGCTCGATATCCAAGACGGAACCATCACGACGTTCGTTCCGAAAAGGCCCACGGCCCCGGCTCGACCGATGCTTCCTGCGGGACGACGCCGATTCGCTTTGAACTTGACCGCGGGAGGGCCTCGCATCCTGGACGTCTTCCGTGTGCGTGCTCTCCCCGCTCACCGCTTTACGCCATCACGTCAGGATCAATTCCGCACCGAGCTCGAGATGCTGGTCGGCCTCCTGGCCCAAAACCAGTACCAGGAGGCACGCGCGCATGTAAACCGCAGACTGACGGAGGTCCTGTCTTCCTCGCCCGCATCACCCGCGCGGCTACAGGCGATCGACATCCGGTTCGAGAACCGTCCCTCGCTGGACTGGACGGTGATGGACATCCAGGCGCCCGACACGCCCGGTTTTCTCTATGCGTTTTCCAATGCCCTGGCCATGCGCGGCATGACCATTCATTCGGCCCTGATCCGGACCATCGGCCGCACCGTGCAGGATCGATTTGGGGTCACCGATCGCCACGGACGCAAGATCGTCGGCGCGCACGCGCAGGCCAGCCTGAGGATCACCGCCGTCCTGATCAAACAGTTCACACAGTGCCTGTCTGCCGCTCCCGATCCGGCCAAGGCGCTGGCCCATTTCGATCGCCTGCTGGATCAGATCCTCGCCCAGGCTCCCAAGACCCGGCTCCCGGCCTTTCTGCAGGAACGGACGACGCTGGACCTTCTCGCACGCGTGTTCGGCACCAGCGACTTTCTCTGGGAGGACTTCCTGCGAATCCATCTCGAGAGCCTTCTCCCCGTCCTGCAGGAGTTTAAGAAGACATCCCCGATCAAGGGCAGAACAGGCCTGGCGCGCCTCCTGCGCCGGAGAATGGCCGGGGCCGACACGCATGAAGGCCGGAAGCAGATCATGAATAGCGTGAAGGACCGGGAACTGTTCCGCATCGATATGCGGCATCTGCTCGATCCGCGCGCGCGACTGGAACCCTTTTCGCTGGCATTGACGGACCTGGCCGAGGCCGTCCTAGCCGAATCGTTTCGGGCCTGTCAGACCCATCTTGCGGAAAGATTCGGTGCGCCGCGGCTGGCTGACGGAGAACCCTGCGGGTTCGCCATCTTCGGCCTCGGCAAGTTCGGCGGCAGGGAAATGGGCTATGCCTCGGATATCGAAGTCCTCTTCGCCTACGACGGCGAAGGCCGAACGGACGGCCGGGAGTCGGTCGGCAACGGCGAATACTTCGAGCATCTGTGCCAGGAGATCATAGGTTTCATTGAGTCCAAGGAAGAAGGCATCTTTCACCTCGACGTGCGGCTCCGGCCCTATGGGCGGGAAAGCATGCTGGCCAACTCCTTGGATGAGCTGGAACGGTACTACCGTCCCGACGGCCCGGCCGCGCCGTTCGAGCGCCAGGCCCTGATCAAGCTGAGAGCGGTGGACTGGAGCCGGATGCTGGGCGGCAAGGTGGAGCGGTTACGGGACCGGTTCGTCTACAGCGGCGCTCCGTGGGACCTGAACGCGGCATTGGAGCTCCGCCGCCGGCAGATCCGTGAGCTGGTCGCGCCGGGGACTGTCAATGTGAAGCAGAGTCCCGGCGGGATCATCGATATCGAATACGCGGTGCAATATCTCCAGATCATGCACGGGGGCAAACATCCGGCCCTGCGGACGCCCTCCACGCTCGCCGCCTTGGACGCGTTGCGCCGGCGCCGGCTCCTGCCCCGGACGGAGGAAACGGCATTACGTCGGGCGTACTGCTTTCTCCGAAGGCTGATTGACGCCCTCCGGATTGTGCGCGGCAACGCGCGGGATCTCGTCCTGCCGGTCGTTGGCTCCGAGGAGTTCACATTCCTCGCTCGTCGCATGGGCTATCACGCGCCTCAATGGAAAACGGCGGCGGCCCACCTGCAGCGCGACATCGATCGACACATGGTCCGCACCCATAAATTTTTTACGGCGCGGTTTGAGGGGAAAGGGTAGTCAGTGCGGTTTTCTGTGCCGGCGGCTTCATCACCGCCTTGCCCCGCGTCCTGTGCAGCTTGTCGCGGGAATGATAGGGCACGAGTCCTTCGAGCACCGATGCCAACTTTTCGCAGGGGACGTCTTCCATGATTTTCACCGCGAGCTTCGGGTCGGGGCCGGAACGCCCGCCGACGTAGACGTCTACCGCATCCACCACCTGCCCATCGACTCGCGCTTTTTTCCCCAACAGCCCCAGGTCCGCCACCAGGTGGTTTCCGCAGCCGGCGGGGCACCCCGACCAGTGCATGGTGAGCGGTTTCACTCCCTGCAGGGTGCGCTCCAGGTGCTTGGCGACTTCCAACGCGCGTGTCTTGGTCTCGATCACGGCCAGGTTGCAGTAATCGTTGCCGACGCAGCTGACGAGTCCTTTGAAGACTTCCGACGCGTTGTAGGGCAACTCCCGCAACAGAGGCTCGTCAAGCAGGCTCGAGAGCCGCTTGTCCGGGACATTCGGAACGATGAGCGCCTGGGCCGGGCTGATCCTGATCTCTCCCGTCCCGTACCGCTCGGCGAGCGCCGCCACGCCGAGCAAGGCCTCGGCCGTGATCCGGCCGACCGCCACCTTCAGGCCGACATAGTTCAGGCTCGGCTGCTTCTGCCGGAAGATCCCGGCATGGTCGCTTTTCACGGATTTGCGCGCGTCGGCTCCGGCTCGTGCCAGGTCATGCGTAAGCCGCGCCTCGAGTTCCGCGCGGAATTTTTCCTCGCCCCATTCGTCAAGCAGGAACGCCAGCCGGTTCTGCGTGCGCAACTCCCGGTTCCCATGATCCCGGTAGAGCAGCACGATGCCGGCGCACACTTCCGTCACTTCGTCCGGCCTGACGAATACGTCCAGCGGAGTGGCGATGCGAAAGCCGCCCGACCCCAATTTCCCGCCGGCCAGCACGTTGAAACCGAGCCGTGGCGAGCCACCGTCGTCGCGGATTGCCGGAACCAGCGCCAGATCTTGTGTCTCCATATGCAGGCAATTGTCCGGACAGCCGGAAATGGCCACGTTGAACTTTCGAGGCAAGTTGCTGAACGCCCGGTTGCCGACCACGTGGTCCGTGAACGCCTTGACCAGCGGCGTCGCATCCAGCACCTCGTTCGGGTTGAGCCCGGCCACCGGGCACCCCATCACATTGCGAATGTTGTCCATGCCGGTCTGCATCGTCGTGAGCCCCACGGCCTCCAATTGCTCGAAGACGGCCGGCACGGATTCGATCCGGACGTGGCGCAGCTGGACCTGCTGCCGCGTCGTCAGATCGAGCAGGCCGTTCCCATAGTCACGGGCCGTTGCGGCCAGAGCCCTGAGTTGATAGGACGACGTGTGCCCGTTCGGAATGCGGACCCTGATCATGAAGTGCCCCGGCGTGGGGTTCCGCAGAAAAATCCCATACCACTTGAGCCTTTGGACGTCGTCCTCCGTGATCGACTCCCAGCCTTCACGGGCGTAGCGCGCGATGGACTCCCGAACGTCGAGCCCATCGCGCTCCGCCTTCAGCGCTTCGATTTTATTCATGATGGCTGCTCCCGTTCGATCAAGGCCGGCATTTTCTTTGCTCCGAGCGCCTGGGGCTCTCCCGCCCGCCTGACGGGGCTCGCGATCCAGTACAGGCCACCGACGAAAACCCCTCCACCGACGATGTTGCCTAGAATCACCCAGGTCTGATTCCAGGCGAATCCCGTCCAAGAGACTCCTGCCTCATGGGGAAGGAACAGCGCCAACCCCAAGAGGGACTGATTGGCGATGCTGTGCTCGAACCCGCTCCCGATGAAGGCGAAGAGGCACCAGAAAATCAGAAGGATTTTTGCGGTATCGCTCGTCGTGCGGCTTGCGGTCCACACCGCCAGGCACACCAGCCAGTTGCAGAGGATGCCGCGCAGGAACAGTTCCCAGGCCGGCAGCGACATTTTGATGCCGGCTACTTTCTGGAGCAACACCGCCTGCGGCGCGGCGGAGACCACGCCGGACTGCGCCACCAGCCACGCCACGCCGAGCGAGCCGATCAAGTTTCCGGTCAGCGACCACAGGAACAGCGCGCCGACTTGGCTCCAGGTAATCTCTCCGGCCAGCGCGCCCACCACCCCGACCATGTTGTTTCCCGTGAAGAGCTCGGAGCCGGCGAACACCACCAGCGTGAGCGCAATGCCGAACGACACGCCCATGACCAACTTCAGCGCCGCCGACCCTACCGCCGCAAAGGGCGCGCCGATGCTGAAGATCAAGGTAATGCCGAACCCCAGGTAGACTCCGGCCAAGGCTGCCAGGACGACATAGCCCAGCGGCGAGTTTTCAAGGTACGCGACCTTTCTGGCCGAGGCCTCGACCACCCTCTCCACGTCTGTGCTGTACATGATGTTCTCCTTATTCCGTGTAAAACAAAATGGGCGCCAATCCACAATGGACTGGCGCCCTTGCCAGAGATGCCTTTTGAGGGTCTCCCTCGACCCTGTTTCCCCGGTTCCAGCTTGTGGGCGCGTCGGTGAACCCACAATTCCTGGGAGGGACGACCTCGGTTATGATCCGCGCTGTATCCTACCGGCTAGAGTGCCAGGTCCCCCTCCTCGCCCGTGCGGATCCGGATGACTTCGTCCAGGCTGCTGACAAAAATCTTGCCGTCACCCGTACTGCCGGTCCTGGTGATCCGGATGATCGTTTCCACGACCCTGTCCTTGAGCGCATCGGGAACAATCACCTTGATCTCGGTCTTGGGTATGAACTCCAACATGTACTCGGCACCGC
>Ga0335085_10015504_pt1 | contig 11052 bp, 5 predicted proteins | sample Lox_Sample_45_FD_206712 | JGI IMG/M metagenome (GOLD analysis project Ga0335085, IMG submission 206712) | Soil microbial communities from Loxahatchee National Wildlife Refuge, Florida, United States - Lox_Sample_4.5 | ecosystem: Environmental > Terrestrial > Soil > Wetlands | place: USA: Florida... | reverse complement strand
GATCCGGGTCGTCAACTACGGCTGCCCGGGCGAGTCGACCGTGACGTTCGTCGCCGGCGGCTGCCCCTGGCTCGCCGGCGGCAAAAAGCTCCACGACGCCTTCAAGGGCTCGCAGCAGCGCGCCGCGCTCGCCTTCCTCGCCACCCATCGCGGCCGCGTCAGCCCGATCACGCTGACCCTGGCCGGGAACGACGTCGCCGCCCTCTCGGATGCCTGCAAGGACGACCTCGCCTGCGTCCAGGCGCGTGCTCCGAAGGCCCTGGCGGCGTTCGCCGCCAGGCTGAGCTCGATCCTCGGCCGGCTCCGCGCGGCCGCGCCGACGGCGGAGATCATCGTCACCGGCGCCTGGAACGAGAACGTCGACGCCCTCGCCGCGACCGACCCGCTCTACCGCGCGCTGAACGCAGCCGTCGCCAAGGCGGCGGCGGGCGCGAAGGCGCGCTTCGCCGACATGGCGCCGATCTTCAACCCGGCGGGAGGCGTGGCCAGGGAGAAGGCGCGCGTCTGCGCCCTCACGTTCGTCTGCTCACGCGACGACGCCCATCCCACGAACGCCGGTTACAAGGCGATGGCCGGCGCCGTCCTGACCGCGTCCGGGTACCCGACCCGCTAGCCGGTGAGCCAGCGGTCGACCTCGAGGGCGCACTGCCGGCCCTCGTTGATCGCCCACACGACGAGCGACTGGCCCCGGCGCGCGTCGCCGGCGGCGAACACGCCCTCGGCCGAGGTCGCGAACGCCGGCGCGTCGGCGTTGCTGCGCGCGTCGCGGGCGACGCCGAGCTGGTCGAGCAACTCCTGCTCCGGGCCGAGGAAGCCCATCGCCAGGAGCACGAGCTGTGCCGGATGGGTCTCCTCGGTGTCCGGGAGCGTCTCGAACGGCGGCACGCCGGTGTTCTGCGACCAGTGGATCTGCTCGACGTGGCCGTTCTGCCCGGAGAGCTCCGTCGTCGAGATCGCGAAGTCGCGCTCGCCGCCCTCCTTCAGCGCGTACGAGGTGCGGAGCTTCATCGGCCACTGCGGCCAGGGCGTGAGGTCGTCGGGCCGATGCGGCGGCGGCTCGCCGACGAGCTCGATCTGCGTCACCGACGCGGCGCCCTCCCGGTGCGCGTTGCCGACGCAGTCGGCGCCGGTGTCGCCGCCGCCGATCACGATCACGTGCTTCCCGGCCGCCGAGATCGGCCGCTCGGGCGCCGGGGCTCCGGCCACGGCCCGGTTGCGCTCGTAGAGGTACTCCATCGCGAAGTGCACGCCCCCGAGCTCGCGGCCGGGGACGGGCAGGTCGCGGGGGACGCGGGCGCCGGTGGCGACGACGACCGCGTCGTGCTGCGCGCGCAGCTCGGCCGCGTCGACGTCGATGCCGACGTCCACGCCGTAGCGGAAGGTCACGCCCTCGTCGGCGAGCTGGTCGAGCCGCCGCTCCACGACCCACTTCTCGATCTTGAAGTCCGGCACGCCGAAACGCACGAGCCCGCCGCCGGCCTCGTCGCGCTCGAACACCGTCACGTCGTGTCCGGCGCGGTTGAGCTGCTGCGCGCAGGCGAGGCCCGCCGGCCCCGAGCCGATCACCGCCACCGTCTTCCCGGTTCGCACCGCCGGCGGGCGGGGCTCGATCCAGCCCTCCTCCCACGCTCGGTTCACGATCGAGACCTCGACCTGCTTGATCGAGACCGCGTTCCCCTCCTCGATCTCGAGCACGCACGCCGCCTCGCACGGCGCCGGGCAGAGCCGGCCGGTGAACTCGGGGAAGTTGTTCGTCCGGTGGAGCTGGTCGATCGCCTCGCGGAAGCGGTCGCGGTAGACGAGGTCGTTCCAGTCGGGAATCAGGTTCCCGAGCGGGCACCCGCTCTGGCAGAAGGGGACGCCGCACTCCATGCAGCGCGCGCCCTGGTGCTGCAGCTCGACGAGCGGGAGGGTGCCGACGAACTCGCGGTAGTCGCCGACCCGCGTGCGCGGGTCGCGCTCGGGCGCGTCCTCGCGGCCGTACTTGAGGAACGCCCGCAGCTCGCCCATCAGACCGCGGCCCGCGCGCCCTCGGACTCGGTCGTCAGGAAGCCCTCGCCGCCGCTCGAGATCGGGTGGTCGTCGCCGGCTGCGTAGCCACCGTTGTCCATCGCCGCGAGCGCGCGCTTGTAGTCGCGCGGCATCACCTTCGCGAACTGCGGCAGGCACGACTCCCACTCGTCGAGCACGCGCGCGGCAACCGGCGAAGCGGTCAGCTCGAGATGCCGCTCGACGAGCGTCCTGATCGCCTCGACGTCGGACTCCTCCAGCTCCTCGAGCTCGACGAGCTCGGGGTTGCAGCGCGCCGGGAAGGAGCCGTCCGGGTCGAGCACGTAGGCGATCCCGCCGCTCATCCCCGCGGCGAAGTTCCGGCCGGTCGGGCCGAGCACGACGACGCGACCGCCGGTCATGTACTCGCAGCCGTGGTCGCCGACGCCCTCGACGACCGCGTTCGCGCCGGAGTTCCGGACGGCGAAGCGCTCGCCGGCAAGCCCGCGGAAGAACGCGTGGCCCGAGATCGCGCCGTAGAGGACGGTGTTGCCGATGATCACGTTCTCCTCGGCGGCGAACGTCGCAGCCTCGGGCGGCCGGACGGCGATCGTCCCGCCGGAGAGGCCCTTGCCGGTGTAGTCGTTCGTGTCGCCGTACAGCGTCAGCTCGATGCCGGGCGCGAGCCAGGCGCCGAAGGACTGCCCGGCCGAGCCGTGCAGGTCGAACCGGATCGTGCCGTCGGGCAGGCCGGTTCGCCCGTATTTCTTCGTCAGCTCGTGGGAGAGGAGACCTCCGACCGCGCGGTTGACGTTGCGGACCTCGACCGAGCCCGCGACCGGCGTCCCGTCCTCGATCGCCGCCTTGGAGCGCTCGATCAGCTCCCAGTCGAGCGCGCCCGGAAGCGGCGACGTCTGGGCCTCGGTCCGTCGGCGCGGCGCGCCGTTCGTCACCTCGGGCCTGTAGAGCACGTTCGAGAGATCGATCCCGCGCGAGCGCCAGTGCTCCATCGCCTGGTCTGCCTCGAGCAGGTCGACGCGGCCGACCAGATCCTCGAAGCGGGCGATCCCGAGCCTGGCCATGATCTGCCGCGCCTCCTCGGCGACGTAGAAGAAGAAGTTGACGACGTGCTCGGGCTGCCCCTTGAAGCGGGCGCGGAGCTCGGGATCCTGCGTCGCCACGCCGACCGGGCACGTGTTCAGGTGGCAGGCGCGCATCATGATGCAGCCGGTCGCGATCAGCGGCGCGGTCGCGAAGCCCATCTCGTCGGCGCCGAGCAGGGCGGCGATGACGACGTCGCGGCCCGTCTTCAGCTGCCCGTCGGTCTGCACCCAGATCCGCGAGCGCAGGTCGTTGAGCACCAGCGTCTGCTGGGTCTCGGCGAGGCCGATCTCCCACGGGATCCCGGCGAAGAGGATCGACGAGAGCGGCGACGCGCCCGTGCCGCCGTCGTGGCCGGAGATCAGCACGTGGTCGGCGTTCGCCTTCGCGACGCCGGCGGCGACCGTGCCGACGCCGACCTCGGCGACGAGCTTCACGGAGATGCGCGCCTCCGGGTTGGCGCAGCGGAGGTCGTAGATCAGCTGCTTCAGGTCTTCGATCGAGTAGATGTCGTGGTGCGGCGGCGGCGAGATCAGGCCGACCCCGGGCGTGGTCAGCCGGACGTTCGCGATGTAGCCGTCGACCTTGTGCCCCGGCAGCTGGCCGCCCTCGCCGGGCTTCGCCCCCTGCGCCATCTTGATCTGGAGCTCGTCCGCGTTCGTCAGGTACTCGATGTTCACGCCGAAGCGGCCGGACGCGACCTGCTTGATCGACGAGCGCCGCGAGTCGCCGTTGGCGTCGCGGACGTAGCGCGCCGGGTCCTCGCCGCCCTCGCCGGTGTTCGAGCGGCCGCCGATCCGGTTCATCGCGATCGCGAGCGTCTCGTGCGCCTCGCGCGACAGCGAGCCGAGCGACATCGCGCCGGTGACGAACCGCTTGACGATCTCCTTCGCCGGCTCGACCTCCTCGAGCGGGATGCCGCCGTCCCCCGCGAAGCGGAACTGGAGCAGGCCGCGGATCGTCCGCTTGCGCGCGCTGTCGTCGTTGACCGTCTGCGCGTACTGCTCGTACGTCTCCCAGCCGCCCTCGCGCACGGCGTGCTGGAGGAGCGCGATCGTCTCCGGGTTCCACTGGTGGTGCTCACCGCCGCGGCGCCAGGCGAACAGGCCGACGACGAGGAGCCCCTCCGGGTCGCCCGGATAGGCGCGGGCGTGGCGCGCGAGCGTCTCCTCGGCGATCGTCTCGATCCCGATCCCGCCGACGCGCGACGAGGTGCCGGTGAAGTGGCGCTCGACCAGCTCCGGGGCGAGCCCGATCGCCTCGAAGATCTGCGCGCCGCAGTAGGACGGGATCGTCGAGATACCCATCTTGGACATCGTCTTGAGCAGCGCCTTGGCGATCCCCTTCACCGCTCGCTTCTGGGCCTCCTCCCGCGTCATCCCCTCGGGGAGGTCGCCCCGGTCGACGAGCTCCGCCAGCGTCTCGAGCATCAGGTACGGATTGACCGCGGCGGCGCCGTAGCCGACGAGCACGGCGACGCTGTGCACGCTCCGCGCCTCGCCGGTCTCGAGGATCAGCCCGGCCTGGAGGCGCGTCCCCTCGCGGACGAGGTGGTGGTGGACGGCCGCCACGGCGAGCGCGGACGGGATGTGCACCCGCTCCGGCCCGACGGCCCGGTCGGAGAGGATCAGGATGTTGATGCCGTCCGCTAGCGCGGCCTCGGCCTCGCGGCAGAGGCGCTCGATCGCCGGCTCCAGCCCGGCCGGGCCCTCGGCGACGGGCCAGGTGATGTCGAGCGTGCGCGACTGGAAGACCTCGGAGTCGACCTGGCGCAGCCGCTCCAGCTCGGAGTCGAGCAGGATCGGGTTGTCGATCACGAGCTGCCGCGCGTGCTCCGGCGTCTCGTCGAGGAGGTTGCGCTCCGAGCCGACGCTCGCCTGGACGCTCATCACGACCGCCTCGCGGATCGAGTCCACCGGCGGGTTCGTCACCTGCGCGAACAGCTGCTTGAAGTACGAGTAGAGGAGCGGCTTGCGGTCGGAGAGGACGGCGAGCGGCGAGTCGTTCCCCATCGAGCCGACCGCCTCCTCGGCCTGGCGGGCGAGCGGCGCGAGGATCACCTTCATGTCCTCCTGCGAGTAGCCGAACGCGAGCTGGCGGTTGCGCAGCGACTCGGAGGGCCGCTCGGCCGGCTCGCGCTCGGGCAGGTCGGAGGAGCGGACGACCTCCTGCTCGTACCACTCCGCGTACGGCTTCCGGGTCGCGACCTCCCGCTTGATCTCCTCGTCCTCGACGATGCGGCCGCGGTCGAGGTCGACGACGAAGAGCTTCCCCGGCTGGAGGCGGCCCTTGCGGAGGACGTTCTCCGGCGGGATGTCGAGGACGCCCGTCTCGGAGGCGAGCACGACCCAGCCGTCCTTCGTCTCCAGCCAGCGGCCGGGCCGGAGCCCGTTGCGGTCGAGCGTCGCGCCGGCGACCCGTCCGTCCATGAAGGCGATCGCCGCCGGCCCGTCCCACGCCTCCATCAGGCACTGGTGGTACGCGTAGAACCCCTTCAGGTAGTCGGGCAGGTCGTCCCGGCCCTGGTACGCCTCGGGGATCATCATCATGATCGCGTGCGGAAGCGTTCGGCCCGCGAGCGCGAGCAGCTCGAGCACGTTGTCGAAGTTCCCGGTGTCCGAGCCGCCCGGCCGGATCACGGGCAGCACCTTCGCCAGGTCGTCGCCGAAGAGGTCGGAGGCGAGCTGAGACTCGCGCGCGCGCATCCAGTTGACGTTGCCGCGCAGCGTGTTGATCTCGCCGTTGTGGCAGATCATCCGGTACGGGTGCGCGAGCTCCCAGCTCGGGAAGGTGTTGGTCGAGTAGCGGGAGTGGACGAGCGCCATCGCCGTCTCGACGCGCTCGTCCCGGAGGTCCGGGTAGTAGCCCGGCAGCTGCGGCGCGGTCAGCATCCCCTTGTAGACGAGCGTCCGCGAGGAGAAGCTCGGCAGGACGAGGTCGGGGCCGGCGGCGAGCTCGGCCACGCGGCGGATGACGTAGAGCTTGCGCTCGAACGCGTCGGGGTCGGCGGCGAGCTCGGGCGAGGCGCCGATGACGAGGTGGCGGATGCGTGGCGCCACCTGGCCGGCGTCGATCCCGACGTGGCGGTCGTCCACGGGGACGTCGCGCCACGCGAGCACGGTCTGGCCCTCCGCCTCGACCGTCTCGGCGAGGAGCCGCTCGAGCTCCGCCCGCCGCGCCTCGTCCTGCGGGAGGAAGCAGACGCCGACGCCGTACTGCCCGGCCGGCGGCAGCCCCTCGACGAACGACCGCACGAACCGGTCGGGCATCTGGAGCAGGATCCCGGCGCCGTCGCCGGTGCGCGCGTCGGCGCCGGCGGCGCCCCGGTGCTCGAGGTTCGCGACCGCGGTCAGCCCGCGCCGGACGGTCTCGTGCGTCGGGATGCCGTCGAGGCGCGCGATCAGCGTGATCCCGCACGCGTCGTGCTCGAACGCCGGGTCGTAGAGACCGATCGGCATAGTCGGCCGCCGTCTCACGTGCGCCTCTCGCCTCTTGTGGTGGCGCTAGTCCGACGGGGCGAGGAAGGGGTGCCGGCTAGCGCGATGTCGGGCGCGCGACAAAGGCGGCAATCGCCGCGTTGAACTTCGACTTGTCGCGTCCGGCCGGCACTTCGCTTCAAAGAGTAAAGGAACGCCTGGCCGGGCGCAAAGAAATTTCTCTTGACAGGAGGCTCCGCGCTGGCGACACTCATGGGCCAACGTGATGAGCACCTCCTCCGAGACCCGTCATCTGCAGCGCCTTCCGCTCCGCGGCGTCTCGATTCTGCTCGTCCTCGGCATTCTCCCCCTCTAGGGGGAGCTTTCGACCACGCGCCTCGTAGCGCACACGCCGACCTCAGGACACCACCGGTACGTCCCGATAACGGGACGAGACGAGGAGGAAACCGTTGCCACCCCGCAGGATTACCATCTTCGACACGACACTCCGCGACGGCGAGCAGTCGCCGGGCATCGCGCTGCGCCCGGACGAGAAGGCGGAGATCGCCCTTCAGCTCGAGCGTCTCGGGGTGGACGTGATCGAGGCCGGCTTCTCGATCTCGTCCCCGGGCGACTTCGAGGGGGTCCGCGCCGTCGCCGCCGCCGTCCAGAACACCACCGTCGCCGCCCTCGCCCGCGCAGAGCCCGACGACGTCGATGCCGCCGTCGAGTCGCTCGCCGGCGCGAAGCGCTCGCGCCTCCACGTCTTCATCGCGACGAGCCCGCTGCACATGGCCAAGAAGCTTCAGCTCGAGCCCGAGGAGGTGCTCGAGCGCGCGGGCCGCTGCGTCCGCTACGCGGTCGGCCGCGCGGACGAGGTCGAGTTCTCCGCCGAGGACGCGACCCGCTCCGACCCCGAGTTCCTCGCGCGCGTCTGCAAGGAGGTGATCGAGGCCGGCGCGACCACGGTCAACCTGCCCGACACCGTCGGCTACTGCCTGCCCGACGAGCACGAGGCGTTCCTCCGCCGCGTGCAGGAGCTCTGCCCCGAGCTGAAGAAGGTCGAGCTCTCGATCCACTGCCACAACGACCTCGGGCTCGCGGTCGCGAACACGCTGGCCGGGATCCGCGCGGGCGCGTCGCAGGTCGAGTGCACCGTGAACGGCATCGGCGAGCGCGCGGGGAACGCCGCGCTCGAGGAGATCGTCATGGCGCTTCGGGTCCGGACCGACCAGCTCCAGGCCGAGACCGGCGTGAACGTGAACGAGATCGGCGCGGCGTCGGCGCTCGTCTCCCGCCTGACCGGCTACGTCGTCCAGCGGAACAAGGCGATCGTCGGCGCGAACGCGTTCGCGCACGAGGCCGGCATCCACCAGGACGGGATGCTCAAGGACGCCGAGACCTACCAGATCATGGACCCGGAGGAGCTCGGGCTGACGATGACGCTCCCGCTCGGCAAGCACTCCGGGCGCCACGCCTTCGCGCGCGCCTGCGCCGAGGCAGGGATCGAGCTGTCCCCGGACGAACTCCGATCCGCATTCGCACGGTTCAAGCGGCTCGCCGACGAGCGGAAGGCCGTGACGCTGTACGACGTCTTCGAGGAGGTGCCGGCCCAGTGAAACGCAAGAAGCGCTACACGATCGCCTGTCTGAGCGGGGACGGCATCGGCCCCGAGCTGATGGCGGAAGCGAGCCGCGCGCTCGCGGAAGCCGGCCGCCTGCACGGGTTCGGCATCGACGAGGTGCACGCACCGTTCGCCGGGGAAGCGGTGAGCCGGCACGGGCACCCACTGCCGGCCTCGACGCGGGCGGCCTGCCGCAACTCCGACGCCGTTCTCGTGGCGCTGACGAAGGAGCCGGCGCTCGAGGGCGTGAAGGCGGAGCTCGACCTGACCTGGCGAGTGCAGCGCGTCCGCCTCCCGAACGGCGACGTCGCGATCGTCAGCCCGCTCGACGACCAGCTCGAGCCGTTCGTCGTCCGCCATGCCTTCGACCTCGCCCGCGCCCGGCACGCCCGCGTCACCGCCGTCGGCGAGGGCCCCGCCTGGAGCACCTTCGTCGACTGGGAGGCCGAGCAGCACCCCGGCGTCGACGTCGAGCGCCTGACGCTGACCCAGGCGCTCCCGCAGCTGATGAACGAGCCCGAGCGGTTCTGCGTCGTCGTCACGCAGCAGGCGCACGCGGAGCTCGTCTCCGACCTCGCCGCCGCGAACACGGACGGCTCGCGCATCGTCGCCTCCGGCCGCCTGTCGCAGACCGGGCCCGGGCTGTTCGGGCCGACACACGGCTCCGCGCCCGAGATCGCGGGCCAGGGCGTCGCGAACCCGAGCGGCATCCTCCTCGCCGCCTCGCTGATGCTCGGCGAGGGCCTCGGCGAGCGCGCCGCCGCCCGCACGCTCGAGCGCGCGATGTCGCACGCGCTCGCCGCGGGCGTCCGCACCGCCGACCTCGTCGGCCGCCAGGGCCCGGCGGCGACGACCCGCGACTTCATGGACGCCGTCCTCGACCTGATGCCCTCCGCCCGCACCGACGTCGAGTTCCACCGGGAGCCGGTATGAGCACGATGCTCGGCTCCGACGCAGTCCTTCGCTCCCTCGAGGCCGAAGGCGTCGACACCGTCTTCGGGATCCCCGGCGGCGCGATCCTGCCGATCTACGACGCGCTCGCGCGCGGGACGACCCTCCGGCACGTGCTCGCGCGGCACGAGCAGGGCGCCGGCCACATGGCCGAAGGGTTCGCGCGCGCGTCCGGGCGCACCGGCGTCGCCTTCGCGACCTCCGGCCCCGGCGCGACCAACCTCGTCACCCCGATCGCCGACGCGTGGATGGACTCGACGCCGCTCGTCTGCATCACGGGGCAGGTTCGCAGCCACCTGATCGGCACCGACGCCTTCCAGGAGTGCGACATCACCGGCGTGACGACCCCGATCGTCAAGCATTCGTGGCTCGTCCAGGACGTGCACGAGATCCCGCACGTCCTCAAGGCCGCGTTCCACATCGCCCGCACCGGCCGCTGCGGCCCGGTCCTCGTGGACATCCCGCGCGACCTCCAGGAGGCCGAGCTCGACTTCCACTACCCGGAGCACGCCGACCTGCCGGGCTGGCGCCCGCCGACCCGCGGCCACCCGCGGCAGATCGCGGAGGCGGCGGCCCGGATCGCCGCCGCCGAGAAGCCTGTCCTCTACGTCGGCGGCGGGACGCTCAACGCCGACGCCTGCGCCGAGCTGCTCGACCTCGCCGAGGGCGGGCGGCTGCCGGTCGTGACGACGCTGATGGGGAAGAGCGCGTTCCCGGAGACGCACGAGCTCCACTTCGGCTGGCCCGGCATGCACGGCCCGAAGTGGTCGAACCTGGCGATGAACACGTGCGACGTGCTCGTCGCCGTGGGCGCGCGCTTCGACGACCGCGTGACCGGCAAGCTCGACGCCTTCGCGCCGGGCGCAACGGTCGTCCACCTCGACATCGACGCGGCCGAGATCTCCAAGCTCCGCCGCGCGGACGTCCCGGTCGTCGGCCCGCTGAAGCAGATCCTCGCCGACCTCGCCGCCGAGGTCCGCCGCCTGCGCGCCCAGGGCGGGACCGCAGACACGGAGCCGTGGCTCCGGCGGATCGACGAGTGGCGGCGCGAGTTCCCGCTCCGCTACGGCACCGGCGAGCTGCTCAAGCCGCAGAAGGTGATCGAGACGCTGCGCGACCTCACCGCCGGCCGCGACGACGTGGTCTGGACGACCGGCGTCGGCCAGCACCAGATGTGGGCGATGCAGTACCTCCTCTGCGACCGCCCGCGCACATTCATCACGTCGGGCGGGCTGGGGACGATGGGCTACGGCGTCCCGGCCGCGGTCGGGGCGAAGGCCGCCCGGCCCGACGCGACCGTCGTCTGCGTGGACGGCGACGGCTGCTTCCAGATGACCTGCCAGGAGCTCGCGACCGCCGTGCTCGAGGACCTGCCGATCGTCACCGTGGTCGTCAACAACGGCTACCTGGGGATGGTGCAGCAGTGGCAGAACATGTTCTTCGACGAGCGCTACTCGCACGTCCACCTCACGCACCAGGTGCCGGACTACGCGGCGCTCGCGGAGGCGTACGGCGCGGCCGGCTTCACGGTCTCCGAGGAGGACGACCTCGAGGCCACGCTCGCCGAGGCACTGGCGAGCGGCCGCACGGCGGTCGTCGACGCGCGGGTCGACCCGGCCGAGCACTGCTTCCCGATGATCCCGGCCGGCGCGGCCGCGCTCGACATGATCGAGTACCAGGAGCCGGAGCCCGAGCAGAAGCCGGAGCCGGAGCCGGTCGAGAAGGTCAGCGCAGCGTGATCCACACATTGAGCGTCCTCGTCGAGAACAAGCCCGGCGCGCTCGTCCGCGTCTGCCAGCTGTTCGCCCGTCGCGGGTTCAACATCGAGAGCCTCGCGGTCGGGCCGACCGAGCGACACGACGTCTCCTGCATCACGTTGCGGGTGAACTGCGAGAGCCAGCCGCTCGAGCAGATCGAGAAGCAGATGCACAAGCTCGTCAACGTCCTCCGCGTCCGCGAGCTGGAACCGAG
>Ga0335085_10015503_pt1 | contig 11052 bp, 11 predicted proteins | sample Lox_Sample_45_FD_206712 | JGI IMG/M metagenome (GOLD analysis project Ga0335085, IMG submission 206712) | Soil microbial communities from Loxahatchee National Wildlife Refuge, Florida, United States - Lox_Sample_4.5 | ecosystem: Environmental > Terrestrial > Soil > Wetlands | place: USA... | reverse complement strand
GGGGATCACCGACCTGATCACGATCCCGGGGCTGATCAACCTCGACTTCGCCGACGTGCGCACGATCATGCAGGACGCCGGCTCGGCGCTGATGGGCATCGGCACCGCCAGCGGCGAGAGCCGCTGCGCCGACGCGGCCCGCGCCGCGATCTCCTCGCCGCTGCTGGAAGAGTCGATCGACGGCGCCACGGGAATCCTGCTGAACATCACCGGCGGGCGCGAGCTGGGCCTGTTCGAGGTCAACGACGCGGCCGAGATCATCCACAACGCGGCCGACTCCAACGCCAACATCATCTTCGGGGCCGTGATCGACGAGGCCATGGGCGACGAGGTGCGGGTGACCGTGATCGGCACAGGCTTCGACCACCGGCCCGGCGTCGGCGGGCGCCGTGCGGCGCGGGCCGCGCGTCCCGACCGGGGCCCGCGGATCAGCGATCGCCAGCGCTCCACGCTCGAGATCTCCGACGACGACATCGACGTTCCGCCCTTCCTTCGCTGACGGAGGCCTCCGCTAGCCTGGGCGCGGATGCCGACGGCCCCGCCGCTGCTGCAGCGAACCCCGCTGTTCGACCGCCATCGCGAGGCCGGGGGCCGGCTCGTCGAGTTCGCCGGCTGGGAGATGCCGGTCCAGTACGGCGGCGTCGCCGCCGAGCACCTGGCGGTGAGGACGTCGTGCGGGGTCTTCGACGTCTCGCACATGGGCGAGATCGAGACGACCGGCCCCGAGGCCCTGCAGCTGCTGCAGCGGCTGCTCTCGAACGACGTCGCCCGCATCGGTTTCGACGAGGGCCTGCAGGAGGGCGTGGCCCAGTACTCGCTGCTGTGCCGCGAGGACGGTGGCGTGCTCGACGACCTGATCACCTACCGGCTCGGGCCGGAGCGCTTCCTGACGGTGACCAACGCCGCCAACCACGAGCGCGACCTGGAGTGGTTCCGGGAGCAGGCCGGAGCGTTCCCGCAGGCGCACGTCAGCGACGCCGCCACAGGCTTCGCGATGCTGGCCGTACAGGGCCCGGCCGCGCGCGGGATCGTGCAGCAGCTCTGCAGCCAGCCGCTGCCGGACCGTATGCGGGCGGCCGAGCGGACGCTCGCCGGCGTGCGCGCGCTGGTGTGCGGGACCGGCTACACCGGCGAGGACGGGGTCGAGCTGATGTGCGCCCCCGAGGACGCCGGCTCGCTGTGGGATGAGCTGCTCGCGCGGGGCGCCGTGCCGGCGGGGCTCGGCGCACGCGACACGCTCAGGATCGAGGCCTGCCTGCCCCTGTACGGCAACGAGCTGACGCTGCAGCGCGGCCCGATCGAGGCCGGTCTCGGCTGGGCCTGCAAGGAGCAGACCGGCTTCATCGGCGCCGGCGCGGTCGAGCACGCCCGCCACGATCCCCCCGCCGAGCGGCTGGTGGCGTTCGTGGTCGAGGGCCAGGGGATCGCGCGCGCCGGCAACCCGGTGCAGGGCGGCGGCGAGGTCACCAGTGGCACCCACTCGCCGAGCCTGCGCGAGGGCGTCGGGATGGCCTACGTGCCCCGCGAGCACGCGGCCGAGGGCACGCGGTTGCAGATCGACGTCCGTGGCAAGATGCGCGCTGCCGTCGTCAGGCCCAAGCCGCTCTACAGAAAGGGTTGAACCGGATATGGCCGAGGCCAGCTATCCAGACGAGTTGCTCTACCACGCCGAGCACGACTGGGCGCGGATCGACGAGGGGCAGGGGCAGGCCACCCTCGGGATCACCTGGTACGCACAGGACTCGCTGGGCGAGGTCGTGTTCTTCGACCCGCCCGCCGTCGGGACCGCCGTCACGAAGGACTCCTCCTACGCCGAGGTCGAGTCGGTCAAGGCGGTCTCGGACGTGATCGCGCCGCTGTCGGGGGAGATCGTCGAGGTCAACGAGGGCCTCGCCGACAACCCGGCGCTGATCAACGAGGACCCCTACGGCGGGGGCTGGCTGGTGAAGGTGCGCATGTCGGACCCCGCCGAGCGCGAGGCGCTGCTCGACGCCGCCTCCTATCGCGACAGCCTGTCGGGCTAGGCTGGTCGCGAGAGCTTGAGCCGCTACACAGCCATCACACCCACCGACCTCGAGGCGATGCTCGCCGCGATCGGCGTCGGCTCGCTCGAGGAGCTGTTCGAGCGCCAGATCCCCGACGCGGTGCGCCTGCGCGAGCCGCTGGCGCTCCCCGCCGGCATGCCCGAGCAGGACGTCTTCGAGCACCTGCGCGAGCTGGCCGCCCGCAACGGCGACGTCGAGCAGCAGCTGAGCTTCCTCGGCGCGGGGATGTACGACCACTACGTGCCGGCGCTGGTCGACATGCTGACCGAGCGCTCGGAGTTCCTGACCCCCTACACCCCCTACCAGCCGGAGGTGGCCCAGGGCGGTCTGCAGGTGATGTTCGAGTACCAGACCGCGATCTCCGAGCTGACCGCGCTGCCGGTCTCCAACGCCTCGGTGTATGAGGGCGCCTCCGCGGTGGCGGCGGCGGCGTACATGGCCAAGCTGCATAACGGGCGCTCCTCGATCGTGGTCAGCGAAGCCCTGCACCCGCACTCGATCGAGACCCTCAGGACCTATGCCCGCGGTTACGGGATGGCGGTCCGCGAGGTGCCCACGCGCGACGGCGTCACCGACGCCGGCGCGTGGGCCGCCGCGATCGACGCCAACACCAGCGCCGCGATCTTCGCCCAGCCCAACTTCCTCGGCGCGGTCGAGGACGCGGCAGCGCTGAGTGAGGCCGCCGGCGCGGGGTCGGTCGAGGCGCCCGTGGTCGTCGCCCAGGTGGACCCGATCACGCTCGGCGTGCTCGCGCCGCCCGGCGAGTGCGGGGTCGACGTGGCCGTCGGCGAGGGCCAGCCGCTCGGCAACCGGCTCGACTTCGGGGGGCCGTCGTTCGGTCTGTTCGCAGCGCGCGAGGAGTACCTGCGGCGCATGCCCGGCCGCATCGCGGGCGCCACCGAGGACCTCGAGGGGCGGCGCGGCTTCGTGCTCACGCTGCAGACCCGCGAGCAGCACATCCGCCGCGAGCGGGCGACCTCGAACATCTGCACCGCCCAGGCGCTGAACGCGCTCGCCGGCGTCGTCTACCTGAGCTGGCTGGGACGGCGCGGGATCGTCGAGCTGGGCGAGCTGCTGCTGGCCCGCACCCACTACGCGCGCGAGCAGCTGGCGACGATCGAGGGCGTCGAGAAGCTGCACGAGCAGCCGGTCGTGCGCGAGTTCGCGCTGCGCCTAGACGCCGACGTGGCGGCCGTGCGCCGCCGCTGCCTGCGCGCCGGCGTCAACCCGGGCCTGGACCTGCACGCGCACACCGGCCGCGAGCGCGACCGCGGCGGTCTGCTGGTCGCTCTGACAGAGCGGCGCACACGGGCGGACATCGACCGCCTCGCGGAGGTGCTGGCGGGGGCGATCGAGGCCGAGCGCCCGGCGGGCGCCCAGGCGGAGAAGGCGCTCGCATGAGCGTCACCGCCGCCGACCGTCCCGGCAGCGAGCCGGGGCGCACGATCTTCCAGAAGGGAGCCCCCGGGCGGCGGGCGTTCGTGTGCCCGCAGCACGAAGTGCCCGAGGTCGACCCGCGCGAGCTGCTGCCCGAGCGCCTGCGCCGCTCGGCGCCCCCGTCCCTGCCGGAGGTCTCCGAGCCCGAGCTGGTGCGCCACTACGTGGGCGTGTCCAAGCGCAACTACGACCTCGACTCCGGCTTCTACCCGCTCGGGTCGTGCACGATGAAGCACAACCCGCGACTGCACGAGCGTGCCGCCGCGCTGCCCGGACACGCGCGCCTGCATCCTCTGCAGGACCCCGAGCACGCCCAGGGCGCGCTCGAGCTGATGTGGCGCCTGCAGGGCGCCCTGGCGGAGATCTCGGGGTTGCCGCACGTCTCGCTGCAGCCCTGCGCCGGCTCCCAGGGCGAGCTCGCCGGCGTGCTGCTGAGCCGCGCCTACCACGAGGACCGGGGCGAGCAGCGTCACAAGGTGCTGACCCCCGACACCGCCCACGGCACCAATCCGGCGACCGTCACGATGGCCGGCCTGGAGGTGGTCAAGCTCGAGACCAACGAGGCCGGCGGGGTGGACCTCGAGGACCTGCGCCGCAAGGCCGACCGCGACGTGGCCTGCCTGATGCTGACCAACCCGAACACGCTCGGCATCTTCGAGGAGAACATCTCCGAGATCGCCGAGATCGTGCACGGCGTGGGGGCCACGCTGTACTACGACGGCGCCAACCTGAACGCGATCATGGGCCTCTCGCGGCCCGGCGACATGGGCTTCGACATCGTGCACTTCAACCTGCACAAGTCCTTCACCCAGCCGCACGGCGGCGGCGGCCCCGGGTCGGGCCCGATCGCGGTCTCCGAGCGCATCTCCCCGTATCTGCCGGTGCCGGTCGTGGCGCGCGGCGCCGACGGCAGCTTCGCCCTCGATCACGAGCGTCCGAAGTCGATCGGCCGCCTGCGCGCGTTCCACGGCAACTACGGGACCTTCGTGCGCGCCTACGCCTACATCTGCTCGCTCGGGGCCGACGGGCTCAAGGACGCCTCGCAGACGGCGGTGCTGAACGCCAACTACCTGCTCGCGCGGCTGCAGGAGCAGGGTCTGGCCGAGTACCTGCCGCTCGCCTTCGGCGAGCTCTGCATGCACGAGTTCGTGCTCTCGGGGGGGCCGATGAAGCGGCGTCTGCAGGTCAAGACGCTCGACCTCGCCAAGCGCCTGCTGGACTTCGGCTTCCACCCACCGACGGTGTACTTTCCGCTGCTGGTGGAGGAGGCCCTGATGGTCGAGCCGACGGAGACCGAGACGAAGGAGACCCTCGACGCGTTCGCGGAGGCCGTGGCGGCGATCGTGGCCGAGGCCCGCGAGGACCCCGAGGTGGCCGCCGGGGCGCCGTACACCACGCCCGTGCGCCGCCTCGACGAGGTCGCCGCCGCCAAGCACCCGGTCGTGCGAGAGGCCCTGTAAGCCGGAGACGGACTCCGCCGTGCGCAGCTTCTCAGGGATCCAGCCGACGGGGCGCAAGCACCTCGGCAACCAGATCGGGGCGATCGCCCAGTACGTGGTCGCCCAGGAAAGCGGCGACGGCATCTTCTGCATCGTCGACCTGCACGCGATCACGGTCTCCTACGACCCCGCCGAGCTGCGCGAGCGCACCCACGACACGACCGCGATCCTGCTGGCGGCGGGGCTGGACCCGGCCCGCTGCATCCTCTTCCGCCAGGGCGACGTCCCCGAGCACGCCGAACTGACCTGGCTGCTGTGCGCGCTGGCCGAACTCGGGCGCCTGCAGCGGATGCACCAGTTCCGCGAAAAGAGCCCCGCCCAGCGCGAGCTGGTCTCGGCCGGGCTGCTGCTCTACCCGGTGCTGCAGGCGGCCGACGTGCTCGCCTACCGCGCCGACGAGGTCCCGGTCGGGGAGGATCAGCGCGAGCACCTCGAGCTGATGCGCGACCTGGCACGGCGCTTCAACGCCCGCTTCGCCGATGGCGAGGAAGTCCTGAAGGTGCCCGAGCACCGCATCCCCGAGGTGGGCGCGCGGATCATGGACCTGCAGGAGCCGACGCGCAAGATGTCTACGACGCTGTCGAGCGGGCAGGGCATCGTGTACGTGCTCGACGAGCCCGAGGCGATCCTCAAGAAGCTGCGCAGCGCCGTCACCGACTCCGGCAGCGAGATCGTGCGCGGCCCCGAGAAGCCGGGGATCTCCAACCTGATCGAAATCCTGGCGGCGGTGCGGGGCCAGGGCCCCGCGGCGGTGGAGCGCGAGTTCGCGTCCTCCCGCTACGGGGATTTCAAGACGGCCGTCGCCGAAGCGGTGGTCGACTACCTCGCGCCGATCCGCGAGCGCTACGGCGAGCTGCGGGCCGACGAGGCCCGGCTGGAGGAGATCCTCGCCGAGGGGGCCGAGCGCGCCCATGCGATCGCCCGCGAGACGGTCGCCGACGTCCGCTCGCTGATGGGCGTGGGCGTGCCCGCGGGGACAGGGGCGTCGCCGGCGGACGGTACGGTGCGAGGATGAACGCCGGTGCACCCATGGGCGTGGGCGCCCTGGACCTCGACCTCGAGGTCTTCAGCGGGCCCTTCGACCTGCTGCTGACGCTGGTTCTGCGCGAAGAGGTCGACCTGCTGGAGCTCGAGCTGGCGGAGGTCGTGCTGGCCTACCTCGACCACCTCGAGCGCTGCGGCGAGCTGGACCTCGAGAGCGCCACCGAATTCATCGTGCTGGTGGCGGCCCTGCTGGAGCTGAAGTCGCGGCTGATGCTCTCCGGCGAGGACGAGCAGCTGCTCGACATCGAGCCCGGGGAGGCCGCCGAGGAGCTGCTCGCCCGGATGCTCGACGCGCGCCGCTACCGCGCTGCCGGCGAGCACCTGTCGTCCCTGCTCGCGGCCGAGCACGGTGTCCGCTTCCGCGACGCGCCGCTGCCGCCCGAGCTGCGGCGCACGCTGCTGCCGGCTCCCGACGGCTCCCAGGACCCGGAGGTCCTCGGTGCCGCGATCGGGCGGCTGCTGGCGATGCCGCCGCAGATCGACGTGCGCCACATCGCCGTCCCGCGGGTCAGCATCGGCGAGCGCCTGCACCACCTCCGCGAGCTGCTGCGCAGGGGCAGCTTCAGCTTCGAGGAGGCGGTCGCCGGGGCCGACCGCATGACGGTCGCCGTGACCCTGTTCGCGCTGCTCGAGCTCTACAAACGCGGCGAGGCCTCCTGGCAGCAGGACGAGTGCTTCGGCGAGATCGCCGTCTCGGCGCTCACCCGTGAGCCCCGCTTCACGATGACGCGGGTGACGGCCCGCAGCGGCGACGCAGACGACGAGGTGGCTTCTCCGGAGGCGAGCGAGGAGGTGCCGGCATGAGCGCCCAGCCGGGACGCGGCGAGGGCCAGCTGCGGGCCCTCCCGGGAGGGCAGGGCGACGAGCCGGCGGCGCTCGTGCGCACGATCGAGGCGCTGCTGTTCCTGTCCACCGAACCGCTCACGCCGGCCGAGCTGGCCGACGCCACCGGCGCCGACCGCGAAGCCGTGGGGGCGGCGCTGGCCGAGCTCGACGAGCAGTATGCCCCCGGTCTGCGCGGGCTGCGCCTGCGCGAGCTCGGCGGCGGCTGGACGCTGGCCAGCGACCCCGCCACCGAGGATGCCGCGCGGCGCCTGTTCAGCCGCCCGCGCGTGGCCACGCTCAGCCCGGCCCAGGCCGAGACGCTGGCGATCGTCGCCTACCTGCAACCGGTCTCGCGGCCCGAGATCGCCCGCATCCGCGGCGTCAGCGCCGACTCCGCGACGGCCTCGCTGCTCGACCGCGGGCTGATCGAGGAGGCAGGCAGCTCCCAGTTCGGCGCCGTGCTGTACCGCACCACGGTCCAGTTCCTGAAGCTGTTCGGCCTGCGCAGCCTGCAGGAGCTCCCCGACATCGCCCGCTGGGACCCGACCCCCGAGGAGCAGGCGGAGCTGCGCGAGCGCCTGCTACGCGCCGGCGAGGCCCGCGCCGGCGGCAGCGCCGCCTAGGGCCACAGGGCGCTCGGCCGCGAGCTGCCCGCAGGCCGCCGCGATCTCGCGGCCCCGGGTGAGGCGCACCGTCACCGGGATGCCGGCGTCCTGGAGCGCCGCGCGGAAGGCGTCGATCGCGCCCCTCCCGGATCCCCGGTAGCCGGATCCGGTGGGGTTGTAGGGGATCAGGTTGACCTTGAAGGGACACGAGCGCTCGCCCGGCGAGTGCAGCGCGCGGGCCAGCGCGAGCGCCTGCTCGTAGCGGTCGTTGACGCCGGCCAGCATCACGTACTCGACGAACACCCGGCGGCGCCGGCGCGCGTAGAACTCGCGACACGCGTCCAGCGCCTCGCCCAGCGGGAAGCGCTCGTTGACGGGCATCAGCTCGGAGCGCAACGCTTCTTCTGGTGCGTGCAGGGACAGCGCCAGGCGCACTGGCATGTCGCACTCGGCCAGGCGCCGGATCCCGGGCACCCAGCCGACCGTCGAGATCGTGGTGCGACGGTGGGTCACGCCGAGGTCCGGCAGCCGCTCGCACGCGCCCAGCACGGCGTCGAGGTTCAGCATCGGCTCGCCCATGCCCATGAAGACGCAGTGGTCGAGCGGGCCGAGGCGGCGGAAGTGCAGAGCCTGATCGAGGATCTCCGAGACCGACAGGTTGCGCGCGAAGCGCATCGCGCCGGTCGCGCAGAAGGTGCACGTCAGCGGGCAGCCGGACTGCGAGGACAGGCACACCGAGCGGCGCCCGTCGCGGAAGCGCATCAGCACCGCCTCCAGCGGGTGTCCCTCGGTCGTGGCGAACAGCGCCTTGACGGTGCCGTCGCCGGCCTTCGCCTGGTCGAGCAGCCGCAGGCTCGAGAACGGCACCTCGGCCGCCAGCCGCTCGCGCAGGCCCGCCGGCAGGTCGGTCATCTGCTCGTAGTCGCGCGCCCCGCGGGCGAGCCACCCCCACACCTGGCGGGAGCGAAAGCTTCGCTCGCCCTCGGCGGCGAGCGTCCGGTCGAGCAGCTCGAGGTCCATGGTTCACGGCGGGCGTGACGGCGCCCGGGCTCCTATGGTGGCAGCCGATGGATCGCGATCACGCTCGCAGGGGATGCGTCTAGCGAAGTACCTGGCCCACGCGGGCGTGGCCTCGCGGCGGGCAGCGGAGGAGATCGTGGCCGCCGGCCGCGTGACCGTCGAGGGCGTGACGGTCACGGACCCCGCCTTCGACGTCTCCGAGACCAGCCTCGTGTGCGTGGACGGGCGCCCCCTGACCGGGCCCGAGGCACGGGTGGCCTACATGCTCAACAAGCCGCTCGGGGTCCTCTCGACGGCGAGCGACACCCATGGGCGGCCGACCGTCGTGGAGCTGCTGGGCGTGGGAGGTGCGCGGCTGTACCCCGTCGGGCGCCTGGACGGGCAGACGAGCGGTCTGATCCTGCTGACCAACGACGGCGAGCTTGCCAACCGCCTGACCCATCCGCGCTTCGAAGTTCCGAAGACCTACCGCGCCCGCCTCGGCGGCGGCCCGCTCACCGCCCCTGCGCTGGCGGCGCTGCGCGACGGCGTCGAGCTCGAGGACGGGCCGACGGCGCCGGCCGACGTTCGCCGGCTCGGGCCGCAGGAGATCGAGATCACGATCCGCGAAGGCCGCAACCGCCAGGTGCGGCGCATGTGCGAGCACGTCGGGCACCCGGTGCTGGAGCTGACACGGATCAGCTTCGGGCCGCTGCGACTGGAGGGCCTGGCGCCGGGCGAGTACCGTCCGCTGAGCAAGGCAGAGCTCGGAAGCCTGCGCGCCCTCTGACACAATCGCCGCCATGCGACTGTTCGCCCTGCGGGGGGCCATCAGCGTCGAGCGCAACGGCGCCGCCGAGATCCTCGAGCGCACCACCGAGTTGATGCGCACGCTGATGGAGCGCAACGCGCTCTCCCCCGAGGACGTCGTCAGCTGCATCTTCACCGTCACCGAGGACCTCGATGCCGAGTTCCCGGCGGTCGCGGCCCGCGCCGTGGGATTCGAGCGCGTGCCGCTGCTGTGCGCGCGGGAGATCCCCGTCCCCGGTTCGCTGCCCCGCGTGATCAGGGTGATGATCCACTACTACGCACCCGAGGAGCACCAGCCGGCCCACGTGTACCTCGGCGAGGCCCAGGCGCTGCGCGCCGACCTGGCGGCGGCGCAATAACGGCACAATAGGCACGTGGCGATCGAGTTCGCAGAGCGGATCAGGCGCATCCCGGTGTACCCGGTGGCGGGCGGCTACTCACTGGAGGAGCCGGTCGTGCTGCTCGCCAGCAACGAGTCCCCCTACCCGCCGCTGGGCGCGGTCAGGCAGGCGATCGACCGCGAGCTGTCGCGGCTGAACCGCTACCCGGATCCCTCCTGCGCGCGGCTGCGGCGGGCGCTCGGCGAGCGCTACGAGGTCCCCGGCGAACGGATCGCGGTCGGCAACGGCTCCTGCGACATCCTGCTCGCGGCCGCCGAGGCGCTGCTCGAGCCGGGCGCCGAGATCCTCTACGCCTGGCCCTCCTTCTCCGTCTACCCGCAGCTGGCCGCCTCCTCGGGCGCCCGCGCGATCACCGTGCCCCTCGACGACGAGGACCGCCACGACCTGCCGGCGATGCTGCGCGAGATCACCGTCGCCACGCGCCTGGCGATCGTCTGCAACCCGAACAACCCCACCAGCACGGCGCTGCCCCTGTCCGAGATCGCGGGCTTCGTGGAGCAGGTGCCTGCCCACGTGTGCGTGATCGTGGACGAGGCCTACTGCGAGTTCAACCTGCTCGACGACCCCGACGCCTCGATCGAGCTGCTCGCCCGCCACCCCAACCTCGTGCTGCTGAGGACCTTCTCGAAGGTCCACGGGCTGGCCGGCCTGCGGGTCGGCTTCGCCCTCTGTGGCTCCGACGAGCTGCCGCGGGCGCTGAACCAGGTGCGCCAGCCCTTCGGCGTCAACGCGCTCGCCCAGGCCGCCGCCGTGGAGGCCCTCGCCCACCAGGACGAGGTCACCACGCGCGTCACCCGCACGATCGCCGAGCGCCTTTCGATGGAGGAGGGCCTGGCGGCCCTCGGTCTCGGCATGGCGGCCTCGCAGGCGAACTTCTGCTGGGTGCGCCTCGGCGAGCAGACCGACGAGGCCGAGGTCGTCGAGGGCCTGCGCCAGCGCGGCGTGCTCGTGCGCGCCGGCGCCGCGCTGGGGGCCGGTGAGCCCGCCCTGCGGGTCACATACGGCCTGGCCGAGGAGAACGCCCGCTTCCTGGAGGCCCTCCAGGAGGTCCTGGCCGCCGCCGCCGCGCGCCCGTAGCTGGACCGGCGGGCGATTGTCGTCCCACATCTGGACCGGCGGGCGATTGTCTGCTACAAACGTCTGTGGATCACCATGCACCTGACGGCACGCGAATATCTCCGCACCGCATCGGCGAGCGCCGTCTGGTCGCCCTTCTACGCCTGGCGATTTAGCTAGGCGCTCCGGCCGTGAGCCCGTGCGTGAGCGGGTTGCAGGGCCGCACCGGGTCCCCAACGGGACCGAGCGCCGCCTCCGGGGCGTCTCTGACGCCCCACTCACGAGCAGCAGGTGGATCGCAACCGCGACCCGGCCGGCAGCTCCAAGCAAA
>Ga0335085_10015500_pt1 | contig 11052 bp, 11 predicted proteins | sample Lox_Sample_45_FD_206712 | JGI IMG/M metagenome (GOLD analysis project Ga0335085, IMG submission 206712) | Soil microbial communities from Loxahatchee National Wildlife Refuge, Florida, United States - Lox_Sample_4.5 | ecosystem: Environmental > Terrestrial > Soil > Wetlands | place: USA... | reverse complement strand
CGTGCTCACGGTAGGTCCACATCGACGCACTCTCGTACTGCCCGACAGCCTGGCGCGGCGCGAGGTCGCGGGGGCGCGCTTCGTCGAGGATCGTCTCGTAGTGGAGTTCGTGTGATGGCGTCGCGCGACGCCTTCGGCGAGTACGAGGACGAGAACCCGTCGGCAGCCCCGCTCGACGGCGACGCGGTCGAGCATCTCTGGAACGCGGCGCACGAGATGTTGCGAGCGATGCGGACACTGCTGGATGCCGCGGACGAGTTCGTGGAGTCGCAACGTATCCGGCCGCCATCGGGACGCGGCGATGCGCGGGTGCACCACATCGACATCGACGCGGACGCCGACGATCCCGACAGGGTATTTCGCCGCGACGCCGCGCCCGGCACCTCGTAGGCGCGATGGGCGCGACGATCGGTCTCGACATCGGCGGCACCAAGGTTCTCGGAGTGCTGCTCGACGAGCACGGCGAGGTATTGAGCGAGGAGCGCTTGGCCTCGCCGCACACCGGACTCGATGCGCTGGTCGCAACGGGCACCGCCATCGCGCGACAGCTCGACGCGCCCGGCGCACCGATCGGTGTCGGCGCGGCGGGTCTTGTCGATCACGACGGCACGCTGCGCTATGCACCGAACCTTCCCAACGTCCGCGCCGCACCGCTGCGCGTCGCCCTCGCCGAAGCGAGTGGTCACGCGGTGATCGTCGACAACGACGCGGGCGTCGCCACACTCGGCGAAGTGACCTACGGCGCGGCGGTCGGGCGGCGCCACGTCCTTCTCGTAACGCTCGGCACGGGCATCGGCGGCGGTCTCCTCCTGGACGGTCGCACGTACCGTGGCGCGCACAACTTCGGCGCGGAGATCGGCCACTTCACGGTCGACATCAACGGCCCGTTGTGCGCATGCGGCGAGCGCGGGCATTGGGAGGCGATTGCGTCCGGAAGTGCGCTCGGCCGGATGGCGCGCGATCTCGTGTCCAAGGGTGGCGGCGCGGCGATCGTCGCGGCGGCCGGCGGCGACGCGGGCGCGGTGATCGGATCGCACGTCGGCGAGGCGGCGGGCAGCGGCGACCCGGACGCACGCGCTCTCCTCGTGCAATACGCGGAGAACGTTGCGGTCGGACTCGCCGGACTCGCGAACATCCTTGATCCGGAGTGCATCGTGATCGCGGGTGGTCTCGTGGAGCTCGGCCCATTGCTGTTCGAGCCGGTCCGCGAGGCGTTCGCGCGGCACATCGAGGGCGCCGGCTACCGGCCATCGGTCGCGATCCTTCCCGCGCAGCTCGGCGAGCGGGCCGGCGCGGTCGGCGCCGCCGTGCTGGCGCGAACCCTGCTGCCGTGACTGTTCGGATCGGCCTGGCGCTGCCGTCGTTCGTCGAGGATCCCGAGATCCCGATCGCGGTCGCGCGGGCGGCCGAGGTCGCCGGGCTCGACGGCGTCTTCGTGTACGACCACCTCTGGCGCGGCGATCCACCGAACCGGCGGCCCGCGCTCGAATGTTTCGCGCTCCTCGGTGCGGTCATGGCCGAGACCGAACGCATACACGTGGGCACGCTCGTCGTGCGCGCGACGTTGCGACCGCCGGCGACGCTCGCGAACGCTTTCGCGACCGCGCAGCGAATCGGCGAGGGCCGGCTGATCGCAGCGATCGGCGCAGGTGACTCGCAGAGCCGGGCCGAGAGCGAGGCATTCGGATTCGACTTCGGCTCGATGGCCGAGCGCGTGAGCGCCCTGCACGACTCGGTCCGCGCCGCGACCGGAAGCGACTATCCCGTGTGGGTCGGCGGTCGCGCCGCGCAAGTGCGCCAGATCGTCGCGATTGCAGACGGCTGGAACTCGTGGGGAACCGAAACGCACGTGTTCGCGCGCCAGTGCAAGGAGGTGCTCGAGATCGCGCCGGACGCGATGCTGACGTGGGGCGGGCTCGCGCGCCCGCGGGAAGAGGGCGCGGCCGCGCTCGCCGATCGCCTTTGGCCCTACGTCGACGCGGGCGCGGGTTGGGTCATCATCGGCCCGATCGACTCCAGCGAACCCGCCAACGCGCCCGTGCTCGCCGACCTGCGCGCACTGCTGAACGCGTGACCCCAGCTCAGCCGAGGAGGAGCTCCGCCGCGGACGCCAGATTGTCGCCGATCGACGACGACGCGTTGAGCCCGTTGCACCAATAGGTCAGCTCGGCGAACCAGACCGATCCCAGCACCCGGACAATCCCGTCGAGGTTGGCGAACCGCTTGCGTCCGCCGTCGTCGTCGACGACGTCCGCGATGATCGCGCGCAACGTCGAGTCGATCTCGAGCTTCAGCGGGACGGCAGCCTCCTCGGACGTCGACATCGCCGCGAGCATCGCCTTGGTGACGAGCGGAGCGCGTTCCAAAGCGCGCGACGCTCGTCGCAATACGTCGGAGACACGGGCGGCCGAGGTCTCGCCGGTCGGCGGGCGTTGCACCAGCCGTTCGCGCAGGGTCGAAGCCTGCTGTGCCATTGCTGCAAGAAGGAGCTGATCCTTCGATGCGTAGTGGCGGTAGAGGGTTCCGAGTGCCACTTCCGCGCGAGCGGCGACGTCGCGCATCTGCACCGCGTCGTAGCCACCTTCGGCCGCGAGCGCGGTCGCGGCCGCGATCAGCCGCTCTTTGCGCGCGGCGGTCTCGGCAGCTCGGGTTCCGGTCATGGCTCCTCGCGCGAGGAGACGCGGTGCCGGTCGGCTCCGTTGCTCCCCGGCGAGGACCGTAGCGCGTACCTAGAACGTGTTGCAGGTGTCGCTTCGGGCTTCCTACGATCGGGCCATGCGCACTCAGCTGGCCCGTGACCTCGGCCTCGAATTCCCGATCTTCGCGTTCAGTCACTGCCGCGACGTCGTCGCGGCGGTCAGCCGGGCGGGCGGGATGGGCGTCCTCGGGGCGCTCTACTTCACGCCCGAGGAGCTCGAGATCGAGCTGAAGTGGATCGACGAGCACGTCGACGGCAAGCCCTACGGCGTCGACCTCGTGATGCCCGCGAAGGTCCAGCTGCCCGAGGGGGTGAGCACCGAGAACCTCGAGAGCCAGCTGGAGGAGATGATCAGCCCCGAGCACCGAGAGTGGGTGGAGAAGGTACTTGCCGAGCATGGAGTTCCGCCGCTGCCGCACGACGGCGACGGCGGCCACCACCTGCTGGGATGGACCGACGCCACCGCGCGACCCCAGATCGACATCGCGTTCCAGCACGCGCCCAGGCTGCTGGTGAACGCGCTCGGTCCGCCGCCGCAGGACATCGTCGAGGCCGCGCACGACCGCGACATCCTCGTCGCGGCACTCGCGAGCAGCCCGCGCCACGCGCAGAAGCACGTTGACATCGGCGTCGACATCGTGGTCGCGCAGGGGACCGAGGCCGGCGGGCACACGGGCGAGATCAGTTCGGTCGTCCTCTGGCCGCAGGTCATCGAAGCGATCGCGCCAACGCCCGTGCTCGCCGCGGGCGGAATTGCGCACGGCTCGCAGATCGCGGCCGCGCTCGCGATGGGCGCGCAAGGAGTGTGGACGGGCTCCATCTGGCTGACGGTCGCCGAGAGCGACATGACACCGCTCGTCATCGAGAAACTGCTCGCGGCTGACTCGACACAGACCGTGCGCTCGCGCGCGTTGTCGGGAAAACCGGCGCGCCAGCTGCGCACCGAGTGGACCGACGCATGGGATCGGCCCGACTGCCCCGGCTTCCTGCCGATGCCCCTGCAGTACATGCTCGTCGCCGACGTGATGGCGCGCGTCGCGCGCGCGCAGAATCGGGAGCTCACAGGCATGCCGGTCGGCCAGGTCGTCGGAATGATGGACCGCGTCCGGTCGTCGCGCGATGTGATCCGCAGCCTCGTCGAGGAATACGTCGAAGCAGTCGAACGCCTCGACGCCCTCAACACCTGACCAACTGTTTTGGGGGTTGGTGTGGCGTATGCGGGTGTGACGTTGCCCAGCTGTTGGGGGATGGTGGTCGGGATCGGGGTTAGAGGGCGGTGGTGACGGCTGCGGCGAACCGGTCTGGGGCCTCGATCATCGGATAGTGACCGACCCCGTCCAGGATCGTGACGGCCGCGTCACCGCGGGCCCTCAGCAGCTCGTCGGTCATCGCGACGACCGCGATGGGGTCGTCGGCACCCCAGACGACGGACAGCGGTGACGGGTGAGTCTCGATCGCGCCGGTGAATCGCCGTTCTTCGGCCCGGCGATCCTCGATGTAGCGAATCGTGCGCGGGAGCAGTCGGTTCCCTCCGTTGCGTTCGGCGAGGAGCCATTGCGCGTCGAGCTCGTCGTCGCCGACGTCGCTCGTCGGTGAGAACGTCCCGGCGAGTCCCGCCTTGAAGCCGTCGGCCGTGACGAGGTCGGTCGGTGCGTCGTCGAGCGAGAGCAGCAGCTGCTGACCGTTCGTCAGGTGTGCCATGTCGATGTAGATGCTGCCATTGGTAAGGACGCGTCGACTGACCTCGAACTCCAGCTCTCCGTCGAGGCTGCGCGCCAGCAACTCGCCGCCGACGGTGTCGCCCATGTCGTGGGTCAGCAGCGCGACCGATGTCGCCCCGATCTGGCTGACGACGCCTTCGACCATGTCGGCCTGCAGTCGCATGCTGTAGCGCAGGTCGGGCTTGTCGGATAGTCCGAAGCCGAGGAAGTCGATGGCGATCACCCGGCGCCGCGCTCGGAGCGCCTCGAGTACGCCGCGCCAGTCGAACGAGCACGACGGGAAGCCGTGCAGGACGAGCAGGGGATCGAGGTCGGCGGCTTCGATTGCGGGAGAGTCCAGTGTCCAGATCCGATGGCCGTCGACGCGCAGAACCGAACCACGGTCTGCCCACCTGCGCACGTCGTCGGCGGCAGTCATCCTCACTCCAGGGTTGCGTATTCGGTGCCGCGGTCGTCCGCCACGGCGTCGCTCACCTCGGTGACGCTCGCAGCCAGATCGCGCAGGAATTCGTCGACGACCGGCGCGTTGCCCGCGCTGACGGTCGCATGGAGGCTGTCCGGCGGCTTCTGCCGGTCGAGGTGCCAGTGACGGCGGTGCAGCGCGTCGCCGAGCGCGAACACGTCGAGCTCGGTGCTCGAGAGTGCGAAGACGTGAGCATCAGGCTCACCGAGTACGGACAGTTGTGGAACCGCGCGTACGCCGGAGACGAGGTGACGCGTCGTCTCGATCGCGACCCGCGTCAGCTGACGGTATCCGCTTATACCGAGGTGGTGCATGACGGCCCAAGCGGTCGCCATGGGGAGTCCGGGCCGGCTCCCCTGCATGGCGGGTGACGCGTAGAGACCCCCGAGCCAGTCGTCGAACACGAACGTCTGGTAACGGCGGAGCTCTTTGTTCCGGTGGAGGAGGACCGACGCGCCTTTGGGCGCGTAGCCCAGCTTGTGAATGTCTGCGGAGATCGTGGTGACGCCGGGGACGCGGAAGTCCCAGTCGGCGACGGTCTCGCCGTTCATCTCCATGAAGGGCAGCACGAACCCACCCATGCACGCGTCGACATGCATCGACGCGCCGACGCGGCTCGCGATCGCGGCCAGCTCGGGGATGGGATCGATGACACCTTGTGGGTACTGGGGCGCGGATCCGACCACGAGCACGGTGTTCGTGTTGACGAGCGCGGCCGTCGCGTCGAGGTCGGCGCGAAAATCGGCCCGCACCGGCGTCTTGTGGACCTTCACGCCGAAGTAGTGCGCGCCCTTGTGGAATGCCGCGTGCGCGCTCTCGGCCACGACCATCTCGGGCGCGGTGACGCCGCGTTCGCTACGCGCCCTGTCCCGAGCGGCTTTCACCGCCATGAGGACGCTCTCGGTGCCGCCCGAGGTCATGAAACCCGCGCCCTCGGGCGCGCCGTGGAACAGGTCCGCGCACGCGGCGACGACCTCGGACTGGATCTCGCCGAGACTCGGGAACGCGGCTGTGTTCAGCGCGTTCTCGTGCAGGAACATCGACGCGACCGACTCCGAGACGGCGCGGACGCTCTCGCCGCCGTCGAACACCATGCCGAACGTGCGCCCGTCCTGCCAGCGCGCGTCACGGCCGCGCTTCACATTCAACGCGGTGAGGATGTCGGCTTCGGACATCCCCTGTTCGGGCAGGGCCACGGGCCCGAAGCTAGTGGCTCAGCCGTTGTCGTCGGGCAGATCCGACGCGGCCCCGCCGGCCTGCGTCGACCAACCGTCCAGAGGAGCGGCGGTTGCCATGCACTTCGGTTCGTGCGCCATGGTGACGTAGGTCGGCGTCACATCCGGTGCCCACTGGCCGAACGCGCAGATGTCCTTGTTCGACGCGGCCACGGCGATGACCACGGTCGCGCCGTTCTGCGCGACGGAGACCACGTGGGAGTCGGTCGAGGTCTGCGTTCCGGCGATCCACTGATAGTCGGGCTGCGTCGCGGCGAGCTTTTCCAGATCGCCCGACCCGATCTGCTCGACGGTTTGCAACGCGGTGTGCCGCGTCGACTCCGCCTGGATGCGCACGATCGCGTCGAGACTCGTCGGCAACCCTTCGGTCGGCGGGCGCGGCGCGAGGGCGACGGGGGCCGGCGGTTTGGCGTGCGCGCTCGGACCGAAGGTGAACCACGCGGTCGCGGCGGCGGCGATCACTACGAGGGCCAGGCCGATGCCGACAATCCATCTGCCGAGGTCGATGGTCTGGACCTCGGGGCGTGTCGAGGTCATCGCCGCGTCGCCGGCGGCGTAGCGCGACGGCGGACTTGGTGCCTGCACGACGGGTTGCAGGACGGCCGGCGCGAAGAACTGTTCGTCCGCCGACGGCGCCGCGGCGGGAGCCGGGTCCGGAATCCCTGCGGTGGTCACACCCGGTGACCCGGCCGGCGCGGCCGCGCCGACCGCCGCAAGGGGTTCGGGACGAGCCATGAGGAGCTCGCCGCAGGAGCGGCACGTCGGCCACACCGGCCGCACGGGCTGGCCGCACACGGGACACTGTTTCACAGCGACCGCCAACCCTGCGGCGGCGCGGCGGACGCGCGGCAACCACCGGAATCCGAAGTGGTGACGAACTGGGTCACCGAGGTCGCAGGGGTGTCGCGCGCGAACACACACTGTTGGCCTCCCGCCGGCGTCGCAAGCGTGAGAGTTCCGGTGCCGGTGACAAGCATCGACACCTCGCCCGGTCGCGCGACCGTTGTCGCCTCGACGACGGGAACCTTGTACGAGTGCGCGCTCAACACGTCGGGCGTGAGCCCGGCGAGGGAGTGGTGGGGCGCGAAGAGCGTTCGCCCCCCGCCGACGACCGTACGCAGGAGATCGGTCGCTCGGGCGGCCTGCAATTCGCTCGCGGGCGCGGGCTTCGCGCCGCCGAAGACCACCGGCCACGCCGAGACCGCGCTGACCCCGAGCGCGACCGCCACGATCGCGACTACCAAGACGCGCCGCCCGTTCCGGAGGACGCGGAACTGCACGCGCGCAACGCCGCGACGGCCGGCCCGGCGAGTCGTGATCTCGTCGGGGCCGGTGGGAGGCGCGCCGACCGGACGCGCGCGGCCGGGCCGGGCGGTCGCCGGCGCGGGGGCGGCTGTCGCACGGGTGGCGCGCGGTAGGAGGCTGTCGGGCCGGGAGAACGCGCCGGGCAGCAACGTGTCCGACGGCAAATCGCGCACGACCCGGGCCGCGATCTCGCGCGCCGACGGTGCCGCGGCCCGCGGTGCAGCCAGGCCGATCGCGCCGCGTGCCGCGCGAATGCGTTGCAGCGTCGTGGGTACCCTCACCCGCGCGTTTTCCGGGCCCGCTTGGATGGGCGCGCCGCAGCGGCGGCACATGTGCCATTCCGACGGGACGGGATACCTACAGCTCGGACATTCCATGGCGACGCTCCGGAGACCGCCAACTTCCCCCACACGGATATCGGCGCGGCCGAGCTGGATCTTCAGTCCGATCTGCCGGGCTTGCCTCAGGCGGGGCCGGTATGCGCGGGTGGCCCGAAGTACTGCACGGCGACCTCGGGCCGCGGCTGGACGAAGATGCCGTCGGCCTCGGCCGTCAGCGTGTCGCCGTCGAACATCTGGGCGCTCGACATGATCCGGCGGCCCTCGACTCGGTCCACCCAGGCGCGTACGACGATCTCACGGAACAGCGGCGTCGGCTTGCGGTAGTGGATCGTCAGCCGCGCGGTCATGCCCGGATTGCCGGATTCGATGTTCGCGATACCGAGCAACTCGTCGAACGTGCACGCCACCCAACCGCCGTGCACGAAGCCGGGCGGACCCTCGTACGCGGCACCGAAGCGACCCCGCGCCTCGATACCCCTTCGCCCGTCGGGAAGCGTGATCCCGTCCCATTCGAGACGGGGCGAGAGCGGGCTCGATTCGCCGACGACCGGCGAGCGGGGGAGGTAGTCCCCGTGGCTGCGCGGGCGGTAGCCGGCGCCTTCGTCGCGCCCGCGGCCGAGCCGGAACGCAAGCTGTTCGACCTCGCGTGCGACCGCCGACAAGGTCTCGCCTTCGACGTCTTCGACCGACATCGCCGTGTCGATGAGGGTTCGTATCGCGCGGGCGAGCGCGGCGCGGTCAGCGGTCGCGAACGCCGGGGAGTCGGGAATGCCGGGCGCGGCCTCGGACACGTAGCGTCACTTGCCCTTGAAGACGGGCGGCCGCTTCTCGCCGAACGCCTTGGGGCCTTCCTGGGCGTCCTCGCTCGCGAAGACCTCCCACCCGATCTTGTCCTGGTACTGCATCGCTTCGGCGTCGCCCATGTGCTCGGTCTCGCGCCACGCGCGCAGGATCGCCTTCGTGGAGAGCGGGGCCATCTCCGCGACCTCGGCCGCGAGTTCCTGCGCGCGCGCCAGGGCCTGCCCGTCGGGAACGACGTGACCGATGAGCCCGATCTCGCGCGCTTCGTTCGCCGGCACCGGCGGGCAGCGCAGCAGGATGTCCATCGCGAGCGTGTAGGGAATCTGGCGCGGCAGCCGGCACGCCGACCCGCCCAGCGGGAACAAGCCGCGTTTCGCCTCCCACACGCCGAAGATCGCGCCCTCGCCCGCGACGCGTATGTCGGTGCCCTGCAGGATCTCACTGCCGCCGGCGACGGCATAGCCCTCGACCGCGGCGATGAGCGGCTTCGTCAAGCGGTAGTCGCGTAGCAGCGCCTTCCAGTGCGGGTTGTTGCCCCGCGCCATGACCGCTTGAACCTTCGGGTCGTCGGATTGTTGGCCCATCGACGTGAGGTCCATGCCCGAGCAGAAGTTGCCGCCCGCGCCGGCGAGGATCGCACAACGGATCTCCGGGTCGTCGTCGACGTACTCGTAGCCGAGTACGAGCCCGGCAAGCATGTCGGGGGAGAGCGCGTTCTTCTTCTCGGGACGGTTCATCGTGAAGGTCACGACCCGTCCGTCGCGTTCGATCGTGCAGTGCTTGGTGCTGATGTCGAGTCGTTCGGTCACGAGCCGAGGCTAGAACACGTTCCAGGCCGAGCGTCCAGCCACGGCTGCCATGACTCGCCCCGGACCCTTGGACCCGAAGGTGGAACGTGTTCTAGTCTGGGTCCGGCTGACGCCGATCCGGAGGGGAGCGCGGCGGTGGGATTCTGGAAGCACGCACAGGATGATCCGGGCTACGTCGCGATCGTCGATCCCGACGGCACCGAGCACGGTGCCGGTGACGTCCTGGCGCGCGCGAATCAGCTCTCGCACGCGCTGCACGAGCTCGGTCTCCGCAAGGGCGACGCGGTCGCCGCGGTGTTGCCGAACGGTGTGCACCCGTTCACGGTGTACCTCGCGGCGTTGCAGTCGGGGCTCTACTACGTGCCGATCAACTACCGCCTGAGCGCTCCGGAGATCGCGTACATCCTGCAAGACTCCGAGGCGAAGGCATTCGTGAGCCACGAGCGGTTCGCGTCCCTCGTGTCCGCGGCGGCCGAGGAAGCGAACATTCCCGCGAACGCGCGCCTGGCTCACGGGTCGGTCCCGGGGTTCCGATCCTTCGACGAAGTCGTCGATCCGCAACCCACCACGCTGCCCGCCGAGCGCGCCACCGGCGCGGCGATGCACTACACGTCGGGAACCACGGGCAAACCGAAGGGTGTGAAGCGCCCGCTCGCCGACATCGACCCCGACATGAGCGCGGAGCTCTTCACGTTCCTGCTCCAGCTCTTCGGGATCATGCCCGGCACCGATGAGGTGCACCTCAGCACCTCGCCCAACTACCACACCGCGGTAACCACGTTCGCGGGCAACGCGCTGCACATGAAGCACACGGTCGTGTGCATGGACAAGTGGGACGCGGAGGAGACGCTGCGCTTGATCGAGCGCTACGGCTGTTCGCATACGCACATGGTCCCCACACAGTTCATCCGCATGTTGCAGCTGCCCGACGATGTCAAGCAGCGGTACGACGTCTCGGCGATGAAATGGGCCATCCATGCGGCCGCGCCCTGCCCGGTCGACACGAAGCGCAAGATGCTCGAATGGTGGGGTCCCGTCATCTGGGAGTACTACGCGGCGACGGAGGGCGGCGGCACAATCGCGCCTCCCGACGAATGGTTGAAGTACCCGGGAACCGTCGGGCACGCCTGGCCGAACTCCGAGCTCAAGATCACCGACGACGACGGCAACGTCATGCCGACCGGCGAGCCCGGCACCGTATGGATGCGCATGGGCACCGGACGCACGTTCGAATACAAAGGTGACGACGAGAAGACGATGAGGTCGCACGACTCGGAGGGATTCTTCACCGTCGGCGACGTCGGCTACCTGAACGAGGACGGCTACCTGTTCCTGTGCGACCGTAAGAGCGACATGATCATCGCGGGCGGCATCAACATCTACCCGGCCGAGATCGAGGGTTGCATGCACGAGCACCCGCAGGTCGCCGACGTCGCCGTGTTCGGTATCCCCGACGACGACATGGGAGAACAGATCAAGGCCGTTGTGCAACCCTTGCCGGGAGTCGCGGGCGACGAAGCGCTCCGTGCGTCGATCATGGAGCATGTGCGAACACGCCTCGGCAAGTACAAGTGGCCGCGCAGCATCGACTTCATGGACGAGCTGCCACGCGAGCCCACGGGCAAGCTGCTCAAGCGCAAGTTGCGCGACCCCTACTGGGAGGGGCGCGACCGCGCCAT
>Ga0335085_10015499_pt1 | contig 11053 bp, 6 predicted proteins | sample Lox_Sample_45_FD_206712 | JGI IMG/M metagenome (GOLD analysis project Ga0335085, IMG submission 206712) | Soil microbial communities from Loxahatchee National Wildlife Refuge, Florida, United States - Lox_Sample_4.5 | ecosystem: Environmental > Terrestrial > Soil > Wetlands | place: USA: Florida... | reverse complement strand
CCAGGGTGAACCAGGGCGAGACGACGACGCCGGTCCCGCCGAAGCCGAGCAGGCTGCCGGCCGCGCTGCCCAGCAGGGTGTCGGACGCGACGGCGAGCCAGGCGGCGGGCAGGGCCGCCAGGGCGCAGGCGACGGCCAGCAGCGGAGGAGAGAGGGGCTCGTGCTGAGGCACGAGCGAATCTACCACGAATGCCGGGAGTTGCATGCCCCCTTATCTTGGGGCATGCCCGACAGCCTCGACGTGCGCACGCGGGACCGCGCGCGCCTCCCCCCCGGCCAGATCCAGACCGTGAAGTGGCCGGTCCTGCACTACGGCAGCGTGCCGCGTGCCGACCTCGCCCGCTGGACCTTCCGGGTGTTCGGCGAGGTGGACCGGCCGTTCGAGATGTCGTGGGCGGAGTTCGAGGCGCTGCCCCGTCGCGACGTGCTGTGCGACATCCACTGCGTCACCACCTGGTCGCGCTTCGACAACACCTTCTCGGGCGTGCCGGTGCAGCTGCTGCTCGAGCGCGCCGGCGTGCGCCCGGGCGCCTCGCACGTCCTGGTGCACGCCGAGGAGGACTACACCACCAACCTGCCGCTGGCGGACCTCGCCCGCGAGGCCAACCTCGTCGCCACCCACTTCGAGGGCGAGCCGCTGCTGCCCGAGCACGGCGGTCCGGCCAGGCTGCTGGTGCCGCATCTCTACTTCTGGAAATCGGCGAAGTGGGTCCGCGGCCTGGAGCTGATGGAGGGCGACTGGCCTGGCTTCTGGGAGCAGAACGGGTACCACATGCGCGGGGACCCGTGGGCGGAGGAGCGCTACGGCCGGCCGGACCCGGCGAGGATGCGCCGGGGACCGCGCAAGTAGCGAGTTGCCGGGAGGTCAGTGCTCCGAGTAGTTCCCGGACGCCAGGTTGCCAGTGGATCCCAGTTGCAGGCTGAGAGGGGCCAGTCCAGTTGCACGTACTGACAACTGGTCTGGCCCCTGATCACCTGGGTCTTGGAACCACTGCCGACTCGCCGTCAGGCAACTCAACTGCCTGCCGAACACCGTCTCCTACTTGTCTTGCGCCATCAGCTCGAAGAACCGCCCGAACAGCACGATCCCCTTCCAGATCTGATCGAGGGTGAGCTTCTCGTTCGGGGCGTGGAGCCGGTCGTCCGGGAGACCGACGCCGCAGACCAGCACCGCGTCGCTCCGCTGCTGCAGCAACGGCACGATCGGGATCGAGCCCCCGGTGCGGATCGGGGCGATGCCGCTGCCCCACACCTCGCGGAACGCGCGGTCCAGCACCCGGTAGGCGCGGGAGTCGAGGCTGGTCTGCGCCGGGTCCACCGTCGAGAACACGGTGACCTTCACGTCGGCGTGCTTCGGCGCCGCCCGCTTCACCGCCCTGACCAGCCGGGCCGCGACGTCCCTGCCCCGCTGGTCCGGCACCAGGCGCAGCGAGATCTTCGCCGTCGCCTCGGCCGGGATGACGGTCTTGCTGCCGGCGCCGGTGTAGCCGCCCACGATGCCGTGGACCTCGAACGTCGGCCGCGACCACACGCGCTCGAGGACGCCGTACTTCCGCTCGCCGACGAGCGCCTTGGCACCCGCCTCCTCCCGGAACGCCTTGTCCGTGACGGGCAGCGACCGCCACGCCCTCAGCTCGGCCGCGGCCGGGCGCTTCACACGCTGGTAGAAGCCCGGGATGCGGACCCGGCCGTCGTCGCCCTTCAGCTTCTCGAGCAGGTGCCACAGCGTCTCGATCGCGTTCGGCGCCGCCCCGCCGTAGAGCCCGCTGTGCAGGTCGGCCTTGAGGGTGCGGACGTGGATCTCGGCGTGGATGATCCCGCGCAGCGCGGCGTCGACGCTGGGCTGGTCGGGCGCGACGATGTTGGTGTCGGTCACCAGCACGGCGGCGGCGCGGGTGCGCTCCGGCTCGCGCGTCAGCAGCTCGGTCAGCCCCTTCGAGCCGGTCTCCTCCTCGCCCTCGATCAGGAACCGCAGGTTGACCGGGAACGAGCCGCGGGTCGCCTTGAGCCCCTCCAGCGCGGCCACCACCGTGTAGACCTGGCCCTTGTCGTCGGCCGTGCCGCGCGCGTAGAGGTTCCCGTCGCGCACGGTCGGCTGGAAGGGCGGCGAGACCCACTCGCCGACCGGGTCCGGCGGCTGGACGTCGTAGTGCCCGTAGCACAGCACCGTCGGCGCTCCGGGCACGGGCGGTCCCACGCCCCACAGGATCGGCGGCCCGCCGGTCTCGAGCGTGTCCACGCTGAACCCAAGGCGCTGGAGCCGGGTCGCGATCCAGGCCGCGGCGCGGCGGCAGTCGGCCGCGTGCTCCGGCTGCGCGCTGATGCTGGGGATCGCGAGCCACTCCGAGAGGTCGGCGAGCAGCCGCGGCCGCTCCTGCTCGACGAACGCCGCCAGTGTGGAAGCCATCGTGCGCACAAGGTAGCGCTCGCGGACCCGCCCGGCCAGCGCCCGCGACGGCCGGACTGGCCGCGTCGCCCGCGACAGGTATCTTCTCCCTCGCCCGCTATGCGCCTCACCTCGTCGTACGCCGTGTTCCGCTTCAAGCCTGGAGAGGAAGGCCTCGCCAAGGCGCGCTGGTACAGCCGCGAAGGCCGGGCCGGCGAGGCCGAAGCCGCGTATCGCGCGGCGCTGGCCGCCGACCCGGAGCTGCGCTCGGGGTGGCTGGAGCTGTTCGAGCTGCTGCGCCGCGACGGGCGCCTTCACGACGCGCTCGATCTGGCGATGCGGGCCGAGGACCACTTCGGCCCCGAGGCGGCGATGCCGCGGGCGATCAAGGGCGCGGCGCTCGCCGAGCTGGGCCGGACCCGCGACGCGATCGCCGCGCTCGAGGAGGCGATCGAGATCGACGGGAACCTGGCGCTCGCCTGGCACGAGATGGCCTACGCGGCGTATCGCGCCGGCGAGTACGCGCGCGCCCTGCTGGTGCTCGACCGGGCCTTCGCCCTCGAGCCGCACACCGACACGCTGATGCTGCGCGGCCACATTCTGCGCGCGGCCGGCCAGTTCGACGCGGCCGAGGTCGCGTTCGAGGGCGCGCAGCAGTCGGCCGAGCACGACGTGCCGCGGCGCGAGGCCGAGCGCGAGATCGCCGCCACCCGGCGCGCCGCCACGCTGGGTGGCAAGAAGCCGAAGCGGTTCACGGTCCGGGAGCGGGCGTTCGCCGAGACCGGCGGCATCCTGCTCGACGCGGGCGGCGACGCGCCGGGGGCGCCGGCGACGGACGGCGTCCCGGCGCTCCTGGCTTCCTGCCTCCGCTCCCTGGTGGGCCTGGTGAGCGCGCTGGAGTGGCGCCCCGTCGTGTGCGGCGCCGTGTCGCCCGACGACGAGCCGCTGGCCGCCGCCGTGGCGCGCGCGATCGGCGCGCAGCTCCTGCCGGTGGCGGCGCTCGATCCCACCGACCGGCCGCTGGTGCTCGCGGCCTGGAACGGCGGAGGCCGGGAGTGGGGGCATCAGCTGTCGCGGCTGGAGCGGTGGCGGAGCGGCTACGCGTTCGCGCTGGCGCAGGGCGCCGATGCGGAGGATCCCGCGGACGTGATCGGGACGTGGCGGTGGGCCGGCGAGCCGGCCGCGCTGCGCCGGCACCTCGAGCAGGCCCTCGCCCAGCCGCTCCCGGCGGCGGCCGTGGACCCCGAGATCCTCGCCCTCGCCGCCAATCCGCTCGCGCGCTGGCGCGCGCGGCAGACGCGGACCGACTCGCCTTCCTGACCGGCCGCTAGCGGCGCCCGGGCGCGCCCGCGGGCGGGACGGCCGCCCCGGGGAGAGCGCCCGCCGGCGCCCCGAGCGCCGTCCACGGATCGGCGGCGCCGGCTTCCCGCTCCCGCACCACGCCGATGGTGCGCACCAGGTCGCCGCGCTCGGCCGCCAGCAGGTCCTCGAACCGGTCCAGCCGCGTCCGGTACAGGCGCGCCGCGATCACCACGGCGTTGTTGAGCGGGCGCCGGGCCAGCCAGCGGCCGTCGATCGTCCGCAGCGTCCGCCCGAACGGCCCGGCCAGCTCCGCCTGGGCCGCGGCGAACACCCGTTGCCGCTGCTCCCGCAGCTCCGGGGCCGCCAGGCCCTGCGCGTACAGCCGCTCCAGCCGCGCCGCCAGCGAGTCGAAGAAGTGCTGCAGCCGGATCTCGTCCTGCCAGCGGGCCACCGCGCGCCCGGCGTTCCGCGCGTCGCCCCGCGCGCGGAAGAACGCCTCGGCGCCCCGGAAGCCGACGAAATCGGCCAGCGACTCGTTGAACGGCACGCTGCCCTTGACCCAGATCGTGTTGTGCAGGATCTCGTGGATCACCGTCGCGGCGAGATCGACGGAGTCCTCGCGCACGATGGTCGACAGCAGCGGGTCGTTGAACCAGCCCAGCGTCGAGTAGGCGTTCGACACCCGCACGTAGGTGTCCATCCCGCGCTGCTCGAGGCGCCGCGCCTCCGCCAGCGCCTCGGCGCGATGGAAGAACCCCTGGTAGGGCACCCGCCCGACGACCGGCCACGACCACGTCAGCTCCTCGAGCCGGTCGGAGCGGCTGGCGGTCAGCACCAGCACCAGGGTATCGCGCCGGACCCGCGAGTACGTGGTGTACGTCCGCCGCGCGGCGAGGTGCAGCGAGTCGGCGGCGAAGCCCCGCACCGCGAGCACCAGCTCGAGCTTGGCGCGCGTCGCCGGGTCGGTCGCCGGGTCGGCCACGACGGCGGCGATGGCGCGCCGGCGCAGCAGGATGAGCGCCTCCTCCACCGCCGCCCGCGCGACGTAGCGCACGTCGCGGCTGGCACACCACGCGACGGCGCCGCCGGCCACCACCAGGACCAGCAGCGCCGTGACGATCCGGCGGACCATCCGCAGCCGGACGCCTATGGCGACCACCTCACGCCGAACCGCGACGTGCCGCCCCCGAGGCTGGTGAAGCCCTCGTACCCGTAGTCGAGCTGCAGGCGGTGGAAGACCAGCGTCCCGCCGAACGTCAGCGAGCGCCGGTCGGAGGGGGCGCGGCCGGTCGCGATCCCCGCCCGCCCCAGCAGGCCGACCCCCTCGGCCACCACGCCTCCCTCGACGCCGAACGCCCAGTAGCCGCCCGTGCCGCGCGGCGACACGAAGTCGCCGGCCACCATCAGCCGCGGCACGCCCTGCGGGTCGACGATGTTGAGCGAGAGGCCGGCGCGAACGGTCCGCGGCAGCGGCGCCGCCGTGTGCGTGTTGGTCCTGAGGTCGGCGCCCAGGTTCTGCACCACCACGCCGAGCGCCGCGATGTCGAAGAACGCGAGCGCCACGCCGGCGTCGAACCCGAGGCCGGAGGCGTCGTACAGCGCGGTGTCGGGCACCGACACGTGCTCGGCGAGGTACTTCGCGTTGACGCCGAGCGCGAGCATCCCGAGCCGGTACGCGACCGAGCCCACGGCCAGCGCGCTGTAGGCCCCGGCCATCGCTCCGGCCGGATCGGGCAGCCCGCGGTCGCCGCCGAAGGCCGGGTCCGGCCGGTACACCGTGTCCTGCCCGAAGTCGAGCAGGCTCGCACCCACGCCGAGTACGAACCGCCCCGCCCCGAACGCCACGCCGCCGCTCACCAGGGTCGAGCCGAGCAGGTAGCGCTCGTAGCTCATCCCCAGCGCCACGGTCCGGACCGGCGCGAGCCCCGCCGGATTCACGAAGATGCTGCCCACGTCGCCGATCACCGCCGTGTACGCCCCGCCGAGCCCGAGCGCGCGGGTCGTCGCGGGTATCGCCGCCACCGCTCCGGCGGTCGTGCCGGTGGCCTGCGCCGCCGCACGCGGGGCTGCCGCCAGGCCCAGCGTCGCGGCCAGCACGACGGCGGGCGCGAGGCGCCGCGTCACGGGCTCCGCCGCGCGACGTAGATCCGGTGGCGCAGGATCGTCCCGCCGAGATCCACCACCAGGAGGTACACGCCGTTGACGACCGGGCGTCCGTCCGCCGCCGTCAGGTCCCACTGCAGCCGTCCGGCGGGCGCCGCGCCGAGATCGCGCACCAGCGAACCGTCGAAGGTGTACACCCCGGCCCGGACCGCCGGACCCGACACGTGGATCACGACCAGGGACCCGCGAACCGGGTTCTCGGAGATGTTGATCGTGCCGCCGGGGCCGAGCATCGAGGCGCTCAGCGCCTCCAGCGCGGCCGGCACCGACAGCTTCCCGTAGCCCCACGACGCGTTGGGGGCCCCGTTGGGCCGGCCGTCATAGGGGTGGAACGAGAGGCTGTCGAGGCGCGCAGCGCCCACCAGCAGCGCGCGCGCAGCCTCGGGGGTGAGCCGGGCGTCCCGCTCCAGGAGCAGGGCGACCGCCCCGGTCACGAACGGCGCCGCCATCGACGTGCCCTCGAGGATCCAGTGGCGGCCGTCCTGCATCACGCGTCCCGCCGGGACCGACGCCGCGCCGGAGAGCGCGGACGCGACGCCCTGCCCTGGCGCGGCCAGGTCCGGCTTCTGCACGCCGTCCCGCCTCGGCCCCGGGCCCGAGAACCACGCCAGGTCGCCGAGCTGCTCGCGGTTGCTGTACTGCTCCGGCTCGCCGTTCACGTCCTTCCACCGCAGCCGGGTCACGTACGCGCCGACGGCGAGCACGCGGCCGGCGGAGGCCGGCGACGCGACCAGGTAGCGGTTGCTCGCTCCCGACGTGAACGACACACCCTGCCCCGTGCCGCCCGTGCCGAGCGCCGCGCCCGCCACCCACAGGTGCACCGGCCGGCCGCTGAACGACGCCTGGCTCGTGACCCGGATGGTCCACGTGCCGGGAGCCGGCGGGTGCGCCGCCGCCCCGCCGAAGTCCCCGATCGCCACGAAGCCCAGGTTGTCGTCCGTCAGCGCGACCGTCGTGCCCGGCCCGTTCTCGACGTGCACCCATCCGTCCGTGCTGTCCGCCGTCACGGCAACGCCGGGCGCGGCGACGACACTCGACCCGTCGGGCCGCACCACCTCGACGGTCATCGAGTCGCCACGCGCGTACCACAGCTGCAGCACGATCAGATCGTTGATCGGCCCCGGTGCGGGCACGTAGGGGGGCACCGTCAGGGTGAACGCGCGCTGCTGGCCGGTGGCGAGCGTGGCCGCCGCGTGAAGGTCGTCGGTGGCCGGGGCGGGGGCGGCGTTCCCGTTGTCGCCCGCGTTGCCCACGGCGGCCACGACGATGCGCCCCGGCCCCACCAGCGAGTCCAGCTCCATCTCCTCGGGCAGCGTGCCGTCGTGCGGACCCCACTGCGACCCGAGGCTGAGGTTCACCACCGCCGGCCGGCCGAGCTGCGCGGCGCGGCTGAAGATGTAGTTGACGCCGTCCACGACGTCGGTGCGCGCCGCGGTGGTCTTGACGACGATCAGGTCCGCGCCCGGCGCGACCCCCGCGAACTGGCCCGCCGGTTGGCCGTTGCCGGTCGCGCTGCCGTCGCCCGCCGCGGTCCCCAGCACGTGGGTGCCGTGGCCGACACTGTCGCGCGAGGCGCAGCCTGCGGCCGTGAGGCTCGCCTGCACGCACTCCACGCCGTAGCCGAAGGTCGTCGCGCCGACGACGCCCGGCCCCGGCCCCACCAGGGTCTGATCCCACAGGAACAGCACGCGGGAGCGGCCGAGCGAATCGACCAGGAAGTCGGGATGGGTGAAGTCGATGCCGGTGTCGACCAGGCCGACGATCACGCCCCGGCCGACCGACCCGCTGAACCGGTCGGGCCCGAGCATCTGCCGCACGCCAGCCACGCCGACGTCGGCGATCCCGACGTCGTTCTCCGTCCCCGCGGCGATGGGTGCGGGCGGATCGTCGAACGGCAGCCAGGGGCCCGTACCGTACACCGCCGCGATCGACGGGTCGGCGAGCAGCGGGCCCAGCGAGGCGAGCGGGACCCGCGCGTTCACCAGGCCGCCGGCGCGGGTGCCGACCCGGGCGCCGAGCCGCGCCAGCGCCGTCGCATCGCCGCCGCGCAGCCGCACGACCAGGTTCGCGACCGGCGTGCCGTCGGCGTCGCGGGTCACCGCCACCAGCCGCGCCGCGGTCGAATCGGCGGCCAGCCGCTCCTGATCCGCGGGGGGGAGAGTGCCGAGGAACCGGACCATCGGCCCGACCGGGCGCTGCTGCGCCCGCGCGGCCGTGCCGCCGAGCGCGGCCAGGAGCAGGACTGCCGGGATGACGGAGGCGCGCGCCGCGCGCCGCACTGGGGCCACAACGCTCCCTACCAGGACTCGCGTACCTTCGTGACCGTGGCAGCCGCTGTCAAGATGGAACGCGATCGTCTTTGACAGTGCCCGAGGGCGCCGCTAGCTTGCCCGAAACGATGGCCTTCGCGCACCTCCACACGCACTCCGAGTACTCGCTTCTCGACGGCGCCAACCGCATCAGCGACCTCGTCGCCCGGGTCAAGGCGCTGGGGATGGACAGCCTCGCGCTCACCGACCACGGCAACCTGTTCGGCGCGTGGCAGTTCCACCAGGAGGGGCGCGCGGCGGGGATCCGCCCGATCCTCGGGATGGAAGCGTACATGGCGTTCGGACCGCGGCAGGCCCGCGAGAAGCCGGCCGACGCGCCCGCCGCCTACGCCCATCTCGTCCTCCTGGTGCAGAACCCCGCCGGCTACCGCAACCTGATCCGGCTGTCGTCCATCGGCTACGTCGAGGGCTACTACCGGCGGCCGCGGGTGGACCGGGAGACCCTCGCGCAGCACTCGGACGGCCTCGTGTGCCTCTCGGCCTGCATGTCGGGCGAGGTCGCGCTGTGGCTCCGCCAGGGCGCGTACGACCGCGCCAAGGAGGCGGCCGAGTGGCACGCGCGCACCTTCGGCGACGGCCGCTACTGGCTCGAGGTGCAGAACCACGGCCTGGCCGAGGAGCCGCTGGTGCAGGAGGGCGTGTTCCGCCTCGCCGGGGAGCTGGGCCTGGGCGTGGTCGCGACCAACGACGCGCACTACCTCACGCGCGAGGATGCCGCCGCCCACGACGTGCTGCTGGCGATCCGCTCCGGCAAGGACCTGAGCGATCCCAAGCGGTTCCGCTTCCAGGGCACCGAGAGCTACGTCAAGTCCGAGGAGGAGATGCGCCGGGCGTTCCCGGCCCGCGACGACCTGTTCGCCAACACGCAGCTCATCGCCGAGCGGTGCGAGTTCGACTTCGAGAAGCGGTTCTTCCTCCCCGAGTTCCCGCGCCCGGCCGAGTACGCCAGCGACAACGACCTGGTGGTCGCGCTGGCCGAGGCGGGCTCGCGCCGCCGCTACGGGGAGCCGCTGCCGCCGGCGGTGCGGGAGCGGCTCGACTACGAGCTGGGCGTGATCACCAAGGTCGGCTACGCGGGCTACTTCCTCATCGTCGCCGACTTCATCCGCTGGGCGCGCGAGCACGGCATCCCGGTGGGCCCGGGCCGGGGGTCCGCGGCCGGCTCGCTGGTCTCCTACGCCCTCGGCATCACCAACGTGGACCCGCTCAAGTTCGACCTGCTGTTCGAGCGGTTCCTCAATCCGGAGCGCATCTCGCCGCCCGACATCGACGTGGACTTCTGCGAGGAGCGCCGCGGCGAGGTGATCGAGTACGTCCGCGAGCGGTACGGCCGCGCCTCGGTCGGCCAGATCGTCACCTTCGGGACCATGAAGGCGCGCGCCGCCGTGAAGGACGTGGCGCGGGTGCTCGGCGTCCCGCCCGGCGACGCCGACCGCCTCACCAAGCTGATTCCCAGCGGCCCGGCGTACTCGCTCACCCTGCGCGAGGCGGCGGAGAAGGTCCCGGAGCTGAAGGAGCTGGTGGCGCACAACCCCACCTACCAGAAGGTGGTGGAGTTCGGCAGCGGCATCGAGGGCCTGTCGCGGCACATCTCGGTGCACGCCGCCGGCATCGTCATCGCGCCGGGACCGCTCACCGACTACGTGCCGGTCTGCACCATGACGGGCCGGGCCACGGGCGCCGGGGCGGCGGACGACGCCATCATCACCCAGTACGACATGGTGGGGCTCGAGAAGGTCGGGATGCTGAAGATGGACTTCCTCGGCCTGACGACCCTCACCATCCTGCACCGCGCGGTGCAGACCGTCCGCGAGCGCCGCGGCGTGGAGGTGGACCTCGACGGCCTCGACCTCGAGGATCCCGCGGTGTACACCATGCTCCGCGCCGGCCGGACGGCCGGCATCTTCCAGTTCGAGTCCAGCCTCGCGACCGACGCGCTGCAACGGATGCACTGCGACCGGTTCGACGACCTGGTGGCGACCAACGCCCTGGTGCGTCCCGGGCCGCTCGACAGCGGGATGCACCTGGTCTACATCCGCCGCAAGCGCGGCGACGAGCCGGTCCGCTACCCGCTGCCCGAGCTGCAGGAGATCCTCGAGCCCACCTACGGCGTCATCGTCTACCAGGAGCAGGTGATGCGGATCGCGAGCGTCCTGGCCGGCTACTCGCTGGCCGAGGCCGACGTGCTCCGCAAGGCGGTGGGCAAGAAGATCCAGGAGCTGATCGACAAGGAGCTGGGCCGGTTCGTGGCGCGGTGCGTGGAGCGGGGCCACAAGAGGAAGGTGATCGAGGAGCTGGCCGCCCAGATCCAGACCTTCGGCCGCTACGGCTTCAACAAGTCGCACGCGGTGGCCTACTCGGTCGTCGCCTACCAGACCGCGTGGCTCAAGACGCACTATCCGGCCGAGTTCATGGCGGCGCTGCTCTCCTCCGCCATCGGCGACACCGACAAGGTCGTGCCGTACATCGCCGAGTGCCGGGCCCTCGGGATCGAGGTCCTGCCGCCCGACGTCAACGAGTCGGGGTGGCACTTCACCGTGATCGGCGACCAGCGCATCCGCTTCGGCCTCGGCGCGATCAAGAACGTGGGCCGCGGAGCGATCGACGCGGTGATCGCCGCGCGCACCGCGGGCGGGCCGTTCACCTCGCTCGCCGCCCTGGCGGCCCGGGTGGACCACCGGGTGTGCAACAAGCGGGTGCTGGAGGCCCTGGTCGCCTCCGGCGCGACCGACGCCCTCGGCGGCCACCGCGCCCAGCTGTTCGCCGCCGTGGACGGCGTGCTCGCCGAGGCCGCCCTCAAGCAGGCCGAGACCGCCGCAGGCCAGGGCACGCTGTTCGGCGAGGCCGCGGCGGCGGGGGACCGGCCGCCGAC
>Ga0335085_10015498_pt1 | contig 11054 bp, 9 predicted proteins | sample Lox_Sample_45_FD_206712 | JGI IMG/M metagenome (GOLD analysis project Ga0335085, IMG submission 206712) | Soil microbial communities from Loxahatchee National Wildlife Refuge, Florida, United States - Lox_Sample_4.5 | ecosystem: Environmental > Terrestrial > Soil > Wetlands | place: USA: Florida... | reverse complement strand
ACAGCGAATGGCCGGCCTCCGCGTTCGGGGTGCGGCTGCCGATCTCCCGTGAGCGCGCGGCCCTGGGCATCATCGACATGCAGCACTACTGCATCAGTGCGCGGGAGCATCTGGCGGAAAGCGTCCAGGGGCATTCTCAAGGGCTGCACAATGAGTACGCCAGGCGCGTCGAGGGCGTGATAGCCAACATCGGCAGGCTCCTGGCCGCATTCAGAACCTCCAGGCGCCGCGTCTTCTTCACCCGGCACGGCATTCAATTGCCGGATGCCGGTGATCTCGTGGAGAGGCGGCGCAATCGAGAGCAGATTGCCCTCGCCGCAACAGGAGGCAAGTCGGGCCACCTGGCGGGGAGGGGCACACCGGGATACGAAATCATTTCCGCGTTAGCGCCCCTCCCGGATGAGCTGGTTCTTGACAAGAACACCAGCAGCGCCTTTCATTCGACACCCATCGATCTCTTCTTGCGGAACATGAATGTGGATACGCTCATCTTGACTGGCATCGCCTCCGACCAGTGTGTCTTCGCGACAGCGCTGGACGCAGCCGATCGAGGATTTCACGTAATCATTGCGGCTGACGCCTGCGCCAATCTCGATCCAGGCAGCGCAGAAGCCGTGCAGGTTCTCTTCGGTCGTGTCTTTGGATATGTCATGCGCACGCCTGGCATATTGGACTGGCTGGAGACCGGCAACGAGCCGAGAGAGACACGGCTCAAGGCCTGACATCGCTCCCTGTAATGCCTTCGGGGTAGCATCGACGGGACGTTGCTTCTTTTTTCGCTTTTCTCGAAGGCGGTGCCCTGTAGTGAAGGTCGCCTTGTACTCCGATGCGATCGACACTACGCCGCCCCGCCCCAGTGGACGACCCGGGAACCCTGCACCCCAGGAAGGTGCAGGGGATCGAGCGGACACCCAGAGTGCGGAGCCTGGCCGATTGTGCGGATGCTGTTGTTGGCCTCGCAGTTGCATGAAGAGAACCCAGACTCGTCCCAGGCTGCGCCCTGTCGGGGTGCCTTCTGGCCACGTATTCTTCGGAATTGCGCGACGGTGGGCAGGGGTGCTGAATCGCTAATTCCCCGTAAACGCAGTGATGCTCTCCTTCCCGGCCTTCGACAGTACCTGACGTGCCACTCAAGCCGGAAGGGATAGCGGTGAGATTCCCTGGCATCCGCTTGGGTCGGAGGATACGAATTCTAGCATGCAGCCATGACAATCTTGCATACCCGGAAGGATAGGCGTCTCGACCTGCCTTGCCGGACCGCTCCGCGAACCAAACGAGCGATCGCTCCTTCTTCCGCGCGCTCAGGGGGAATAGGGAAATGTGGCTGAAGGCTGATTTGCATATTCACACGTGTGAGGGGCCTGAAGGCATCGTCCGCTGGACACCCCGGGAGGTAATTGACCTCGCGGCCCAGGCGGGTTACCGCATCCTGAGCTTTACTGACCATGATAGGCGAACCTACGATTCGTCTCTCGCTGGATACGCCGAAGAGCGGGGTATCGTTCTGATCCCGGGTGTTGAAGCGACGATCGAGAGGCGCCATGTGCTGCTGTACAATTTCCCGCACTCCCTCGATGGGCTACGCACCCTGGATGACATCCGGCGACGTAAGGGGCCCGACGGTCTCGTGATCGCACCCCACCCGTTCTTTCCGGGGCCGACCTCGCTGCGGCAGAGACTCGTGGAGAATCTGGATCTGTTCGACGCTGTCGAGTACTGCCACTTCTATACGGCGTGGCTCGACTACAATCGTACGGTGCGACGCCTGGCACAGGCCAATGACCTTCCGTTAGTAGGGACTTCGGATGCCCATCTGCCCTGTCAGTTCGGGACGACGTATTCGCTCATCGAAGCCGAGCCAACGCTTGAAGGGGTGTTCAGCGCGATCCGCGCCGGTCGGGTCCACGTGGTCAGTCGAGCCCTCAAGGCCAGTGAACTCTTGGCAGTGGGGCTGGTGCTAACGGGCGGGTCGATACTCGGGCCAGGATCATGGCTTGTCCAGACGCTCGAGGAAGGCCTCGGAGTACGCGCCATCGGAGCTTCCGCAGACGCTGCGACATTTCCTCTGGTTGAGAGGTTGCAGGGCTGACCGCGGGACTTAGCCCGCATGATTCGCGAACACGACTCGCGAATCATGCGGGCATAACAAAAGCCGTTGTGGTTGATGGGCCGGGAGGGATCAAGCCTCCCTGGGGCATCTCGACACCGTGCTCACCCCGCGGGACGCGGGACGGGTATCCGGTGCACCTACGACCATGCGTCTTCCCACTGCGGGAATGGCCACTGGCATGTAAGCCCGGATTATTCACGGATCTTTCGTGAATAATCCGGGCTAGGGGCATTGGATAAAAAGGGGCTTTGGCTTTCGGGCCGAGACATCCTCGCAGTTGGCGGTGTTGCGGGGACCCGCCCGCCCTCTGGCTGTCAAGGCGGAGCCCTCCTCTCGATGCCTGTGTACCACAGTTCGTATCTCTGGCGCCCCGCCCTGCGTATGCCCCTCCTTACTCCGGCCGGCCCCGAGACGATGGCCGCCCGCCTGCGTCTGGTGATCGACGAAGAATACGCCCCGTGTCCGGTGGGCGCCCATGCTCGGCATGCCTTTGCCCATGACAGTCATGCCGGTCGTGTTTCTCGCCCTTGCAGCATATCGGTGTGGATCCTGGCTAATGTATGCTGTCGCCCTGTGCTTTGGTGTTGCAGATTTCAGAGCGTCTGCCGTGAGTTCTCCCACATGACCCGCCGGCCGAAGCAGCCAGCCCACCACCCATCCTTGCGTGGGGGGGGCTCTCCCTGGCTTTCCGTCACAAGTTCCTTCCCTCGGCATTGCGATTTGGATACAATCCCGATAGTCCTCGGGCCAGCAGCTCAGATCAAGTTGGCCTACCAGACGGGTCTGCTCCTGCTGTGGCCGGCCTGTCTTGCGCGCGGCCCGTCCGATAACGGTCTTTCTGCGTAGGCGGTGGTGCCGTTTCGGAAAGGAGGACTGCCATGCAAAGCCAAGTGACCGAGATCGCGCAGGATACCTATCGGATATCAACGTTCCATCCCGACTACCAGATCCAGTTCAATCAATTCCTCATCAAGGACGACGAGCCATTCCTCATGCATACGGGTTTCAAGAGGATGTTTCCGGCCACGCTCGCGGGCGTGGCTTCGATCATGGACCCCGCGACGCTACACTGGATTGGGTTCAGCCACTTTGAATCCGATGAGTGTGGCGCCTTGAACGAGTGGCTTGGTGTTGCGCCGTATTCGCAGGGCCTGTGCAGCTCTGTGGGGGCAATGGTCAGTGTCAACGACTTCGCCGATCGCACCGCGCGCCCGCTCGCCGATGGCGAAGTGGTACACACCGGCCGGCACCGCGTTCGCTTTCTTTCAACCCCGCACGTCCCTCACGCCTGGGATGCCGGCCTATTCTTCGACGAAATCGGTCACACGCTCTTGTGCTCAGATCTGTTCTTCCAGCCTGGCGATCCTGGACCGGTGATCGAATCCGACATCGTGCGACCCGCGCGGGAATCCATCCAGGCCGGCCTTGCCGGGCCGATGGCGAAGGACATGCCCTACACTCCATACACGGAAAGTACGCTGCATCGGCTGGCTGCGTTGAAGCCAAGAACCCTCGCGGTGATGCACGGCTCTTCGTTCCATGGCGACGGCCAACAGGCTCTATACGACCTGGCCGTGGTGATCAAGGATCTCCTCGGCGGGCGCTAGGGTATTGCTTGCCAGCCGCGAATTCTCTTCGTCCCCAGCACCACCCCTGAAGGGGACGTTGCTTCTTTTTTCTCTTTATGCTCTACCCCATCATTTCACGCCACGCCAACCGGCCTTGCATGCTCCCGGGCTCTTTCACAATATGCGTAGGAGGTGTGTGTAGCGGGCGTCGCCAGGTCCAGCAAGTCATCACTCGGTCTTCCACGACTCCTCGCCCAGCCCGGCTCGGGGTCCTTCGGCACTCCGTTTGGCATGGAAGTCCCAGCCCCCGGCGTCTTCTCCGGATGGACCATCCAAGCCACGGAAGCATCAGTCACCCGCCCGGGGGGCTTCGCGTTGCCCTGAATCCTCACCCCGTGGGGCCACCTGGTGCAGGACTGCCCCCGCGTTGAGATTCGTGGGCAAGCATGGTAAAGTCCACAGACCCATGTGCCGGCTGGGCCGAAGCGACGGGAACGGCGCCGGCACCCGCGACCTCGATGCCCACCCCTGTCGGGGAGGAAGGGACAACCATGAAACTCGGCATCTGCTTGCCACATTACGGTCGCCCCATCGAGGTGAGCCGACTCCTCGAGGTCGCCCAGTGGGCGGAGGAACGCGGTCTGGACTCCGTTTGGGTGACCGACCACGTCATCGTCCCGCGCGATCAGGAGATCATATACCGTGATCACATGCTCGATCCCTTGGCGGTGCTGCCCTGGCTCGCGGGGGTGACCCAGCGCATCAGCATCGGCACGAGCGTAGTGATCCTGCCCTACCGCTCCCCCATTCCCGTGGCAAAGCTCCTGGCCAGCGTGGATGTCCTGTCCGGAGGTCGCCTGATCGTCGGGACGGCCATCGGGTGGATGGAGGGCGAGTTCGAGGCGCTGGGGATTCCGTTCAAGGAGCGCGGCAGCCGCGCTGATGAGACCCTGGAGCTGTTCCGGACCGTGTGGACGCAAGAGTACCCGGAGGTCCAGACCAAGCGGTACCGTCTGCAGGGTGTGAAGGCCTCCCCCATGCCGCTCCAGAAGCCCCGGCCACCACTGCTGGTGGGCGGGGCCAGCGAGGGGGCGTATCGTCGGGTTGCCAAATACGGGGATGGGTGGCATGCCGCCTCCGCCAATCACGAGGCGTTCCTGCAGGGCCGGGATGCCGTGAACAAGGCCTGGGGTGAGCAGAAGCGAGAGGGGGCCCCCCTCTACACCCTGCGGATCCCGATCCTGATCGACGAGATCCATCGCCCCGCCGTGGACATGCGCTGGATGCGCGGGCGGCACGCGCTGCAGGGATCCATCGCGAAGGTGATCGAGGAGCTTCAGGGATACCAGGCTCTCGGGTGCAGCCACGTCGCCTTGGAGGTGTCCTACTCGACCTATCCGGCCATCCTCGAGACCATCGACATCGTCGCCCAGCAGGTAGTTCCCCACCTAGAGATCTAGCCCACCATGAATCATCCGGGCGAGGACGGGCGGGAGCGGAGTGTGCGAAGCTCCGGACCTGACAGAAACCCGGCCGAACTGGGAAGGTGTGGGCCAGGAGAACCGATCCATGTCAAGTAACCGCAAGACGCCCGCGAACCGCTGGAGCTGGGACGAGGCGCTGTCCGGTGTCGTTCCCCCCATGATCTCGCCGTTGACAGAGTCCCTGGCGCTGGACGCCGGGGCCCTTCCCCGGCTCGTGGAACACATCCTAGACGGAGGCTGCAGCGGACTCTTCGTGCTGGGCGGATGCGGGGAGGGAGCCTGGCTGACGCTGGCCCAACGGTCGGCCGTCATTCGGGCCACCCGAATGGCCGCGTCCGGCCGGGTGCCGATCCTGGCCGGGGTGATGCTTCCCGGGACGGGCCCGGCGATCGAGGCGGCGTGCCAAGCGGCGGACGAAGGAGCGGATGCCCTGGTATTGGGATCTCCCTATTACTTTCCCGTCTGCGGGGATGCCCAGCGGCGGCACTTCGAAGGGGTGATGGCCGCGGTCTCTCTCCCCGTCCTGCTCTACAATATCCCGCAGGCGACGCACCAGGTCATTGCGCCCGCAACCGTCTCGCGACTCGCGGAGGATGGGCGCATACTTGGGATCAAGGATTCAGCCGGCAACTTCGAGGCCTTCCAGAGCTTCGTTGCCATCAAGAAGGGTCGGCCCGATTTCCGGGTGCTCCAGGGCAACGAGTTCTTGGCCGCCGCGAGTCTGCTACAGGGAGGGGACGGGCTCGTCCCCGGGATGGCGAACTTCGCGCCCACGCTGTTCGCGAGCCTGGTCCGGGCCGCGCGGGCCGGGGATGTCCCGGCCTGCGCTCGCCTGCAGGAACAGATCTCCGATCTTTGCACCCTGCATACCCACGGGCACTGGCTGCCGGCTCTGAAGGCCGCATGTGCCATGCTTGGCCTGGGGAACGGCATTCCCTCCCGTCCCCTCGTGCCCGCCTCGGATGCGGAGCGCCAGGCGATCCACGACATCCTGGCAAGGCACGGCTTCACTGCGCCGGCCAAGGGTGCGCGGGAAGCCCGAATCCCGCATCGCCCGTAGCAGGCGCCGTCTCCTCGAGAAGGCTGCATCCCGCGGGGTGCGGCCTGTCCACGAATCACGTCGAATGCCGCCCTCCCAGGCGCGAAGCGGAGCGGCCTAAATCTGCCGACCCCACCACGGCGGCCGCCACCCCGATCCCCGCACCGATCGCTCCGCCAGGGCAAGAATGCATAGCAGGCCCAGCCCACCGCCGACGGCAAAGGCCGCGGGGACCCCCAACACCTCCGCCACGGACCCGATGAACAACGACCCGATGGGGGTAATCCCGGCGAAGACAAAGGCGTACAGGCTCATGATCCGGCCGCGCAAGGCATCGGGGACCGTGATCTGGAGGCTCGTGTTGCAGCCCGTCATGAACACGATCTGGAAGAAGCCCAGGAGCGCGAGCGCGGCCGCCGCGGCCCAAAAATGGCGCATCACCGCCAGTACCACCAGGGCCAGGGCCATGATCACCCCCGAGACAATGATGAGGGCAAGGCGGGGCTGGGCCTCCCCCCGCATGGCCAGCGCCAGCGCCCCCGTCAGGGCCCCGATTCCCAGCGCGGCCAAGAGCAAGCCGAACCCCTGGGCCCCCTGGTGCAGGACATCCCGCGCCAGCAGGGGGACGAGGACGTTGTGGTTGACCAGGAACAGGCTCACCGCGAGCATCAGGCACAGGAGAAGAAAGACCCGAGGCGTCCCCAGGGCGTACTGGAGCCCGTCGCCGATTCCCTGCAGCATCGATCGGTCGGAACCGGAATGCGGACGGCCCTCGACGCGGATGGCCAGCAGGGCGATGATCACGGCGATGAAGCTTGCCCCGTTGAGCAGGAAGGCGATGGGCACGCCGAACCGAGCCACCAGCAGACCGGCGATGGCAGGGCCGACGATCCGCGCCCCATTGAAGATGGCGGAGTTCAGGGCGATGGCGTTCATCAGGTCGTCCTTGCCGACCATGTCCACGATGAAGGACTGGCGGGTGGGCATGTCCAGGACGTTGGCCAGCCCGTACAACGTGGCGAGAACCGCCACGTGCCAATACTGGACGTGGCCCGACCAGGCGAGGGCGGCCAGGATGAATGCCTGGAGCATCAAGGCGGTCTGGGTTCCGATGACGAGCCGGCGCTTGGGGACGCGATCGGCGATGGCGCCGGCCAGGAAGGACAGGCAGAGCACCGGGCCGAACTGTAGTGTCCCGATCAGGCCGAGCTTGAACGGGGAGTTGGTCAGCTCCAGAACGAGCCAGGACTGGCCGACGCTCTGCATCCAGGTCCCGATCAGGGACACGAGCTGGCCCGTCCAGAAGAGCCGAAAGTCGCGGTGGTTGAGGGCCCGCAGGCCCTTCGGGAACGGCATTGGCAGCCAGGGTCTCGCCGGGGAAGGCGCAGCAGCCTCGACAAGCCTCATCTTATACCTCGAACCGCGTGGCGCAAACCGGATTCCGCGACGGCCGAGGCCGCCGGAGGTCCGTCAAGCGAGCTCGGCTACTCTCGGCGGTACCGTCGCGCGGTTCGAATCTCCGCACCTCGAGGCCATTCTCGCCGATCCCGAGGTGGACGCCGTGGACCTCTGCGTGCCGAACTTCCTCAACGCCCCCATGGGCACCGTCGCGGCCAAGGCGGTGGTCTTCACCAACATCAATCCCACGGCTATCCGGCGGAGATGCAGGACTTCATCGAGAGCATCGCCATCGGCCGCGAGCCGCTCTCGGGCGCTTCCCTGGCGCACGATGTGACCGCCGTGATCGACGGGGCCTAGGTCACGGCAGCCGAGGGCTGGCGCGTGGACCTGCGGCCATTTCAGGGGTGAACCAGGACAGAAGCCGGGACCCGGGATGCGCCCCGCTAGGGTGGGGCGCCAAAGGGGATGCGGGATCCGACCCCACGCAAGGCGGAGACGGGGCATCACTCTGGACCGGGCGGATCTGGTGACGGCAGCTCGGGAAACGCATACCGCTGCCTCATCCGCTCGACGATCATCTGCGCCTCGGCCTCGTCGATCGAGGCGCCGAAGCGGACCGTCTGGCCTTTGTATTGGAACGCGATCAGTCCGCCGACGAGTCTGGCTAGCCGGGGGGTAACCACGGTGTCGCGGGGACTCACTGGCCTGGTCGCGACCCGCAGATTGCGGACCTGGAACAGCTCGTAGCTGTGGGTCGGCCCGAGGCCCAAGACGTCCCGCGTCACGCGCAGCGTGCTGGTGCCCATCAGGACGCGTTCTTTGCCGACGAGCATCCAGAGCCACATATAGGCGGCGAACACTCCCCCCACCGTCCACAAGGCGAGCCACAGGAGCACGAGGCCCTCGGATCGCCTCGGGCCGTCCTTCAAGAGCTCGGCCAGGGTCGTCACCTCGCCCGTGACCCATCCGACGAGCCAAATGCCGAGGAACACGAGGACTACCAGATTCCGCTGGGCGGGGATCACGATCTCGAGCCCCTCGGGTCCACCGGTGAGGGTCACACGGGGATTCGGGCTCGTCGCGCTCATGTCGTTGGATCCTTGAGCGGGGGAGACGTCCTCGATCTCGTCCCCGGGTCCCGTCTATCGAAGTGAGCCCCAGGCCAAGCCTACCATGGGAGAGGGGGTCCTTGACAAGGCTCACGCCGCCCGAGCGACTTCGAGGAACGGCCAGGCGGGGTGAAGGGAGGGGATAGGCGACGGTGGTTGCCTTGGAGAGGTCGGTACCGGATAATCGCATGGCGGTTCGAGCGATCTGGGAGCCCGGGGCAGGGCAGGGACGTGAAAGGAGGGGATAAAACGCATGCGCGTCACGGCGATCGAGACCATCCACGTTGCGGAGTATCCGAACATCCTCTGGGTGGAGGTCCATACCGACGAGGGTCTGACGGGTCTGGGGGAGACCTTTCGGGGGCCTCGAGCCGTGGCCGCCCACATCCACGAGGCAATCGCCCCATATCTGCTGGGAAAGGATCCCCTCGCCATCGATTCCCACAGCCACCGTTTCCTGAACGTCTATGTCGGGTATGGCTCCAGCGGGGCGGAGATTCGCGCCGCCAGCGCCGTGGACATCGCGCTCTGGGATCTGTGGGGGAAGGCAACGGGTCAGCCGGTCTGGCAGCTCCTCGGCGGCCTCACGCGCGAGCGGGTGCGGGTCTACAACACCTGCGCCGGCTCCACGTACAACAGGGCCGGCGACCGTCGACTGATCAGGGCGGGAGTGGCCTACGAGGCCGCGGGCCCGCACGAGGACCAGGTGGCCTTCGTCCAGCATCCGGCGGAGCTCGCTCAGAGCCTGCTGGACATGGGCATCACGGCCATGAAGATCTGGCCCTTCGACGAGTTTGCCGAACAGACCGGCGGGATCTCCATCTCCGCCGAGGATCTGAAGAAGGGGCTTGGGCCGTTCCGCAAGATCCGCCGGGCGGTGGGCGATCGCATGGACCTCATGTGCGAGCTGCACGCCCTGTGGAGTCTGCCGGCGGCGGTGGAGATTGGTCGCGCCCTGGCGGAGTACCGTCCATTCTGGGCGGAGGATCCGATTCGGATGACGAACCTGGGGGTGCTGGCCGAGTACCGCGAGCGGGTGCCGGTGCCGGTCTGTGCAAGCGAGACTCTCGCCACCCGGCAGGGATGTCGCGAACTGCTGGAGCGGAAGGCGGTGGATTACGTGATGCTAGATGTGAGCTGGGTGGGTGGGCTGTCCGAGGCCAAGAAGGTGGCGACGCTGGCCGAGGCCTACCACCGCCCGGTGGCGCCCCACGATTGCACCGGACCGGTGGTGCTGGTGGCATCCCTGCACCTCGCCCTCAACGCGCCGAATGCCGTGTTCCAGGAGGTCGTGCGGGCCTACTACGCCGGCTGGTACCGCGACCTCGTGACCGAGTTGCCGCGGATCGAGGGTGGCTACGCCTACGCCATGCGGGGCCCGGGATTGGGTACGGCACTCGCCCCAGGACTCCAGCGACGGCCCGATGCCACGGTACAGCGGAGCACACTGCCGTGACGGAGGATAGGCGGGATGCCACCGAGGAGTGCCCAGTCTTGGAAGCAAGCCGGGAAATAAGTCTATTAAGTCTGCTACGTCCCCTGAGGATGTTCTGGAGACTTGGCGGGCTACTTTCCCAGCTGCCGATTGGCCCAGTGCATGGGTCGATCGAAGTTGAAGTAGAGAACGCCCTTCGTGCCGGTGCGAGGATCGATGGTCTGTACCTCGTCGAAGTATCGTCCGCCCTGATTCAGCAGTCCCTGGCCGCTGGTCTGCAACCCCAGGGCGTTCACCGCGACGTATTCCTCCTGCACGTCGATTACCCCCATCGCGGTTTTGAGGCTCTTGCCGTCTCCGGAGGCGAGGATCGACCGCACCAAGCCATCGACGATCCACCGGTGGTCGCCGGCCCGGTCAGGGGCGCCCAACTCCGCGGAAGAGACGCCGGCGACCATGTGAGCATCCAGGTCCAGAGGACACCGCTCGAGCATTGCCTCCGCCGCCTGCAGCGCATCGCCGTACCGCTTCTCGTGGAGATCCTGGAACATCGCCTTACGATCCCCGCACTGGATCGAGGGTCGGTAATATGAGCTGTCAGCGTAGGCCAGCCGCAACACCGTGAAATCCACCGACCTGTCACCCGCCCGGAGCTTGAGGGCGAGGTCCGCGTAGATCGCGTCCGCCTCGGCACGGGGATAGGGGGCGTCATAGGCAGAGACGCGGGCGGGCAGCGTCCCTGCCCGTGGGGAGCACGCCACCAGGGCCAAGAGGACAGCCGACAGGCCGAGGCAGCCGGCACGGAATGCCCGTCGTGTCATCGTTCCGCTCCCTCTCGCGAGGCGGGGCCGGCTACAGGGTCCAGGCGATCAGAAAGGAGGAGCCCAGATAGAACACGGCCTCGAGAA
>Ga0335085_10015497_pt1 | contig 11054 bp, 23 predicted proteins | sample Lox_Sample_45_FD_206712 | JGI IMG/M metagenome (GOLD analysis project Ga0335085, IMG submission 206712) | Soil microbial communities from Loxahatchee National Wildlife Refuge, Florida, United States - Lox_Sample_4.5 | ecosystem: Environmental > Terrestrial > Soil > Wetlands | place: USA... | reverse complement strand
TCGAACCCATCATGAGACGCCGGGTTTGAGCCGACCGCATATGCCGTTTTCTGCTACTCCCCCACAAAAGAAGAACTTGAAGCAAAACCTAAAAGCGCCAAACGTTGTGCTTGAAGGCTCACCGAACATAGTGACCATGTCGTCTTTCAGATACCTATACTGAACATACCGCTTCTTTATGTCTACGACTTTAACAAACCACGCATCTTTGGAATCGAATGGGTCGTGCGGGTCTGCACCAGCATATTGCCAAACATCCCCGACCTGTGGTTTGCGCCCGAAGAGTCCTCTGAAAATACCTTCAAACACTGTGGTTCTCCATCACTAGCTTCTCACAGCAAAAATGGTGGAGGCGAGGGGAGTCGAACCCCTGTCCAGAGTAGTCAATCAAGCAAGTCATTCACAAGCATGTCTGGTTTAGTCTTACGCATCCTTTACGAAATCCAGCAAATCTCAAGGGCGAGCGTCCCTTATTTTTCGGTGTGTGCTTCGGGAACTTTCACACACTTATCTCACTTTTAATGACCGCTACAGTAAGTCCTCGTGAGCAAAGTCCCTAAAGAGCGGTGGCTGTTAAGCAGCCAGACGAAGTTCTGTTTCGTCAGTTGTTTTTTGTCTCGACTTTTTAACGTTGACTCCGAGACACCAACGGCTTGCACTCACTTAATCGGAAGCTCCCTGTCGAAACCAAGCGCCCCCAATCCAGTTATTTCTTCTTCGTCCTCGACGGCCTTAGCTGTGCTGCCGCAGGGCGTTTTCTTTCTGCGACCCTTGTGGTCTTCTTCTGTGCCTTAGCTGCTGCCGCTGCCTTCTCTGCCCTCGCCGCCCTTTTCTTGTCAATAAGTGGCTGCGGCCCCATTTCAGGTGTCGGCACACGAGGTAAGTCTTTCTTGGGTGTCTTCGCCTTCTTCTCGCACTTGCAGCTTTTCTTAGGTGTCGCCCTCTTCGCCTTGGCATCATTCCTGAGCTTCTCGATCTTGCCCATCATCGGCTCACAGTAGACGCCGAAGCCATGAAGCTGACGGAAGTATGGACAGGCATCGCCCGGTACTTCACCACGGCCCACCCTCACGGATGTAAGACCATCATCCCGCTTGAACGGACACATTTCACGGCAAGGCCGCTGATGATCCGTTTCCTTCCGTCTACGCGCCAAGAACCGATACTGACGCTGAAGTGTCGTCTCGCGGAAGGTCTTGTCTACCCGCGAAAGGAACCTGTAAACATCGTCAGCAAGGTTGTATGAGAGCTTCCCGTTGACGACTGAAAAACGGAAGTAGTCTTCCATCTGCCGTCTTGCCGCATCGCGGCTCTTGAACTCACATTCCTTACCCTTACCGACGCTTTTGTAGTTCGCTGCGAGCTTTACGGCTCGTGCCTCCGCCATCGTCAGATGACTCATCTCGATGCCATTGTAAAAGCGTCGAAGCAGCAAGAGTGCCTGACCAAGCCGATACTTCAAATCTTCGCGGCTCACATCAGGTGTGTCTTCGTTTAGTGCGCTTAACCGTCCCATTTTCCTCTCCTTCAAGTTGATAATATATAATGTACATTATGTAAAAGATGCATGTCAATACTTTTTCCCATCAAAACGGAATATTTATGGTAACACCGCAAGAACCGTTTACACACACAGGCGTAATAGTGCCACCCAACTCATGTATTGGCTTCACAACCAACATATATGTACCCGCAATGCAGTAAGCAAGCGTCATGAACAAGATAACCATAATGCCAAACGCTTTCATTCTCCGCACAAATCAGGTTTTCTAAACCGCCGACACACACTGCACACTGCAACTTCGTGGCTACAATTAATCAACATCTGTGTCGTAAAGCCATCCCAACCGCCACTGTCTTCCCTTCCCCAAAAACAGAACTCTTGAAAACGGGGGCATTCAGGATGATCGCACGGATAAAAACAAATTGATTTCACCACTTGCTCCTTATGTAGTCTTCAATCATGGAAGGAGTGACCATGCCGTCCTGTGTCCTCTTCCATCGTCCACGTTCAAGAGTATCCCACGTGCCACCTGTGATGTCAGGAATGTCAATGTCCTTGGTGACGCCGTTTGGGGATGCTATGCGGACGAAACTGAACCCACACTTCCATAGCCACTTGTTGCCGTCGATCACAATGACACGGAACTTGCTCTTGCGCTTGATGAATACCATATCTTCGTAGTAGTCGCGTTCTTCGTCCATGACATTTACTATAATACGAAAATCCGAAGAAGTAAAGCGCCCCAAGTAGGACTTGAACCTACAACCGTCTATTTTAGGGATAGCTGCTCTACATTGAGCTATTGGAGCGCATCACTTTTTACGTAAACAAAAGTTTCAATTTAGAGAACACTCGCTCGTTCTCGACAATTGTTGCCAATGATGTCAGTTGATCGCCGAGGTCAGGTTCCCTAAACGTTGTATATCCAATGTTTCTACCATCCAGTTTCATCGTCCAACGAACAAGCTCATCTTCATTCTCGACTCCGAGATAGACAAGCGTACCGTTCCACACCTACGGTGCGTCCTTATTTTGCAACAGATATTCAGCCAATGCATGACCCGACTGAATCGCCATTTGCCCCGGACTCAAGTCCTTCCGCGTCAGCACGTATAGCTTCTTCAAGGTTCTTCCCCCAGTTGAGTTTGTAGAATTCGATGGCTGCCTCGTTAGGCTTGTTATCGTCGGATGGTTTTTCGATCTGTTCCCTTGTGCGCCCCCTAAGCTCACAACGAGCGATATGAAACGCACGGAAGTCACTCTTCAACTTCGCCATTTCGTACTGCTCCCTCCATGCGCCTTCCCCACCGACTTCACGGTGGCGCATAGCGTCCTTGACTTTAGGCTTGATAGCCTTACACAAAGCAGCTTTCTCTTTGGAAAGCTCCTTCATAGTATTGATGACTTTTGTTTTCTCTTTCATGGGAAATCCTCCTTTAAAATAGGTGGCGGTAGGCCGATTTTTATTGTCCCTACCGCCCCGGGCGGTAACGCAACCAAGTGCGGGTAGTAAAAGGAGGACTACGATTGTTTGTGTGTACCTATGACATAACAGTCATAATATATACCCACACGAAAACTTTGTCAAGAAACTTCTACGGTCAGGACTTCTACGATGACATTTACCTGATGCATGACCACGGACTGCACTATGATTGTATGCTCTATTGAAATAACATCGAGCTTATATACAGTCTTGTGACTGTAGTCATTACGGTCAAAGATTTCGAGGTCGATGATCTCGCCTATCTGGAATACAGGCATATAGCTCACTGCCACGTCGAGCAATGCCCTATCACTATTGGTAGGCACAAACCGTACTGAGCATTCCATTAGAGTCTCCTGTCGTGGAAGTCATCTGAAGACAAATCCATCAGGGCTTCTCGTTCTTCTTTCGTGAAACACCGCTTAATGACTTCCCCCGGCTTCTTAGGAACCCAATCAGCCAAGAACGCTGCTTCCACGAGTTTGTCGATCAACTTCTCTTTTTCACGTTCTGTCATGGTCTACCTCCTACAACTGTCATGCGCCCCCCCTCAGTAAACGGTTGTTTGCCAAAAGAAGCCCATGTCTGCCATATAAACGGCTTTCTGAAGACGCATGATGAGTGGTATATTCATCAGAAGGTCGCCTACTGTAACGGGATGACTTATCTTGCAAGGGTGCCTACTTCGGTAGATATCGTGCCGATAGAAGAGAACCTGATTGCGTACATCAGCCCCGGCATATGACACTGGCCGAGCCACCCATAACTCTCCGTATCATGCAGAATGATGTACTTCCGCACCTTATCTGCGTGCTGTTTCAACTCTTCCGCGAGATGTGGGCCTACGTGGAAGGTGTCGATGAAGAGCAAGTCTGTGTCATCAATCGTCCAGCCTTCTTGGATAGTGTTCCGCTTGATGTACTTGAAATTGAGACCTTCTTCTTTTGCTATGTCCGCGAGCGCGTCCAAGAGTCTGAAGTCTCCAAGATCATAAGTAATCACACGTTTAGGTCTTGCCGCCAAGAACGCCGTAGTCGAGATGCCTTCTCTCGCGCCGAATTCTGTTATGTATTCACATTGGTCAGCATACGAACGAAGCGTTGGCAAATGGTCTACAATATCTGCCTGATTGAAGCTGTTGTCCGTATCTTCCAAAAGAAGGTCGTACCGTTCATCTAAGCGATTCATGGCTTTATAAGCGGATTCAGCCTGAACAGCTTCTCCGCGCTCTCAATATGGAACCCTGCCGCCCCCGCATGTCCGCCGCCGCCCATTGTCTTTGCAATCTTACCGCAATCGACTTCGGGCTTTGTCGAGTACAAGGAGACAACACATGATTCCTTCTTCGTAGTGCAGAACATGATCATGATGTCATGCTTCTCAGGGTCATACACTGAGTCAAAGAAGTTCGAGTTGAAAGTGGCTACATTGCAGCAAATCGCCCGCAACCCAAACATCTCCTTTTCAAAGGAGTACCCTTTTGCATAGCGTTCGCAGATGCCCCTATGATACTCAGATATGACCGTACCCTTGGCAATAATCTTCTGTACAATGCCGTCCTTGTCCTCAAAGAGATCGTCCCAAAGAGAACTATCGGGCATTACCTGTGACCGCCTATAGGTCTTCATACCTAGCTGGAAGGCGTCTACGATGCCTTCCTTGTCCTTGTCCCACACGTCATAGCGACTGAGAAGCTCGACCGCAGCGGGAAGATGCCCCTTTCCGTGAAAGGACTCCCAACACAAGGTACAAGCAGCGGTTCCATCTCTCCGCACGCCCAGAAAAAGAAGGCCGCTCTTTTTCTCTTCTTCGATTACAGACTTGTGATGGTCTATCCACCAGAGGTCACAACGGAAAGCAAGGTCTCTCATTTTCTCGAACGGCTCAAGAGAGAAATCAACCATGTATACTGTTTCGCCCTTGTCAATCTCGTTCCAAGGGAAGTCATCTCCATAGTTGATCCCAATCATCTCAACCTTACGGTCATCGAAATGGCGCAGGACTATAGCAGCGGAACACAAGCCGTCAAAGTCGGCATTATGATATATGAGCTTCACCACACTACCTCCACTGAATGTCTATAAATGTTAGCAATGTGAGTCAGAAAAACGTTCCTAGACATTTGCCCTTTAGCTATATTGCAAAGCCTACAACAACTCACACAATTGCCACGGATATACCCTTTATTATTGTCAACTCGATCAATTCCGTTATAACGGAATTCACCTTCTTTGTCTCGACTGTAATAAATTTGCGATGGTGGGCAACCACAATAAACACAACACCCTTTAAAAAGGGCATCCATTTCTTCAATAGTCAAAGACATCTCTATTCCACGCCTTTTAGCATTTCGGCGATAATAACCAACTACATCATTATGTGCCTTTTTCTGCCGAGACATAGTACGTGGTTTTCCACCATGATAACTATCATCCTTCCGAGCGCAACCACAACTTCTAGTGACATTATGTGTCAAACGCCAAGGGCTTACTAAGATTGTATTACCACAAATGCAAAGACACTTGTAACGAGACCGACCACGATTATCAAAAACACGTGCAAGAATGGTCAGTTTATTGTATTTTTCTCCTGTTAAATCAGGCACTCGCCTATTTGGCATTAAAGCCTCGTTGGTATTGGATTCGGTACGAGCGTTAGGAATGTAACTGCGTTACACTTCACAGGATTCCGCCCGTTTGGGCATCTGATCGGACAGGAAGTCGGAAGCCAGTCATGTGGGTTCGCATGATGACATACGTAACCCCTCCTACATTCGTCGTCTGCCTTGTCACATACGTATTTCATCCCTACACCTCAAGGTCATCGAACAGGACAGGGAAGTCTACTTTGAAATGTGACAGCATATCGAGCGCAAGCGTCCTCAATGGAATGTCCGCAGCCGGTTGACATCTTTCCATGAAGAAATGTCTCCACTGCCTCATGTTGTATGTAACAACAAGCTCCGTCTTCAGGCTTGTTGGTAACACGCCCCGCGCTTGTTGGGGCTTCTGCCCCAAGGACAAGAGCTTGAAGTAATGGTGCTCTGCGGCTTCCATTGCAGCTTTCCACTCGAAATAGGATGGGGAAGGCATAGAACCCGCTGCAATTTCTTCTTCCTCGCCATAGAACCAAATCGGAAGAATCACTGTGATCTGGTTCCCGAAGACCTCACTTGAATAGTTGCAATAGCGAGTGCTTTCCTGACTGTACGCCGCAATTCTGTGCCTGACAATCTGATGGGAGCAGCCCCGATCACAGATAATCCGCACACTGACATTGACATGTTCAATGACCGACTCGTGACCGTTTTTGATGATGCCCCTCACGAACGGTGCAGATGACTCGTCTGTGATCCTACGCTCGGTCTTGTAACAAGTCCGTCCCGCTTCCTCTATGACTTTCAACACATCCGCACCGTCAGGTTTACGAATGTACGACCAAGACTGTTTTATTATGTTCACTCTTCCTCCTCATGCTGCTTCTGATGCATCTCCCAAAATGCAAACTGTATGTTCTTCCCACATTTTTCACAATAGAAACAACAATTCATAATGTGGGAAACACCCGGCTCCCTATGGCAAATGCAATCGCATTCTTCGATGTCTATCATGCACATGCTTAATCCTCGATGACCGCTATGATATCCTCTTCCTTGACACAGACAAGAACGCTGCCAGGATGTGATTTAGGCAAGGCAACAGTCTTCACTTCAACAAGGTTCTTTCTCTCAATGAGCACCTTGTCATAAACCTTTACGGACGGCAGTACGATCTCACCGTTATCAAGTATCTTTCCTTCCCCTATAGCGCGGACGTAGCCTGTCAGGGGGCCGGTCTTCTGTGGTGAAGGGAGTACGATGATGCCCCCTACCATCTTCTCTTTCTCAGGTGGAATTTCCACGATAATCTTGTCTCTCAATGCTCTCAATAAACTCATAGTCTCTCCTTGAATGAGATAGCTAATTATACAATGAAATCAAAAGGGTGAGGCCCAAAATCAGTATTCCAATCTTGGGCCTCTATGGAGGTGTTTATGAAGAGTGCTTTAGAAGTTCCACTTCAACTGGAACGACATACCCACTGCCGCTCTTCCGTTAGTCACATCATAACCAACGAGAGGGCCGATAGCCGCTGTCAGATTTGAGACTAGTGGGTTAAAGTTGATATTTGCTTTCTTCAGAACGTCTACAACATTGTAGTTCACACCGAACGCAGTCACAGGAGCGTTTACGTTAGTGGCTCCTGATACTGGGAATAGGATGCTCACACGTCCTGTAAGAGGTATCCACCCATTCAAAAAGCTGACGGTTGCGAGGTCTGTACCTGTACCTACATACACCCCGCCCGACTTACCCGGCTCAACCAAGTATGCGTTATCCATACCAAGTGTGAACGGGCCAAACTGTAGATTCTGACCGCCTGAAGGTGCTGGTGTAGGGGCTGGTGCGGGAGCGGGTGCTGGTGTTGGCTCAGGTGTCGGAGTCTGCGCGAGCGCAAGCGAGCCTGTAAACAGAATCGCCACTAATGCAATAAGTACAAGTACCCGTTTCATATCTTACCTCTTATGCCATGACTTGATGAAGACCTTCTTTGCATCCCACTTGATACGATCCATAATCGACATCTTAGCCTTCACTACAGGAGTCGGTGCTGGCGCACTCACCACGATAGGAACAAACGTGGAGCAAAGACCCTTTGAGAAAGCCTGAAGGTCTGCCAAAGCCTGAGAAGCCTCGGCACTTTCTGCCGTAGCCTCGATGCTTGTAACACCCGCCTGAATAAGAGCTATCAACGTACCGGCTGAAGCGCCCATTTTAGACAATGCAGTTGTGATCTGTGCTGCTCCCTTTTCCAATGCGACTTCCGCCGCCTGTGGAGAAGCAAGTCCCTCAATGGAACACAGTGTTACCACTCCCGCATTAATCTCTGCCGCGTAAGGGGCAACTGCCGCCTGTTGGTCTGCTATATTCAGGCCGAGACCGACGCCCTGTCCGACGCCTGTTGCTATCTGTATCTGTGTTGGTGTGCTTACTGACGCACAACCAACCAGCAATAGCGCCAATGCCATGATTGCAATAAATGTCTTCATTTATTTCTCCTTCTTCATGTTCGGCACCATCATCATCTTCATCTGAAGACGGAACATGGCTGCCTTCTTCTTCTCTCTCAATGACGCCACAACGTTCATGACTTCACCGTAGATAGCGATGAGGCCGGGGATTACCATAGGCAATGCCTGTGATACGTGTGTGACCGTCTGATCGGAAAGGTGATATCCGAAGAACATGAACAACGCAGCACCGATAAGACGAAGCGCCTTACCCATGAGAAGCTGATCTGTGTACCACGGATGGTCTGTACCCGCGTCTTCTTCGTACTCAGACTCGATGTCTTTGAACTGTGTGAAGAGCTTTACATAATCGAGTATCTTACCCATGACATCCTCCTTACAGAAGCCCCTTTATCTTTGCGATAAGAGAGTCAACTGCTGTTCCGACCTGTGCGAGCCTGTCTTTCGCTGCGGCTACATCAGTGAGAACGACCAGTTCGACGTTCGCCTTGATTGCCTCTGCCTTCGTCTTCACTTCGCCGACAAGACCTTCCAACTCGACAACGGCCCCCTGTGCATCTGCCTTTGCCTTGTCTACCAAAGCCGCGACTTCTGCTTCGACCTTTGCCACTTCGCCTTCTACGGCGCTCTTCAGTTCTGCCAGTTTCTTTTCAAATTCTTCCATGACACTCCTCCTTTTATTGGTTGTATGGATTGTAATAGCAACCGAGTTCTTTCGCTATTGCGAATTCGGTTCTTGTGCATTGCTCTTGCGTCATATGAACAAAGTCTATCTGCCCTGCTTTGATACGCCGAAGCATCTCATATGCGACCTTCTTACCACACACGTTGTTCCCCGGCTCACAGACACACGTGAGATGACTGTCCTTCACAGCCCAGTACTCAGGGTTCGGGCCGAAGACAGGACTGAAATGCCCCTTGTGATGATGGTATACATGAACACCACAACCTACCAGAGAGAAAAGCAGTATGAGACAAGTTAATAGTTTCATTTCTTCCCCGCATCAGGACGTTCTGTCCGCCAATCTGGCACTTCCTTCCAGTCGGCACGATAGACCTGATCATAAAAATCTACTGACTTACACGCATCAAGTTCCTGATATTTCCTCCTGTAGACCTCATCCTTAGCATCAAAGATGTTGTCATACATACCCCGCCAAGACACCTTGAATACATCGAAGTAGCCGAGACGATAATACACTTTTCCATTTATCGTCGCTTTGTAGATTTTCCACGGAGTCAGTTCACAATCACCAGCAATAGCCGAGAAACCTACACTCAGTAAAGCCAAGATAACAACGGCAAACAGTATCTTTTTCATTCGTCCTCTTACGGATGGGTTATCAAATAATTCGGGTCTACACCCTTACGAATCGTCCAACAGTCGCGCATCAGCCCATTCTCGACAAACCAGAACGGCATATAGAAATAACCCTTATCGCCAGCCGCCGTTCCCCAACTGTTACGAACGATAAGATGGTCATTCGTGAATCCAACAATCATGATGGCATGACCGCCGAGAACCTTCTCACCGTCCTGTGGTATAGGAATTATCCCTGTAGACATGCATTGCGGTGTCTCCATGCTTTCAAAGACAGGAAAACCGCCGACGAACGGGAACCCTGCGAACAGGCAAGCCTTCATCTCATCAGGTGTCTTAATCTTTGCATAGACGGCGATCCGACGATGCAAAGCATCTGCATAAGCAGGGTCAGGCGGTGTCACCATCATGTTGCTCTTGTCGTAAGGCCAAAGGTCTTCCGTGCATACGCCCCATCTCTTAAGACCCTTGATGCCGTTTCTGATTTGAGCGCCTGAGTCTTCCTTTATTGTCCCTTCGAGGAAACGTTCGCTGAAGTAGATGAACTGACGGCTCAAAGCAACGAACGGGATTTTGTCCTTCAATTCGAGATACTGGCACGCGCCTACCAAAGCGTGACCTGTGCAAGAACCCTCATGCCCCTGATCGAGAATGGGTGAATCGAATGGGCGAAGGTCTGTAGGCTGTACTGCCGCCTTCATCTCATCCGTGTACATGTTCTTGTAGAGATACATCGCATCTCGCCAATCAGGAAAGCCCGGCTTCCAATCTAATTGTGCTGTCAACATAGGAACCCCTCCTATCTGTGTGAAAGACATGCTCAAAGGCTGTCTTGAAGTAATCTCAAGAGTGACCTCTTCATTACGCTTCTGAGCATCGTCAATCTTCCTGAACAAATCGTGCCAAACGACTGCCGACTGTCCAATGCTATCAACCCCTGCTGTCTTACCGACAGCTATGCAACCCAAAATCTGGCTCGGATAGTTCGCTATATCAATACGCACCCCGCCTCTATTTGGCACATCAAGGATGTGCGGCCATCTCTGGTGATGGGCGCTCGACATATCAATGGCTACCTTATACACCCCTTCAGGAATACAAGAAACGTTATGCTCGTTGTTTTTCCAAGGCAATTCTAAGGTTTTGCAATATGCATCATCGTCCACTGACATATCGCCAATAGTAGACCGAGGTGAGAATATGGAGCGAACTAGTAATAGCCTCATGACATCCGTAATATATAAAACTCGACTACGTGATCTCGTTCCAATTGAGAGTGCTCCACTGGAATTGTTCACTCATCTGCTCTTTTTTATAAAGCCCCGGCGTCCATGTGGGTAAGGCTTCCTTCATCTCATCCACCGTGATCTCCCTGTCGAAAATCTCGTATTTGCCCAATGGAAGCCGGTTCTTTTTCATCAGTTCCAAAACGCTTGGCGATATCTTCTCAACCTTATCGGCCATAAGCTGCCGCTTCATAGGGATCGCCATGCCGCAATATTGACAGACCTCCTTCTGATATCCGAACATCTCTGGCGTTCTCATCCACCAGCCCGGTTCGACATCCCAGCCCTTCATCCCCATCATCCGAGCAATCGACGCCCCGGTCTCACAAAAGAATGCGCCGTCCTTCGTAATTGTTGGACACCACTTCCTTTGAAGCCAACAATCGT
>Ga0335085_10015493_pt1 | contig 11055 bp, 11 predicted proteins | sample Lox_Sample_45_FD_206712 | JGI IMG/M metagenome (GOLD analysis project Ga0335085, IMG submission 206712) | Soil microbial communities from Loxahatchee National Wildlife Refuge, Florida, United States - Lox_Sample_4.5 | ecosystem: Environmental > Terrestrial > Soil > Wetlands | place: USA... | reverse complement strand
TTGCCGTTTCATCTAGGACTTGACCGTGCTGGACGCAGATAGCTCGACGCAAGCAAACGAAACGCAGAGTGGCAAAGGGTCCGTGGGCAAGCTGCAATGGCAATCGGCCGTGCGCGCTCTGCGGCACCGGAATTTCCAGCTTTTTTTCAGCGGACAGTTAATCTCCCTCATTGGCACGTGGATGCAGACGGTAGCCCAGTCCTGGCTTGTTTATAAGCTGACCGGATCTGGACTAAAGCTAGGGGCGGTCGCCTTTGCATCACAGATTCCTGTTTTCCTTTTTGCTCCTCTGGGTGGCATCACTGCCGATCGTTCGAATCGTCAGCGGGTAGTGATCGCAACCCAGCTTGCCTCGATGACGTTGGCGCTCATCCTGGCGATTCTGACCCTTACGCATCGAGTGACCGTCAAGGAGATATTTATCCTCGCCGCCCTGCTTGGGGTGGTGAACGCGTTTGACATGCCTGGCCGTCAGTCCTTTCTGGTGGACATGGTGGGCAAAGAAGACCTGATGAATGCCATCGCGCTGAATTCTTCAATGTTCAATGGCGCGCGGGTCATCGGGCCAGCTGTGGCTGGTGTTCTGGTCGCGAGGCTGGGAGAAGGGTGGTGCTTCTTTGCGAATGGCGTCAGTTACATTGCGGTGATTGTTGGATTGATGATGATGAAGGTGCATGCGCCGGCGAGGGCATCAGCCAATACATCGCCTTTCGAGCACATCGCTGAGGGATTCCGTTTTGTGAGCCAGACCGCTCCGATCCGCGCCCTGCTGCTGCTTTTAGGGTTGGTCAGCGTTACGGGCATGCCCTACGTCGTCTTGATGCCCATTTTCGCGGACAGAATTCTACATGGCGGCGGTCAGGTATTCGCCGCCACGATTCGGTCGCACGATCTCGGCGCGGTCAGGCTCGGGATTCTAATGGGTGCTGCCGGCGTCGGGGCTCTCTTGGGTGCGCTGACTCTGGCGGTGCGTTCCGGTGTCAAGGGATTGGGCCGGTGGGTAACAGTTTGTTGCGCTGGTTTTGGCGTCAGCCTGGTCTTGTTCGCCTTCTCGAAGTCGTTTTGGCTTTCAGTCTTGTTTCTACTGCCGGTAGGGTATTTCATCATGCTCCAGATGGCTTCGTCGAATACGCTGATCCAGGCGATGGTGCCCGATGCGTTGCGCGGGCGAACCATGGCGGTGTATTCGATGATGTTCATGGGACTGGCGCCGATTGGAGCGTTGCTCGGGGGGGCGCTGTCGGACCGGCTTGGCGCGCCGTGGACTGTTGCGACTGGCGGGTTGGCCTCAGTGTTAGGAGCATGGTGGTTCAGCGAGCAGTTGCCGAAGATTCGGGTGGAAGCGCGGAAGCTAATCATCGCGCAAGCCATGGCGGGTGGCGAGCCTGCCGAGGAAATGTCCACGCCAGTCGTTGAGGACTAAGAAGGGCAAGTCATTTTCTGAGCGCGCTGCGGCCGAGTGCCACCAGGAAGATCGCGCTCTTGCCGCGCGCATGCGGGGAAAAGAAGCCGACAACGTCATCGTCATAGAAGGTGAGCCCACTGCAGCCGAGCTTTTGGGCATAGGCAGCCAAGTATAGTTTCCCGCCAATGATGCCGGCTTCCAGTTGCACGGCGCGATAGCCACGATTGCCGTATCGCTCCAGAATCTTGTTCAAGTCTGCAAGGAAAAAGACATCGACTGCAGCATCCGCGGGAATCTGTTGTTCCAGGCCCAGGTATCCGGCCCTTTCGCGAAAATCCCCGCGTTTCAGAAGTTCGAGCATTCTCTCGTCCCAGTGGTAAACGTAAGCGCCTCGGGCCAATCCAATAACGTTGTTCACGATGACATAGAGATCGTTAAGGTGCGTACCAACCGGATTGAGGAAGTCAGCCGGAATGCCACGCGTTGCACGGTCCAGCATGGTGGAGAGCTGAGGCAGAGTGATCGGGTCGCGAGAGAATTGCCGCGTGGATCCGCGCCGCGAGATCACCTGTTCGATCGAGTCTGAAGGGATCTGCGAGTCATTCAGAGGGAAAAGGGCGGACGTTGCTTCCCTGGCTGGAGGACTTGAATGGGGGGGGGATTCTCCACGCCACGTGGTTGCCTCCGCCGAAGAATCGAGGGAGGAAGACGCGTGGATTTTGCGCATCGCCGGGTAATCGACTTCCTTCGCCGAATAGGGCACGACTGCCAGGCTCAATGGATTCACCGGAGGCGCGTCCGGCGGCGTCCCGCCCAGGTGACCGAGCGCAGCAAGGGAGAGCGTAACTTCCCGGCTCGTGTCGAGATCAAGCAGCGAGTTGATTTGAGAGTCGACGAAACCGCCGATGATGTGAGCTGGAAGATTCATCGCGGCGGACATCGCCAGCAGGTTGGCAAGGATCGTGCCGTTATCCCAGCCGAAGTGCCGATAGGTGCGCGAGCGGTACTTCCATGCGTTGCGCCAGTAGGTGCCCGTGCAAATGAGGATGACCGGAGCGTGCGCAATCGAGGATTCCCCGCCAGTCGCCTCGACGATCACACCGCGAAAATCTCCTGGACAAAGCTGTCGAAGTCCGAATTCAGCTGCTCCGAAGTGATAGACACCTGCCGGAAGGCCCGTGGTGCCCGGCCGCTCTTTCGATGGCAGGTCGGTGCATACGATGTAAAGTTCAATTTCGTAGAGTGCTCCGGTACAGGCTGCGGCGCGAAAGAATGTTTCTCCCTGAGGATTTTTTTTGCTACGTGTGACTCCAGCGGTAAAGAAGAGCAGTTGAGAGAGGGTCTCGAAATTCGGGATTGCTTCGCCTTCAATAGCGGTATTCGTGGCCGTAATGGCCGAAAGAGCAGGCCGCCCGGTTTCCCGAAAATCCCGGGTAAGGCGAGTCACTTCAAGCGTGGGATAGATCTTGAACAGCAGAGGCTTGTTTTCCCAGTCGAGAGCGTGGGGGTGCATTCGAATACTGAGATAAGAATGCTTTGTGCCACTGTGATATTGCCGGGCAGCATCCAGGTGATAGTTGTCGCTCAAAAAGAGCAGCTCCTGACGATCGAATGGCGTCTAGCGATAAGCCGAAGCCGGCAGGCCTGTAATTCGTATGCCTGAATGTCCTTTGTGGCGGATGTTCAAACCAATGAGGAGTGCCGTGATCTGCTCAAGGATGCGAGCGTTCTCAAGTTTTCCGCCATCGATAGCACGTACGCCGGGAATCTTTGCGGCGAGCTCCCGAGTCAGTTGCGCGGCGTCAGGATCATCGCTGCAGACAATGACATCGCAGTCGAGATCTGCGTCCCCATTGAGCAGGTCGGCGGAAAGATTGTGAAAGGCGGCTACTACACTCACTCCTTTTGGCGCCAGTTCGGCAGTTTGCTCCGCAGCCGAGCCCTGCCAAATGCCCAGCGTGCGCGAGGCACGTCCGCCCACGGATGCGGCCAACGGCACCGTGGTATCAATCAGAATGCTGCCTTCGGTGATAGCGGGTTTGAGCTGTCTGAGCAGCGCGGCTTGACCCTCGAAGGGAACGGTCAGCATCAAGATGTCGGCAGCAGCGCATGCGACGCTATTCTCCAAGCCAGACACGTTTGCATTGTTGCCTGCCTTGAGTTGAATAGCCGCAGCGGCAACCTGAGCGCGCTGCTCATCGCGTGAACCAATGATGATCGTTTCTCCGGCACGTGCCCAGCGCAATGCCAGACCCATGCCTGCGGGACCTGTCCCCCCGATGATTGCGATTGGCCGTATGAGTTGACCTGGCTTTCCACTCATGCGAATTCGGCCTCAAGCGCCTGTTCCGAGGTTAGCTCCTCGAATGGCAACTTGATATTAATACGCGAATACGTTGTATTGCGTTCTGCCGGGATTCGTCCAATCTCCATGATCAGGGACTTGAAATCCTCGGGCGTGGTGTACTGCCCGGCAGTAGCTCCTGCTTCACGCGAGATATTCTCTTCCATCAATGTGCCACCGTAATCGTTGGCTCCAGCGTGCAGGCAGAGTTGGGAAAGCTGGCGATTGAGCTTCACCCATGAGACCTGAATGTTGTTGATCGCACCCGCCAGCAACACTCGCGCCAACGCGTGTACCTTGAGATGTTCCGCGAGGGTCGGACCAGAGCGCGCCAGGCCTTGATGAAACAGAATGGTGTTTTGGTGAACAAACCCCAAGGGGACGAACTCGGTGAAGCCGCCTGTTTCCGACTGCATGTCACGCAGCAAAATCATTTGCCGAACCCAGTGCTCCGGAGTCTCAGTATGTCCATACATCAGTGTTGACGTGGTGCGGATGCCGCAGCGATGAGCCGTACGAATGACATCGATCCATTGCGCAGTTGTGAGCTTGTTTGCCGAGAGAATATGGCGAACCTGATCATCCAAAATTTCTGCGGCGGTCCCTGGTAGCGTCCCTAATCCGTTGTCGCGCAACATCGAGAGATAGTCGGCGAGCGGCATCCCCGTGAGTTCGACGCCGTACACGATCTCCATGGGTGAGAACGCGTGAATGTGCATTCGCGGTACCGCATTTTTCACCGCACGCAGGACGTCACGATAGTAAAACTTGGGGAGGTCGCGCGGAAGTCCGCCCTGGATACATACCTCAGTGGCACCGAGGTCCCAAGCTTCCACACTTTTGTGCGCCATGTCGTCGAGAGAGTGGAAGTAGGCGTCTTCCTCGCGTGGCCCTCGGCTGAAGGCGCAGAACTTGCATCCCACAAAACAGATATTCGTGAAATTGATATTGCGATTCACGACGTAGGTGACGATGTTACCCGTGAGTTCTGCCCGTAGCAGGTTGGCCGCAACAAGAAGGCCAAGCAGGTCATCACCTTCAACATTCGCGAGCGCATATGATTCCTCGAGCGACAGGTCGGCGCCTCGTTGTGTTTCCAGAACTCTCTCGAGCGATGTGCGTATTTCTGGGGTGAGGCGCCGGACGATCTCTGACCACTCGATCGAAGGGAAGCTTTCCAACTCAGGGGAGGAAAGTTCACAAGTCATAACCCCTACAGTGTAACGGAATTCATCGGAACAGGTCGGTCGCCGGCGGCCGAAGCAAGTCTGCGACCCTGCCCCGGCCTGGTTGGTACGAGAATCCGCGCACGATGCATGCTGGCGTGCGATTGAGCTTTCCGCAGACCAGACCGGCGGCGCAGGCCAACTCGTCTGCCACTGCCTCAACACTTGCTTTGAGCTTGTAGCCGTGCGAATCGCGGCGTCCGCGATCATCGCGTAACGGCTTCATTCCGGCAATTCCGATTGCGACTTCAGTCAACCCTTCGCGCCAAGGACGGCCAAAGCTATCCGTGATGATGACGGGTACCGATACTCCCGTCTCCTTGTTCAGGGCACGCCGGAGGTTCGCAGCGGATCGATCGGGATCCTCCGGCAGCAAGAGCGCCGTGTTCCCTCCATCGACATTCGAGACATCGATCCCGGTATTGGCGCAAAGGAACCCGTGGCGAGTTTCAGTAATCAGAACACCATTCTTGCGCCGGATCACGGCATGGCATTCGCGCAATGCGAGCTCAATGACCCGCGCGTCGAGGTCATATTGCTTCGCCCACGCCACCGACTCGGCAGACGGAGTCACCGTGGCAAGGTCAACGAGTTGGCCTTCAGCTTTGGAAACAATCTTATGTTTGACGATGAGAATATCGCCTGCCTGCAAACTTAAGCGGCTCGCCTGCAAGGCTTCAAGGAGTCGATCCGCGACGGAGTTACCGCGAACAAGATCAGCTTTAACAGGAATGGGGATCAGTCGAACTTCTCTCAGACTGCGGATGTCGGTTGTCCTCGATTGATGACGCTTCGTCATGTCGCATCCGACTCCGCCGACAACAACTGTTCGGTCAGATTCCAGCTTCTGGCGAGTTGCTGCGTGCGTGTCTCACCCGGCAATGCGAGCAGTTGCCGCAGGTCTGAGGAATTGTCTACATCCACGGCAATACCAGGTAGCTCGAGGATGATGCAAGGTTTGCCAGTTGCCTGCGCCGCAGCACGATGCGGTTTGAAGCTGTCGTTTCCGAAACGCAATGGAAACAAGTGGGCGGGGCTCCGGTAAGCAGCGTTCGTGCCTCGGCCGTCGGCGGCTGGCACCAGCACACTTCCTTGCGCGGGAGCGTGTTTGAAAATCTCGGCAAGTTCCCAGCTTTGAATCAGTGGAATGTCGCCCGGGATCACAAGGGTGTTTTCCTCCCCACGATCGACGCAGACCTGGGTGGCCATCTCGATCGCACCCGTCTCGCCGGGATTGTCCGGGTCGGGAATAATCTCAAACCCATACTCGCTTGCCAGTTTCACCGCGTAGGGATCGCTCGTGACGATTCCAACCGCGGGCCGTTCCTTCCATTTGTGGAGGGTGGTAAGCACGTCGTACAGCATGGCCTGCGCCAACTGCGTACGCGACGGTTGATCGAGGACCGAGGCCAGCCGCTGTTTCGCTGAGGCCGTATTCTTGATTGGAACCAGAATCACGGCTGGCGGTCCAGGCGGCGATAAGCGGTCGCGGATTCTTCCGGAGCCACAGCGAGGACATGCGACAGCACTTCTCGCGCCAGAGCTGCCTTGTCATCTGCGCTGCGCATAATGGTCTGAGTAGAGTGAACGCGCAACCCTCCCTCACGAAGGGCATCGGCGGCGTGGGCATCGCGTGTATCGCAGACCAGGACGTCGAGAAATTCGGCATAGGCCTGCGCTACTCCGGCAATTGAGCAGGGCAAGCCTTGCGCCTGCATCAGAATGCCCGCAGGACCAGCCACGGGAGCATTTCCAACGATCGGACTCACAGCTGCGATCTTTCCTTGAGCGCGCAGCAAGGCAGCATGAATTCCCGGTACGGCAAGAATGGGACCGATGCTGGTGACGGGATTGCTTGGGGCGATCAGGACTGCGTCCGCAGTCGTGATGGCTTCGATCACTCCGGGTGCTGGTTCCGCATCGGAAACTCCCGCGAATCGTACCGATTTCACCGGATCCTGATACCAGCGCTGCACAAAGTATTCTTCAAAACTTAACTCTCCCACGGGAGTATCGACACGGGTCTCAACCCGCGAATTACTCATTGGCAAAACGCGAGCCCTAACACCGAGCTTCTGAGAGATGACGGCTGTCGCGTCCGATAGCGTTTTGCCTTCAGCCAAGAGCCGCGAGCGCAACAGGTGCATCGCCAGATCACGATCGCCCGTATGGAACCAGGTGGGTTCTCCGAGCTGCCCCATGGCCTGCAAACAGAGAAACGTGTCGCCCTTAACGCCCCACCCGCGCTCGCGGCTCAACATGCCGGAGAGCACATAGGTGATCGAGTCGATATCAGGGGAAACGTAGAGGCCCCACCACAGCAAATCGTCGCCGGTGTTGACGACGATGGTGATCTCTTCGGGCGGCACAACCTGGCGAAGTCCGTCGACGAACTTCGCTCCACCGGTGCCGCCGCTGAGAACGCAGATCATGCCGCCCTCCGCGCGAGGCCATCATCAGCCGTGGCTTGCCGCAACTTCTCCGATAGCAATCCGGGGCGCGAGATAACGGCAGACACAAATTCCGGATACACAGGCAAACGCTGGCGCAACTCGCATCCCTTGGTCTCAGTCCGCAAGCGCAACTGCTCCAGGTGAGGCCATGGCATTTCCGGGTTGATGAAGTCGGGGGTCAGTGGCGAGATTCCTCCCCAGTCGTTGATGCCCGCATCCACCAACTCTTCATAATATGGTGCGGAGAGATTCGGCGGAGCCTGAATATTAATCCCTGGGAGTAACAAGCGAGCTACCGCAACAGTGCGGAGCATCTCGGCGTGGGAGGGTTCGGGCCAGTGCGCCATGGGGATCGCTGCCTTCACGCGAAAGTTTTGCACGATGACTTCCTGAACATGGCCGTAGCGCTCGTGCAGATCGCGGATCGCAAGCAAGGTATCCACGCGGTCTTCCAGGGACTCACCAATGCCGATCAGCAAGCCTGTGGTGAATGGAACATTCTGCTTGCCCGCGTCTTCGATCGTACGTAGACGTTTTGCCGGAACTTTGTCAGGAGCGTTGTCGTGAGCGCGGCCAGGCTCGAGCAGTTTTGCGTTCGTCGTCTCAAGCATCAGGCCCATGCTGGGCGAGACGGCAGCCAGTCGGCTGACCCATTCGGCACTCAGCAGTCCTGGATTCGGGTGGGGCAGAAGAGTTGTTTCGCGCAGAACCATCTCGCACATCGCCTCAAGATAATGTAGCGTCGATTTGTACCCGAAGTGCCGAAGCGTATCGCGCATCTCGGGGAAAAGCAGTTCGGGCTTATCGCCGAGGCTGAACAATGCTTCGGTGCAACCCAGCTTCTCTCCGGCACGAGCGACGGCAAGTACTTCTTCCGGAGTCATGGTATGGGCGCCGAGGTCGCGCGGATCACGCCGGAAGGTGCAGTAACCGCAATAGTCACGACATAAATTCGTCAGCGGGATGAAGACCTTGCGCGAATAGGTGATGACGCCAGGTTTGAAGCGCTCTTTGGCAGCGCGGGCGGCATGCAGAAGTTCGGGCAGATCGTCGTCGGAGCAGAGAATAAGCCGCACAGCGTCGGAGCGCAAGATCGGGACGGCATGCGGGATGGAAATCACGGCCACGTTCATCGAATGATACAACGGGCGTGATAATGTAGGCATCGGCGCAGTCAAGTTTCGGTGATACCTCCGTGGCCACTGTGTCCTCTGTGGTGAAGAAATCACTCAGGGAGACACGGGAGCCTACTGCTATGACTCTGAATTCCTCCGAATTCCGCAAGGCAATGGGTGCTTTCGCCACCGGGGTCACGATCATCACCTTGGACCTTGACGGCGAGGTCCATGGCATGACGGCCAATGCTTTTACCTCGGTGTCACTTGATCCCATGCTGGTGCTCGTGTGCGTGGATCACAGCACGCGAACGCACGCTCACCTGCACGCGAAAAAGCGCTTCGGGATCAATGTGTTATGTGAGGACCAGCAGGCGATTTCCGAGTATTATGCGCGCCCGGAGCGAACCCATGAGCACGCTGAAGCCGAGGCGGGCGCACGTTTTGATCGCACCAGCCAGGGCACTCCGATTCTTCATGGGGCGCTCGCCTATCTCGAGTGCCGGCTGCAATCGGCCCAACAGGCCGGTGATCATGCGATTTTCATCGCGGAAGTTGAAGACGTGGTGGTGGGCGAAGGCGACCCGCTGCTATTCTTCCGAGGCAAGTACCGGAAGCTTGGGGACGAAGTCAGCAAGTAGCGGTGCCACTTTTCCGTTTCTGAAGCATCCAATCACCGCCCAAGAAATCATGGAGATGGAGTCATCGATGGAGAAAACCACTGAGAAGGTCGTGAAATCAGAAGCCGAGTGGCGCAAGGACCTCACGCCCGAGCAATATCATGTGACGCGCGAGGCTGGCACCGAGCGCGCTTTCACCGGCAAATATTGGAACAACCACGAAACCGGGATGTATCACTGCGTATGCTGCAATGCACCGCTGTTCAGTTCAAACACTAAGTTCGATTCCGGAACCGGCTGGCCCAGTTTCTTTGAGCCCGTGGAAAACGGTGGTGTTGTTGAGCACCGCGACACGAGCTACGGCATGGTCCGGACGGAAGCCCGTTGCGCGAAGTGCGATGCGCATCTGGGGCACGTGTTCGAAGATGGCCCTGCACCAACCGGTTTGCGCTATTGCATGAATTCGGCGTCGCTGGATTTCAAGCCGGAAGAAAAGAAGTAGAACCATTCTGCGGATTCCTATCCGCCGAAAGAAACAGGGGCACGCTGTTGGCATGCCCCTTTCTTCTACTCGACAATCTTCTTACGCGTTGCCGGCGGTTGCGGCCAGAGCCTTAGGCTGCTCTGACTTTGCCTGGTTCTGCTGGTTGCCCTTGCCTTCACTGCGGACCTGGATTCCGCCCTTCAGAGCGGCGCCATCTTCCACGCTGATGCGTACGGTCGAGATGTCTCCGGAAACCGAACCCTCCGAGCGGATGTCAACGCGATCGCTGCACTCGATGTTGCCGTTGACCTTGCCCATGACCACGACTTCCTTGGCCTGGATGCCGGCGTCAACCTTGCCATTGCGGCCGATCGTGACGCGGCTCTCCGGCATGTTGATCTTGCCTTCGATGCGGCCATCGATGTAAAGCGCTTCCGATCCAGTGATTTCGCCCTTGATGACCAAAGTGCGGCCGATCGTCGCCTGGTCTACCGGAGCGGTGACTGTCTTGACGGGGTTGAAAGTGTTGGGGTTGGAAGCCGGCGAGCCCGACTTCAGGAATGAATTCTCCGACGACTGAAGCATGCGACCTTCCTTGGGATCCCGCGCGGCCCGGCGCTGCTGAACGCCCGGCATGATTCTAGCGGTGGTCTTGAATTTGTGGCCTTCGGTGGTGCGTGGCCACTTGGCCACCCTGACTATCGCACAGGGGTAAGTCGAGGTGAGAGATTACGGAAGGCGTTGTACCGGCGCGGAAGGTAATCACCATCCAATTAGATGGACTGTCATCCTGAGAGAAGCGAAGGACCTATGCAACTTTTCGGCACGAGCACGATCTATTCGGTATTCTCAAGCTCCTGCGCGATTTCTTCCCATTCGTTGACGAGTCCAGCGTGAGACGTCTTGCTTGAATCGAGTTCCTCGGTTTGTCTTTGGCTCTCTTCCGCACTGACGAAGTTCTGCAACGCCGTTTCCAGCCGAGCGATCTCATCCTCGGTATGGCTGATCTTCTGCTCCAACTCAGCGACTCGGTCTTCCATTTGCTTGCGCTTTAGAGGATTCAACCGTTTTTTGGGAGTCTCGGCCAAGGTCGTTCGACTCTCGCTACTGTCAGAATTCTTCGGCTGTGCGGTAACCTCCCGTTTCGCTGACACTTGGGACGCTTCCCCAACCAACTCCAGGCCGAGCACATCGTCCAGTGTGGGCGCAACGTGTTGTCCCCCTTCTTTCCGCCACAGATAGTCCTCGTAATTTCCCGGGAAGATTTCAACCTTCCCGTCGCCAACTTCGAAGACACGTGTTGCCAACTTGTCGATGAAATACCGGTCGTGGGAGACAAAGACAACTGTGCCCGTAAATTCCATCAGAGCATTCAGCAGCACATCTTTGGCGCGCATGTCGAGATGGT
>Ga0335085_10015492_pt1 | contig 11056 bp, 10 predicted proteins | sample Lox_Sample_45_FD_206712 | JGI IMG/M metagenome (GOLD analysis project Ga0335085, IMG submission 206712) | Soil microbial communities from Loxahatchee National Wildlife Refuge, Florida, United States - Lox_Sample_4.5 | ecosystem: Environmental > Terrestrial > Soil > Wetlands | place: USA... | reverse complement strand
CAATATTTTTTCGATCAACAGGAAGATCCCCGAAAGCATTTTTTATTGCCTGACGAATTATTTTATTTCTTTTCTTTATCTGTTTTTCTTTAAAACCAGCCTTTATGCTTCCCAAATTTTCAATTTCTTTCCAACTTTTATAATGCTCACTAATCGCTTTGTTGACTATTTCCTTTACTTCATCCGGATTAACTTTTTTGTTTTTTTCAATTACCTTTTCGACTTCTTTATCTATTTCTTCTCGGAGATTGTAATAAAAACTAGTAATTTTTATTTCAAACTGGAGATTGATTAGTCTTGGCGGAAATACCACCGTGTCTGTTTGAATGAACTTAATAAAATCAAAAAAATATTCACTTAGATTATTAAACTTTTTTCTAGCTAATTTTTGTCGATAACATTTAATTATTGTTTCCCAAGGAACACCCATGAATTCTGAATTTCCATAAATCATAATCCCCACTGGGTGACATTGCGAAAGAGCAAACAATTTATTGACCGTATTATATATTTTCTTGCCTTCATGGATTGTTACCGCACTATCTGCAGCAAGTGCGATCGCGGATTTATTCATTACAGCGATTTCTGCAGTCATAGTTATTTCCTAACTAATAAAAAGATGTTTAAATATTAGCATTAATTACTCAAAGTAAATCGATCATCTAAACGAAAAAATGACTTGTCCCCCACTTTCAGAAACGGTGGGCCATGACAAAATCCGAAACATTAGTTCCCAATCTCTCTAACCTTTTTCAATTCTAATCCAACCCCAGTGAACCCTAAAAAGAAATGACCACACCTTACTCTTCAGGGCAAACCCTTAAAAATGCAAAATTTTGGCAGTGTTACTCACCAGGATGGTAAACCTTGTCCAAAAATTCTACGTCTTTATCATCTTTTCGTAGTGGAAGTAACAAAAACCATACATCTCTTGCGGCAAGAATAAATCATCATCTGGTTTTTGAAATCGGTAAAGGACGGCGTGTTGTTTTCGTTGGAAATATCCCTGAATTCCTCCAGCTTTTGCATCTGCTCATGCCCAGGTTTGTCTGCACTTCCAACATGGAGATAGGTAAGGCGAGGTGCCTTTAGGTCGTCCAGGTCATTGAGTTTGGCCCCTGTTTTCAATGGAGGTGAGTACCCAACCGAAGAGGCCCTGCCGGCTGAAGATAATCCCGGTCGTCTTCTTCCTGCCGTCCTTGTCCGTCTGCACCAAATCCACAACGAAACGGTTCAACGCTTCGTAATGCATGAGGGCCAGGGGCCGGGGGAGCGGTTGTTCGCCCTTTTTGGCGGGAGGGGGGTCCAGCATATCCCGGATGATCTTGGCCACGTTCTGGGGGGTGATGGCGGCGTCAATGAGAGGGCCTGTCACAACCGTGGCCATGGTGGCACCCACGATCTCCAACAGGTCCCGGGACTTGCCCGGGCCGGCGTCCCTTTTGAGCTTCTCTTTGACAGCCGCAAGGTCCACCTTTTCGACAATGGCTGCCAGGTCGTTCCTTTTGGCGGCATTTTCGAGGCTATGGACGGCCCAGTAGGCCGAGGCGTAATAGGCCCCACCCACCGCCAACGGGACTGCGGCTCCCAGCGCCCACCAATAGATTCTTTTCACGGAAGATCCTTTCCAGCCCCCCCTCATCGAGAAAACTCAGGCCTCCCCCAGGTTATAGCCGACCGGCTGGTTTAATTGATACCCATGGCCTCCAGGCCTGGCTCATCGAGGGGGGTACACCTGAAAGGCAAAACCCCAAAAACCTGAGATTGCCACCGGTTCTCCCCCTCTGAAAGAGGGGGATTGAGGGGGAGTTAGACTTATCGTTTCTTTCGGAAAAAGGCTAATACCCCCCCACCCAACGGCGCTCATAGGGGAAATCCCCTATGTACCCCCAAAACCGAAAGGCCCTTTTTCAAAGGGGGTAATTCAAGCTGCCCCAAAACCTGAGATTGCGACGTCGCAAACCGAGCCTATCGGCTCTGCTCCTCGCAATGACAGACTAGGAGGTGTTTCCCGGGGAAACACCCGGCCCCCTATTCTTCCAATTTTATTACCGGGTAATAAATCAGGGTCCGAGGGAGGCGGGGAGGGCCAAAAACCCTTATTTTGAATGTTGCAATTTGCAACAATTCAGCCCTTAGCCCTCCCGTATTCTTCCAATTTGTTCCAAATTGGAACAAATGAGGACCGGCTGTGGGTCGCCTCGGGGGGCTTGGGGACCGGTGGGGGAGGGGGGGCAAATCCCAAAAACCTGAGATTGCCACCTGTTCTCCCCCTTTGAAAGAGGGGGACTAAGGGGGAGTTAGACTTATCGTTTCGTTCAGAAAAGGCTAATACCCCCCCTCCCCCCTTTTTCAAAGGGGGAGTTAATCTTATTTCCAGTCGGCCAGTTCCTTCTGGGCCATGCGGTTTTGGGGGTTGAGCTGGAGGGCCGAATCGAGGGACTTTTTGAAGTTCTCCCGGTCGTTCTGCTTGCGGTAGGCCTTGGCCAGCCAGTAATAGGCCTCGTCCATCTTCGGGTCCAGCTCCAGGACCTTTTGCAGGGTCGCGATTCCCTTTTTCACGTCACCCCCGCCGATGGGCGGGGCCATGACGTATTGGATGCCGAGGGCTAACTGCACTTGGGCATTGGCCGGGTCCAGGGCCAAACCCTTTTTATTCTCGTCCCCCGCCTTGGGACCGATGTCCATACCCGTGAACATATCCCCATGTTGGAGCTTGGCCTCGTAAAGAAGGGCCAAAAGGCTGTGGGCGTCGGCCGAGTCCGCCCTCAAAACGACCGTTTGCTTCGCTTCCCGGATGCCTTTCTCGATCGCCTTTTCCGCCAAATCCTTCCGTTTGTCCAAGTCGTAACAGCGGGAAAGGTAAAGATGGGCGCGGGCCGCCTGGTAACAGCAATTGAAATCCGCCGTCAAGGTATTGGCGCAGGGTTCCAAGGCCTGGAGGGCGGACAAGAGGGAGTCTTCCTCATAACCGGCCTTGCCCTTTTCCAGCGAGGAAACGGCCTGGTCGTAAGTCGGGGTCGGAACGATGGGCGTGGGCGTTTGGGCCAAGAGGCTTTGACAACCAAGCCCCATGAGGAACGCCGCGACGAATCCAGACCTTTTCATTTCATCCCCCTAATTCAATGTTTGGTGAAAACGCTTGGCCGCGATGGTGATGGCGAAAGCGCCCATGACGACCAGGGCCCCCGCGTTGAAGGCCACCACCTGGAAGTCCCCGCCCTTGAGCATGATGTTCCGCATCAGGTTCACGAAATACATGATGGGGTCCAAGTAGGCGCAATATTTCAAAAGCCAGGGCATGTTTTCCACCGGGTAAAGAACGCCGGAAAGCTGGATGGCCGGGAAGATGAACAGGAACCCCCCCATGGCCGACTGCTGGAGGTTCTTGACGAAGGTGGAGAACAACACCCCCAGGGCCACCGTATTGCACATGAAAATGAAGGCGCAAAAGAGCAGCAAAAGCACGGAGCCCCGCATGGGCACGCCGAACCCGAAGACCGCCACCGCGATGACCAGGGGGAAGTCGGCCATCCCCAGGGCCACGAAGGGGAGGGACTTGCCCAGCATGATCTCGGTGATGGTGGCGGGCGAGGAAAGCAGGGTTTCCATGGTGCCGGCCTCCTTTTCCCGGGCGATGGAGGAGGAGGACAGGATAAAGGTGACCATGAGAAGGATCATGCAAAGCACGCTGGGCACCATGAAAACCGACGTCTTCATTTCCGGGTTGTAGAGGTACCGCACCGTGAATCTCACGGGCGGGTCCTGGTTTTTCAGGTGGTAGGTCTCGCCCAGGACCTGGCTGAGGATGGCCTGGGTATAGTTTTCGATGGCCTGGCCCTTGGTGATGTTGCTGGAGTCGATCAAAAGCTGCAAGGAGGCCCCGCCTTGCCCTGAGCCAGTCGAACCCGTCGAATGGGCATTGCCCGCGTCGTGGGTCAGCCCCTTCTCCGGGGCGATGAGCACGGCGTCGGCCTGCCCCGATTGGATCCATTTGAAGGGATCATTGCCCGTGAGATTCTTGGCCGGCACGTACCATTGGGAGCTGTAGCACCTTTGGGTGATCCGCTCCATCAGGTAATCATTAGGTTGATAGACCGCCGCCAGCTTGATGTTGCGGGTCTCGGTGGAAATGGCCACCCCGAAGATGGTCATCTGGATGACCGGCATCACGAAAAGCATGATGCGCATGCGCTTGTCCCGCAGGGTCTGCACCAGTTCTTTCTTGAAAAATCCGAGAATAGTTGGGTTGAGCTTCATCGTTGTTTCCCCAATTCAAAATTCAAAATTGAGAATTCAAAATTGGTTCTCATCATGGTTCCACATCCCTCTTGAACCGCCTGACCGCCAGGGTCACGAAAAAGACCGACATGAACAGCATGGCCAAAAGCGGCGTCACCAGTTGGAACAGGTCCGTCCCCTTCAAAAACACGCCCCGGATCACCAGCATGAACCACCGGGCCGGGAAGATGGCGGTCAGGTATTGGAAGAAGACCGGCATGTTCTCGATGGGGAAAATGAACCCGGAGAGGAGCATGTTGGGCAGCATGCCGATCATCATGGCGAATTGCATGGCCAGGATCTGCTGGCGGGTGGCCACCGAAACCAGCAGCCCCAGGGCCATGTAGGAGGAAATGAAAAGGAAGGTCCCCACGAGGAACAGGATGTGGCTGCCCTCGAAGGGGATGCCGAAGTAGAACCGGGCCAGGCAGTAGATGAGCCCCTGGGCGAAGAGCCCCAGCCCCACGTAGGGCGCCAGCTTGCCCAGGATGATTTCCAGCGGATGGACGGGCGTGGAAAGCAGCAGTTCCATGGACCCGTGTTCCCATTCCCGCGCCACGGTCAGCGACGTCAGCAGGATGGAAATGATGGCCAGGACCACCGCCGAGAGCCCCGGCACGGTGAACCAGCGGCTGTTGAGTTCCGGGTTGAAGAGATAGCGGGACTTGAGGGTAACCAGGGGGTTCACGGAAGTGTCGGCCAGCCTCAGGTTGGCGGCGGTCTGCATGCCGCTCATGTAGCCGCCGATGACGCCGGCCGTGGAATTGTCCGTCCCGTCGATCAAGACCTGCACCGGCGAATCCTGCCGGGAGATGATGTACCGGCCGAAATTGGGCGGGATGACCAGCACCGCCTTGGCCTGGTTGGCCTGGAGGGGTTCGGTGACATCAGCGGCGAGGGGCGCTTGCCGCAACTTGAAATAGCCGGAGCTTTCAAAGGTTTCCAGAAGCTGCCGGGAGGCCCGGCTGTGGTCGCTGTCGTAGGCCGTCAAGTGGATGTCGTGCACGTTGAAGTCCATGGCCAGGCCGAAAAACATCACCATAAGCAGGGGCAGCCCCAGGGCGAGGGCGAGGGTGAAGGGGTCGCGCCAGATGTGGCGGACTTCCTTATAGGCGACCGCGTAAGCGCGTTTTAAGTTCACTTTATCTTTCATTTCAAACTCCAGATGACTGAGTTACACGTTGCCGGTGAATCACCTTGCGTTGAGTTAGGAGTGCGAAGTGAGGAGTTAGGAGTTTTAAGCCTTTAACTCCTAACTTCTAACTCCTAATTCCTAACTGTTTTTATTTGTTTCCCTCCACGACCCGGATAAAGACGTCTTCCAGGGACGGCTTGATGCGCTTCGCCGTGAAATCGCCCGACATGCGCCGGGCCAGCCGCAGCCACGACCCCCGGTCCGAGACGATGGCGTGGTACCGCATGCCGTAGGGCTTCAGGGAGGACACCGCCCCGCTGCGCCGCACCTGCTGCACCCAGTGGTGATCCCACCCCTTGCCCTTGCGGGCGGTCAACTCGTAGAGCGGTTCGGGGAAGGTGGTTTTTTCCAGCGTGGCCGGGCTGTCCAGGGCCACGATCTTCCCGTCGCGCATGAGGGCGATGCGGCCGCAATACTCGGCCTCGTCCATGTAATGGGTGGTGACGAAGACCGTTTTGCCCCGGTCCGAGAGGCCCCGGATGATGGACCAAAACCGGCTGCGGGAGACCGGCGACACGCCGGCCGTGGGCTCGTCCAGGAAAAGGATTTCGGGGTCGTGCAACAGCGCCGCCACCAGGGAGACTTCCTGCTTGGTGCCGCCGGAGAGCTCGCGCACCAGGCGGCTGGTCTTTTCCTTGAAGGCGATGATTTCCAGCCCTTCCTTGCGGCGGCGGTGCTGGACGGCCTTGGGGATCTTGTGCAGGGCGGCAGCGAATTCCAGGTTTTCGTCCACCGTCATATCGGTGTAAAGGGTGAATTTCTGGGACATGTAGCCCACCTTGGCCTTCACCGCTTCCAGGCCTTCCGCCGGGTTCAGCCCCGCCACGCGCACTTCCCCCGACGTGGGGGTCAGGAGGCCGCAAAGGACGCGGATGGTCGTGGTTTTTCCCGCGCCGTTGGCGCCCAGGAAGCCGAAGATTTCTCCCTTGTTGACCTGGAAGGAAATATGGTCCACCGCCGTGAAGTCGCCGAACTTGACGGTGAGGTCTTTGACGTCAACAGAAAGCATGGAAAACCTCATTCACCACAGAGGTCACGCGCCCTGAAGCTACAAACCAGCTTCGAGGCACGGAGATCACAGAGTTAAGACTTTTATTATTCCGAAAAAGCTTTTTCAGTACTCTGTGTACTCCGTGTACTCTGTGGTTCAGTCTCTTTTTCATTTGATGGCCGCCTTTTCACGGGGTTTGCCCTTGGCGTCGTGTTTGAGGAACAATTCCTCGAAGCTTCCCACCTTTTCCTTCCTCAATATTTCCTTCGGTTCCCCGCTGGCCAGGAGGACCCCCCGGCTCATGATGTGGACCCGGTCGCAGCGCTCGGCCTCGTCCATATAGGCGGTGGTGATGACGACGAGGATGCCCTCGGCCCGTAGGCGGTAGAGCATCTCCCAGAATTCCCGGCGGCTGATGGGGTCCACGCCCGTGGTGGGTTCGTCCAAGAGCACCATGTTGGGCGACTGCAACAAGGCGCACATGAGACCCAGCTTCTTATACATGCCGCCCGAAAGCTGGCCCGCGGGGCGGTTCACGAAGGGCCCCAGGCGGGTGATTTGGAGCAGTTCCTTGCGCCGTTCGCGGTAGGTTTTGGCGGGAATCTGGTAAAGCTCCCGGAAGAAATCCAGGTGCTCCCCGATGGAAAGGTCCGAGTAAAGGCTCTGCAGTTGGGGCATATAGGCCATGAGGGGGCGGACTTCCTCCAGGGGAACGGCTTTCCCATCCTGGAAATAGGTCACTTTGCCCTGGTCGGCCTTCAAGAGGCCGATGAGGTGGCGCAGCAGGGTGGTCTTGCCCGAACCTTCCGGCCCGATCAGGCCGTGCAAAAGGCCCGGCTCCAGGGAAAGGCTCACGCCCTGGATGGCGTGGCTGGGGCCCATGTCTTTGTGGAGGTTCTCAACATTGATCGCGATGTTCATCTCAAAACACCTTTTCACCACAGAGTACACAGAGGTCACAGAGTAAAATCATTGATCTTTCCGACAAAAGGGATTTTTCCTTACTCTGTGTACTCCGTGAACTCTGTGGTTCAACGTCGTTATTTTTTCTTCGGTAATTCCACCTCGAGCGTCATGCCGGGCTTCAAGAGCTGGTCCGGGTTGTCGAAGGTCACCTTGACCGCGTAAACCAGGTTGGTGCGCTCCTTCTGGGTCTGCACGTTCTTGGGCGTGAATTCCGCCTCGTCGTTGATGTGGGTGATGGTCCCCTCGAAGCTCTTTCCCGGCAGTTCGGGCAGGGTGGCCTTCAGCTTTTCCCCGTAGGAAACCTGCACCAGCTTGGGCTCCGGGATGTAGATCAGGCACCAGACCTGCCTTAAGTCCGCCAGGGTGAAGACCTTGGTGCCCGGGTTCACCCATTCCCCCGGTTCGTGGTACTTGGTCAGGACCGTTCCCGAAAGGGGCGAGGTGATGGAGCACCATTGGACCCTCAGGTCCGCCAGTTGCTTCTGGGACTGCAGGTGGTTGAAGGTTTCCTTGGGCATGGACCCGCTCTTGAAAAGCATCACCCCCCGGTTGTAATCGTCGTCGGCCTGGCTCTGGGCCAGCTTGTAGTCGCTGCCGTCCAGCGTCACCAAAAGCTGGCCCTGGGTGACGGCCTGGCCCTCCGCCACGTTCAGGGCGGCGATGGTGGAGGACACCTGGGCGGGAATATCCACTTCCGTGGCCTCCACGGTCCCCGCGTAGGTGAAGTTGTCGCCTTTCAGGAAGTTCCAAAGCACGATCCCGGCGATCACCACCAGGACGGGAATGAGGATTCTCAATCGCTTTTTCATTTTTTCTCCTTTTGTTCAAGCCGTCGCTGTGAACTGCCGACTGCGAACCGCGAACTGCCTTTTTTACTCTTTGCTTCCCGCCAATGAAGAAAGAACCGACAACTGCATCAGCATTTGGAGGTCGTTATCCACGGCCAGGATCTTCGCGTTCAGGGTCTGGAAATTGGCCGTCTGCACTTCCAGGAAGCGGACCGTTCCGGCGCGGTAGGAGTTATAGGTCAATTGGGACAGCTCCTGGGTTTCGGAAACGGCGGTGTCGTTGAGCGTCCGCTGGTACTCCAGGGACGAAAGGGCGTCCTTGGATTTGTTCCAATCCCTCCAAAGGTCCGCCCTGGCCTGGTCCAGGTTCCTCAGGTAGGCCTCGGATTGTTTGCGTTTGGAATCCGAATCCTGCAGGATTTGGCCCCAATCAAAGATCGGCATGCTGGCCGAGACGCTCACGATGTTCTGCTGGACGGTGGTCAGGATGGGACCGTCGGGATTCTCATAGCCCGCCTGGGCCGAGACCGTGATCTTGGGGAACAGTTCCGATTGCACCGCGTCGGCGGCGAACCGGGCGGAATCGGCCAGGTAAGCGTAGGTCTTGAGCTGGGGCAGGTCGTCGTTGGGCTCGACGGCGGCCTCGGCCCGCAGCGAATCCAGGGAGTCCTTCTCCGAATCCATGGAAAGCCAGGCGCTGGGGGCGTCCACCCCGTCGGGCAGGGCCCCTTGCATGCGGGCGTCCAGCGGCATGGAGAAGTCCACCGGTTCCTTCTCCCCCACCAGGTCGAAGAGGTCCCTGAGGGATTGGGCCAGGTTGGCCTGGGCCTGCCGGAACTGCCTTTCGTAGTTGAGGACTTCCTGGTGGGAGGACAATTGGTCCATGCGGCTGGCCGTGCCGTACCGGGCCTGCTTTTGGATGTCGGCGTACTGGGCCTGGGCGACCTTGAGCGAGTCGCCTAAAAGCCGCACCTGTTCCAGCGCCACCTGGGCCTGGAAATAGGCCAGCCGGACCGCCAGCTTGACCTGCCGGCCGGCGGCGGCGTAAGCCTGTTCCTGGGATTGGGAAGAGGCCGTGGCGCTGTTGGCCATGTTGTGCTGGGAACGGAAGTCCCAAAGGTTCCAGTTCAAGGTGGCCCAGGCGCTCCAGTTGTTGGCCTCGCCGAAGGGTTCGGTGGGCGAGTGGGGCAGGATGGAAAGTTCCGGGACGTAGGTCTGGTAGAAGTAGTTGCCCGAAAGCCCCAGCCGGGGAAACTCGGAGGCGCCCAGGGAACCCGCCTCGCTTTTGGCGGATTCATAGGAAAGCCGCGCCGAATCCAGCTTGGGCGAATTCTTGAGGGCCGCTTGGGTCAAGTCCGCGAGGGAAAGTTTGAGGGAAGCCGGCGTTTGCGCCCCCGCGCCGGAAGCCAGCAAAAACAACCCGATCCAACAAGTGAATTTCAATAAACGGACTTTCATACCCCTCCCCCCTTCGACTTATTAAATGAAGCCTAACCCATCCGCTCCCCGGATGCTTTTCAAGCGGGTTTCTTTTTGTAACAAACTGTAACCGGCTATCCCCTTCCCTTGCCGGGCGCCAGGGCCGAAAGGGCCAGGTCCACCCGGGCCACGATGGTTTTCTCCGACGCCAATTCCCTTTTAATCAACACGAAGGGGACGAAGCGGATGCTTTTGACTTCCAGGTGCTCCAACATGGCAAGGACCAGGGTCGGCAGGGCCACGCTTCCCATGAGGAAGGGCATGACCGTCGGAAGTGATAGCTTCCGCAGCGAGCCCTCCTTTTGGCATTTGCGCACCAGCTCCACGATGACCAAACCGTGGCGCGGCAGGTTCTCCTTCACGAATTCCAGCACCACCCGGTCCTTGCCCACGACGTCGTGCAGGATGCCCAGGATCATCCGCCGGTTGTCCAGGGAGAATTTTCCCAAGGCGACCAGCGCGGCCCGCAGCTTTTCGAGGGAGGACCCGTCCTTGGAGGTTTCCAGGGAAAACTCCCGGAAGAACTTCTCGTAGACTTCCTGCAGAACCCGCCGGGTGAAGGCCTCCTTGGTCTTGAAGTGGTAGTGGAACATCCCCAGGTTGACCCCGGCTTCTTTCGCCACATCCCTCAGTTTCAAGCCGCTCAAGCCGGATTTCCGGAGCACTTGAAGGGCCGTTTCCACCAGCCGCTGGTCGGTGTTTTGGGAGGGGCGGGGCATCTTCTTCTCCGGGTTTTATTTATACGACCGTATAGTTATACAGGCGTATAAAAAAGTCAAGCCGAACCGGATTCTTCGGCGGAAGGCGCCTGGGAACGACATCGGCGGAAATGGTTTTCAGCTTAGAGGACGAAAAAGCTCAGGCCCGCCTTGAGGGGCATGAAGACGCTGGGATTGTCCGTCCAGGGACCGCCCACGGTGGTAAAGTTAAGGTCGAACCGCGCTTGGGCGTAAAGGGCCGTGTCTTTCGACACGACGAACATCACTCCCAGGCCCGGCGCCAGCAGCAGGTCCGTTTCCCGGTTGGATAATTTGCCGTCGTAGCCGGGCGTCAAGGTGTAGGTGTTCACCGCCACCCCGGCCCCCAAAAGGACGTAAGGCCTCACCCAGCCGGGGCCGAAGTTGTAGCGGGCCACCGCCAGGATGGGCACGTAGATCCATTCGCCCGACGAGGATGAGGCGGCCGTTTGGTCGCAATCGTAATAGCCCAGGTCCGCCGACAGGCTGAAGTCCCGGTCGAAGCGGTACCCCACCAGGATGTCGCCCCCATAACCCCGGGCGTAACCCGCGGCCACGGCGGTGCTCAAGGGGAACACGAAGCCCCCGTCCGCCTGCTCGATCCACCTTTGTTTTTCAT
>Ga0335085_10015491_pt1 | contig 11056 bp, 8 predicted proteins | sample Lox_Sample_45_FD_206712 | JGI IMG/M metagenome (GOLD analysis project Ga0335085, IMG submission 206712) | Soil microbial communities from Loxahatchee National Wildlife Refuge, Florida, United States - Lox_Sample_4.5 | ecosystem: Environmental > Terrestrial > Soil > Wetlands | place: USA: Florida... | reverse complement strand
CCACCGAAAAGGGGCTTCCCCCACAGTCCAGTGGATGATTGCCTCGGAATTGGGGCGTTCAGCGGCGTTTTTACACCAGCGGGACCACGCCGTTTCGGGTTCAATTCCGACTCCTAGAGGCATGCGGGAAATACCAATGTACAGGTTTCCGCTAAGACTGTCCGTCATCATGGCTCCGCGTAGTATCTTTAGGCTGCCGAAATCGGCCCCGCGTTAAGTGATTTGGCTCCAAGGAGACAAAAAAACAGCGCTGACGTAACTAGAAGATCTCCCCGCGGAGATGCGCGTTTCATGATAAAAGAAACATGTGTAGCACAATAACTAAGTGCAGTAAATCTTTTGCGGCCAATACCTTTGGACGCTTGCGCTCAGCCGGGCTGTGCCCGAGTGCGGGTAAGGTGATGCAGGGGAGCGCCTCAGTTGCTTTTGGGATTTGACAGCCTTGTCTTTTCCGGTCTAGTTCTGATTAGATAGCCTATAGGTAGCCGAATTGCAGCCTGAACTGATACTGTTCTGAAGGACAGTAGTTTTATTGGTTTCTCCCTACCAAAATTGCAAGCGGGTCACTGAGGGAGGGCTAGTCATGAGTGGAATGAGTCTGCGGATGGTGCAGACAATTTGTTGTGCTTTGCTTTTGGCCGCTTCAGCGAGTGGGACGAATCTGACGGTCAAGTCTGGTGGTGGAGGTAATTACACCACAATTCAAGCCTGCGCTACGGCGATGTCCCCCGGCGACACCTGCACGGTCTATGCGGGTACGTATAACGAGAACGTAACAGTACCTGCAGGGACGGCAGGTAATTACAAGACCATCACTGTAAACGGTTCAGACGTGGTGAGTGTCTACTCCTTCACAACCAGTTCCCATACAAAAATTATTGGGAATTGTGCCAAGGTACCCGCCTCTGTCGGAAACTGTGGATTCAGCATCGTTGCGTCCTCTCCCACCGCTTCGCCATGCGTCACGGTGAACGACGGCTCAACGGATGTCTACATAACAAACAATGTCATGTCTAGCTGCGGTAGCGGTGCAAGACCCGGGATTATTTGGATGGAGGGGACAAACGGCGTTTCATACGTTTACATTCAGGGAAACACGCTGAGCTATGGCTGCGGGACAGCGGCCTCCCCCAATAACTGCACGGCGATTGGCTTCGATGGCAACCATGTGTTGATTCAGAACAACGATTTGTCGCACTTTGGCCTGGCTATACAGACTTTTGCTCAGTACACGGTCATTCGGAATAACACCATTCATGATATGAATGAGTCTGAGTGCGGCCCAGCGTCTGGAAATTGCCACTTGGATATCATCTATGCGGAGCGCAGCAATACGGTTGCGGCCTACTTAGTACAACACCAGTTATGGGAAGGGAACACAGGAAACACGGTCACGGGGGCAGACGGGAAAGGGCTTTGGACGGCTGCCGATAATCCGGGAGGATGTGGCACAAGTTGTTTCAATGTAATCGGACGCTATAATGTGCTTGCCCATTTTGGATCAGGCGTACTTTCACAGACCAGCGGGTTCCTGAACGTCAAATATTACAACAACAGTGTGATAGATCCTGGCACTAGTGCGCACGGGTCTGCCTCTGCGGCTGCTTATCTCGACGGCACCTCAACCGGAGGTGCGATAATCAACAATCTGTTCTACTACCCGTTCTCAGTGCCGTCATCCTGGGACTGGACCGTTTGGGGACTTAACTCCTCTGGCGACGTAACTGGATTCACTTCGGGAGCGAACTTGGGATATTGCTCGGCTACTCCGTGTACCTTTGCGGGGGAAGGCGGTTACCCGGGATTTCCCAATACCGGCGTGGGGTCGTTCACGGCAGACATATTGGCCAGTAGTGACCCGCTCGTGAACTATTCGGCTGGTGACTTTCATCTAGCTAGTGGGTCGCCAGCCATTGCTGCTGGAGGCCGCCTAACGACTGTATCTTCCTCCGACTCGGGCTCAGGAACGTCTCTGATTGTGACCGATGCCGGTTTCTTCCAAGATGGGCTGGGCTTGAACAGTGCGGGCGTCCAAGCAGACTGCATCGCTGTCAACACGACCTCGAATCATGTGTGCATCACGGCGGTGAATTACTCCACCAACACGCTGACGCTGGCCAGTTCCATCAGCCGTTCGTCGGGGCAACCCGTGTATCTCTACAGCAAGTCAGATGGGGTACAGGTGTTGACTGGGAGCGCGCCGGACATGGGAGCGTTACCGTATGGCGACGGTAGTATGGGCAGTAGCGACCCCCCGGCCCCGCCAACGAGCCTCTCGGCTGTTGTTAACTGACGCCCCGGCAGCATGAGCGGAGCGCCCCTTTCTGCTTCGACTGCCAGGCTTTGAGCACTTCCAAAGCCTCTACAACGGGAAGGATCCTTGCGCCTGATTCTAACGACCATTGCATGACCTGCTCGAAAAAAACGGGAGTGCATCCGAACCGGCTGGGCCTGTCACGAACATCGTGTGTCGCAAAGATCAGCCATCCCCGCGCTTGGGCATTCTGAGCGATTAAGTGCTTCACTGCCTCGGGATTTTCGCGGCTCTGTTCCAAGAAAAATGCACAAAGCAAGTTGAGATCTGCGGTTCCGGTGTTGAATGTCTGCCCTCCCGCGTGATGCCGAAGAAGCAAGCGTCCCGCGCGCAGGCCGCCTCCGCGACAGCATAAGAAGTGCCTGGCGGCGACTTGCTTCACGGGCAGCCGGGGCCCGCTGAATGGGTAAGAGAAGGTTTGAAACGCCGTCCCGGGGAGCACTTGACTCAGAGCCTGCTGATTATCGAGGATAGCTTTCTCATATATGTCGGGAGGGGTATCCCAGGAATGGCAATGCCCGAACGTATGGCATCCAAGCTCGTGCCCTAGTCGTGCAAGTTCTTTGAGATCCTCCGTTTCGTACATCGGCCCCATCTGAGACTGTTTTCCTGCAAGACTCAGGGACACGTAGTACGTTCCGAGGACACCATATTGACCCAAGATCGCGCCGGCGTTGAGGAACGCCGACCTCGGGAAGTCATCGAAAGTAAAGGAGATTAGCGGAACAGGAGTCCTCACGGCCAGTTGCCTTCTGAATAGGACCCTGGTTGCCTCCATTGCAAACCGCACCCTTGCCTTGGCCAGGATGCTGGGTATTGACCTCTGCGGGTGGGCTACTTGCTGGCTCACTTATATTCTCCCACGGGCTCAGCGACGGCGCTCGCCAGAGTTCGTCGAGGGGCGAGTTCCCGTAGAAGGCTCGCGAGCTGGCGGAACGGCGCAAAACCCCAATGCAACAGGACTACGGCGCCCAGATAAAATGCGACAAAGACCAATGAGATAATGATGGCCGCCTCCAGCGCTACGCCAGGCCCTAGTGGAGAAGCCCAAATCGGCGTACCTCGAAAGACAGCGACGGTTGCCAAGCCGGCGAACAGCGAGGCGGCACCATACCGCCAAACAGCGCCAATCAAGAATGAGACACCAAATCCGATTGGCCGCCCGGCATACCAGAAAGCGGGGATCAGGAGGATGCAATAGGACACACTCCATGCCGCGGCAACCCCCTTTGGTCCCCAAGGCAGCGCCAATACAAACATAGAGGCCGTGATCGCGAACTCCAAAATTGTCCAGCGAAGCCACCGCCCCGGCTTCCCTATCGAGAGGTGGATCCAGCCCACAGTGCTAGCAAGCAGCATGGCTCCAATTCCCGGCCCAAATAGCTGGAAGATTCTCCCGGATTCCGACCATTGTGGTCCCAGAAGCACGCGGACCACATCTCTGCCAACCAGCGTCAGATCGGCGCTCACTGCCATGCCCACGAATGCGATAATACTCAGTGCATTCGCGAAATATCGCCGGAATCGCTCGGGATCCTGATTCAGGCGACTTAACGCAGCCAACGCAACGTTATCCATCGGGGCGGTGAGCTGGCTAGCCGAAAGCGCGAACAAATCAAAAGCCTTTTTGTAAAATCCGAGGGCCGCTGCATTGAACTGCCAGCCAACCAGCAAGTTGTCGACATTCCGCGTGGAGTAGCGAAGACTGAATTGGCCGTAGACCTTCGCTGCAAACCGGACGGCAGCCGCCGTGTTGCCCGTCCTCCGCGGCAGGCTCGGAATCCATCGCACAAGCCACCAAGCTCCAATCGTCAAGCTAAGCTGGTTCGCCACCATTCCACCTACCAGCGCCCAATATCCCAACCCTATGGCGGCCAACAGGATTGTCACCGCGGTATAAACAGCCAGGGCGATAACGTCGTTGGCTGATGAAGACGTGAATCCCATTCCGCGTTTTAATAGAGCCAAGTGAATAACGGAGGTTGGGGCGATGAAAACCGCCACTGACAAACCGACGGCGACGTTCGCCGCGAGCGGATTTCGATAGAAATGTGCCAGGGCCCCCCCCCCAGCGGCTAAAGCAATTGCAAGCACAAACCCAGCACCGCAATTGAGCCAGAACAAATTGCTGGCCGTGTAATGGTCCATCTCCTCGAATTGAATCACCGCTTCCGTGAACCCGTTAAGACCAAAGCTTGTCAGAAGGAGGCTCACTGTAGTGACCATGGTCACCACGCCGAAATCTGCAGGCGTTAGCAGCCGCGCCAAAGTAATCGTGCCGACCACGCGCAGCCCTAGCGATAGTGTCGCTGCTGAAAGCGCTGCGGCAGCGCTTCGAACGGCCACTCGTCTCAATTCGCCGCCTGCCTCTACCGGGTGGAAAGCACCGTTCGTGTCGAATGGAATCATTTAGGTTCTTGATGGAACGATCCGGTTATCCCAGTGCCGTTTCGTCTGTCGGACGACGGATGACGAGCATGTTGTTGTAGCCGTGGTCCGCCAACACCAAAAATGCGAACTCATACCTTGGGTATTCCTTTGAGTACATCTTGTCCAGAACCTCGTACCATTTTTCAAAGTCTTCCCATGCGATGTCTTCAACAACATAAATGCCACCCGGACGAAGGTGCTCGAGTGACTCTTTCAAGAACGAGATATTGGCTTCAAACGTATGCAGGCCATCCTCGACAATGATATCCGCACCGCCCCGCAATTCAGCGTGCGACCACATCTCACGAATCGAGGGTGCCTCAAGCTGATCGCAATAGAAAGTCTTGATCCGATCCTCCTCAAACAGAATCCGTCGATCGATGTCCGCCCCATACACAAGCGCGTGGGGAAAAAGTTGGCGCCATCCGCGAAGGGACGCTCCTGGCGCGCCAAACACTCCCATGTTTGACAACACATTTAGGTTGTTGCTGCCTAAGCCTAACTCAAAGATACGGAGCGGTTGATCCCTACGCTCGTTGAAAAGCGCGGAATAGACCGGTGTGTACCTGTTCTTGGCTTTGTCGCTTCCAAGTTTGGCCATTACACAACACATTTCAGTAGGCGCCTGTAAGTTCACAGCCTGCAATCTGCCATCGATGTTCGACTGCACTCCGACCGGGCCAAAGTATCGAACCTTCGGAGTCCGGCTGACAAAATGCGAGCTAACTCGACTCGGGAAGTATGAAGAGAAATACCACCATCGAAACCGAAGGCGTTGAACGAGCTTTGGAGAGATGGTTCGAGAAACTACCGGGCGTAGAAAGCGTTTGAGGCGTTTCGTCATATGTTTTCGCTTATTCCTAGTGTTACCTTTCAACGGGATTTGGAATTTACGTGACTCACGACGACCTTCTGACCGTCCTGGATGGACGGTGCTCAGCGCTCAGTCTCGACTCGTAGGCTATCCTTCTCAGCTGGACTTGGTTGCTCTGATCAGAGCATCTTGGGTGGCGGAAGATGTGGTTTGGCCCCTCGATTCACAACCCAATTCAGGACCTGCGTGGTGCTCTGAGCCTTAGCATGCCATGTTAGATGACCTTGGGCGTAGGACATGCCTTGGCGTCGTATACGATTGAGAAGAACACGATTAGTCGCAAGGTTTGTCAGAATCTTTTCTATGCATAATGTCATATCTTCTTCATTATTAACTGGTACTTTGAAACCGACTTGCGAATGGACGATATCACCCGGGCCGCCCACATCAGCGACCACGGGCACGGCGCCACTCGCGAGGGCTTCAAAAACCACTCCTGCGCCGTTGTCGCGAATGGACGGAAACACTAATGCATCTGCAGACCGCAAGTAGCTCAAGACTTCAGCCCGACTGACCCAGCCACAGAAAGAAACAGCCTTCTCGATGCCAAGAGATCTAGTGAGTTGCTCGAGCCGGTTCTGTTCCGGCCCGTCGCCGACTACTATAAAATGGGCTAAATTATTCCGCAAAAGCGAACTAGCCCCCCGCAAAGCAAGATCGCAGGCTTTCCGAGGAGTTAAGCCTCCGACGAAAATCAACTTGAGCTTTCCATCGTCCGCCGAATTCCGAGAATCACTAACACAGAGAGAGGATTCGATCCCGGGCTCCGGGATGAAAAACATCTTATCCCGATACGCACCGAACTCGGAGTATGTTTGGGACGAAGCGGCTATGATCGCTGAAGCGTGGCGATAAGTCGACCGCGCAAAGGGTAGAAATCGATAGAGGCTCCTTAAGCTAAAGATCCATTCCTTTTCGTTCTGCCGTCGAAAGCCGGCCGGCCACGACAAACCACCAGTGACCGGGCCAATGACGAACGGGATAGGGCCTTTGCGCAAAAAAAAGGCGAAGGGACTCGGCAAAACGGATGCCATAGGAAGCAGGCGCAGCACAACGTCGAACTCCCCTCCAAAGATCCGGCGCCGCAACTGCCGCCAAGCGCGCCACTCGAAGCCAATAGAAAACGGGTAGCGAAAAGCTGTCAACGCTTGGGTAGCGGGATTAGACCTGAAAATCTTTCGAAAGCACCAAGCGAAAATGCGATCGTCTATGGCTGTTCGAACCACTTCGATCGCCTGAAACGGCGCCTGTGCGCGTCGCAAATCCTCCTCAACGGACGATCGCGCGACAAGGGTGACCTCATGAAGCTGGGCAAGAGCTACCGCATGACGGTAAGTAACTCGGGGTATGCTCACACGATCCGGATGGCACTCCGGACCTAATAATAAAATTCGTAAGCGGCTCAAAGATTCTCCAATTATTTTGAGTCCTTCTTGCACGGTCCGGCAATGGTCTCGGCGACGGAGTGGTTCGGTTCGATCGACGAGAAAATGAGCCGGCTGACAACCGGGCGAGGGACCTTTTTCGTTCTAGCTGGTGGAACTACGCGGAAATGCTCACATCAACGTTGGCGTACCCCCCACTCGTGCCCATGACCAGCAGACCGCTGCGCAAGATCAAGGGAGCTTGTCTCTTTCGAAGCACTAAGGATCGCCCAGAGCAGGCCAAACCATGTGGCCGTCATCATCCGAAACGGTGCCTCTGTTAAGCCTTCGATCAGTACAGTGACAAAAAACGCCAGACGAAGACCGCCGGTAGCGGGATCCCACCGCATCGCCGCTATGATTTTCCGATACCCGTCGATCAAGACGAACGCAAACAGCGACACGCCAATCCAGCCCAGGTTCAAATAAACTTCCAGGTAACCATTGTGAGCCTCTTGGAAGTCGTACCCGAAAGTGTCTACCATTTCCAGCAGTCGTGGCCCAACGAGGAAAGTCTCGTATCCGGCTCCGAGCCAGTGATTTTGGAGAATGGTGGGAAGGAGATGCCAGATCTCGGTGCGACCTGAAAACGTTGTATCCCTCCCCACCGACTCGACTAGAGTAGGAGCGACGAACAAAGGGACCAAGGCAATGCAAAGGGCCGTAGCTACCAAAAGATGTGCCCTTAGTGTTTTGGGGCTCTCCGAAGGTCGGCTGGTTAACAACATAACGCCCCCGCCCAAAACCAAACAGACAGTCGAGGTTAGCGAAAGACACATATGCAACAGCCAGGCGACGATTCCGATGGTCGTGCCAAAGGCCAGCAAGCGCCGGCCGCGAACTGCGCTCGCACGGTCCCGATAGGCTTGAAGAAAGCACCACAGCAACCCCAAACCTAAGATCAAGCAGGTTTGCCCAAGCTGGTTCTTCTGCACGCTGATACCTGTGAATTCGGGCGCGCCGCCCTTCGTGTATCGCCGACCCCAGACCGGGTAATATATCCCGACAAGAACCGAGAGCGGGATAAGAAGGAATCCCACGCGTGTAATGATCCGTCTGATAGCCAACACTGGAGCATCATCGGTCACCACGACGAGGATTATTAAGACGTCTTCGATACCTTTGGTCCAGTGCTTCAACGTGACAAAGGGAATGTCGGACCAGACCATACTCACGGCGGCGTAAGCGTAAAACAGCAATATCGGTATGTTCCCGCTGAGCAGTGTCCTAACCTTCCTCTGTCTAGAGATGAGCACAATCACGGCGAGCGCCAAGAGAACGAGCATGATCCCTGCATCGAGCGGGCTTGAGTAGACGCCGTCCTCCATCTGTGGCGGAGCCATTTCCAGCCACGAGGATACCGAGCGTGAACTGATAATCACAAGGTAAATAGCAGGAATCCATACGGCTTTAGAAACTTGGGCTTTCTTGTCCCGCTCGAGCCAGAAGAGGCCCGCTATCCCGATGTAACAGCACAATGTAGCAATTAACTTGGCCATAACGCGAAGTAGCTAGTCTGCTCCTACGCAAGCAACGACAGCGATTCTTGCAGTCGGAAGCAACACAGTAATTCTAACGTTCACGCGAAGGCGCGGAGAGGCTCTGATCACCTTGCATGGTGCGGACGTCTTGCTCGCTAGCATCGGACCAGCTAACTCCATCGCTTCTGTAGGGTTGGAAGTTCCGATGCAGCCAGGAAATCCGGCAAATATCCCAGAGCATTCTGAAAGAGTCCGTAATGAGATTAACCTTGGAGCCGGGTTGCGCCACCCAATTGACCGGTACCTCAACGATGGAGAGTGAAAGTCGGCGCGCGATGAAAAGTATCTCGACGTCGAAAGCAAAACCCACGGTCTTCTGTCGGGAGAAGATCGCCATGGCTACCTCACGCCGGAACATCTTGAAACCGCACTGGGTATCAGCAATACCGCCTAAATCCACTAAACCGGTAAAGAACGCGAATGTACGACTAATGATCCGTCGGTGAAGCGGCGTCTCGACCTCCGCTTCACCGTCACGCCGGTCAACTCTCGAGCCGATCGCCACGTCGTACCCCTCCTCGATACCAGCAATCAGCTTTAGAATCTCGCTTAACGGGGTCGCGCCGTCAGCGTCCATGAAAAGAACAAAGTGGCCCTTAGCGTCGAGCACCCCCGTGCGGACCGCGGCTCCCTTTCCCATGTGTGCACAGGCAAGAACACGGATCCGCTCGTCAGTTTCTTCGAACAGCCGTACCAAGGCCACTGTCCCATCCCGGCTACCGTCGTCTACTACAATGACTTCGAATTCCAGGTCGTGCGCTTCGCACCAGTTGACGGTCTTGCGCAGCGTCTCTGGCAGCCGCGCCTCTTCGTTATACGCGGGGACGACGATCGACAACCTAACCGCCTTTGCTCGCCGATGTTTCAACGCTTTAAGTACCACGGCTATTCTCATTGCCTCCTTTACTGGGACCGGCGCTTTGCAGCCAGTACAGCAGCCTGTTCGACCGTCTTTGGCCGCCAATCAACCGCTCTCCTCATCCCATCCACCGCGATACATACGAGGATGGAAAGAAAAGGAATCAGCGGCACGCTGTATCTTGCCTGCGCGAGAACAACCACCGAAACTGCGACGAGGTACGCGATCAAAAGGACCATAGGAGCTACCGCGTTGAACAGCCCGTTTCTCACCGCGATCACCAGCCCTACCATCGCAAGAAAAAGATAGGGCAGTTCGAGAATCAAGTTGAGTCTGGTGGACGCCGTCGTTTTACCCCTGAACCAGAAGTTAAATAAATTGGCGCCTACGCATTTCACGAAGAGGCTCGGGGACTTCCGATACTCACCGATGACCCGGCTAAGAAGATAGTCAGAAAATCTAACTTCATCTTGACTGGAGTAGAAATCCTGAAAGTATCCGAGTGCCTCTACTTTGAAAGGGTACCCGAGATCCTCGGCCAGCTTCCTACGTTCACGCGCTCCTTGCTGGTCAACCATCGCCCAACTCTCCGCACCAGAGTAGTGCGTATTATTGTAGAAGCCCGCATGGGCCGATATTCCCAAGACTGACGCAGTCGGTACGAACTTTTCGACCAGTGAATAGTTGCGAATGATCCACGGAGAGAGAATCGTAACAGCAGCGGTCACCGTGATGACGGCGTTCCGGCAGAGTTTAAGCCATGATTCCTTTGGTTCAATCGCGGCAAGATAGGCTAGCAGCCAAACGGGGAACAGTATCGGGGTACTCCTGATCAACACCGTCGCCCCTAATGCCGCTCCATTCAACAAGTAATCGAACCATGCGCGGGTCTCGATAGCCCTGTACACCGTTAACATATAGAGTACAAGGAAGAAGGTGAATAGGGTTTCGACTCCTCCGCGGCTCTCGGCAATGAGTGTTCCCGGATGGAAAAGGAACACTAAGGGCGCGCCCAGGACTACTATCTTGTTGTTAGAGACTCTTCGGGCCAGCAGCGCGATTAGCCCAGCCGCTGCAAATGTGAAAAGCATGTTCGCAAACTGTACCGTTGTCAAACCATCGCCGAACGTACAAAAAAGCCCGGCCAGGAGAACCGGATATCCCGGTTCCCGTGAGAGTGTCCTGGCAGTATCCGGGTAGACTCTGTATCCATTGCCTAAAGCGAGATTTTTCGCAATTTGTTCGTACGTATCGACGTATCCGTCCGAATTGTATAACCCGTTCATTCCGCTAGACATCTTGGGGATCAGGACGAACAGAAGCAGTGCGTTCAGAATCACAATCGAGATCGCAGCAAGAATCCAAGGCCACTTAATGCGCAAACTAACCAGGTTCTTCTTAAACTCCATATTCATATTCGCTATCAAATGCACCTCACGTTTAGATGGCTCTTCCAATTTCCGATTCGCGGTATCGCCTGCCCTCGACGCAATCGACAAGATGTGACCTGCCCCCTAGCTCCGCGCACGGAATCATACGACGTTTACCTGACCTAAACTCATGACTTCTTTCTCTTCCCGTTCCCCGAATTGCGGCGCGGAGTCCGCCGTAGGC
>Ga0335085_10015490_pt1 | contig 11057 bp, 7 predicted proteins | sample Lox_Sample_45_FD_206712 | JGI IMG/M metagenome (GOLD analysis project Ga0335085, IMG submission 206712) | Soil microbial communities from Loxahatchee National Wildlife Refuge, Florida, United States - Lox_Sample_4.5 | ecosystem: Environmental > Terrestrial > Soil > Wetlands | place: USA: Florida... | reverse complement strand
TGATGCAGCGGCGCCATGCGAAAGATGCGCTTGCCGCGCAATTTAAACGAGGCAACTTGGAGAATAACGGAAAGCGCCTCAACCACAAAGATCCCACCGATAAAGGGCAGCAACAATTCCTGTTTGATCAGGATCGCAACCGTCCCCAGCGCTCCCCCCAATGCCAGCGAGCCCACGTCGCCCATAAAAATCTCCGCCGGGTAGGCGTTGTACCAGAGGAAACCCAGGCTGGAACCCACCATCGAGCCGCAGAAAATCGTGAGTTCACCGACGCGCGGCAGGTGCTCCAAGTCGAGATACTCCGAGAATATCGCGTGACCAGCCACGTAGGTCAGCACCGTTAAGGCTGAGGCGGAAATCAAGAAGCACCCAATCGCCAGGCCGTCCAGCCCGTCCGTCAGGTTGACGGCATTGGAGGAACCCACCAGAACCAGGATCACGAAGAGCAAAAAGGGTAGAAAGGCTATGGGATACGTCCAAATATTGCCGAGAAAGCGCGTAATCAAAAAGTCCGGGTGGAGACGCTTGAAGAAAGGGACGGTCAGAGTAGTGGAGTAAAGCCCGCGCGCGGACAAGGGAACCAGAATGACACCAAAAATAATGCTAACAAGAATTTGAAGCCAGAACTTTCCCCTTGCGGTCAGGCCCTTGTTATGTTGACGCCGGACTTTCTGGTAATCGTCCCAAAAGCCGATACCCCCAAAAGCCATCGTGGTACCCAAAGTGAGCCAAACCAAAATGTTGCCCAGGTCCGACCAAAGCAATGTGGGAAGAACAATGCAGAGAACAATCAATACTCCGCCCATGGTGGGTGTTCCAGCCTTGGACTGGTGCGCTCGCGGTCCGTCCTCGCGGATGTATTGGCCAATCTGGAATTCCTTGAGCTTCCGGATCAACCACGGTCCCAAAACCATGGAGAGCAGCAAGGAGGTCATGCTTGCGTAAGCAGTACGAAAGGTGATGTAGTGAAAAAGGTTGAAAACGTGGAAGTCTTGATGGAGTTTGAGATAGAGGTAGTAGAACATAAGAGAGTTTCCGGAGTCGGTAATGGCCGAAACTCGAAGTTCGAAACTCGGAAGTTAGGCGTCGAGTTTCAAGATTCGAGTTTCGAGTTTCGATTCTGACTCCTGGCTTCTGAATTCTGCTCTTTAAGCAATTCGATGACCGTCTCTAAGTGAACACCGCGCGAGCCCTTCACTAGGATCACGTCGCCAGGGGCGATCAAGCTCTGGCAAAACTCGCCCGCCAATTTGGCATCGGGGAAAAATCGCGCGTGGGGAGGGGGAATTCCCCCCTCCACGGCCCCATCCACGAAGAACCGAGCATCTCCTTGTACGGCAATCACCCACGCCGCGCCGCTCCTCGCGCACTGGCGGCCCACCTCCAGGTGCAAAGCCGGCGACGTGGACCCCAATTCGAGCATCTCACCTGCCACCACAATGCGCCTGTGCGCCCCCGGCCAAGCCGCGAGCGTCTCCAGCATGCGCTCCATGGCCAGGGGGTTCGAGTTGTAGGAATCGTTGATGATCGTAACGTCACCAGAGAGTGTAAGAATTTCACTCCGCTGGTGTAGATTTTGAAATTCCGCCAGCGCCTCGCGCATTTCCTGCGGAGGAACCGCGAAGACACTGGAAGCGGCAATCGCCGCCACGGCATTCTGAATATTGTGCCGACCCGGCAGAGGCAGCGTGAACCCCGCCTCCCACTTGGCGGTGATTACGCGAAAAGCGGTCCCGATGCCCACTCCCGGCCTAACCTCGGTGGCGCGGAAGGCCGCTTTCGGCGAGAACCCGAAGGTCGCGATGCGCCCAGGAAAACCTTCCCCAAACTTTCGCACCCGCTCATCGTCTTCATTCAAGACGGCGACCGCGCGGGGGCCTGTGGTGGCGAGATAATCGATCAGCTCGCGCTTGGCCAGCGCGATCGCATCAATGGAATCGAAGAACTGCAAGTGCGCGGGCGCAACGTTCGTGACCACACCGACTTCAGGCTCTGCCAGGCGCGCCAAGCGAGCAATCTCGCCGGCGGCGGACATCGCTAATTCCATTACCGCCACTTCGTGCTCAAGTTCCAGCCCCAGCAACGCCAAAGACAGTCCATAGTCGTTGTTCAAGTTCCCTGGGGAACGTAGGACGCGAAAACGACGGCTGAGGATGGCCGCGATCATTTCCTTTGTGGTGCTCTTCCCGGTGCTGCCCGTGACCGCCACCAGCCGCTTGCCCCATTGGCGACGAACTTCGCGGGCTAGCGTCTGTAATGCCCTACGCGTGTCAGGGACCGTGAGTAGTGCCGGCCGCCATTCCACGGGAGCGCTGGCGAAAAAAGCCGGTTCCACCACGGCGCCGGCGGCTCCGCGTTCCAGGACCTGCCCTACAAACTGGTGCCCGTCAAACCGCGGCCCGCGGATGGCGAAGAAAAGCTGGCCGGGCGCGACCGAGCGCGAGTCGATGGAGTACCCCTCGACGAGGCGATCCACAACGCCGCAGGACGCTCCCAAAAACGACGCCACCTCCCCCATCATCAATTTCATATCTAAGCTATCAGCTCTCAGCTTTCAGCTGAAGCTCCTGGCCGTTCGCTGAGAGCTGAAGACTGACAGCTACTTGCCGTATCCCATTTCCGCCAGGACCCTGCGAGCCACGTCCCGGTCGTCGAAGTCAATCTTCCTGTCTTTGAGAATCTGATAAGTCTCGTGACCTTTGCCCGCCAGAACCACCACGTCGCCCTCGCGAGCCTCTTCCAGCGCTTTTCGGACCGCCAGGCCGCGATCCACCTCCGCAATGTACGGTTTGCCCGTGCGCTGCAACCCTACCAAGGCATCGGCCATGATTAAAAGCGGGTCTTCGCTGCGGGGATTGTCGGAAGTCAGCACCACGAAATCCGCCAGCGAACCCGCGGCTTCGCCCATGCGCGGACGCTTGGTGCGGTCCCGTTCGCCGCCGCAGCCGAAGAGAACGATCAGGCGATCGCGGGTCAGTTCGCGCGCTGTCCGCAGGACATTCTTCAAAGCATCGTCCGTGTGGGCGTAGTCCACAACGACAAGGAATGGTTGGCCCTCGTCGATCCGCTCAAAGCGTCCCGGCACCGCCTGAAGCTTCGCGATGCCTTCCTCAATCTTGGTGCTGGCAATCCCCATGGCCACCCCCGTGGCAATTGCGGCAAGAATATTCGCGAGATTTGCGCGTCCCAACAGCGGAGAGACGATTTGCAGTTTCCCCGCCGGGGTCGCAATGACGGCTTCCGTTCCCTTGGGACTGGTTGCGACTTGTTTGGGCGCCACCTGCGCGTCGCTGCTCAGGCCATAAGTAAGACGGTTCGGATACGGCAATTCCAGCAATCGCGCGCCCCACGGATCGTCAGTGTTAATCACTGCCCAATCCGGAGGCGGGGTACCCAACCCCTCAAAAAGACGGCGCTTAGCCAGGAAGTAATGTTCAAAGTCCTGGTGATAATCCAAATGGTCCTGCGTCAGGTTGGTGAATACGGCAACGGCGAAATGAAATCCCCAGACGCGCTCCTGGGCGAGTGAATGGGATGAGATTTCCATCACCGCAGCCTTGCCACCCGCCTTCAGCAGTTCCGCAAAGTAGGACAGCAAATCGAGCGATTCCGGCGTGGTGTTGGTGGCGACCTTGGTCTTGCCTCCCATGCGGTACTCAATCGTGCCGAAAACCCCGCTCAGAATCCCCGCCGCGCCCAAAACGCTCTCCACCAAATAGGTGGTGGTGGTTTTGCCGTTGGTGCCGGTGATTCCGATAAGTTGGAGGCGCTTGTCCGCATGCCCGAAGATGACGCGGCCCGCATCCGCCAAGGCCCGGCGTATGGCCGCAACTTGAATCCAACGCCTTGCCATTTCGGGTGGGGCAGGGAGCTCACTGACCACCGCCACGGCACCCCGTTCCAGCGCCTGGGGAATGTAATCGTGGCCGTCGGCCTTCTGACCTTGAATTGCAAAGAAGAGTGTTCCCGGCCCTACTTGACGCGAGTTGTAAGACAGAGAAGAAACCTCCGCCGTTGCGTCTGCACCCGAGTGCACGACCGACAAATCGCGGAGTATGTCGCTTAGCTTCATCTTTCTCTCGGTTCAAATCATCAAAAATAGAATCCTTATTCCCTCTCCCCCCGGGGCACGAGGGCAGTAAATTCAAAACTACGCTTTCCTATTCATTGTTCAATCATCAATCGGCCATCGAAAATCGGCAATTCACCTCGCCATCCTAACCCACACTCGGGTGCCGGTAGGCACCTTCAAGCCCGCAATGGGATTCTGTTCCACTGCCAGTCCGCTCCCCACAACATTGAGGTCGAGGCCCAGTTTCTCGCACTCCTGGGCAACGCGGCGCGCCGCCCATCCGGAAAAATCCGGAACGGTCACCAGCGGGCCATCGCCCAGGACCACCGTGTTGGATGCAACCTCGCCATCAGGGGAGGCCGGTGGCGCGAGTCCGTCGGGCAAAGGTTGGTTGGAAAAAGATGCCGGCTGAACGGGGGAAGCGGCAGCTCCAAGGGATTCTCGATCCGAAGGAAGGAATCCCATGAAGTCCTCCTGTTTCTGGTCGGGAGCCTTCGCGGGTTTGGGGGTTACGATCTGAGGCCACCGGGAGGGATTATCTTGAGGAACACTTAGGTAACTAAGAGTCTGCTCTGCGATAGATCGGAATACCGGAGCTGCCACGTCTGTCCCGTGATGTGCCCCCACCGGCGAATCAATGACTACCAGAATAGTCACGGCCGGCCGTATAGCGGGAGCAAAACCGATAAAAGAAGCTACATACTGAGATTTTGAATAGGCGCCATTGGCATCGATCTTCTGCGCGGTGCCGGTCTTGCCGGCGGATGTATATCCGCCCAGTTGGGCGGGCTTGCCGGTGCCATGATCAACCACCGCAGCCAGCATATGGCGCATCATTTCCGCCGTGTGGGCGCTGATAACGCGGCGCCCGGTGGCTGGCGCCAAGGTATCATGATGGGCGGCCAGAAAGACATCGTGTACGATGCGAGGCTGAAACAGAATTCCGCCGTTGGCGATCGCCGAGTACGCCGTAACCATTTGAAGCGGGGTAACACCAATTTCTTGCCCGATGGAAATTTCACCGATGGAAATTCCCGACCAGCGGCTGGGTGGCTTCAGCAAACCGCGCTCTTCGCCGGGCAGTTCCATGTCGGTTTTGCCGCCGAAACCGTAAGCTTGGATGTAACGGTAGAAGCGGTCCTCACCCAGGCGCAGGCCCAGCTTGATGGAGCCCACGTCGCTGGAATTTGCCAACACATCCGTAACGCTGAGATCACCAAAGGGCTTGTGGTCATGGATCGTGTGCCCGGCCAGCATAATGCTGCCATTTTGGCAGTTGATAACTTCCTGGGGAGTGGTCAGGTTCTCTTCCAGCGCTGCGGACAGGGTCACGAGCTTGAAGGTCGAGCCCGGCTCGTAAACCCACCCCACCGCGCGATCCAGCCGCCCCGTGGCGGAACCGGCGTCAATATTGTTAGGATCGAAGGTGGGTTGATTGGCGAGGGCCAGAATCTCGCCTGTGTTGGGATTCTGCACAATCGCCACGCCGCCCGCCGCTCCGGCGCTCGCCACTTCCTCCGCGAGGGATTTTTCTGCAATATATTGGATTTTCTCGTCGAGCGTCAATACCACGTTCTTGCCGGAAATTCCTGGCCATTCGGTGCTGTGAAAGGTGCGGCGGCGGGCATCAGAGTCCAACAGCACGCGGCCGGGTTTGCCTTTGATGTCGTCATCGAGGGCGTACTCGATACCCCCCAGGCCTTTGTCATCCAAGCCCACGTAACCGATCGCATGCGCAGCCAAGTCCCCCTTGGGATAGAAGCGCTTGGTCTCGCGCTGAAAATAGATGCCCTTGAGATTCAAATCACGGACGCGCGCCGCATCTTGCGGCGTAATGCGGCGCTTGACCCAGCAGAAGGAATGCGTTGTCTGGAAGCGGTCGCGGAGTTCGTCCGCATCCACCCTCAGAACCGGCGCCAGCAGGGATGACACCATTTGCGGGTCCGTAAGCTCGCTCGGCACGGCGAAGGCCGAATCCACTCCCAGGCTCATCGCCAGGGGATTCATTTGCCGGTCATAGATGGCGCCGCGCTGCGGCGCCACCTCAATGGTGTGCTGCTGCTGGCGCTGGGCGCGCGCCAGGAGCTCCACATACTGGATGACTTGGAAATAGTAAAGGCGGGCGGCAACGCAGCCGAACCAGACAAAGCAAAGCACGCCGACCGTCAGTCGCCGCCTCCCCAGGCGAGACCGATCGGGCTTCGCCGTGCGAGAACCAGGCTTGCGTCGGCCCATCGTCGCTATGGCTCGTGTGGAGTTTCTCCGCTACCCACGGAGAAGTTGCCTGCCAGTTCCGGACTTTCCAAGGCGCCGGGCGCTGGCTCCGGCCAGCCCACCCGAATTACCTGTTGCGGGTTGGGTGAGACCATCCCGAGCCGGGTCCGCGCCAACGTGTCGATCCTTTCAGGATCGGCGAGCGCCGCCTGCTCCAGCCGGAGCTGATGATTGTGCTCTTCCAGCGTCGCGTATTCGGCCTTGAGTTGTTCAACCTGATAACCGTACCGCACGCACTGGAAATGCTGCCATGCGAACAGGAGCACAAAAAGAAAAACCAGGACGCCCAATCCCAGGAGACTGAAACATTCACGGCGACGCTCCACGTCAAGTTCTCGCACCAAGCGGGAATTGTCGATGTGCTTCACAAAATAGAATTCCGGGAAATTCGCCCGGCCCGCGGCCGGGGCGTTTCTCGGACGACGTCTGGTCCTTGGAAATGTGACTACTGCTGTTGCCATGTTTCTGGGTTCCGGGGGCGGGTACTGGGTGCTGGGTCCCAGGAAACTGGGGGAGTTTAGTGGATCTTCCCCAGAACCCAGTCCCTGGTATCTGGCACCCGTTCTTAGTCCCTAGCCCCTGCTCTTCTCCGCCGCCCGCAACTTGGCGCTGCGCGCTCGCGGATTGATTTGCACTTCTTCATCCCCCGGACGAACTACTTTGCGCGTCAGGATGCTCGCCCGGCCTTCGTCCTGCCAGCGCCGGAAGGCCTGCTTCACGCGGCGGTCTTCCAGCGAATGAAAACTCAGGATCACTACCCGCCCCCCGGGCCGGAGGACCAGCAGGACCCGGTCGAGAAATTGATCGAGATTTTCCAGTTCCGCGTTCACAGCCAGGCGGAGAGCCATGAAGCTGCGCGTCGCTGGGTGAATTTGGTGGAGGCCCGCCCGGGAGGGGATCGCTCGCGTCACCACCTGCGCCAGTTCGGTGGTTAATCGATACGGACGGGCCTTCACAATGGCTCGCGCAATTCGGCGCGAGTGGCGCTCTTCCCCCAACTTGAAAAAGATATCTGCCAGTTCCCGCTCATCGGCGTGGTTCACCAGGTCGGCGGCGGTCATATCCGAGCCGGGATCCATGCGCATGTCCAGAGGACCGGGCAAATTGAAACTGAATCCGCGTGTTGCATCGTCGATCTGCATTGAGCTTAAACCCAGGTCGGCAACAACTCCGTCCACCGGCGGCAACCCGCTCGCGGCTTGCAAGGCGTCGATTTGCGCAAAGTTCCCGTGCTGCATGATCAGTTTCTCGCCAAAACTTGCCAGCCGATTTCCCGCCACTTCCAGTGCCCGGGGGTCGCGGTCCAGGCCCAAGAGCCTGCCTCGACCCAGGCGCTTCAAGATCTCTTCCGCGTGCCCCCCACCCCCCAGCGTCGCGTCGATGTACATGCCATCTGCCTTGACATTCAAAAACTCGACCGCTTCGCGAAGTAGAACCGGGCGATGCATGTCATCCCAGCAACCCTTCTCTGCCGGGCACAGGCCTTTCCTTCAGCGCGGAATCGTGGAGCAACTCCTCGAATTCGGGGAGCAAATCAAATTCCTGCAATGCCACCTCGAGAGCAGAGGCTGATGCTGACATTTCCGCGCTTTGCCAAATAACCGGACTCGGGCCCTTTGCAACCTGTCCTCTGCTGGCTTGTCTCAATCCCTGCATGGTTTCACCCTCAATCCCTAGATTCCCAAACCGCCTAGCGTATCCATGTCCTCGTCGGGGAACGCCTGGGCCATGGGCTCGCGGAGGCGTTCCATGCTCCAGACTTCCAAGCGCTCCTCGTGGCCCATCACGGCCACTTCCCCATGCGTGCCCGCTGACTCGCGCAAAAGCGCGGGAATCAGAATACGGCCCTGCCCGTCGGCGCTGGCCATCTGCCCCCAATAGTTGGTGCGATCCAGAAAATGCTTTTTGGCCTTATTCATCGAAGGCAAGGTAGCTAGCTTCTCCTCGACCTTGACCCAAGCGGGAAGCGGGTAGATCCAGACCGATTTTCCATCCAGGCTGGTCACAAAAAAGTCCTTGCCGTACTTTTCATCAAGCTCAGCCTTGAAGGCCGTCGGGATCTTAAGCCGACCCTTGTCGTCCACCGTCGCTGGGTTATTCCCGCGGAACATAGGACACGCCCCCAAGCCTCTTCTCGGCCCTTAAATTCCCTCTAAGTTACAAAAATTACCATTTCTACCCACTTCTGGCCACTGACTATAGAATCTCCTTCATCCCTTGTCAAGAGTTTTTTTATGTTTTTTTAACGACTTGCGGGTTTTTTAGGGCAGTACTGCCCTTTGTGGCCCATCGGTTTTAGTATACCGCATTTTGGTGCTGCCCTAATCTGAGACGTAACGCCGGATTCCAGCCGGCATTGAGCCGCCAAGATGGCGGCGCTACGCTCAAAGTGGGACAGCGTTACTTTGCCGCTAAGGGGCGAGACACAGAGAAAAGACCCGCTGTTTTCAAATCTCTGCGTCTGTGCATCTGCGGTAAAAAAGATTTCAGGGATCTTTCACACCTTCAGACGGCTGTCTGCGCTCCGCTTGATTCCGCGTACCTAGAAATCCTGAGTCAAAAATCCCTTGCAAAAATCGCTATGGTGGAAGCGGAATTTCCGAAGCCCTGTTAGTGGCGATGTAATGTAGCCCATGGCGTAAGCCATGGGGATCGGGCCCTCTACCCTTCGTTCCCCCTCTCCCGCTTGGGCGGGAGAGGGGGGAGGGGATAAGGGTGGGCGATCTGACCCACGGCTTGCGCCGTGGGCTACAATATGTCCCGCTTTGCGGGCTGATTTCATTAACGAACTTTTTGACCCAGGACACTAGCGGGGCTTCGCCCCAGCCCGAAAACATGTTCAAGAGCGTTTTCGCGATGCAAAAACTTGACTCATTTACACCAGATTTTCGACTTCAAGATTTCTAGGACGTCCATCCATGATATCTTGTCTGACAACTAGGCCAAGTTATGTAGCTATTTTAGTCTTGACAGAGATATTGACCATATGTATACTAGGCGGTAGGGCTGGGGCCCGCTGAACGTGTGCCTCCTCCTTCCGATGTTCGTGGCAGGCCCCTTTTGGGAGGAACAGATACTTATGCCCGTAGTAGGCCAGAATGTTTATGAAAACACAGTTAGTTAGTAAACTTGAAGGGAAATCTGACGGTCGCCATGAGAAACCAAGTCTTTGAAATTAAAGAAGTTAATTACCTTGCCTTGCGGCGGATCGCTGCATAAAAAAGGGGGCCCCAAAATGAAGGTATAACCCTATGGTGTTTCGAAAAGAAAGGAGATGATAAAACGATTTGGCTCAAATTCAGCGCGACCCCTAAATGTTTAACAAAAATAAGCCACTTATCGGTGCGATGCCTAAATGTTATTGAAAATAAAGGAGAAAGTTAGAGGAAATGGTGAATTCTGAACTATGAATTCCGATCACTAGGCGTCAGGGAGCAGTTGGGATTGATGAGCACCCAAAGACCGCTGCCGATTACGCAGAAGGCGGCGGAGGTTAGAAAGGAAACGGTCCAGCCATAATGCGCGGCAATAGCAGGTGTAGTGATCGCGGTGACGGCGCTACCGGCTTGGGCGCCCATATTCATGAAGCCGGAAAGCGAGCCGGCGGAGCCCTTTCCAAAGTCGGCGGAGAGCGCGAAGTAAGAGCTTTGCGCGATATAGAGGGAACCAGCGCCCAGCGCCAGAACCGCGCTGGCAGCGGCGGCCGTGGAGACTTGGGAACCAGCCGCCATGAAGATGCCGGCAGTTGCCATGCCGAAAGCCGCCACTCCGCAGCGCCCCCACCAGCGGCCAAAGCGCTTGCACACGGCGTCCGCAATCCAGCCCCCCGACGCCGAGCCCAGAGACATGGCGATGAAGGGCAACATGCCGTAATAGCTGGCAGTTTGAAGGTTAAGGCCGCGCACCCGCGTGAGATAGATAAAGAACCAGGTGAAGAAAATCGCCGGCGTGTATCCGTAGCAAAAGTAGCTGAGGGTAAGGGTCCAAACGTCTTTGCTTCCGAGGATGGCTCCCCACGACAGTTTGGGCGCATCGAGAGGGTCAGCCTGCGGGATGCCCTGATGAATCCATTTCCTTTCCTCGTCATTCAACCAGGAGTGCTGGTCAGGATGGTCGCGAGCCATCCAGTACCACGCCGCGCCTGCCGCGAGTCCCAGGACGGCGCACACCCAGAAGGCCGAGCGCCAACCCAGGTGAACCATGACGTAGCGAATGATGGGAGGCGTAAAGGCGGACCCCGCGCCGACGCCGGCAAAGATCAGGCCATTGGCCAAACCGCGCTCGGCCGTGGGTATCCAGTTGGCCACCCATCGGTTCGAACTGGGGTACATGACCGATTCCCCCATGCCCAGGAGGAATCGCACCAACCAGATCATGAGGAATGCCTGGGCGATGCCGGAGGGGAAGCTGGCCGTAAGGGCAGTAAAAGCCGCCCACCATGCGGCGCCCAAGGCCAGAGTGCGGCGCGCTCCCAGGCGGTCAACCGCCCAGCCGCCGGCGATTTGAAAGAGTCCATAACCGATAAAAAAGGCGCTGAAGATCTTGCCGAGCTGTACGTCCGAGAGGTGGAAATCCTGGGAGATGGAATGCCCGGCAATGGAGATGTTAACGCGGTCGAGAAAACTGATCGCTCCCATAAAAGCGACCCAGGCAACCAGTACCCAACGGATGCGAGTTGGCACGATGGAAGGCATAAGAAGATCTGTGTCAG
>Ga0335085_10015489_pt1 | contig 11058 bp, 7 predicted proteins | sample Lox_Sample_45_FD_206712 | JGI IMG/M metagenome (GOLD analysis project Ga0335085, IMG submission 206712) | Soil microbial communities from Loxahatchee National Wildlife Refuge, Florida, United States - Lox_Sample_4.5 | ecosystem: Environmental > Terrestrial > Soil > Wetlands | place: USA: Florida... | reverse complement strand
AAGACTGCCCATGATCTCAGAAAGATTGGCCGAACCTCGCGCTACAAGAATTGCCCAAATCCGTGACTTTACCGAGTCAATCTGAGAGAGCTTCTCGCTGAGTCTCTTGTTTTCCGCCTGAAGGGCGCGGCTCTGCTCCTCCACTTCGTGGAGCCCAATCCGCAGCTCTTCGTTTTCGGCTTGTGTTCTCTCGGCTATCGACCGAGACTGCTGAAGGCGGGCCTCCAGCTTGGTATCCTTTCGTGAACCTCCAAGCGCTTCGGGACGAAAAACAGCTAGGAAAACCACAACTGCAACTAATAGCACTATCACGGCGAACATTCCGTAAAGAGCCACAGAACGATCTGATCCTGACAATGCCGTCCCGGTGAGCACACCCAATATCCCTTCGACTACCAGGACTACGAGCACAAAGAATCCGAGTGGAGTTCTTACTGCTCGGATAACCGAGCTGCGCTTCTCTGGCGTCATAATCCTCCTAATGCGAGGTAGACTCGAGTCTTGTATTACCCCCGACTGCTAGGTTGTGTTCGACTCCGACTCCGTCACAGAATTGCGTAGCCACTCGACGACGCGCCGGATCACATCTGGGTCGCAATAGACACGGCTGTGCTCCAGTGATCCCGAATAGTCGATCTCGTGAGTGACCTGGTAAACGTTCCAACCTCCGGGCGGTGACTGCTCTGTTGCCACGTCAAACTGAAGCGCAAGCACTCCGACTCATACACCGAAAACTGCCGACTGTAAGAGGACAAGTAGAACAGATGACAGAATCAAGACCATGCCCGCGACGATGGCCCAACCCACACCGGGCACCACATACAAAAGGAAAATGATTCGCGGAGACACACGTTGGCCAAGCGCCCAGTCAACGAACCACCAGTATGGGATAAAGCCTGCCGCTAACATAACGAAAGTCCATTTCACGAACCACCACCAACCAAGACGACGGTCGGATTCAAGAAATCCAGCCCATGTACTTACGTGGTGAAGTGTACGCATTGCGAAGCCCGATAGCAGTTGCACTGCCTTCAGCGCGGCGGCAGCTTGGTCCCCGGCGGAATGAATGATCAACAACGACACTTTGGGGCTGAGTTTCGGCAGCAAAAGCATCGGGATGGTTGTCTTGGCAAGCCGTTCCAAAGCACGACGTCCGGAGACCATACACCAAGTGCCCACCGCTGATCCGACTATGGCCAGCACCCATTGCAGGTACGGGATCGGGAGACTTCCTGCGAATATGACTCCGGCTTTCCATCCAAGAAGAAACATAAACAGGCTCCATGTAACGCTCACCTGGGAGATCATGGACGAGGGAAGTTGGCGGTTCCTAAGCAGGAGGAATGGCGTGTTGAGGAGTGCGATCCCGCGTATCCGCGTATCAAGCGTCGCATCCCTGAAAGATCCGATTGCCACATTTCCGCCATGGCTGTGAGCAACAATAAGCTGCACGGCTTTGGGAAACAAGCTGGAGATTCGTTGCAGATGCTGCCGCAACTGGTCCGATGCCTTGCTACGTGCCTTCGCGGAGTTCCATCCCGACCACTGGAACACTTCAACTCGAGCAGCTTCATGTTCGAGACCTGCTCGAAGCGCGGACTGGTCTGCGACGAATGAAGACCGAGAACCCCACGTCGTTCCATGAACGAGTGTTACGACGCAGCGAATTGGATTTTCCGGCATCCTGAGTGGTATCTGCCCCCTGAAGCGTGGTCGTCAAATGGTCCCGGTTGTGGCATGTAGTTCAGCGTCGAAACGTTACCATGTCCAGGGAAAGTGCAAAAGACTTGTGATCGGTACGTTCGGATTGTTGCTACCAACAAGTCCGCCTTGTGTCGCTAGCCCTCAGACTGCGGCCAAACCGAATGTTGTTCGGGAACGCGCTTCGAGGAATTGCGAGACGGTGAATCGAAAAAACATTTTAGTTATCGCTGTATGGACGCCGCGCGGCGCGGGCTAGGGCGCAATCAGATAAGTCCTTGTCGCCAATTCGTCAGAAATCAGACCTTATAACTTATCTCGTACCGTGCATTCTGATTCCGGCGGGTATCTGGTTACTATGGGTGAGTCAGATGACCTTGACCCGGCCCGATGCAATCTCCGCGAAATTCTCGCGGGTTGCACGCAGGTCCGAAGCTGACACGGTCGGCAGGCCGACCGGAAAATGATGTTTGAACATGGGGCTCGCTTTCAACTCGCCGAGCTTCTCCTCGAGCGATAGCAGGCGGCCATATTCGTCGCGCACGCGCACCGCAGCCGTCCTGCCAGTCGTCTCGATCTCCGCGTCCCGCGCAAGCACCGCCTTGAGCGGCGAGTCAGGCACGACGCCGGCGTTGCTCAGGGCCTCGGCGATCTGCACCTTGATGAAGTTCTCCTCCGATGCTGTATGTCCCATGATGCCCTCCGATGGGGCCAGCGTAAGCGATCGGCAGGTCGGGGACAAGTGCCCATGCCGTCGCGCCACCCGGGTGGACTAGGCTCCTCGCGGGTGCAGATCACACACGTCTTGCCGTGAAGGCCCCGGTCAGCGCTTGTCAGTTTTTTTGTCGGTTGTCGGTTTTTTTGTCAGCGCGGGGCACATGCCGTTGCCGAGCGTTGCAGAGCGCCGACATAGCGTTTGCTTGTACTTGCGGAGCGTCGCGTTGCGGTGCAGAAGTTTGGCGCGGATTTTGAGTCCGCTGCGTCTGCCAGTTCCGCCATCCCGGCGTGGGGAGGGTCTTTCGTTCTGCGATCTTTATTTCTGCGATCTTCGTTCTGCGATTCCGCGTTGTCCGATCTTGCCTCTTGCGATTCTGGTTCGGGTCGAGCTGTTTGGTAGCGCTACCGGGAATCGAACCCGGGTTTGAAGATTGAGAATCAGCGGGCCCCCGCCGCGACAGCCCACGGAACCCGCGTGTTTATTGGCCTTCCACCGTACAGCCCGTTTTCGGCCCGCTTCCGTGGCACCAGGGTGGCACCGGAGCCACGAAAAACTGACGTTCGCCTTGTCTAATTTACCACCTGGTTGACTTTTCGCGGAACCTGGCGGTATAACGAAACCGAGTTACCGTCCACTGCGGCTGCCTGCGGCGACCCAAGCGCCAAGGGATCAACGGCCCGATTCGACGGCTTGAAAAGAGGAACTCACGTCTCGCCCACGGGCGAGCGACCTTTTTGAGCCGGAGGATCGCATGGTCAAGGCAGCAGAACCCACCGAACAAGAAGCCCAACCACAGGCGACAAGCACAACAGCACTCCCGTCGCCGAGTCCTGCGCGGGTGCTGCTCGACGAGCAGCTCATTCACGAGGCGGACCTCGCGCAGGAGCTTGGCAGAACTATCCGTGCGGTTTCAAACCTTGCGAAGAAGCACGGCCTGCGGCGCGTCAAGATCCTCCGCAAGGTCTATTACCGCAAGGATGCCTTGAGGAGCTTTATCGCCCGGATCGGGCAGAAGCCCGCGAGGCGTCGCCGGGGGGTGCGAGCATGAGCCGCACTTTCCATTACACCAAGGGGCTTCATCTCTCCGCGATCATTGCGGCCGGTGAAATTCTGCCCGCGAGGGCCTACATCGGCAGAGGCGAGCGGCCTGTGGTTTGGTTCTCGCTAAATCCCGAATGGGAGGCGACCGTCTGGCCGGGCAAAGCGCGCGAAGAACTCGCGGTGACCTTACCTCTCGGCATCTGCCGGATCGAAGTGGATGAAGCGACGGCACCCTACACGTGGGACCGCCTGCGCTTCCTGGCCAAGATACATCCTGCTGTGGCGGATGCGCTGGAGGACTCCGCTCGGAAGTACGGCGCTGATCCTTGCGAATGGCGTGGAACTTTCTGGCCTGTCCCTCGTGAAAAGTGGGTCGCGATCGAGACATGGGTACCGGGCGAAGGTTGGCTTCCCAACGGTACGCCCACTGACAAGGCGGCTTGATGACAAAACTCTGCGGGGCGCGGGATCCCGAGGCGACGGACGAACATGTCGGCGGCGACCCAACCGAATGCGACTTTCTGCGCGGCCATGACGGGCCGCACAGTTGGCAGCTTGAGCGCATGGAGGCCGAGTGCAGCCTCGCCGAACTTGAGAGAGAGCGACGGCAACGGGCCGCGAGACGAAGCAGAGAACGCAAGGCCGGATGAACTTTGCCGGAGAGAAGGGAGACGACTATGGACGTGAGAGAGATGATGGCGAAGCACGCAGCGGCCTGCGCGAGGCTTGCACGAGGGGAGCGAACGATCGAGGACGTTCTCGGCTCAGACGACTTCTGCCTGATGCGGGTCGATGCCAATAAGTTCGTGTGCTTCGACTGCGAAGTGGTCGTGAGCCACAGCCACACCACGGCGTCGCGGCCACTGATCGAACGACTGCACCCGGTCGAATTGACGGACGACCAACTCCATAAGGTGCGCGAGGTTCTTGAGTTCAGCGGACATTGGGACTGCGTCCATGTGCTCGACGGGACGATGGATGAGCTTCAGCGCGAGGTGGACGACAAGCTGGCGATGGCAAAACTTCGCCCGCTGCTGACTCCCGAGGACTGGCAAGACTGGCAGGAGATATTGCGAGCCGCATTCGAGAAGGCCGCATGAAGGAACGTTTACCGCTGTAAAGGAGCTAACGAATGGTTAGTTCTGCGAGGGTGCGTCCCGTGCGTCCGGAAGATCAGCCATACATGGCCCTGGCAGAGGTCGCGGCCTATCTCGGCGTCACCCGTCAGGTCGCCTATTACTGGAGCCAGCGCAGCGACTTTCCTGCGCCGGGCCGCCGTTCTGAAGATGGGGCCGGTTTGGACCACCGACGCCATCTTGAAGTTCAAGGCGGCCATGGACGAGAGCCGCCTCTCCTCCCGAAACCTTTGACGTCCGCGCATGCGGAATTGGTCGCGCCCCCGACTCAACCGGCGCTCCGTCTGCGTGGTTGAGTCCATCGCGCTTCCGATCTGCGTTCCTGGCGAGACCCAGACACCACCGCGGGCATTCTGGGCAGGATGCTCAATGGGGTCGAGAGAGTTTTTCAGTGGGCTTCGCAAAATGGAACAGGCGTCGTGGGGGTTATCGAAGGACAAGGCACAAGGTTTCCGATTCGGAGCGGAGGGAAACTCCCGGCGCAAACAAAGGCTCTTGGACGAGAGGTCCTGATTCCTGCCGGATCGCGGGCGACCCAAGGCGGTGCGAACGCACTGGCAGTTGACTTCTTCGTCTAGTGGAAAGTGTCGAAACGCATAGTGACACGGGCAGGGCACGACGTTCTTGGGTCCCGCGTTACGCGGCGGTTGGGCGACGGTGGCACCACTCAGAGCTTTAGTCGTTTGCCGGACTGGTGCCCACGATTGTTACGTAGCAAGGCGGTATTTCGGCCAAGGCTGCCACGGCCTCAAACACATCCTGTCGAGCAAAGAGCGCCATTCCATATCGCGTCGGCTCGACGTCCGCAAGTTGTTCTCCCCCGATTAGCTTCCTCTGCCAGTTGACGCAAACCACCGCCGGAGAGCCAGCCGAGTCGACAAACATGAGACCACGCTCGGATGGTGCGAGATCAAGACTGCTGGCGACCAAAATCACCGGATGGGGCGCAAGAAATTCGATTCGCGAGAATGCGTCTCTTTTCAATCCCAAAGCGGCAATCGGCCCGCCAAACGAATCTGGCGCTCCGATTTTCTTCCAGTCGAAGGGTTGCCACATCTTCGGGTAGGGGTATCCAAGAGGCAAGCCACCATCGTTCTTCCATTCGCGGAAAACTACGCCTGCGTGCAGGACTCCTTTCGCCGTCACCGGATGGTCGTATCCATCTCCGATTTGAAGCCCTGTTTCCTGATGGGCAAGTACAATCCAGCCTGCACGTTGTCCGCGTTGCAGAGTGATTGGCGGTGAGCTAATCGTTCCTTCTCCAAGCGCGCCCGGCAAGGGCAAACAGCCGGGGCGAACTGTTCGGCTGAGAGTTATTCGAATGCCGAGGTCCGCCTCCCCCAAGAGGCTGCGGCCTAGGACGCTTTCCACATCAGGGTCAAGCACTCCGCGTTTCGCCAGCGCTGCCCGCACGCCTGCGCCAGTGGTCTGGAGGCAGCGCTCAATCTGCTCATCGACGGGAGTCCACAAGGCCAAACGTCGTCCTTCTCGCCTGGGACCGAATCGCCTGATCGTGCGTTCCATTTGAGCCTTCGCCACGTCGGAGGCGCGCGTGGCTTCGAAACAAGTTCCAAACAGCGGCACAAAATCGGGCCAGATTTCAATCGCTTTCGAAAGTCGCGCTTGGCCGACTCCCTGTTCTATCTCGGTCGCTTGCTCTTCTGAAATGAGCGCAACGCCAGGTTCCGACGACGCAGGCATCGGGACAACGACGCCGGCACGCTCAAGAAGGCTGCGGGCGAGCACGCGAGCGGTGACAAAGGGCATCGAGGCAACGGACTGCAGCTCAGTGATTGCTCCGCTTGTCACTTCGTACGGGCTTTGCTCATATTGCTCGACCAGTTGCAAGACGACCGTGAGCGTTGAAACCGGAACGTCGTGTGATATGGCAAACTTCAGGGCTGCTGAAAAGGCAGTCGCGTCGTATCGGATGCCAAGGAAAACAGCGAGAGAGGCCGCCCGCTTCTCCTGGTGCGGGCTTGAATTTAGGCGCATGATCATCGCCGACCAGAGCATTTCAGCGGCGTTTTTGCATTCTTCGTCGTAGGCGATTCGGATTGAATCTCGCTGCCCGACTGACGGTAGCCTGTAACTGATGGCCCCGCAAGCCGCGTCCCAAGTAGCAAAGGCATCGTCTGCTCGGCCGGCGCCGGCCAAGAGCTCAATCAAGTGGGTAGTTACCCCATACTGGCCACCCTCGGCAACCGCTTCACCGACCTCATCCGCGAGGGTAGACCAAGCCGTTTCTTCATTTGCCTCAAGCGCTGCCCTAAATTGTCCCTCTCCTTTCGCGCCCCCGAAACGTCGCCAACCGTCTCCGCTTCTCGTGTAGGCGTACGTGCGGGTGAGCGCGGCTAACCGCAATTTTCCGTGACGCTCCAATCCCTCCGCGAGACCTGGCAGGACCGTATGCTTTTCCCAAGTTGAAGTGTCTCTGGCAAGACGTTGAATGGTTCTTTCGGCGGCTCCTTCCTGGCCTTCGTCAATCATCTCGACAATCCGCCAGCCCACGGAATTGACCACGCGATCCAGGTCAGGACTAGCGCTGTCCCGCCATCTCCGGACGAAATGCACGATTTGCAACGGGGTTGCGCGGGTCGGCAAGGTCGATGCGTCCTGAAAACTGGCTCTTGAGGCTGCGCTGCGAACCCCGGAGTCTTCTTCGTTTTCCTTCCGAGGAACGCCGCTTTCCGGCTCGATCTCCGGTACGGGAATGGATGATTTTTCAGCGGACGCCTGTGCGAGAACGGCAAGATCATTTGGTGATTTGACCCCGTCACCGTCTAATGAAGCGACCAACACCGACCACAATTGCTCGCCAAGAGTTCGATCGACTTGCACCAGTCTCTCGCACGCCGCCAGCGCAGCCGGGATGTCTCCGCGGGCCTCGCTCCCGATCCCGATCCACGCGGCCGTCAACGCGACGGGGCTGACCTCGGAGGCGAGCGCGGCCAGGCACTTCGGGATCGCATGATCCAGGTCGCCAAAGCTGGGCATGTCCGAAATTTGGTCGCGTGCAAGATATGAAAGAACACCAGCAGGGTGAATCTCTCCGGCAAGGTCAATCCAGACGTGGATGGCGTGTCTGGTTTCTTTGCCATCGGTATGCACGAGAACACGTTCGACCAACGGAGCCAGGTCGCGCAAGCACCTGCGCGTCCTGAGAGAATCAGCCGCGGCCAGTTTTTCCAGAGGATCAAGCAGTTCCCACAACGTGATGTCCTTGCGTTGGCCATACGCAACCAGGTACGTGCAGGCTTCGCGCCAACTTTTTTCCGCAATGTCTTGTTGCCCGGAGGCCGCCTGGATGCGGGCAAGGATGAGCTGATCGGCGGCATGGGTGTCGTAGTACTCGTTCGTCCGCTGTTGTGCTGAAAGTAAGCGCGAACAGATCGCACTAGCTGTGGCCCTTTTCGCTGGCGTATCTGCTGCCTCAAGGCAAAGTTCGGAGAGAGCATCTACCGGTAACGGTCCCATTCGCGCTCTCTGAAGTGAAGCGTTGGTTTCATCGCTGATCGTTGCCAAGTAGTTGAGCGCTTCTTCCCAGCGGGCATCGTTCAGGCGTTCGAGCATCCTTCTGAAAGACATTCTGATTGCGCCGTGGAGTCGATACAGATCGCAGGCGCGCGGGTCGCCCACGAACACTTCTGTGTTTTGGCTGAGTTCTCGTATCGCCGCAATGAGGTCGTCGGCGGTAGTGGCGGGATGCACGAGCGTCACACAAAATCGCAGCCATCGTCGATACCAAGAATCGCTTCGGATGCGGGCCTCCGTCCGCATCAACGAAACGGTGTCGCCGGCGGACGCCCACAGACGAATTTGCAAGAACCATCTAAAAAACCGATCAGGCTCAAACTGGACATGGTGATCCAGGACGTCATCCGTCAAAGCATCAATCTCTTCGCTGGTTAGAGGGGCAGACGGAATATCGGCGCCGTACTTGAGAGCTTCCAGCCAGCCGCTGAGAGGCAACTGGTTGCTCACCGCCTGATTTGCTCTATCTCGCGCCCGCTCAGGGGATGTCTCCAGCGACGCAAGAGCCAACAGAACCCATCCCTTTCTTGGCAGAGCTGGCATATTTTGAAGTGCGGACTCGACGGCGTCCACTCCGTACATGCGTCCCAGTATCTCAGCAATATCTCGCGCGTGACACGGAGGTTCGCTCTGTGAACAAAACCATTCCGAACACACGCGAATGGCTTCCCCCTTCCCCGCAAGGCGCAAGTGCCCTGTCAATAAATCAACTGAGATCGCGGATTCACTTTCATTTCCGTAACTCGTATTAGAACTAGCTTTTTGTACTTCGTAACCGTCCATGTATTCCGACCATGGCGGAATAATTCCCGCGTCGTCGCATAGTCGGCACAACTGGAGGCCCGCACGAGGTGTGAGGGTGCACCGTCCGTCATGGAGAAGACTCCCCACCAGACGCTTGCCGCCGAACAACGTGCCGAAAGCCAAGCCATACGCCTCTGCCAGTGAAAAATCATCGAAACGCCACTCGTACAGGGTCTCGGCGGCTCTCGCGAGTTCCACCAGACGGGCCAAGACCGGCCAGTTGCGGGCTTTCGAAGCGACCCGTGCGGCCGTTGCCAGGTTATCTCGGACGGCGTCCCCAGGCTGGCATTCGCGCACCGCGAGATCAACAAAGTCGTCCGAAACTCGATCCAACAAGTCGTCGCTGCGCCCTGATCTCTCAAGCAGTCTAAGCACTGATCGAAATGCGCGAGTGTCTTTGAAAAAGCCTCTCGCGTCGAGCCAGTCAATCGCTGGACGCAAGATTGCTTCCAAATTGGCTTCTGGATCAGCCTCCAACTTTTCACGGACGTACCTTTGGAAGCTCTCGTGATGCACTCTCAGGCCGCCGTGACCGACGTCTTCGACGAGCACTGGAGAAATACCCGAGACCACACGCTCAACGAGGTGCGCGAAAGACGGCAATATCTCTTTGATTTCGTCGCGGGTCAGGGAGAAATCGAGCAAAGAAAGTAGCTGAATGATCGAAAGCCCACCCGCCTCCTCTTCTATCGGCCCGATCAGCCATTGATAGTACCGGTTCAGGTCATCGTCAAAGGCGGGCGCGGTCGCGAGGTAGTCAGCGATGTCCGACGCTTCTGTGCGTCTGCCCTCCGCGATGTCTATCGCGGTTCGAGCGAGGTACGTGGCATAGAGCGGACTGCCGGCTGCTTTCTCAACAATTGTGCGGACGACGGCCTCTTCCTCGTTACCAAGGCTGTTTTCTTGCAGCTTGCTTTTTAGATCGAGCTTCTCGATCAGCGCGCGGACCGACTCTTCCGACCACTTCGGCGCTTGATACTGAGCGGCGGCCTGCAAGAATGACGTGAGATGGCTTCCCGGCTGCGAGCCGACAATCACGACCGCGCCTTTTGGCAAAGAAATACCGGCAAGTTCGTCGGCGATTTCGGTTGCGAGACGCGCGTTGGTGGCTCCCGAAATGCGGTCGGCATGATCTAGTCCGTCTACGATGATGGCAATTCGACGATTCGGCTGCGCCTTGCTTCCATCTTCTAGAAGTTTCTCCAGTTCCGGCGGACCCGCCGCATACCGCGGTCCACCAGGTGTGATCGAAGGATCGCGATCCAAGAGTTCGAACATAATGCTGCCGAAAATGGTCTCGATGGAGGCACGGAGCGACTGATCTGCGTCGAAGAAGTCAATGAAGCAGTAGTGAGTTGCTACCCACCATCCTTCGTCGGCTAAGCGGATTGCGAGCTCATGCAGAAGCCAGGATTTCCCAATCCCAGGTGGCCCAGTGATTGCCACGCGGGAAGTTGTCGAGAGCATCCGAGTGATGTCGCCCAACGCATCAACTCGACGCACGAGTCTGCGGTTGTCCACTGGAAGAATTTCAGGAACGCGGCCGTAGTCAATGCGGAGGCCGAGTGCTTGAATCACCTCATCCTCGGCCAGCGTCGCGCTGTTGGCACGGGCGACGCTCGCTTTGTAGATCAAGTGGGCAGCCGAGTCAGTCACGTCTCGGTTGTTGTTCGGCCAGAGCCCGACACCGATGTCGTCGGCCAGGACTCTCAGCAATGACTGTTCCAGCGGGCCTGGTTGTCGAAGGTCGGACGATGAACGCGGGCAGCCGATCTCGATTACGAATCGAGCGCAAAAAGACGCGAAAATTTCACGGCCGATCTCCGCGAGATGTGGCCACACTGAATTGCCACCTTCGGGCCAAATGTGCGATACCAGCAACCGATAGCGCCGTGTCGAAACACCCGGAAAAAGTTGAGAAACATCTTGCGCCGACTCAAGGAATTGGCTGACCGTCTCGTCCGGAAGATCGTATGTTGTGAACAGCCGGTATTCGTCTGCGGGACTGTTTTCCGCCGTGAAACTACGGACGGCACGGTCTATGCGGAACGAGATTGCGTGAGTTGTGAAATCGGTCAGCTGCAACGGGCGATGCTCTACTTGATGGGACTTTACTTGAATGCG
>Ga0335085_10015488_pt1 | contig 11059 bp, 10 predicted proteins | sample Lox_Sample_45_FD_206712 | JGI IMG/M metagenome (GOLD analysis project Ga0335085, IMG submission 206712) | Soil microbial communities from Loxahatchee National Wildlife Refuge, Florida, United States - Lox_Sample_4.5 | ecosystem: Environmental > Terrestrial > Soil > Wetlands | place: USA... | reverse complement strand
GGTCGAGCGTGTCGATCACCGCAGCCTCGCAGCGCAGGGCATCGAGCGCCTGCCGCAAATTCATCTCGGCTTCGCTGTTACCGAGATGCGGCGGCGCGGGATCGCAACCGAGCGGGCCGAGCTCGCCATCGCGATCAGCGCGGCGAATGATGGGCTGCGCGCAGCGCCGGCCGAGGGATGCAACGGGAGCGCTCGCGCTTCCTTGCCAAGCGTGTTGTATCACAACACACCGCTTGCCCTCTCTCCAAGAATGCCGGCGCGTGCTGATCGGCTGTCGCTGTTTCGGCGGGCATCACGTGCATTCTCGCGCCGCGAGAAGATACCGGCGCGTCCGCGTGCAGCACGGAGCTTGGCGAGGGCGGCAATTTCCATAGCCGGACGGCGTGCCGCTGGGCGCAGCATCACCAAACCTGTCTCCGTTCAACGCAGGAGCCGCCGACCGCGACGGCCCAGAAAATTGGCCGCGCGCGCCAATATGGCGGCCGAACAGCGGCTCGATTACCTCGCCGCCTGCGACGGCAAGATCACGTGGGGGTGGTATTTCGCGAAGTGGGGGCCGAGCTTGTAGGATGAAGAAGGCGAGCCGGCGCAAAGGCTTTGACCGGGATTTGCTCGCCGTTGCCAAAATGTGATAATATATATTGTATATAAGTATGATTTTGATCCTTCAGGCTTGTGAGCGACAGGGTATCGATGCCGACCATAGCCATCGTGGATGGGGTCAAAATTCAGATGTTCTATGACGACCATGCCCCGCCGCATTTTCATGCGACCATCGGCGGGGAAGAAGCATGGATCGTCATACGCAGTCTTGAGGTGCTGTACGGTTCGTTACCACCTGCCAAGCTGCGCCGAGTGCTGGCGTGGGCGCGCGAGCATCAGGGCGAGCTTGCGCTGAACTGGATCAAGTGCCACGACGAGGAAGCGCCCGACAGGATTTGAGCGATGCCGAAAGCTTTGGACAACATCATCACGGCGGCGGTGCCGCACCCGGAAACCGGCACGGTGACGCTGACCTGGGCGAATGGTGCGACGACCGAGAACAGCTTCCGCCATGTGATCGGCCGGGGCGTTTTCGCGCCGCTTGCCGATCCGGCGTTCTTTGCAAAGGCGAGCATCGGCGACGGCGGGCGCAGCCTCGAATGGCCGGGCGAGCTGGATTTTTGCGCCGACGCTCTTTGGTTCAAAACCCATCCCGAAGATGCGCCGCAGCTGCCGGCGCGCGCCGGCGACAATAAGGCGGAACACCCAGCGCCGTGACCTTTCAGCCGGTGCTCGGCCGAGGAGATCGCGCGCTTGCGCGCGCTGCGCGCCGAGGGCAAACGGCTCAAATGGCTGGCGCATGAATTCGGGATCAGCCATCAAACCGTATCGCGCTATCTGCGCGAAGTTGCCGGCGAAGCCGTCAATGCGCCGTCGCCGGCTGATGCCGAACGCATTCGCCGGCCGGCGTGAAGGTGAACATGACGCTGATCGCCAGCGCGCGGGCGTCGGGGTGATCCTCGGCGAACACGTAGACCCGCGCGGGATTCGGCTGCGAGGCGACGACGTAGCTCTTGCCGTGCTTGCGCGCCTCGTCGGCGGCAACTTCGCCGGCGACGCGGATAGCCATGTCGAGCGTTTCCGCCGGCTCGCTTTTTGGATGCTCGTACCGCCACCAATAGCCGTGCCGATCGGTCTTTTCGCTGATGCAATTCCGCATGCGGCGGTTCTACATCTTGTGTCTGACCGGCTCAAGTATTCGTCGGCAAGCCAAGTATTCGTGGCGCGCCAGGCCGGCTGAGATTCAAGGATAAAATGCCGCGACGGGCTGTTGAGCTTATTGGTTAACGTGGCGACTTCGGCATTACCTGAAAAAATTTGTCATAATGACGCTTATGCGGCTTGACGTGCGCACATGCCATATGTCATCGACACTATATCTTGATCCTTTACCACTAGTAGTATGATTCAAATTCGGACCTTTTTAAGGTGGCTGTCTTCCGCGTCTATATTCTTATTGGGCGGTATCTATGGGCTCGTTTCCGCAGTGTTGTTATTAAGTCCGCTCGTACTCTATTTATCGCCTTCAACACCCCTGGACGCATTCGCAATTCTCACTGCAGGAAAGCCGCCGATGCATGACCTACACTCTCTTATGCGAGATTATAAATTTCTGTATTTGTTTATCGTAATTGCTGGTATACCCCTCACGATAAGTTACATTATGTATCGGAAGAGGGCCTACGGAATATCGTTGACAATCTCCATAGCTTATCTCATGGCGCTTCTGCTTCGGCCGTGGCGAAAGTACTAACGTCGATGGCTCCGGCACTTGTTCAGGTTGTGTTGCGTTTGGCGTTGTCTCCGAGAGAACACCCGCGAATTCGCCAGCGGTCTCAAAACTCACATCAAACAAAACCGGGTCCGTCAAATCCTCAGTCAGGCCAGCGGCATCTAAAGGTTCAAATTCAAAACCATCCGTCCCCGGCGCAAAACATATTTGTTGCCCAGCAGCAACCGCCTGAAAACCAGACCAAAAGCCACCCGCTTCAGTCTGCAAATCGAAGGACCCTACCCCGGGGATCGCTGGCAGTTCGTGCGTTTCTTGCAGCATTTTTTATTACGTTACAGTGTCCGCAATTTCGTCTGGCGCGCCGTAAATAAATCGTCTACCTAGGCTGCCGATTAGCTGAGATACAGTAAAGGACAAGGTAACACCCGGTCGTGTAGGCGATTCTGCCGCGAATAATCGCCTGGTGCTTTGAAAGCGACTATCAGTGTGGACATGCACGTCCCCCGTGCGTTTTTCGGGAGACTAGCAATTTATAAGCCAGGAAATAAATTCAAATGCTTGAGCGTCGTTACCGTCGTCGCTTTGTAAAAGATTCTGACACTGAGAAAATGCAGAAGGCCGACGAGTCGCCTCGCCGGCCCGATGCTCTTGACGGTCATCGCCGTCCCCGGCTGTACCGTGGCGTTACTTTATCACAACGATGCTCTTGTTCAAATATCCGGCGAAGCCTTCTGTCCCCCGAAGCTTTAGCGAAGAGAGACGCCGGGCCGCTGAGCGGCCCGGCCGTACCACCTGTTGTGGTGGTGATCTTGCCTGTCACCAGATTTTCATGCACCTTTGCCGAGCGCGCGGTCTGAGTCGCGCGCGTCGTGCAACCAGCTAAAGAGCGTGATTACCGAACACCCAAAATGAAAACCGCCCGACTAGCGGGCGGCTTCGAATAACGGGGGCCTTGTAGGCCGTACAACCTAGGCAGTTGTCAGCCTACATTCTCCCGCGATTTTTGCAAGCCCTGTCTTGCCACGCTCTAGGTGCGTGCGCGGCAAGCCGCTTCCGGGCGGGTTCGAGCAACCCGAAAGGAGGCCCCATGCCTGCATTTACCCCGACTCGCGAGAAGATTTTCGGCCCCGCGCCGTCGCAGGATCCGCTCGACCGCAATGCCAAGGCGCGGATCATGACGGCGGCGCACGCCTACAACGCCCGGTACAAGCAGCAGGGCCAGCATTGGGGGCCGGTGACACGCAGCTTCTTCGGCGTGCTGCGTGCCCTGCTCTACTGCTTTCAGAACGACGAGGACGGCCGCTGCTTCCCGAGCTACGAGCGGATCGCCAAGGCGGCCAGGTGCAACCGCGACACGGTGTGCGAGGCGATCAAGGCGCTGGAGAGCGCCGGGCTGATCTCTTGGGTGCATCGCATCACCAAGATACGGGTCAAGGAGCGCGACCTGTTCGGCCAGCTCGTGACCCGTTGGCAGGTGATCCGCACCAGCAATGCCTATGTGTTTCGCGATCCGTTGCCCTGTGCCCCGCACCGGCAGGGATATAAGTCGGAAAATCCGGGAGGACCGTTAAAACAAGATATTTCCCTTAAGACGCAACCGCCTGCGATCATCATTCTCGATCCCACCAAGCCGCTCGACTCGGCGCTCATACGGTTCGGACAGGCAACGGGAGCACTTCCAGCACCGGCGGGATAAGCGGAGTGCGCCTAAAGGCGCACAAGTTATCCCTGCGGGGGCCTCATTACCGGCCCCCGCACCCCCGCTAGGATATTTCTACCAAGAGCATCGGGCCTTTTCGGGACGGTGCATCGGGTAACTCTGTGCCCTCGCCTGCAACAGTGTCCCCGCGCGTGCTCAGGCCTCAAGGCCCCTGTCACTCGCTTGCGAGTGACAGGCCCCCGTACCGGGTAAAGACCTTGACCCCTTCCGCGCGCTCCGGGCTGCCAAAATGCAGGCGACGGGACGAAGAACGGCCCTTCCAGCTCCGAACAAAGAACGTGCTTGCGAATCAGTCGGTTGCGGCGCAACCTTAAAGCAACCGATATTGCGCAACCAAATGCAACCATATGGCTCTAATTGGCCTCACAGAAGCCGCTAAGCTGACCGGCAAGAACAAAGCGACCATCCATCGTGCCATGAAGGACAATCGTATTTCCTTCACTATTGGCGAAAATGGCGAGCGCCAGATCGATCCTGCCGAGCTGGAGCGGGTTTTCCCGATTAAGCCCAAGGAGCAACTCAAAGAGGTTGCACAAAGCAACCGTCCAAAAGTTGCAAGCAACCATACGCAACTCTCACAGCTTAGTGCGCAACTCGAATCTGAGCGTACAAAAACGGCTGGTTTGGAAGCTAGGCTCGCCGACAAGGACGCGGTGATCGACGATTTGCGTCATCGGCTCGACCGGGAAGGCGAAGAACGGCGGCAAGCACAGGCCCAGCTTACGGCGTTGCTGACCGATCAGCGGACGCAGCGAGAAGAACCGGCGCGCCGATCATGGTGGCGTTTCGGAAAACGATAGCTTTGTAGGGCAGCCCCGAGCGGAAAGGCTGGTGCAGCATCCCGAAGGGCCAGCTTACGGCGTTGCTGACCGATCAGCGGACGCAGCGAGAAGAACCGGCGCGCCGATCATGGTGGCGTTTCGGAAAACGATAGCTTTGTAGGGCAGCCCCGAGCGGAAAGGCTGGTGCAGCATCCCGAAGGGCGCACTTATGCATTACCGTGGGTAATGCAGGTGCGACCTCCGGCTTTACCAACGAGCGGCAGCGAGATAGCGAATTACACGGTAATTCGATTCCGGTCGCGATTTCAGGAGGTAGCAAGTTGGCCATGGTACTACCACGGCGCGCTTGCCTGTGAGAGGGCAAGCGGTGTGTTGTGATACAACACGGCGCGCGCTTAGGCGGTATGGCAAGCCATGCGCGGTCGTGCGCGCGCCACTTGCGAAGGGGCTGCCGCCCCGTTCGATCCCTGAACCATCAGCCGCCGAGTAGATCGGCAAAGAGTTGCCGATCGATCGGCCGCGTGACGTGCTGCTGCAGGACGAGCTGCAGCAGCGCCTTGAACGCTGGATCGTGATTGGCATGGCGTAGCACCACGGCGCCGGCGACGATCTTGCGCCGTGCATCCCGTTTGCGATCACGGAAGGCCTGGCGCGCCTCATCGAGCTGGCGGCGGGCGTTGCGCTGATCATCGGTGAGCGGCAGAGACATGCCGCCTCAATTTACACAAAAAACCCGTTCATTGAAGACATGGCCAGCGACTCGGGGCTGACACGAAGTGCGCACTTATACGTCGCTGCGCGACAGTGCGAAGAAGAACAACAAAAAGGTAGCCAGTATGGCTAATTCCGTCGGAATTACCCCGGCCGGCCAGCCGCCGATTCGCAGCTTGCATGGCGATCTACCGGCTAGCCGCTGACATCGTGAAGCGCTCCGAAGGGCGCACGGTGACGGCCGCGGCGGCGTACCGTGCCGGCGAGCTGATCGTCGATCAGCGCACCGGGTACGCCTTCGATTACCGCCGCCGCCAGGGCGTGATCGAGACAGCGATTCTCGCGCCGGCCGGCGCACCGGCATGGATGTGTGATCGAGTGCGTCTCTGGAACGCTGTCGAGGCCGTAGAGAAGCGGAAGGACGCGCAGCTCGCTCGCGATATCGAATTGGCGTTGCCCCACGAGCTGAGCGTCGAGACACGCCGTGAGCTGGTGCACCGCTTCGTGCGTGCTGCGTTTGTCGACGCTGGCATGGTGGCCGATGTCGCCATGCACGCGCCCGATGCGCGCGGCGACGGCCGGAATTTTCACGCGCATGTGTTGCTGACCCTGCGGCGCATCGAGGGCGACGACTTCGGCCCGAAGGAGCGCGAGTGGAACAAGCCCGAGCAGCTCGAGGCCTGGCGCGCGCAGTGGGCCGCGCTGGTCAATGACGCGCTCGAGATCGCCGGCCAGGTCGAGCGTGTCGATCACCGCAGCCTCGCAGCGCAGGGCATCGAGCGCCTGCCGCAAATTCATCTCGGCTTCGCTGTTACCGAGATGCGGCGGCGCGGGATCGCAACCGAGCGGGCCGAGCTCGCCATCGCGATCAGCGCGGCGAATGATGGGCTGCGCGCAGCGCCGGCCGAGGGATGCAACGGGAGCGCTCGCGCTTCCTTGCCAAGCGTGTTGTATCACAACACACCGCTTGCCCTCTCTCCAAGAATGCCGGCGCGTGCTGATCGGCTGTCGCTGTTTCGGCGGGCATCACGTGCATTCTCGCGCCGCGAGAAGATACCGGCGCGTCCGCGTGCAGCACGGAGCTTGGCGAGGGCGGCAATTTCCATAGCCGGACGGCGTGCCGCTGGGCGCAGCATCACCAAACCTGTCTCCGTTCAACGCAGGAGCCGCCGACCGCGACGGCCCAGAAAATTGGCCGCGCGCGCCAATATGGCGGCCGAACAGCGGCTCGATTACCTCGCCGCCTGCGACGGCAAGATCACGTGGGGGTGGTATTTCGCGAAGTGGGGGCCGAGCTTGTAGGATGAAGAAGGCGAGCCGGCGCAAAGGCTTTGACCGGGATTTGCTCGCCGTTGCCAAAATGTGATAATATATATTGTATATAAGTATGATTTTGATCCTTCAGGCTTGTGAGCGACAGGGTATCGATGCCGACCATAGCCATCGTGGATGGGGTCAAAATTCAGATGTTCTATGACGACCATGCCCCGCCGCATTTTCATGCGACCATCGGCGGGGAAGAAGCATGGATCGTCATACGCAGTCTTGAGGTGCTGTACGGTTCGTTACCACCTGCCAAGCTGCGCCGAGTGCTGGCGTGGGCGCGCGAGCATCAGGGCGAGCTTGCGCTGAACTGGATCAAGTGCCACGACGAGGAAGCGCCCGACAGGATTTGAGCGATGCCGAAAGCTTTGGACAACATCATCACGGCGGCGGTGCCGCACCCGGAAACCGGCACGGTGACGCTGACCTGGGCGAATGGTGCGACGACCGAGAACAGCTTCCGCCATGTGATCGGCCGGGGCGTTTTCGCGCCGCTTGCCGATCCGGCGTTCTTTGCAAAGGCGAGCATCGGCGACGGCGGGCGCAGCCTCGAATGGCCGGGCGAGCTGGATTTTTGCGCCGACGCTCTTTGGTTCAAAACCCATCCCGAAGATGCGCCGCAGCTGCCGGCGCGCGCCGGCGACAATAAGGCGGAACACCCAGCGCCGTGACCTTTCAGCCGGTGCTCGGCCGAGGAGATCGCGCGCTTGCGCGCGCTGCGCGCCGAGGGCAAACGGCTCAAATGGCTGGCGCATGAATTCGGGATCAGCCATCAAACCGTATCGCGCTATCTGCGCGAAGTTGCCGGCGAAGCCGTCAATGCGCCGTCGCCGGCTGATGCCGAACGCATTCGCCGGCCGGCGTGAAGGTGAACATGACGCTGATCGCCAGCGCGCGGGCGTCGGGGTGATCCTCGGCGAACACGTAGACCCGCGCGGGATTCGGCTGCGAGGCGACGACGTAGCTCTTGCCGTGCTTGCGCGCCTCGTCGGCGGCAACTTCGCCGGCGACGCGGATAGCCATGTCGAGCGTTTCCGCCGGCTCGCTTTTTGGATGCTCGTACCGCCACCAATAGCCGTGCCGATCGGTCTTTTCGCTGATGCAATTCCGCATGCGGCGGTTCTACATCTTGTGTCTGACCGGCTCAAGTATTCGTCGGCAAGCCAAGTATTCGTGGCGCGCCAGGCCGGCTGAGATTCAAGGATAAAATGCCGCGACGGGCTGTTGAGCTTATTGGTTAACGTGGCGACTTCGGCATTACCTGAAAAAATTTGTCATAATGACGCTTATGCGGCTTGACGTGCGCACATGCCATATGTCATCGACACTATATCTTGATCCTTTACCACTAGTAGTATGATTCAAATTCGGACCTTTTTAAGGTGGCTGTCTTCCGCGTCTATATTCTTATTGGGCGGTATCTATGGGCTCGTTTCCGCAGTGTTGTTATTAAGTCCGCTCGTACTCTATTTATCGCCTTCAACACCCCTGGACGCATTCGCAATTCTCACTGCAGGAAAGCCGCCGATGCATGACCTACACTCTCTTATGCGAGATTATAAATTTCTGTATTTGTTTATCGTAATTGCTGGTATACCCCTCACGATAAGTTACATTATGTATCGGAAGAGGGCCTACGGAATATCGTTGACAATCTCCATAGCTTATCTCATGGCGCTTCTGCTTCGGCCGTGGCGAAAGTACTAACGTCGATGGCTCCGGCACTTGTTCAGGTTGTGTTGCGTTTGGCGTTGTCTCCGAGAGAACACCCGCGAATTCGCCAGCGGTCTCAAAACTCACATCAAACAAAACCGGGTCCGTCAAATCCTCAGTCAGGCCAGCGGCATCTAAAGGTTCAAATTCAAAACCATCCGTCCCCGGCGCAAAACATATTTGTTGCCCAGCAGCAACCGCCTGAAAACCAGACCAAAAGCCACCCGCTTCAGTCTGCAAATCGAAGGACCCTACCCCGGGGATCGCTGGCAGTTCGTGCGTTTCTTGCAGCATTTTTTATTACGTTACAGTGTCCGCAATTTCGTCTGGCGCGCCGTAAATAAATCGTCTACCTAGGCTGCCGATTAGCTGAGATACAGTAAAGGACAAGGTAACACCCGGTCGTGTAGGCGATTCTGCCGCGAATAATCGCCTGGTGCTTTGAAAGCGACTATCAGTGTGGACATGCACGTCCCCCGTGCGTTTTTCGGGAGACTAGCAATTTATAAGCCAGGAAATAAATTCAAATGCTTGAGCGTCGTTACCGTCGTCGCTTTGTAAAAGATTCTGACACTGAGAAAATGCAGAAGGCCGACGAGTCGCCTCGCCGGCCCGATGCTCTTGACGGTCATCGCCGTCCCCGGCTGTACCGTGGCGTTACTTTATCACAACGATGCTCTTGTTCAAATATCCGGCGAAGCCTTCTGTCCCCCGAAGCTTTAGCGAAGAGAGACGCCGGGCCGCTGAGCGGCCCGGCCGTACCACCTGTTGTGGTGGTGATCTTGCCTGTCACCAGATTTTCATGCACCTTTGCCGAGCGCGCGGTCTGAGTCGCGCGCGTCGTGCAACCAGCTAAAGAGCGTGATTACCGAACACCCAAAATGAAAACCGCCCGACTAGCGGGCGGCTTCGAATAACGGGGGCCTTGTAGGCCGTACAACCTAGGCAGTTGTCAGCCTACATTCTCCCGCGATTTTTGCAAGCCCTGTCTTGCCACGCTCTAGGTGCGTGCGCGGCAAGCCGCTTCCGGGCGGGTTCGAGCAACCCGAAAGGAGGCCCCATGCCTGCATTTACCCCGACTCGCGAGAAGATTTTCGGCCCCGCGCCGTCGCAGGATCCGCTCGACCGCAATGCCAAGGCGCGGATCATGACGGCGGCGCACGCCTACAACGCCCGGTACAAGCAGCAGGGCCAGCATTGGGGGCCGGTGACACGCAGCTTCTTCGGCGTGCTGCGTGCCCTGCTCTACTGCTTTCAGAACGACGAGGACGGCCGCTGCTTCCCGAGCTACGAGCGGATCGCCAAGGCGGCCAGGTGCAACCGCGACACGGTGTGCGAGGCGATCAAGGCGCTGGAGAGCGCCGGGCTGATCTCTTGGGTGCATCGCATCACCAAGATACGGGTCAAGGAGCGCGACCTGTTCGGCCAGCTCGTGACCCGTTGGCAGGTGATCCGCACCAGCAATGCCTATGTGTTTCGCGATCCGTTGCCCTGTGCCCCGCACCGGCAGGGATATAAGTCGGAAAATCCGGGAGGACCGTTAAAACAAGATATTTCCCTTAAGACGCAACCGCCTGCGATCATCATTCTCGATCCCACCAAGCCGCTCGACTCGGCGCTCATACGGTTCGGACAGGCAACGGGAGCACTTCCAGCACCGGCGGGATAAGCGGAGTGCGCCTAAAGGCGCACAAGTTATCCCTGCGGGGGCCTCATTACCGGCCCCCGCACCCCCGCTAGGATATTTCTACCAAGAGCATCGGGCCTTTTCGGGACGGTGCATCGGGTAACTCTGTGCCCTCGCCTGCAACAGTGTCCCCGCGCGTGCTCAGGCCTCAAGGCCCCTGTCACTCGCTTGCGAGTGACAGGCCCCCGTACCGGGTAAAGACCTTGACCCCTTCCGCGCGCTCCGGGCTGCCAAAATGCAGGCGACGGGACGAAGAACGGCCCTTCCAGCTCCGAACAAAGAACGTGCTTGCGAATCAGTCGGTTGCGGCGCAACCTTAAAGCAACCGATATTGCGCAACCAAATGCAACCATATGGCTCTAATTGGCCTCACAGAAGCCGCTAAGCTGACCGGCAAGAACAAAGCGACCATCCATCGTGCCATGAAGGACAATCGTATTTCCTTCACTATTGGCGAAAATGGCGAGCGCCAGATCGATCCTGCCGAGCTGGAGCGGGTTTTCCCGATTAAGCCCAAGGAGCAACTCAAAGAGGTTGCACAAAGCAACCGTCCAAAAGTTGCAAGCAACCATACGCAACTCTCACAGCTTAGTGCGCAACTCGAATCTGAGCGTACAAAAACGGCTGGTTTGGAAGCTAGGCTCGCCGACAAGGACGCGGTGATCGACGATTTGCGTCATCGGCTCGACCGGGAAGGCGAAGAACGGCGGCAAGCACAGGCCCAGCTTACGGCGTTGCTGACCGATCAGCGGACGCAGCGAGAAGAACCGGCGCGCCGATCATGGTGGCGTTTCGGAAAACGATAGCTTTGTAGGGCAGCCCCGAGCGGAAAGGCTGGTGCAGCATCC
>Ga0335085_10015487_pt1 | contig 11060 bp, 14 predicted proteins | sample Lox_Sample_45_FD_206712 | JGI IMG/M metagenome (GOLD analysis project Ga0335085, IMG submission 206712) | Soil microbial communities from Loxahatchee National Wildlife Refuge, Florida, United States - Lox_Sample_4.5 | ecosystem: Environmental > Terrestrial > Soil > Wetlands | place: USA... | reverse complement strand
GCGGTGCTGTTCGGCTACATGCTGACCTCGCTCTATCTCACCCAGACGCTGGCACAGGCGATCGCCGACATGCACGTCAACCGCTGGGTGCTGATGGCGATGATCAACGTGTTCCTGCTGGTGTGCGGATTCTTCATACCGCCCGCGGCGGTGATCCTGATGACCAGTCCCATCCTTTATCCGATCATCAAGTCGGCCGGCTTCGATCCGATATGGTTCGGCGTGATCCTCACCATCAACATGGAAATCGGCCTGATCCATCCGCCCGTCGGCCTGAACCTGTACATCGTCAGTTCGATCGCGCCCGACGTGCCGGTGACGCGCATCATGTGGGGCACCATCCCCTATGTGCTGTGCATGATGCTGGCGATCGTGATCCTGTGCGTTTTCCCCGAGATCGCGACCTGGCTGCCCAATCAGATGATGGGCGGCGCGCACTGACGCCTGCTTCTGCCTAGCCGCCTGTCCGCAACTCCTTTCCCGAAAGTCCGAATCCATGTCCGGTCCGCTGTCGCATATCCGTGTTCTCGATCTTTCGCGCGTGCTCGCCGGCCCCTGGGCCGGGCAGAACCTGGCCGACCTCGGCGCCGAGGTGATCAAGGTCGAGCGCCCCAAGTTCGGCGACGACTCGCGCACCTACGGCCCGCCCTGGGTGAAGGACCGGGAGGGCCGCGACACCAGGGACTCGGCCTATTTCACCTCCGCCAACCGCGGCAAGAAATCGATCACGCTCAACATCTCCCAGCCTGAAGGGCAGAAACTCGTGCGCGAACTCGCGCGCGTCTCCGACGTGCTGATCGAGAACTACAAGTTCGGCGACCTCGCGCGCTACGGCCTCGCCTACGACGATCTGAAGAGAATCAATCCGCGCCTGATCTACTGCTCGGTCACGGGCTTCGGCCAGACCGGTCCCTACCGCGAGCATCCCGGCTACGACTTCATGATCCAGGGCATGGGCGGCATGATGAGCGTCACCGGCGAACCCGACGGCGCGCCCGGCGGCGGCCCGCAGCGCGCCGGCGTACCGGTGGCCGACATCATCACCGGCATGTACGCCAGCATCGCGATCTGCGCGGCGATCGCCCACCGCGCCGAAGCCGGCGTCGGCCAGCAGCTCGATCTCGCCCTGCTCGATTCGCAGATCGCGCTGCTCGCCTACCAGAACACCAATTATTTCGCCACCGGCACAGCGCCCAAGCGCATCGGCAACCTGCACCCGAACATCGTCCCCTACCAGCCGTTCAAGACCGCCGACGGCGACGTGATCCTCGCCTGCGGCAACGACAACCTGTTTCGCAAGTTCTGCGAAGCGGCGGGCTGTGCTGAACTCGCCGACGACCCGCGCTTCGCCGGCAACGGCAAGCGCGTGGAGAATCGCGCCGAGCTCACGCGCCTGCTGCAGGCGATGTTCTCCAAGCACAGCACGCGCGAGTGGGTAGAGCTGCTTGAGGCTGCCGGGATCCCCAACGGTCCGATCAATAACGTAGCACAGGTCTACGAGGAACCGCAGGTCAAGGCGCGCGGCATCAAGGTCGAGCTCGACCACCCCGTCGCCGGAAAACTGCCGACGGTGGCAAGCCCGATGCGCTTTTCCGCCACGCCGCTGGAGTACGCGCTCGCGCCGCCGGTGCTGGGCCAACACACCGAAGAGATCCTGCGCGGACTGCTCAAGCTCGACGACGCTGCGATCGCCAAACTGCGCGCGGACGGCATCGTCTAGACGCGTCGTCCTTCACCACAAGGTGATCAGCATCTTGGTCGCCATCGTGAACAACAGCCCGGCGAATATGCGCTTGAGCGTCCTCGTCTTCATCCGGTGCGCGAGCGCGGCGCCGGCCGGCGCAAGCAGCACGCTCGTGACTGCGATGCCTGCCACCGCCGGCAGATAGACGTAGCCGACGCTCCATGCCGGCAGGCCGCCATGCGCGAGGCCGCTGGCGACGAAGCCGACGCTGCCGGCGAGCGCGATCGGAAATCCGATCGCCGCGGCGCAGCCGATCGCCTGCAGCAGCGGCACGTTGCAATACAGCATGAACGGAACCGTCATGAATGCGCCGCCGATCGCGGCAAACGCGGAAGCAGCGCTGATCAGGAAGCCCGCGAGGAACATGCCCGCGGCACCGGGTGCCGCGCGCGTGGGCTTGGGTTTGCGATCGAGCAGCATATTGGCCGAGGCGATATAGACGACGACACAGAACAACACCGCGAACAGGCGCGTGGGGATCGCGCCCGCCACGGCCGAGCCCGCGAGTCCGCCTGCCAGGATGCCCGGTGTCATCGACTTGATCAGATCCCAGCGCAGGGCGCCGCGCGCGGCGTGGGCGCGCACGCTCGATACGGAGGTGAGCAGGATCGTCGCCATGCCCGAGCCCACCGCCAGGTGCAGGACCTGCTCGCGCGGCAGCCCCTGCGCCTCGAACAGCATCACCAGAAGCGGCACCATGATGGCGCCGCCGCCTATGCCGAGCAGGCCGGCGAAAAATCCCACCGCCGCGCCGACCGCGGCATAGCCGAGCCACCATTCCATGTGTTATCCCTGTTCGCCGAGCAGCAGTGCGGCGACTTCGATGAAACCGGCGCCGCTGCGCCCGCCGGTTACATAGGCGGGCGCGTCGCTCAGGCGCGCGCCGAAATCCGCCACGTTGGCCACGCCGACCGAATTGGAAAAGAACCTGAACATGGGTGCGTCGTTGGGCGAGTCGCCTACGAACAGGTAGCAGGCCTCGTCGCGCGCGAGATCGGCGCCGTAGCGTTCCTGCATCAGGGTGCGCGTCATGCCGAGCTTGTCGTAGTCGCCGAACCAGCCGTTGACGTGGATCGAGCTGATTTTCGCGGTCATGCCGGCCGCGCGCATGATGGCGACGATGCGGTCCACTTCGGCAAAAGGCAGGCGCGGCACGTCCTCGCAGAAGTCGATGGCGAGATCGGCCTCGCGGTAGTGCTGATCGGAGGCAGGCGCGCAGCCCGGCACCTCTCGCAGAATGCGCGTGCGCACGGCGATCATCTTCTCGCGGTTGGCGGCGCGCGTTTGCGCGTCGAACAGGAAGCGCTGCGCCAGCTTCTTGCGCGCCGCATCGTAATAGAAGTAGAAAGCGCCGTTCTCGCCGACCACCGCGTCCACCGGCCACATGCGCGCGATATGGTCGCACCAGCCGGCAGGCCGGCCGGTGATCGGGATCACCAGCTTTCCGGCTGCATGCAGCCGCTCCAGCGCTGCATAAGCGTTCGCGCTCAGTTTGCCCGCGCTGGTGAGCGTGTCGTCGATGTCGCAGAACACGCCGCGTATGCCTTTGGCTGTCGCGGCAGGCATGGCCGCCAGCGGCTTCATCGCCCGCCCGCCATGCGTTCGGCGACGCGCCGTCGTTGCGCGCCGGTCATGTGCAAACCGCACTTGGTGCGCCGCCAGAGCACGTCGTCGCCGCTGCGCGCCCACTCCTGCTCCACCAGATAGGCGAGCTCGCGCTCATACAGCCCGCCGCCGAAGTCCTCGCCGAGGTCGGCCTCGCATTTCGCGTTGTCGAGGATCCTGTCGCCGAGCGTGCCATGGCGGCGCAACAGGCGCGCCAGCCAGTGCGGATCGAGACCAGGGTAGCGCGCGCGGAACTCGGCCAGCAGCGCTGCATAATCGCGCCCGCCGAAATCCCCGCCCGGCAGCGCTTCGGCGTGCGTCCACGGCCGGTGCGCCGGAATCCATCGCGCGAGCTTTTCCATAACATGTTCGGCCAGCTTGCGGTAAGTGGTGATCTTGCCGCCGAATACCGACAACAGCGGCGGGCCCTGCTCGTCGAGCAACAATTCGTAGTCCCGGGTAATCGCGGAAGGGTCTTCGCTGCCGTCGTCGTACAGCGGCCGCACGCCGCTGTAGCTCCAGACCACCTGCTCGGCCGTGACCTGGCGCGCGCTGTAGCGGCTCGCCGCCGCGCACAGGTAGGCGACTTCGTCGGGCGAGATCGCGGCGGGCAGGTCCTGCTCCGCGACCTGCACATCGGTGGTGCCGATGAGGGTGAACTCGCGTTCGTAGGGGATCATGAAAACCACGCGCCGGTCGGGATTCTGCAGGATATATGCGTAGCGCTTGTCGTGAATGCGCGGCACGACGATGTGGCTGCCTTTCACCAAACGCACGCGGCCCGGAGACTCGATGTTCAGTTCCCGCTCGAGCAGACTTTTCACCCAGGGTCCGGCCGCATTGATCAGGATGCGCGCGCGTACCTCGCTCTGCGTGCCGCTCGCCTGGTCGCGCAGGCTCACGCGCCAGGCGTCGCCCTCGCGTCTGGCGCCGGTGCAGCGCGTGCGCGGGCGCACGCTCGCGCCGTGCGCCCGTGCCGACGACAGCGTCAGCACCACGAGGCGCGCGTCATCCACCCAGGCGTCGTAATAGGCGAAGCCACGGGTGAATTCCGGCTTCAGGCCGGCGCCGTGGCCATCCGGCGCGAGCCGGACGCTGCGCGACTTGGGCAGGCTGAAGCGGCCGCCGCCGAATGCGAATGCGCGCGCCCCTAAATTGTCATAGAGGAATAAGCCCGCGCGGATCATCCACGCCGGCCGCAGGTGCTTCTCGTGCGGCAGCACGAATTCCAGCGGCCAGATGATGTGCGGCGCGATGCGCAGCATCACGCCGCGTTCGGCCAGCGACTCCGATACCAGGCGGAACTCGTAGTATTCGAGATAACGCAGGCCGCCGTGGATCAACTTGGTGCTGGCAGACGAAGTCGCCGAGGCGAAATCGTTCTGCTCGACGAGCAGCACCTTGAGACCGCGGCCGGCGGCGTCGCGCGCAATACCCGCGCCGTTGATGCCGCCGCCGACGACCGCGATGTCGTAGAGTTCCATTGAATGAGACGCTCGGATAGCGTGCAAGCCTCGAAGGCGGCGATAGCGGGTGAGCGCGGAATTATAGCAGCGCCGCAGCGGCATCCCGGCGCGGGCGCCAGCCGCGGGCAGGACAACGAACGGCACAGCCACTACAATGGCGGTCCCTTTTCAATTCGAGACTGCCATGCCAACTAACCAGACTCCCAGCGGCTTGACCATCGAAGACCTGGTGCTCGGCCAGGGTGCCGCCGCGGCCGCCGGCCAGAAAGTCAGAGTGCATTACACCGGCTGGCTCACGAGTGGCAGCAAGTTCGATTCGAGCAAGGACCGCAACGATCCCTTCGTGTTCCACCTCGGCGCGGGGCAGGTCATTCGCGGCTGGGACGAGGGCGTGCAGGGCATGCTGGTCGGAGGGAAGAGAAAGCTGACCATCCCGCCTGAACTCGGCTACGGCGCGCGCGGCGCCGGCGGCGCGATTCCGCCGAATGCGACGCTGGTGTTCGAGGTGGAGCTGCTGGCGATCGATTAGCGGGGGCTAACCCGGCGTCCTCGGCTTGGCTGCCGCGAGCAGCGAGGGCGTGACGCGCGCGTGCGCGAGATACTCGCGCAGGAGCTTGACCGCGGAACGATCGAGCGTATTGCCGTGGTGCGGCCGGTGCAGGACGTCCTCGAACCCGTTTAGCTTCACGCGCAGGCGCGCGCCCGAGAGAGGCTCGACCTCGGCGCCGAGATGGTGCAGCAGCGACTCGACCTCGCGCCAATGTATATTGCCGCCGATCGGATCGCGGAAGATGGACTGGATCAGGTGTTCGTGCTTGTGGCTCATCGCAGACCCCGTCGTGCAGGATTGCCCCCGTGCACATGATAACCGAGCCGGATTAAGTGTGCCGCGGGCACCGCCGCCCCTTCCCCGCGGGCGGCGGCGCCAGATGCGATGGCTTGCGGCGCTGCTTACTTCTTCATGCTGTCCTTGGCCATGGAATCTTTCTTCATCTCATCCTTGGCCATGGAATCCTTCTTCATCGTGTCTTTCTTCATTGCGTCTTTCTTCATCGTATCCTTCTTCATTGTGTCCTTGGCCATGCTGTCCTTGGCCATCGTGTCTTTCTTCGCCATGTCGTCCGCGAGGGCGCTGCCGCTGGCAAGCAGGAATCCGAGGGAAAGAAGCGCAGGGGTGAGCTTGATCATGATGATCTCCTTGATGAATGGATGAAAAAAATGAGCGGCAGTAGCGCCGGTGTTTCAGGGCGGCCGAGCTCTGCTCAGCTGCCGCCGAACCAGTTGTACCCCTGGTCTTCCCAGTACCCCCCGGGGTAGGTGTTGGTGACGAATATGGCCTGGATGTACTTCGGATTCTTGTAGCCGAGCTTGGTCGGCATGCGCAGCTTCATCGGGAAGCCATATTCCGGCGGTAGCTGCTGGCCGTCGTAGGTCAGGGTCAGCAGCGTCTGCGGATGCAGCGCGGTCGGCATGTCGATGCTGGTGTAATAGTCGTCGACGCACTTGAACCCAACGTATTTCGCGCTCGTGTCCGCGCCGATGCGGGCGAGGAATTCGGCGAAGGTCACGCCGCCCCACTTGCCGATCGCGCTCCAGCCTTCGACGCAGATGTGGCGCGTTACCTGGCCGGTCTGCGGCAGCGCCCGCAGTTCGGGCAACGTCCAGGCGTGCTTGTCGGCCACCAGGCCGCTGACCTCGAGCCGGTAGCTGTCCGCGTCGACCTCGCGTATCTCGTCTTCACCGTAATAGGCGTTGAAGGGGAAGGGTCGGGTGATCATCGACTCCGGATAGGTCGGCGCCAGCTGCTTCGGGTCGAACAGCCAGCCCTGAACCTTGTCGTTGAAGCGCGACACCGTCATCAGGGCGCGTTCGACGCCTTCGTTGTCATCGATCGCGCACCCTGTCAGCAGCGTCAGGCCGCCCAAGGTGAGTGAGCGCCGCAGGAACAGGCGGCGCGATGGCTGCTCGATGCGGCGCAACGCTTCCTTCACGACGGCGTCGCCGTCGATGGTCGCAACTCGAGGCATCTTTTTGATCGGCATGGTAGCTCCTCAGCGGCCGCGGATCATGGTCAACAGGGTGCGCGGCACCAGCGCCACCATGGCCAGATGCACCATGACGAAAGCGACCAGCGCGGACATGGCGAAGAAATGCACGCGGCGCGCCGTTTCGTAGCCGCCCAGCAGTTCGCGCAGCAGCGGAAACTGCACCGATTTCCACAGCACCAGCCCGGACAGCACCAGCAGCACCGCGTCGGCCATCACGAACAGGTAAGCCGCCCGCTGCACCGCGTTGTAATGGCGCGGATCCGCATGCGACAGCCGTCCGCGCAACGCGGCACCCAGGTCGGCGACGATGGCGCGCGGTGACAGTGGAAAGAATTTGGTCCAGAGCCGGCCGCTGCCGGCGTTGCACAGCAGATAGACCAGGCCGTTGGCGGCGAGCAGCCACATCGCGGCGAAATGCCACTGGATCGCGCCACCGAGCCAGCCTCCGAGTGTGATCGCCTTGGCGAATTTGAAATCGAACAAGGGCGACGCGTTGTAGATGCGCCAGCCGCTCATGGCCATGATCACCACGGCGAGCGCGTTGAGCCAGTGCGTCGCGCGCAGCCAGACCGGGTGGATAGGCCGGGTTGCGTCAGCCGCAGCGAGTCCCCGCGTCATCATTCAGGACCCCGCACATTGCTGCGCGCCGATCGCCTGAAGTACCTTGCCGCTGCGCTCGCCCTGGACGAAGGCCGACAATTCCAGGTGCGCCCGGTTCCACGCTGCCGGCAGCTTTATTTCGCGCCGCAACCGTATCGCGCCTGCTACCAGCGGGACCGGCCCGATCCAGGCGCGCACCACATGGTCGTGCGCGAGTATCGCGCCGCTGTTTTCGCCGCGGGTCACGGCCGAGGTGAGGCCGCTCTCCGCCAGCGCGACGTATAGTGCGGCCGGTTCGGCGCCGGTGCGCGCGTTCGCCTCGGCGTCGAGCTCGAGCGCGCCGTCGGGCGCGAGGTGCGAACGCAGACGGATGTCTGCCGCCGCCGGCGTGGCGTTCAGGCGCCGCACCGCCTCGCGCAGTTCGCCGCGCCAGGAGCGCAGCTCGCTGCCGCCAAGGAAGAATTGCGGCGTGTACACCGTCTGGCGTCCGTTGGCATGCACCAGCCGGCTTTGACGCTCGCCGAAACCCTCCTGCGCGTACGGGTCCTTCCAACCGATGTAGTCCCAGTAGCCCACGTGCAGCGCCAACGGAACAACCTCGGCCGCCGGATCGAGCGCTCGGCGCAGGTGGCTGAGTTGCCGATCCGCGGGCGGGCAGCTGGAGCAGCCCTCGGAGGTATAGAGCTCGACCAGCGCCGCCATATTCGGTCCGCTGCGCGCGTCGCAGGCTGCCGCCGCGGCAAGCGGGTTCGTGGCGGCGAGCGCGGCGGCGGCGATGCAGGCGGTAGTGGTGCGCGAAATCATGAGTAGGGTGTCCTTCAATCCGGTGATAGCCACGCTGCGCGCCGCGTACGGCACGCTTCATGCACACTGAGCCTCAATTCGCCGGCAGGCATGCGGCGGTTACAAGGCCGCGCACATTTCCATTGGCGCTGCGCCCGACGGCATCGGAACTCCTCGCGTGCCCGCCGCCGGCTACCTGCCGCCCCAGACCTCTTGTACCCGCGCATCGCGGCCGCAACCACGCCGATAGAACGCGTAGCGGATCGGGTTCTTCTGGTAATAATCCTGGTGATATTCCTCGGCCGGGTAGAAGGCCGAAGCCGCGGCGATTTCGGTATACACCTCGCGAAACTTGCCGCTTTTCAGCAGGGCGTCCCGGCTTGTTTCGGCAATCCTGCGTTCGCTGTCGGTCTGCCAGAAGATCGCGCTGCGATACTGCGAGCCTATGTCGCAAAACTGGCGGTCCTTGACCGTCGGGTCGATGTGGTGCCAAAAGTAGTTCACCAGCTGCTGGTAACTCACTTTCGCGGGGTCGTAGGTCACGCGAACCGCCTCGGCGTGCCCGGTACCGCCGGCGCTCACCTGATGGTAGGTCGGATTCGGAGTCTTGCCGCCGGTGTATCCGGATTCGGTCGCGACCACTCCCGGCAGCTTGTCGAAATCCGCTTCCAGGCACCAGAAGCAGCCGCCGGCGAAAACAGCCGTCGCCTTCGCGCTATCGGCGGGCGTTGCCGGCTGCGCACCCGCCCCGCCACCGCCCAGAAACAACAGTGCGGCCGCGGCCAGAACGGCCAACCGCAGCAGCCCCTTCATGTGCGCAGCGCCGGCAGCTTGTCGGCGCGCGGCACGAAGTTGAGCGCGACGCCGTTGTTGCAGTAGCGCTTGCCCGTCGGCCGCGGGCCGTCGTCGAATATGTGGCCCTGATGGCCGCCGCAGCGCGAGCAGTGATACTCGGTGCGCGGATAGATCAGTACGTGATCGGTCTTGGTACCGACGGCGCCAGGCAACGATTGCCAGAAGCTCGGCCAGCCGGTGCCGCTTTCGTATTTGGTACTGCTGTCGAACAGGGGCAGATAGCAGGCGGCGCAGACGAAGGTTCCGTCGCGCTTCTCCCGATTGAGCGGACTCGAACCCGCGTATTCGGTGTCCTCCTCGAACAATACGCGATAGGCGAGCGGCGGCAGCAGTGACGCCCATTCGGCCTTCGACTTGCGCAGTACCGGCGCGGCGGCGTCCTTGGCCCGCGCAAGGCCTGCGCTGACCATCGGCAATGCGGACAGGCTCAACAGCCACTTCAGTGTTCGGCGACGATCCATACGGTTCTCCGGAAGCGAGCGCGCATGACCTTACCACGCCGTCGCGATCGATGGCGCCGGTCCCGATGCGGACCGGCGCCTCGTCCCGCGGGCTGGGCATTGGGCGCGCTGTGACCGGTAATTCGTCGGGAGCTGGCGGCCGGTTACACGCTGGTGCACAATTCCTCGACGGCCGGGAAAGATTGAATTAATCTGCGCGCGGCTGTAACCAAAGGCATCGATGCTGCGAATGGAAGAAACAAGCCGGCTTGACGCGGGCGAGGATCGGCTCAGAAATCTGCTGCTGCGCGGCCTCGCGGGCGACGAGCCGGCCTACCATGTGTTCCTGCGGGAGTTGAGCGCGCATCTGCGCGCCTTCCTGCGCAGGCGGCTTGTCCGCCTGCCGGACGAGGTGGAGGATCTGGTGCAGGAATCGCTGCTGGCGATACACAATCAACGCCATACCTACGACGCGGCGCAGCCGTTGACCGCGTGGATCCACGCCATCGCGAAATACAAACTCGTCGACTTGCTGCGCCGGCGCGCGAAGCGCGAACTGCTCACCGATCCGCTGGACGACGAGTTCGACCTCGCGACCGCAGCGGATGGCGCGGCCGCGGACGCGCGCCGCGATCTCGCCAAGCTGCTCGAACAGCTGCCGCAACGGCAGCGCCTGCCGATCGTGCACATGAAACTGGAAGGCCTGTCGGTTGCGGAAACCGCCCGGCTCACGGGAATGTCGGAATCGGCGGTCAAGGTGGGCGTGCACCGCGGCCTGAAAGCGCTGGCGGCAATGATCAGGGGCGAGGCGTGAAAACCGACGATCTGGTTGCCATGCTCGCGACCGGGTCCGGCGCGGTGCAGCCGAACCCGGCGGCGCGCCGTTACGCGACTGCGCTCGCTGGCGGCGCTTTGGGCGCGGCGCTGCTGATGGCCGTCCTGCTCGGCCCGCGGCATGATTTTGCGGTGGCGGTCCGGTTGCCCATGTTCTGGATCAAGCTCGCGTTCGTCGCCAGCTTCGCCGCGGCGAGCTTGCTCGCAGCCCTGCGCCTGTCGCGGCCGGGCTTGAAACTCGCGTGGGTGCCCGGCGCGCTCGCCGCGCCGGTGCTCGCGATCTGGCTGCTCGCCGCAGCAGTGCTGGTCCGTGCCGAGGCGCCGCAGCGGGCCGTACTCTTCTTCGGCGAGACCTGGAATTCGTGCCCGTTCCTGATCGCGATGCTCTCGGCGCCGGCGTTCGTCGCCGTCATCTGGGCGATGCAGGGGCTTGCGCCGACGCGCCTGCGCCTGGCCGGCGCGGCTGCGGGGCTGCTTGCCGGCGCCGTGGGGACCCTGGTGTACAGCTTCCACTGTCCGGAACTGGCGCCGCCATTCATCGGCTTCTGGTATCTGCTCGGCATGCTGATTCCGACAGGCGTCGGCGCGCTGCTGGGCCCGCGGCTGTTGCGCTGGTAGCGCGGCTGCAACCATGATTCGGCCGCTGCGCAGCAGCGGCGCCGCGGCGTGGCGGAAGCCCGCGCGA
>Ga0335085_10015486_pt1 | contig 11060 bp, 10 predicted proteins | sample Lox_Sample_45_FD_206712 | JGI IMG/M metagenome (GOLD analysis project Ga0335085, IMG submission 206712) | Soil microbial communities from Loxahatchee National Wildlife Refuge, Florida, United States - Lox_Sample_4.5 | ecosystem: Environmental > Terrestrial > Soil > Wetlands | place: USA... | reverse complement strand
GCGCGGCGGGCGAGCTCGAGCGCCGCCGCGGCCGCCACCTGCGCAGCGAGGTGCTGGCGATCGCCGCCGCCCGCATGCGCCGGCGCCTGGAGGATGAGCTCGGCGGCGACCCCCGCTTCCAGGGCCTGCTGGAGGAGGTGCTGCAGCGCCGCCTCGACCCCGCCAGCGCCGCCTCGGCGCTGCTGGAGTGGCAGTACGAGGCCTAGGCACCGGGAAGCCCGAGGCCCGGGCTGCGCTAGTGGGGGATCTAGGGTGCGGGAGTCCCGCCGCTAGGCGCCGAGCGCGCGCGCGATCACCATCTGCTGGACCTCGTCGGTGCCCTCGCCGATCGTGAGGATCTTGGCGTCGCGGTAGAAGCGGCACACGGGGTACTCCTCGATGTAGCCGTAGCCGCCGTGGATCTGGACCGCCTCCTCGCTGCAGCGCACCGCCAGGCGACCCGTCTTGAGCTTCGCCTGCGCCGCCGTCAGCCCGAAGTTGCGCCCCGCGTCCTTCTCGAGGGCGGCCTTGTAGACGAGCAGGCGGGCCGCCTCGATCTCGGTTGCCATGTCCGCGAGCTTCGCCTGGATCGCCTGGAACTTGGAGATCGGCTGGCCGAAGGCGCGCCGCTCGCGCGCGTACGCGAGCGCCTGGTCGAGCGCCCCCTGGGCGAGGCCCACGCCCATCGCCGCCACCCCGATGCGGCCGATGTCGAGGATCTGCAGGAACTGCCTGAAGCCGGCTCCGCGCCGGCCCAGCAGGTTCTCCTCCGGGACGCGGCATTCGCTGAACGTGAGCGGTCGCGTGTCAGATGCGTTCCAGCCCATCTTGCGGTAGGGCTCCCCCTGCTCGTAGCCCGGGGTCCCGTTGGGCACGATGATGTTCGAGATCTCCTTCGCGCCGGAGTCCTCCTCGCCGGTGACGGCCGTGATCGACACGATCCCGGAGATGTCGGTGCCGGCGTTGGTGATGAACTGCTTGGCACCGTCGATCACCCACTCGCCGTCCTGCAGGCGCGCGCGGGTGCGGGTGTTGCCGGCGTCCGAGCCCGCCTCCGGCTCGGTCAGGCCGAAGGCCCCGAGCACCTCCCCCGAGCACAGCCGCGGCAGCCACTCCTGCTTCTGGGACTCGTCGCCGAACAGGTACACCGGCTGGGTGCCGAGTGAGGTGTGGGCGCACAGCGTGATCGCCACCGAGGAATCGACCCGCGTCAGCTCCTCTACGGCGAGCGCGTAGGCGAGTGTGTCTCCGCCGGCGCCGCCGTACTCGGTCGGGAACGGGATCCCCATCAGGTTCAGCGCCCCCAGCTTGCCCACGATCTCGTAGGGGAAGGACTTCGTGCGGTCGAGCTCCTCGGCCACGGGCGCCACCTCGCCCTCGGCGAATTCGCGCACCGTGCGCCTGATCAGCTCGTGGTCTGCCGAGAGCTCGAAGTCCATCGGATCAGGCGCAGTAGGAGCGGGCCAGCTCGACGAGCAGGCGCACGCCGTAGCCGGACGCCCCCTTGCCCACGTACGGGCGCCCCAGCTCCCAGGCCGAGCCCGCGATGTCCAGGTGCGCCCACGGAACCTCGCCTACGAACTTCTGCAGGAACGCCCCCCCGACGATCGTGCCCGCCTTGCGTGCTTCGGGGGCATTGTTGAGGTCCCCGAAGCTCCCCTTGATGAGCTCGTCGTACTCCTCGTGCAACGGCAGCCGCCACACGATCTCGCCGCTGCGCTCGCCGGCCTCCACGATTCGCCGGGCGAGCTCCTCATCGTTGCTCATCAGCCCGGAGTAGGTCGAGCCGAGCGCGACGATCACGGCGCCCGTCAGGGTCGCCAGGTCCACGACCCGCTCGGCGCCCTGCTCGATCGCGTGCCACAGGCAGTCGGCCAGCACGAGACGCCCCTCGGCGTCAGTGTTGTTGACCTCGATCGTGGTTCCGTTGGCGGCGGTGACGATGTCGCCGGGCTTGACCGAGCGGCCGCTGGGGAGGTTCTCGGTGGCGCCCACGACGGCGATCACGTTCAGCGGCAGCTCCAGGCGGGCGATCGCCCCGATCCCCTCCAGCACGCTGGCCGCGCCGGACATGTCGAACTTCATCTCCGACATCTTCGCCGAGGGCTTCAGCGAGATCCCGCCGCTGTCGAAGGTCACGCCCTTACCCACCAGCCCGAGCACCGGTCCGCTCGCGCCCGCTCCGCGGTAGCGCACGGTGATCAGCGCGGGCTCCTCGTAGGAGCCCTGGGCCACCGCTGCGAAGGCGCCCATGCCGCGCTCCAGCAGCCCGCTGCGCCCCTCGACCTCGACGCTCAGGCGCTCGAGCTCAGCGGCCATCGCGGTGGCGTGCTCGGCGAGCGCCGAGGGGGTGAGGTCGTTGGCGGGACGGTTCTGCAGGTCCCGCGCGCGGTTGGCCGCCTCGGCCACGACCGCGGCCTGCTCCACCGCGCGATCGAGCTCGGGCTCGCTTGCGACGACGAGGCCTTCGAGGTGCTTGGGGGGCGCGTCCCCGTCGCCCTCGCCCGCCGCCGTGCCCTTGGCCTGCTCGAAGCGGTAGTCGGCCAGCACCGTGCCCTCGACCAGCCCGGCGGCGATCGCCGCCTCGGGGTCCCCGGGCAGCAACCAGCACAGCACCCGCGTGGAGATCTCCCGCGCGCGGGCGCAGGCGGCGGCCGCGGCCACGCGGGCGCGCTCGGCGTCGAAGCGCTCGGGCGCCCCCAGGCCGACGATCAGCCAGCGCCGTCCCTCGGCGTGGGCGAGCGCCAGCGAGGCGAGTGCTCGGCGGGCCTCGCCCGAGTCCAGCAGCTCTCCCGCCTCGACGGGCAGGCCGTCGGGGGCCCCGCCGCCCTCGAATACCCCGACAGCGATCGTGTCGGCGTCGCCGGCGGCGGACGCGGTGGCGGTCGTGCTCACGCGCATAGCCCGCGAGACGATATCCGGGCGCCGCCGGCGGCGGGGCGAGCGCTGCGCCGGGCGGGGACGGGGACAGGCGTCCACTACCATCTCGGCAGCCACAGCAGGCGACGACTTCCAGGAGGCTCGAGCTTTCATGCCCAACACCGTGTTCCTCGGCGCGGCCCGCACCCCGATCGGAAAGATGGGCGGGGGGCTCTCGACGCTGCCCGCCCCCGAGCTCGGCGGGCTGGCGATCTCGGCGGCGCTCGAGCGCGCCGAGGTGGAGCCCGAGCAGGTCGACCACGTGATCTTCGGCCAGGTGCTGCAGGCCGGCCAGGGCCAGATCCCCTCCCGCCAGGCGCAGATCAAGGCCGGCATCCCCAAGGAGGTCTCCTCGGAGACGATCAACAAGGTCTGCGCTTCGGGGCTGCGGGCGAGCGTGCTGCTCGACCAGGCGATCCGCGCCGGCGACCTCGAGGTCGGCGTGGGCGGGGGCATGGAGTCGATGTCGAAGGCGCCCTACCTGCTGCCCCAGGGTCGCTTCGGCTACCGCATGGGCGACGCCAAGATGCTCGACGCGATGGTCCACGACGGCCTCACCAACCCGTTCTCCGGCAAGCAGATGTTCGTCGAGGCCACCGAGGTCGGGGAAGAGCTGGAGATGACCCGCGCGGACCTCGATCGCTGGGCGCTGCGCTCCCACGAGCTGGCGCTGAAGGCGATCGACGACGGGCGCATGTCCGAGGAGATCGTGGCCGTCACGATCCCCAACAAGAAGAAGCCCGATGACCCGACGATCGTCGAGGTCGACGAGGGCCCGCGGCGTGGATCCTCGCTCGAGGCGCTGGCGGCGCTGCCGGGCCTGGTCGGCAAGGAGGGTTCGCACACGGCCGGCAATTCCCCGGGCGTCAACGACGGCGCCGGCGCCCTGGTGCTGGCCTCCGACGAGTGGGCCGCCGCCAACGGCAAGGAGCCGATCGGCGAGATCGTCGCCCACGCGCAGAGCGCCACCGAGTTCGCCTACCTCGCCAGGACGCCCGCCAGCGCCGCCCTGAAGGCGCTCGAGAAGGCGGGTCTGCAGCCCGGCGACATCGACCTGTGGGAGATCAACGAGGCGTTCGCCTCGGTGACCCTGAACTCGATCCGCATGCTCGGCATCGACGAGGACAAGGTCAACGTCAACGGCGGTGCGGTCGCGCTCGGGCACCCGATCGGGGCCTCCGGGGCGCGCATCATCGGCAGCCTGCTGCTGGAGCTGCGCCGCCGCGGCGGCGGGCTCGGCTGCGCGGCGATCTGCTCCGGCGGGGGGCAGGGCGACGCGCTGATCCTGCGCGTCTAGTGCCCCACCCGCCCGGCGAGCCGCTCGGGCCGGGCGAGCCCGCCAGCCACAGCGCACCCGTGCAGGGCCCGCGCGGGGCCGCCTTCTTCGACCTCGACAAGACGCTGATGGCAGGGTCCTCGGGGATCTTCTTCGCCCGGGCCGCTTACGAGACCGGGATGATCTCGCGCTCGCGGCTGGCCAAGGACGTGTACGAGAACGTCCGCTTCAGGCTGCTCGGCTCCACCGACGACCGCGCCGACGACGTCCGCCGGCGGGTCGGCGAGATGATCGCGGGGGTGCGCGTGCGCGACCTCGAGCGGCTCTCCCCGCGGGTGCTCGCGGGGGTGCTCCCGCGGCTGTACCCGCAGATGCTCGAACGCGCCTACGCCCACCAGGACGGGGGCATGCCCGTCTACATCCTCACCGCCGCCTCCCAGGAGATGGCCGACCTGCTGGCGCACGTGCTCGCCTTCGACGGAGGCCTCGGTTCGCGCTCGGAGGTGGTCGACGGCCGCTACACCGGCCGCCCGGCGGGGCCCTTCAACTACCGCGAGGGGAAGGTCCTGGCGATGCAGGAGCTCGCTGCCCGCGAGCAGATCGCGCTCGAGAGCTCCTACGCCTACTCGGACTCCGAGTCGGACCTGCCGATGCTGCGCGCCGTCCGCCACGCGGTGGTCGTCAACCCCGATGCGGCCCTGCGGAGGATCGCGCTGCAGGAGGGGTGGGAGGTGGTCGAGCTCGACCGTCTCGGCCGGCGCCTGAAGATGCTCGCCCTGCTCGGGGCCGGGACCGCGGTGGCCTCGCTCGGACGCGTGGTGCTCGACCGCGGCAATGGCTCGGGCGGGCGCTCCTCGGGGTCCTCCAACGGCCGCGTCAGGGGTCTGCGGGCGGCGGGCCCGCGCCGCTCGGTGGACCCGCCACGCGCGGCCGGGCGCAGGCGTCGCGGCTGACGCGTCGCGGGTCCGGCCGGCCTGCCTCCGCGCGGCGCCGGCTGAGCGGTTGCCGCTACGCTGCTCACCGCGCGGCGCCCATCGCCCCAGTGGCGCGGCCCGCGAGCGCATCGCATCCAGCCATGGCCTCCAACTCCACACAGACGCAGGGCAAGATCCGTGTGGTCGTCGCCAAGCCGGGACTCGACGGCCACGACCGGGGCGCGAAGATCATCGCCCGGGCTCTGCGTGACGCGGGCATGGAGGTGATCTACACCGGCCTCCATCAGACCCCGGAGCAGATCGTGGAGACGGTGATCCAGGAGGACGCCGACGCGGTCGGCCTGTCGATCCTCTCGGGCGCCCACATGACGCTCGTGCCGCGGGTCCTGGAGCTGCTGCGCGAGCAGGGCGTGGAGGACGTGATCATCACCGTGGGGGGGACGATCCCGGCCCAGGACATCCCGGAGCTGAAGGCGCTCGGCGTCGCCGAGGTGTTCACTCCGGGGGCCTCCACGCAGGCGATCGTGGACTTCATCCGCGAGTCGGCCGGCGCCCGCAGCGACTGATTGACTCGTCAGTCAACTTCTAGCGGTAGGATCCACTCACCCAAACCAAGGAGCCCTGCAGAACATGAAGATTTGTGTCCTGGTGAAGGAGGTTCCCGACGCGGCGGTTGAAAAGCGCCTGGACCCCGGCACGGGGCGGATGGACCGCAGCGGCGAGAAGAACCTCAACCCCTACGACACCCACGCGATCGAGGCGGCGATGCAGATCCGCGAGGGCGGAGCCGCTCCCGTGGAGGAGATCGTGGCGGTGACGATGGGGCCCGACAGCGCCGTGCGGGCGCTGCACAAGGCCGTCTCGCTGGGCGCCGACCGCTCGATCCACCTCTCCGACCCGACCCTCGCCGGCTCGGACGTGGCCGCCACCGGCTACGCGCTCGCGAAGACGCTCGAGCGCGAGAGCCCCGACCTGGTGCTGCTCGGCCAGCAGTCAGACGACGGCGAGTGCTACACGATCGGCGCGGTCGTGGCCGAGCACCTCGGCATGCCCTCGCTGACCCAAGTGATCAAGATGGACGTCGCCGACGGGGGCCTGCGCTGCGAGCGCCAGGCCGAGTACGGCTACGACACCGTCCAGGTCGAGACCCCGGCCGTGATCTCCGTGGGGGACGCGATCAACGAGCCCCGCTACCCGTCGCTGAAGGCGATCATGGGCGCCAAGAAGAAGCCGCTGGAGGCGATCACGGCCTCCGACGCGGGCATCGACGCGGGCAAAGTCGGGGGCGAGAACTCCGCCGCCCACTGGACCGCCGCCAAGGCGCCGCCCGCGAAGGCGTCCGGCGAGATCATCGAGGACGAGGACACCGGCGAGACCGTCGAGAAGATCCTTGCCTGGCTCGACGAGCGCAAGCTCATCTAAGGAGGCCCAGACCCTAATGGCGAACATCCTCGTTTACGCGCTCCACTACGAAGGCGCGATCAACAAGAACTCCCTGGGGGCGGTGTCCGAGGGCGCAAAGCTGGCCGGCGAAATCGGGGGCGAGGCCCACGCGATCCTGCTCGGCGAGAACGTCCCCCACGACCTCGCAGCCTCGCTCGGCCGCTACGGCGCCAAGAAGGTGCTCGTGGCCGAGGGGCCCGAAGGGCTGGCGCAGCCGCTCGTCGACGCGATGGCCAAGGCGATCACCGACGGGGGCTACTCCTACGCCCTCTTCGGGGGCGGCCTGCTCGGCTTCGAGATCGGCGCCGGCCTGGCCGCGCGCCTCGGAGCCGGCGTCGTGATGGAGGTCACGGCCGTGCGCGCCGAGGGCGGCAAGCTGATCGCCGAGCGCCCGATCCTGGGCGACTCGGCCATTTCCGAAATCGAGTACCGCTCCCCGGTCGGGATCGTGATCGGCCGCCTGAACGCCTTCGAGGCCCGCGAGACGGGCGACGGCGACGCGGCGGTCGAGGAGCTCAGCTTCGAGCTCAGCCCGCAGGCCACGAAGGCGAAGATGCTGGTCCGCGGCGAACAGCGCGGCGCCGACGTCGACATCGAGGGCGCCGACATCCTGATTGCCGGCGGCCGCGGTCTCGGCAAGGCGGAGGGCTTCAAACTGGCCGAGGACCTGGCGGCCGCGTTCGGCTCCAACGCCGCCGTCGCGGCCACGCGCGCCGTCGTGGACGCCGGCTGGTACCCCTACGCCGCCCAGATCGGCCAGACCGGCAAGACCGTGGCCCCGAAGCTGTACCTCGCGGCCGGCATCTCGGGCGCGATCCAGCACAAGGTCGGGATGCAGAGCTCGGAGAACATCGTGGCGATCAACAAGGACGCGAACGCCCCGATCTTCGAATTCTCCGACCTCGGCATCGTGGGCGACCTCAACAAGATCCTGCCCAAGCTCACAGACGCCGTGAAGGCCAAGAAAGGCAGCTGAGGCGATGGCCCACGACGGCTCCTCCAACGGCAAGGTCGTGCCGGCGGCATTCCCGCCACCCGTCGACTCCCGCAAGGAGTTCGTCAAGCGCGGGCTCGACCCGGAGGACGAGCTGATCGAGGTGGGTGTGGCGATCGTGGGTGGCGGCACGGCCGGCCTGGCGTGCGCCAACCGCCTGCTGCAGCTGCTCGGTGACGACCCCGAGATGCTCGAGCGGCTCGGCGAAGTCCCCGTGGCCGTGGTCGAGAAGGCCAAGACCTGCGGCGGGCACAACCTCAGTGGCGCGGTCATGCGACCGCAGCCGCTGCAGGAGCTGTTCGGAGACATGACTCGCGAGCAGTGGCGCGAGGAGGGCTTCGCCTTCGGCGAGGTCAAGAAGGAGTCGGTGTACATGCTGACCGGCCCCAAGACCAAGCTCCCGGTGCCGATCCCGGCGGTGCCGAACTTCAAGAACCACGGCAACGAGGTGGTCTCGGTGTCGGCGCTCGCCCGCTACCAGCAGCGCCAGGCCGAAGAGGCGGGGGCCTACGTCCTGACCGAGACCTCCGCGACCCAGCTGATCGTGCAGGACGGCGCCGTGGTCGGCGTGCGCTCCGGCGACAAGGGGCGGGGCAAGGACGGGCAGCCGCTCGGCAACTTCGAGCCCGGCACCGACATCAAGGCCCGCGCGACGGTGCTCGCCGAGGGCTGTTGGGGGCACCTGACCGGCGCCGCGATCCAGGAGTTCGAGCTCGCGGAGGGTCGCGAGCCGCAGGTCTGGGAGCTCGGCGTCAAGGAGGTGTGGAAGGTCAAGAAGCCCCTCGACCGTGTGATCCACACGTTCGTGCAGCCGTGGCCGCTGAAGGTGGCGGCCAAGTACGGACAGCTGGGCGGCACCTGGATATACCCGATGAAGGACGAGAAGACCGGCGAGGACCTCGTCTCGATCGGCTTCGTGGTCGACCTCAACTACCGCGACGCCACCACGTCGGCCCACGACCTACTGCAGACGTTCAAGACCCACCCGCTCGTGAAGGGCATCCTCGAGGGTGGCGAGCGCGTCGCGTGGGGAGCCAAGGCGCTGCCCGGCGGCGGCTATTGGTCGATGCCGAAGCTCTCGATGCCGGGCGCGGTGCTGGTCGGCGACGCCGGCGGGATGGTCGACACGGCGGCGCTGAAGGGCGTCCACCACTGCATCAAGTCGGGGATGCTCGCGGCGGAGTCGATCTACGCGGCGCTCAAGCGCGGCAGCAGCGACTTCTCCGACTACGAGGACGCGGTCGAGCGCTCGACGATCGGGACCGAGCTCTACCAGGTCCGCAACACGCGCCAGGCATTCCAGAAGGGCTTCCTCGTCGGCAGCCTGCTCGCGGGCCCGTCGATCATGTCCAAAGGCAAGGTGCCCCCCGGCCGGCAGGAGTGGCATCGCGATGACGCCGAGCCCGTGTTCGTCGGCAACACCAAGGAGCGCTACCCCAAGCCGGACGGCAAATACATCTTCGACAAGCTCTCCTCGGTGTTCATCACGGGCAACGCCACCCGCGACGACGCGCCCAACCACATCCGGATCCAGAAAAGGGTCCCGCGTGAGGTCGCCGAAACATGGCGGTGGATGTGTCCGGCCGGCGTGTACGAGATCCCCGAGGAGGCCCCCGAGAAGGGCGAGGTGGACGTGATCGTCAACTACACCAACTGCGTGCAGTGCGGGGCGATCACCGCCAAGGGCGGGCGCTTGACGACCCCCGAGGGGGGCGATGGGCCCCTCTATCAGGTCACCTGATCGTCCGCCGCCCCCCAAAGGCGCGAAACACCGCGCCCGTAACTGTGTTTAGCGGTCTGTGATGAGAGCCTTCGGCCCTGCCATGACACTCGCGCTCCCGCTGGTGGTCCTTGCCGCCGCGGCCACCACCCCGGCCAGCGCCGCCGCGGAAGGCACCGCCCAGGCGGGCGCCGCCGCGGAAATCGCCCCCCAGGCGGGCGCCACCGCGGAAATCGCCGCCGTGCCCTTCCACGAACCGCTGACCGTGCACCACACCACGCCCGCTCCCGAGTCGGCGAGCCTCGAGCAGTGCATCAGCTCGCCCGAACAGGAAGCCCGGGCAGCCACGTTCTCCGGCGAAATGAGCGCCCTGCCGGGAACCGCCCGCATGGAGATGAAGATCGACGTGCTCGAGCGGGGCCCCGAAGAAGAAACCTACCGGCGCGTGACCGCCCCGGGTCTCGGCGTCTGGCGCGCCTCCGCTCCGGGCGTGAAGTCCTACCGCTACCTCAAGCAGGTGACCAACCTCGCCGCGCCGGCCTCCTACCGTGGCGCGGTGCGATTCCGCTGGTTCAACTCCCACGGGCGCCAAATCGGGTTCGCCGATCTGCGCACCCGACCCTGCGAACAGACGGTGGTTTCGCCCCCCTCAACACCGACCGGCACCACGCTAAACTGAGCGTGTGAAGGCCAAGATCCACCCCCAGTACGTGACCGCCCACGTGCGCTGCACGTGCGGCAACGAGTTCCTCACGCGGGCGACCAAAGACGAGCTGCACGTCGAGGTCTGCTCCAACTGCCATCCCTTCTACACGGGCCGGCAGAAGCTGATGGACACCGGCGGACGCGTCGAGCGCTTCCAGCGCCGAGTGGCCAAGGGTCGCCTGCACTCCCAGGCCAGGTCCGCGCAGTAGGCCGATGTCCACGGTCGCCGCGGCGCGCGAGCACAGCGGCGAGCTGACCGCACAGCGCGACGCGCCGCTGGGCGGGCAGGCCGTGATGGAGGGCGTGATGATGCGCGGCGTCTCCAACTGGGCGGTCGGCGTGCGCAAGCCCCCGCCCACGGGCCCCGATGGCCAGGAGCAGGGCGAGGGCCAGATCGAGGTCAAATCCTTCCCGCTGGACTCCGTCATGCGCCGCCACAAGGTGCTGCGGCTGCCCATCATCCGCGGCGTGGTCGCGCTCGGCGGCTCCCTGGCGATCGGCTTCAAGGCGCTCGAGCTCTCGGCCAACGCGCAGCTCGTCGAAGAACCCGCGCTCGGAACCACCCCCGATCTCGCGAGCAACCGCGCCGATCCCCAGCGCAACGGCGCCGATCTCGTGAGCAACGGCGCCGAGCCGCAGAGCAACGGCGCCGAGCCGCAGAGCAACGGCGCGGGCCTCCATGGCAACCTCGCCGGCCCCGAGGCCGGGGTCCCGGACGGGGCCAAGGAGCCCGAAGAGATTCCGCGGGCGGTGTGGTTCGGCACGATCGTGGTGGCGCTCGCGCTGGCGGTCGTGCTGTTCTTCATCGTGCCCGTCGGCCTCACCAGCCTGATCAAGCACCAGCTCGGCTCGCCGTTCCTGTTCTGGCTCGTCGAGGGCCTGATCCGCACGGCGCTGTTCCTCGGCTACATGTTCCTGCTCTCGCGCGTCAAAGACCTGCGGCGCGTGTTCGAGTACCACGGCGCCGAGCACAAGACGATCTCCTGCTTCGAGGCGGGGCTGCCGCTGACGCCCCCCAACGCCCAGCGCTTCTCGCGCCTGCACCCGCGCTGCGGCACGAGCTTCCTGCTGGTCGTGATGATCGTCGCG
>Ga0335085_10015484_pt1 | contig 11062 bp, 7 predicted proteins | sample Lox_Sample_45_FD_206712 | JGI IMG/M metagenome (GOLD analysis project Ga0335085, IMG submission 206712) | Soil microbial communities from Loxahatchee National Wildlife Refuge, Florida, United States - Lox_Sample_4.5 | ecosystem: Environmental > Terrestrial > Soil > Wetlands | place: USA: Florida... | reverse complement strand
GCGCGCGTCCGAGGGTGCCATGGGGTACCAATGGCCGAAGTGCAGGTCGCCAGAAGTGTAGGGCAGCATCGTCAGGGCGTAGTGTTTGGGTTTGCTGTTGTCGATCACGGAGCGGTACAGCCCATCCGCCTCCCATTTATCCTGCCATTTCTTTTCAAAGGCTTTCGGATTGTATGAGATATCGACCGCAGGTTTTTCTTCCCCCATGGGTGCCGGGGTTACTGCTGGTTTTTTGGCCTCAGGCTTTTTTGCCGGGACAAATGTGGGTGCCGGTTTTTTAACTTCGGCTTCCTTTACCGGAGGGACCTTCTCACTCACGGGCTTGGCCCGGATTGCAACCATTTTCTTCTCGACCGACTTGGTCTTGGCTGCCGGCGGGGATGGTTTTCGCGCAGGCTTTACCGGCGCCTTGACTTTCGCTGCGGGTCGCTTTGCCTTCTGGGATGGCTTCGCCACAGCCTTTCCGCCAACCGCTTTTTGGGTTTTCGCCGGTGCTACTGCCTTGGACTTGACCGGCTGGGTCGCCTTTGCTGTTTTGCGGACAGGCTTCTTTGCAGCAGGTTTCTTTTTGACAGGTTTTTTCGCAGTCATTCTTACCTCTTTGATGGTCTATTAACAAAAATCCCTTCATCCACTCAGGGACGAAGGAATTCCTCCGCGGTACCACCCTGGTTGCATCCAGAAGACCGGACGCCACTCAAGTCTGCTGTAACGGGCAATCCCGGCGCTGACTACATTTGTTCACCAGCGCAGTCTCCCTTGCGTGGGGACAGGCGAGTTCGATCTCTATGGCGCTCCCGCTTGCGCCGTGACGGGCTTCCACCTTGCTCTCCCATCTCGCTGGGGGATGACCTACTACTCCTGCCGTGACTTTTAATTTCGCCTATTATAACACTGTGCGATTGGCCCGGGCAAATGCCAAAAGCCAACCGCCAATGGAAAAAGTGGTGGACCCAGCGAGATTCGAACTCGCGACCTTCTCAATGCCATTGAGACGCGCTCCCAACTGCGCTATGGGCCCGTTGATGATTACTGGTGGACCTGAGGGGATTCGAACCCCTGACCTTCTCAGTGCGATTGAGACGCGCTCCCAACTGCGCTACAGGCCCAAGGACAGGGCGAACGGTATTCTAACTGATGCATGAATGAATGTCAAGAATGGCTGTCGCGGATTCCGCTGCAAATAAATATAGTCCGTTTCAGGGAGCAAGGCCATGGCCGAAACTAAAGATGACTTCAGGCTGTCCCCTATGTTTCAGCAGGGGAATTTACTGGCCGAAATTCCTTGCCAGATAATCGTCCAGGACTTTTTCCTCCTGGGGGTTAAGCACAGCTCCATTGGCCTTCATTATCGAAACCACGTAAGCCCATTCCTGCGGGGTTCCGCGGGAACCGTAAATAAAATCCAGGGAGTGACATCCACTGCAGCGTTGTTCCATAAGCGCTTTGCCGTCCATTGCCGCCGTCGACGCCGGTAAGGTCGCTTGAACGAGGCCGGCCGCTTCAGTCGGCCTCTGCGGAGCCGGCGGGATGACGGTGTTGTTGATTTCGGTGGCTTCCGGAGGGCTATCGGTTGCGCCGGTCATCAGGTTGTAGGCTCCGGCAACCGCTGCGGCAATGATCAACAAAATAATTAAATAGGTCCACTTCTTCTTCATTTTTTGCCGGTATCAATTTTACTTCTCACGGAAGGCGGAACTGCTAACGGCTCGATCGCACCTGGAAGGAGTCAAACTCGCCCGTGGCCGTCTCCCACTCCGCGCGCGAATCCTCCACAAGCGAGGCGCGCGGACCTGCCTTCACGGCCTCAATGAATATTTCCAGAACCGCCTGGTTGCCCTCCGCGAGAGTCTCGACCTGGTCCCAGCCCACATTGCGCACCCAGCCGGTCAACCCGAGCATGCTGCCGGACTGTTGGACATAGGCACGGAAACCGACCCCCTGCACGCGTCCGCGCACCCAGATGTGGACACGGGAAAACGCTGTCTCGCTCATGGTTCCCTATTTCAAGAACAATATTAAAGGTGTCAAGGTAAGCGGGCTGAGCAGGGTGGTCAACAGGATTGTCCCGGTCACGAGGGATGAATCCAGTTTGTACTCGGTGGCGAGGACCGTGTTCGCCACCGCGCTCGGCATGGCCGCCTCGATGACGCCGCCCTGCCGACCCGCCCCGGTGATTCCAAACAGCGAGGTCAGCCCCAACCCGATGACCGGACCTGCCAGCAGGCGTATGGAGGTGCCCAGGGACAGGCCACGCAGATTGCGGGTCCATTGCGCCTTTTGGAGCTCAAGCCCGAGGAGCACAAGCATCATCGGCACGCTGGCTCCCGCCACGAGAGACACGGACCTGTCCAATGCAACCGGGAGCTGCAGGTTGAAGCGGATCACGATCATGGCCGCGGCCAGCGCATAGATGGACGGCACCTTGAGCAGGCCCAGCAGGGCGCGCCTGACGTCCGTGTGGCCGAGCGACGCGATCAACACGCCGAGACTGTATGCCAGGACACTGCCTGTGACGAAGTAAATGCTCGAATGCGCCAGTGCGGCCGGTCCAAAAGCAAAGGAAATGAGGGGCAGGCCGAAGTTGCCGTTGTTGGCAAACATGCTGGTCAGGATGACGGCGATCAAGGCGCTGCGCTCCAGGCGGAAGAGGAGCCCGGCAATCAACGCAAGCAGCGCGCAACTGACCATGACGGCGGCGGCGAAGCCGGCGGTCTTCACCATCTCATTGAGAGGGAGCTGGCTGCGGATGAGCAGGTTGAACACCAGCACGGGACTGAAGAGATAAAAGACCAGCCGCCCGACGGTCCGTGAGTCGAGCGAAAAGAACCTCCCGATCAGATAAGCCGATCCGCTGATGATAAAAATCGGCAGGATGTTCTCGGCGAAGGTTTTCAGGAGGTCGGAGAGGGTCATTGGGGACTGCGATGCTCTTGGTTGATTGGGTCAGAGGATTCTATTCTTCCGGCTCGTCCGGGTCGAAGGTAAACATGTCGTAGCGTTCCAGGTCTTCGGTGAAGGTCAGGTTCTCCAGCGCTTCTTCGATGTACTCACCCAGGTCATCGTCCGGGGTGGCATCTGCAAGGTTGTACAGGACTATCTGCACGTCCTCGCCGCCGATCTGCGAGAGCGACCAGATGATCGCACGGTAAACGTCCTCGTTCTCCTCGGTTTCGAGCGCGGCCAGGAGGGCCGGCCGGGCGGACCCAAGGGCCAGCTCCCCGGCGGCTTGCACGGCTGCCAGTCGGATTTCAGAATTGTCCTGGTCGAGCGAGTACAGGACATCCTCCTGCCACTGGTCGGGGTCGGAGGAGCGTCCCATGGCGAAGAGCGCACTGGCGACCCATTGCGGGTCATGCTGGCTGTAGGCGTTCCTAATGATGGCGGTCACTTCGGGGCGCGAGGAATAACCCAAGGCCTCGACGGCGACCCGTTTGGACAGGCGATGTTCCTCCTGTTGCGCAGCGGCGAGGAGTGCGTCCTCCACATCCTTTAGAAGTTGAGGGGAAATTTCCTCCAGTTCCCCCCGATAGACAAAACCACCCAGAACGGAGGCCGCTTCGCCGCGCACCTCCTCTGAGGGGTCCCCCTGCAGGATGCGGATCAGGGCTGCCGCCAGGCGGGGGTCGTTGCTTTCCCACAGCATGCGGATGGCATAGAGCCGGATTTGTTCGTCGGGATCCTCCAGCATGGCGCGGGCAAAGGCATCCATGGAGACCAGCGTATCGTCCGTGCTGAGCTTCTCAAGGTCCTTGACCAGTTGTTGCTTGCGCAGAGTCGGAACATCCCCCCAGACGGCCTTCAAGGCTTTGATGTCGCCGGGTTCGAGGTCGGAAAAATTTTTCAGATATCGGTGGGGAAACGCGGTGCTTGAATCCTGCAGCGCATCCAACACGCGCGGGAATGAAATTTTGGCCATCAGATTCTCGCTCTTATCGATTTGCAGGGGCGGAAAGGTGTCCGCCCCTGATGGTCACGGCAAGTTTATTGTGGCAGGATTAATGAAATCCATCAGGTTGATATACAGCATCAACAGGAGCAGCAGCATGATTCCAACCGCGTGCACGGTGGCCTCCACATTAGGCGGCACCCTGCGGCGGAAGATCAATTCGGGCAGCAGGAACAGGATGCGCCCGCCGTCCAGCGCGGGAATGGGCAGCAGGTTAAAGACTCCGAGTGAGATGGTCAAAGCGGCGATCACCATCAGGGTGTAGTTGGTCGGCGGCTGGACCGGTGTGCCGGCCGGCGGTTGTGCCTGGCGACTCTGCTGATCCTTGGTCACTGCCTGGGACATGAAATCGTACATTCCCTTGAGGCCGATGAAGCGTGCCTGGTCGGAGGGGACCGAACCCTGGATGATGCGGGCGGGCAGGGTCAGGAGCTCATGGATGTAAAACCCGGTCGCGCGGAAGCCGAGCGATAACGCGGTCAGCAGGTTCGCCTTCTCGAAGGGGTTGCCCAGCAGCACGCCGGTCGCCCCCTGGTCCGCAGTCCGTTTGCTGGACGGCACAACCGTGGTGGTGTATTGCCCTCCGTTGCGCTCGTAGACGATCACCACTGGCTGGTCCATGCTGGCGTAGATCGCAGCCCGCAGCGTGTCGGTGCTGGTGACGGGTTTACCGTTTACGCTCACGATCAGGTCGCCGGCCAGAAAACCCGCCTGCGCTGCGGGAGAATTGGGTTGCACTTCAACCAAGGTCACCCGGCTGACATCCGGGATGCCGGTCTGCAGGAAGATCAGCGAGTAGATCAAAACGCCGGCGAGCAGGTTCATCGCCGGGCCGGCCAAAAGCACGCCGAGTCGAGTCCACGGGCTGGCAGCGGCCAGGCCGCCGGGCGCGGTCGGGTCATTCTCACCCTTCGGGCGCATGAACCCGCCCAGGGGCAGCAAGTTAATGGTGTATTCCGTGCCGGTTCTAATATCGCTTGCAGTTCCATGCATCTCGATGGCGCCGCGTGGGCCAGGAGCCTTCTCGGTTTTTTGACCATACGTGACAAAGGGCAGGCCCTCCGGATTCTTCGGCTTATTTTCCAGGTTTGAATCCGGCCAGACGATGTCGCCGGTTTTGACCAGCTCGATCGTCCTGAGAACCAGCTTGCCGCCCACATTATCCACAGTGGCGTTGACTTCCCGGTCGTTTCCGCTCCTCCAATCAAATGGCAGGTCGAAGTTATGCGGAATCTGCACACGTTGCCCGTCGATGACGATCGAACCTTTGCTTCGCCAATAGCGAAATGCTCGCGGCGGAAGCCCGATTGCGAATTCTTCAACCTGTACCTTCCCTGCTTTTGCGCCAAAAAAGTGTCCCAGTTCATGGATCAGCACCAGGAACACAAAAACAAGGATAAAAAACAAAAGGGTCATTTTCTCTCCTCGCGCCGTTTTACCGGTAAACTCCGACGCGGTGAGTTTGATTATATCGTTAATTGATTTTGGGCGGCTTAATGGGGGATAAGACAGGCTTACAGATAGGTAATGGGGGAGAGCCGGTGTTCGATCTTTGGATAATGGTCGGACAACCTCACATCTGGATTCCGAATTGATGGGAGTTAATTCACCAAGCGAGCCGGACCGCCTGATACATTGTAAAGAATGCCAGCAAACTTGAAAAGTACGTGTACTCCGCGCTTGGCGAGATCGACGCGGAGATCGCCAACTTGAAACTCGCAGCCATGGGCATCGAAATTGACGTGCTGACCGACGAACAGTTGAAGGTATTTGAATTCGTGGGAAGAAGGAACATAATTCGATTTACGATGGACGATTGAGCCTCACGGATGAAAAATCCGCGAGGCTTTTTGTGGTTTGATGATTCCAACTTCATGGCGTAGGCGGGCACACATCCACATGTAAATACTGCTGGCATTCCTCACTTGTCAATGAGCGTGTGAGGCGCTGTTTCGCAAGCGCGATCAAATCTTCGATCTTGAGGAGATAAATTCGATTTGTGCCGTCGCGGCTCGCGACAGCCAGTTGCGAACCGTCCGGGCTGAACTCCACGCTGGTAAGTCCGTCGGGCGCGTACAGAGTGAGCAATTGCGTGCCTTTATTTGCGTCCCAGAGTTTTGCCGTTTTATCGTCGCTGGCGGTGGCAATGGTCTTGCCGTCCGGCGAAAAAGCGACGCTGTATACCCCATTTGTATGTCCCGATAATGTGAGAAGTTCCTCCCCAGAAACCGCGTCCCATACTTTCGCCGTGCCATCGAAGTTGGCAGTTGCAAGGCGCGCGCCATCCGGGCTAAAGACGACTTGCCGAACTACTCCTGTATGACCGTAAAGCGTCAAAAGTTCATTGCCTGTGACTGCGTCCCATACCTTTGCTGTAGTGTCAAAACTTGAAGTAGCGATGCGAGTTCCATCCGGGCTAAAGGCAACACTAGCAACCCAATCTTTGTGGCCCAAGAGCGTTATCAGTTTCTTGCCGGTTTTCGCGTCCCACACAGTTGCCGTGCCGTCAAAACTGGAGGTGGCAACACGGGATCCATCCGGACTGAACGCGACACCAATTACCCAGTCGCGGGGACCCGACAAAGTCATCAATTCCTCGCCGGAAGCAGAATCCCAAATCTTTGCCGTTCCATCCCGGGCGGCAGTTGCAATCCGAGTTCCGTCAGCGCTGTATGCAATATAGTTTATATCCACAGTATGTCCGATTAGGCTGTGCAACAACTTTCCGCTGGTTACATCCCATACTTTGGCTATCGGGTATGAGTAGGCAACTGCTAGTTGTCTCCCATCCGGGCTGTACGCCAGCCTGGCTCCGATTGGCGAGGCAATGGCGGGTCCGTTGACCATGGTTAGGAACTCCCGACTCGGAGATATATTCCAGATTCTGGCAGTTCCATCACGGCTGGCAGTGACAAGGCGGGATCCATCCGGGCTGAATCCAACGGTAAGAACGCCGTTGTTGTGCCCGGCCAGAGTGAGTAACTCCCGACCCGTGGCTGAATCCCAAACTTTTACCTGATTATTCCCTATCGCACTGGCAATGCGCGTCCCGTCGGGGCTGTACGTCGCGTTCGCACCACCAGCAGTTTGACCGTAGAGAGTCAATAGTTTTTGGCCGTTATGCGCATCCCATATTCTGACCGCTCCATCTGCACTCGTGGTGACGATGCGTGTGCCATCCGGGCTGAATGACACACTGACAAAATATACATTTTGACGAGGCAGGGTAAGAAGCATTTCACCAGTAACGGCATCCCAAATGCTTGCCCACCCTTGACTCGTATCGGCAGTATTGGCAACGGCAATCCGTGAGCCATCCGGACTGAAGGTGACCCAATAAGGCCTTGCACCCGCCCCCTGATTTAGGGTAAGCAGTACTTTGCCCGTGAGAGCCTCCCACACCATTGCAGTTCCATCCGGGCTGACAGTCGCCAGGCGACCTCCATCTGGACTGAACTCGATATGATAAACATCGTCATGATGGCCCGAAAAAGCGAGCAGTTGCTCTCCGGTCCTCGCATCCCAAATACGTGCAATGTCGTCCCCGCCGGCGGTTGCCAATAATTTTCCATCGGGACTAAAGGCAGCATACCAGACGAAACCAGCTTCGGGATCCGCGCTGCTATAAGTAGAGCCTTGCACACTGAGTAATTCTTTGCCTGTGGTCGCGTTCCACACTCTTGCCGTCCCATCGGAGCTGGCTGTCACGATTCGGGAACCATCCGGGCTGAAGACTGCACTCCAAACAACATCCATGTGACCGCGCAGGGTCAACTCTATGCGCGAGGACTGTATTGCGCGATGCAGTGCGTCTTCGGCTTCTGGCAGAACAGTGTGGTCTATTGTATAGGTTTTGTTCACCGCTTGTAATGCAAGTAAGATGCTCCGTTCTGGGTCAACCTCCAGGTTTAGGTTTGCCGCGTTGGATAATTCTCGAACAGAGGAGATCAATGCTTGTTGTTGCTCCCTCTGACGTTCTTGCACAGCGATGACTTCATTCGCTTGGGCAGTGCTGGCGATTTCTGCGTTTGAGATCGCCAGCGTGCTATTACGATTGGCAAATAGACCCGCAATGATGGCCGCAACTGTGGCCAGTACCAAGACACCTGCGAGAAATACCCCGCGTTGCCGCAGCCGTTTCACTGAGGAGACCTGCTCTTCAGCGCGGGCCTTTTCGGTCTCAGCTAGTTTTCGCGCGGCTTCGAGCTCGCGTTGACGTTGTGATTCGCGTTCTAGTGCTTCGCGTTCGCTGGCTTCCATCGAAGTGTTCACGAATTCGCGTTCCAAGGGGTTCATTTCGTCGCTATGCGCGCCTGCCCACTCGCCCGCTTGAGTCAGGCGCGTACCGCGATACAACATGTCGGGGGCACGATTCATTTGAAGCCATGCCTGCGCGGCTTCCGTGAGGTTTCTGTGTAAGCGCAAGCCTTCGCGGTTATCTTCCAGCCAGCCGCGCAGGGTGGGCCATTCACGAATCAGGGCTTCGTGCGCTACCTCGGCTGAGTTTTCACTGGTGATGATCAGCCGCGCATCGGCTAATGCCTTGATGACGGCCTGTGTGGTTGCGGCCTCTTCGGGCTTCAGGATGAGTTCCTGAAACGAGGCGCGGCGGCGCGTGTCGCCGGTCGAGGTCTCATCGCCCAACTCGGTCAACCGTAAGAAGATGCGCCGGGCGACGATTTGTTGCTCGCGCGTAAACTGATCAATGAATACCGCTTCCGCCGTCTCCGCGATTGCGCCGCGCACGCCCCCGGATGAGGCATAGCCGCTCATCGTCATCATGCGGTCGCGCCGCCTTTGCCATGTTTCCAGCAAGGCGTGCGAGAGCAGGGGTAACGCGCCCGGTTCACGACTCACTTCGTGCAATAATAAGTCAACCAAGCCGGGCTCGAATTCCCAGCGACCGCGGCGAGCAGGTTCTTCGATGGCGCGTCGTAATTCCTCGTCACTCATCGCGCCGATGTATTCCTGATTCTGGGCGAGCGCTTCTCGCAATTCTGGATAGTTGGCGCAGGAGGCATAAAAATCGGCGCGTAAGGTAATGACCACCACCACATCTCCATCCAATTCGGATGACGCAGTGAGCAGGTTGCCGATAAAAGCGACTCGCTCCGCCTCCGAGCGGCACAGCGCGAACAATTCTTCGAATTGGTCCACGACCAACAACAAACGCGACCTGTTCGCTGAGCGCAGTTCGCGTTTTGAAAAGAGATGCAAACTACGTTGATCGCGCGCCAGATCATCCATCAGGGTTGTGGTTGCAGAAACAGAATCGCTGTCGTGTGTCAGGCTTTCGGCAAGGCTTTCGAGGGGATGCGCGCCGGGTGTGAGGATATGAATGTGCCAGTCGGTTGACGTTTTGTTCCAGCGCAGCGCCGGCACCATGCCAGCGCGCACTAATGACGATTTTCCGCTCCCCGACGCTCCGACCACAGCGAGAAACCGCGTCCCTTGGGAGGAGCGGCTTGACGTCAGGGAAAAGACACGTTCCGTCAGTTTGGCGGTCAGCGTTTCGCGTCCGACGAATAAATCTGCATCGGCTTCGTCAAAATAATTCAATCCTTTGTAGGGGCATAAACCCAGCGCGGGTGCATCCTCGCGGCGCACGTTGGCGGCAAGATCCAATAAACGCGCCACGGCTTTGGGTTGGTCTTCGATGTCGAGCGCGGAGATGAAGCGGGCTTCGATGGTGGGAATATCGGGCAGACGAAGGTTTTGCTCGAGGCGGCTGATTTGTGCGGTGCTATACCCAACGGCAATCGAAAGTTCCGTCTGCGTGATGCCCACGCGGCGGCGCATGAATCGCAACAGGTCACCGAAGGTGTTGAATTTCTCCAACGTGCTGGCGGGTATGGAGGCTGGCATACAAAATCCCTTTCGGAGTAGATAGCGTGTCTTTCGATAGTCAGGATAGCATATTTTTTGGGTTTTGGATAATTTTGGCAAAAATTGTCAAATGGGGTAACAGCCCGGATGCTACATTTGTGACAACAATAAGACCGGCGCGCAAAAGTTGCGCAAATTCAACCGGCAAAGGAGATCACAATGTCTGCAAAACGTTTGTTCGTTGTTTCGATCATAGTTGCATTGGCGGCAATTGCCGTATTCGCGGCGCGAACAGTTGCCGCCCCTGCCATCGCTGTCACAGGGTCTGTCAACACCTTTACCCAGTCTGAGGCAGAAGCCGAGCGCGAATCTCAATTGGGTGAGCGTTACGGAGAGCTGCCGGGTTATGTGGGCGGTTTCAGTCCGGAGCAGATCCAACGTGAATATTGGCTGGCCGAGCGGTATGGGGAGACACCGCAACACTATTCTGCCGAGCAGGCTCTTCGCGAATATTGGTTGGGCGACCGGTACGGAGAGTTACCGGGCTATGTGTACGGCTTCAGCCCTGAGCAGATCCAGCGCGAATATGAACTTGGTGAACGCTATGGAGAAACTCCTGCCCGTTTTAGCGCCGAGCAAATCTGGCGAGAATACTGGCTTGGCGAGCGCTATGGACAAACCCCATAAAACCCGGCCCAGTACTGGAGAAATAAATCTTCAAGGTAGTACCTCGCGGACATATTGTCCGCGAGGCTATTGCATCTCGCGACGACCGATGGCATTGAAGAGTGACCCCAAAAATTGGATTCCGGATGGAGAGGAGTTAGTTCACCGACTGAGCCGCGCCGCCCACGCCGGCAGTCAGCACGTGTCCCACGCCGGGGGTGGCGCTCAGGCGGTCGCGGACTTCCTGCATTTTTTCCTGCGGGCAAAGGACGTGCACATTCGGTCCTGCGTCGATGGTATAAGCCGCCAGCAGGCCGCCTCTGCGCCACGTGCGGACGGCCTCCATCACCGCCAGCGTCGCCGGTTCCCAGTAAAATAGGGCGGGATGCGAGGTCATCATCACCGCGTGCATCAGGTTGGAATCGTGTTCGATGATTTCGGCGAGGGGGTTGAAATCGCGGCTGAGGATTGCCTGGCGGCAGAGATCCAGCCGGCGGGGCGTATCGGCCACCCGCCCTGCCTGCAGCGGACTCGTGTCCGCCACAGCGTGGCCCTCGGTGGAGCCGGTGGGCTTGTGCTCGGCGGAGACCACTGCGACGCAATCGGCGAGCGGCCAGGAGT